>ERZ773104.2833-NODE-2833-length-18118-cov-11.089188_pt1 | contig 18118 bp, 10 predicted proteins | sample MGYA00511920_ERZ773104 | MGnify/ENA primary metagenome ERZ773104 (study PRJEB29015, sample SAMEA2737857) | human gut metagenome | biome: human gut; feature: human-associated habitat; material: faeces | place: China | collected 2012 ...
GCAGAATGCGGGAAACAACACCCTTGTTGCCGTGACGGCCTGCCATCTTATCGCCAACGCTGATCTTACGCTTCTGGGCGATATAGACGCGCACGCAGGTGCGCACGCCGGGCTGCAGCTCGTCAGAGTTTTCGGGGGTAAAGACCTTAACATCCACAACAATGCCGTAAGCACCGTGGGGAACGCGCAGGGAGGTATCACGTACTTCCCGTGCCTTTTCGCCAAAGATGGCGCGCAGCAGGCGCTCTTCGGCGGTCAGTTCGGTTTCACCCTTCGGGGTAACCTTACCAACCAGAATATCGCCGGTCTTGACTTCGGCGCCGATGCGGATAATGCCGCGGTCGTCCAGATCCTTCAGGGAATCATCGCCGACGTTGGGGATATCACGGGTCACCTCTTCAGGTCCCAGCTTGGTATCGCGGGCTTCGCTCTCGTACTCCTCAATGTGGATAGAGGTGTAGATATCCTCGCGGACCAGCTTTTCGTTCAGCAGAACAGCGTCCTCATAGTTGTAGCCTTCCCAGGTCATGAAGCCGATCAGAGCGTTCTTGCCCAGAGAGATCTCGCCGTCCTTGGTGGCGGGGCCGTCAGCCAGAACGTCGCCCTTCTTGACAACATCGCCCACATAGACGGCGGGGCGCTGGTTGACGCAGGTTCCCTGGTTGGAGCGCATAAACTTAATCAGTTCATAGGTATCGGCGGAGCCATCTTCCAGACGGACAACGATCTTATCTGCGTCAACGCTTTCAACGGTGCCGTCATGGGCAGCCAGCACGCAGACACCGGAGTCGGTAGCAGCCTTGTATTCCATACCGGTAGCAACCAGAGAGCGCTGGGTAACCATCAGAGGCACAGCCTGACGCTGCATGTTGGAGCCCATCAGAGCACGGTTACAGTCATCGTTTTCCAGGAAGGGAATGCAGGCGGTAGCCACAGAAACCATCATTCGCGGAGAGACATCCATGAAATCGACCTGTTCACGGGCAAATTCCTGAATGTCGTTGCGATGACGGCCGGAAACGCGGGAACGGACAAAGCGGTTGTTCTCGTCCAGCGGTTCGTTGGCCTGTGCCACGATGTATTCATCTTCAACGTCGGCGGGCATATAAACAACTTCATCGGTAACAACGCCGGTTTCTTTATCCACGCGGCGGTAAGGTGCCTCAATGAAGCCGTACTTGTTGATCTTGGCGAAAGATGCCAGATAGGAGATCAGACCGATGTTGGAACCTTCGGGCGTCTCAATCGGGCACAGACGGCCATAGTGGGTATAATGAACGTCGCGGACTTCGAAGCCTGCGCGGTCACGGGACAGACCGCCGGGGCCCAAAGCGGACAGACGGCGCTTATGGGTCAGCTCAGACAGCGGGTTGTTCTGGTCCATGAACTGAGACAGTGGGCTGGAACCGATGAACTCACGGATGGCAGCCACGACCGGGCGGATGTTGACCAGGCTCTGCGGGGTGATCTCGCCGGATTCCTGGTTCTGCAGGGTCATGCGCTCGCGCACAACGCGCTCCATACGGGCAAAGCCGATGCGGAACTGGTTCTGCAGCAATTCGCCAACGCTGCGCACGCGGCGGTTGCCCAAGTGGTCGATTTCATCGGTCACGCCGATGCCATGGTCAAGGCCCAGCAGGTAGTTGACGGAAGCAAAGATATCGTCAACGGTAACGGTGCGGCTGATGAGCTTATCATGATTCTTGGTCAGCAGTTCTTTCTGCTCTTCCGGATCGGAGGTAGCATCCAGAATCTTACGGATTTCGGCGAAGGAAGCGCGCTCGTTGATGCCGCATTCCTTCACGTCAAAGCTGAAGAAACTCTGGGCATCGACACAGCCGTTGGAGAACACGATCACATTGACCGGATCCTGGCCCTTGCGCTCCACGATAACAGTAACGCGGGAAACACCGGCGTTATCAATTTCAACAGCCTTTTCGTGGTTGATGCGCTCGCCCTTGGCGGCCAGCAGTTCGCCGGTCAGCGGGGCAATGATGTCCTCGGCAGTCTTATAGCCCGCAATACGGCGGGACAGGCACAGCTTGTTGTTCATCTTGAAGCGGCCAAAACGAGCCAGGTCGTAACGGCGCGGATCAAAGAACAGCAGGTTGATGTGGCTGCGGGAGCTTTCCACCGTCGGCGGCTCGCCGGGGCGCAGCTTGCGGTAGCACTCCAGCAGGGCTTCCTCTGTGGAATGGGTGATATCCTTTTCCAGGGTGGCGTTGATTTTGGGTTCAGAATCGCCGAAGTACTGGCGGATCTGCTCATCGGTGCCAAGACCCAGTGCGCGCAGGAAAGTAGTAACCGGCAGCTTGCGGTTTTTATCAATGCGCACATAATATACATCGGAAGAATCGGTTTCGTATTCCAGCCATGCGCCGCGGTTGGGGTTCATGGTTGCGGTGAAAAGGTCCTTGCCGGTACGGTCCTTGCTGGAAGCATAGAACACGCCGGGCGAACGAACCAGCTGGCTGACGATAACACGTTCTGCACCGTTGGAGATGAAAGTGCCGGAATCCGTCATGAGCGGGAAATCGCCCATGAAAATTTCCTGTTCCTTCACTTCGCCGGTGCTTTTGTTCAACAGGCGCGCAGTGACATAAAGCGGCGCAGCATACGTTGCGTCACGCTCTTTACATTCTTTAATGGTATATTTGGGGTGCTTGTCCAGACGGTAATCGACAAATTCCAGCGAGAGATTCCCGGTGTAATCCTCGATCGCGTCAATGTCGTGGAACACTTCGCGCAGGCCCTCGTCCAGGAACCAGTTATAAGAGTTTTTCTGGATCTCGATGAGGTTGGGCATGCCAATCACTTCGTTGATGCGGGAAAAGCTCATTCTGGAGGTTCGACCGTTTTGTACGGGCTTGACCTTTACCATAAAATGCGACCACTCCTATTCCGTTCAGATTTGTTTTTGGCAAAAGCGCTCCGCCGAAGCAATGATTTTCTTGGAACATTCGTCGTTTTTAACAAAGTTTGAAAAAACGCGAAAAAATCAAAATTCCTTTAGGGCGCTCTATTCCATTTTGTGATACTATGCCAGTATACCAGCCAAAAAGCTGATTGTCAAGGGCTCTTTTGGCATTTTGCGTGTTTTTTTATCAGGCAATTGAACGCCCGGCTGTGTGTCACATTTCTTTTGGCAAAGTGCTATTTTTGCATTTCTTTTGCCACTTGACAAATCCTTGAAATGCCGCTAATTGGCACAATGCCCAATTACCTTGTGTGTTTTTTGTATGGGTTGCAGCCTGCGTTTTTTCTGCATTTTCCCGTTTTTTACGCTTTGCAAACAAAAAGTGCCCTTCCCGCCGTTATCCGTGTGCAGGGTGGGCACTCGTCTGTTTTTGGTGTTATGCGTTTGATGCCGGGCCCGCCACACGGGTATTTACACCAGCTCCACCCGGTATTTTTGCAGCCAGTAATTCAGCTGCACAAACCAGGCAATGGTCTGCGGGGTGGTCATCAGCTGGCCATACCAGGGGGTCGCGGTCTCGGCAGCGGTCAACAGCTGTTCCAGCGCTGCCCTCTTGGCAATACGCAGCAGCGGGGCATCCGGGTCCTGCATCGCACTGCGCAGCATGGCGCTGACAGCGTTCAAATACGCCGGGTTCCATGTTTTAGGGTAGGGGCTCTTTTTTCGCCACAACACTTCCGTGGGCAGCACGCCCTGCATCGCCTGGCGCAGCAGGCCTTTTTCGTGGCCCTCGTAATCCTTATATTCCCACGGCACGCTGTACAGGTATTCCGCAATGCGGTAATCGCAGAACGGCACGCGCACTTCCAGCCCGCTGTACATACTCATTCGGTCCTTGCGGTCCAAAAGGGTCTGCATAAACCAGTTAAAGTTCAGGGCAAACATCTGGCGCATCCGTTGTTCCAGGGGATCCAGACCGGGGCGGATGGAAGTTTGCTCCAGCGTGGCGCGGTAGCCTTCATCAATATACGCCGCCGGGTCAATGCCGCCGAACACCTCCGGCTTAAAAAAGCTGACCCTGTATGCCGTGCTCTGCGCCCAAGGGAAGCCATACCGCTCCCGCACGGTCTTATCCCTGTACCAGGGGTAACCGCCAAATATCTCGTCCGCGCACTCGCCGGAAAGTGCCACGGTGGCTGTTTTACGGATTTCACGGCAGAACAGCAGCAGCGAGGAGTCCACATCCGCCATACCGGGCAGGTCGCGGGCGTCCACCGCTTCCAGCAGGGCGGCGGCCAGTGCTTCGCTGTCCAGCGTTACCCAGGTATGCTGCGCGTTCAAGAACTGGTTCATGGTGCGGATATACGGCGCATCCGGGCTGGGCTGGAAATGGGTGGCGTGGAAGTACTTTTTGTTATCCTGATAACCGACCGAGAAAGTCTGCAGCGTTTTGCCCCGCGCCGTAAAGTGGGAATCCGCGATTGCTGAAATCAGGCTGGAATCCAGCCCGCCGGAAAGGAAGGTTGCCACCGGCACATCCGATACCAGCTGCCGCGTGACGGCATCCATCACCAGGTCCCGCACTTTGGCTGCGGTGTGGGTAAAATCATCGGGGTGTTCGTGGTCGGTCAGCTGCCAGTAGCGGCGCACGGTGAGGCGCGGCGCACCAACCTGTGGCACAGTGTATTCTGCGCAGCAGCCGGGCTTCAATTCCTGCACATTGCGGAACACCCCGCACCCCGGCGTGCGGCCGGGGCCGAGCAGCAGCACATCGGCCAGCCCATGGGCATCCACCTGCGGCGGGATCTCCGGGTGGCAGAGCAGCGTTTTCAGCTCGGAAGCAAAGATCAGGCTGTCCCCGCGCAGGGCATAGAACAGCGGCTTGACCCCGACGCGGTCCCGCGCCAGAAAGAGCTTTTGCGCCCGCTGCTGCCACACAGCAAATGCAAAAATACCGTTCAGCTTTTCCAGGCAGTCCGGCCCCCACTGGGCAAAAGCATGTAACAAAACCTCAGTATCGGAATGGCTTACAAAGCGATGGCCCAGAGCCGCAAGCTGGGCGTGCAGCTCCGGCGTGTTGTACAGCTCGCCGTTGTACACCAGAATGTATTTTTCCCCGCCCTGCTCCAGCACCATGGGCTGGCAGCCGTTTTCCAGATCCACCACAGCCAGCCGCGCATGGATCAGCGCCGCATGGCCGTGCAGGTACATTCCCCGCTGGTCCGGCCCGCGGCGTGCAAGGCTTTTCTGCATTCGGCAGTAAGCTGGGTAGTTGGCTGCAATCTTATTTGGGTCCGCGCTGATCTGTCCGGCAATTCCACACATCGTTATCCCCTCCCCTATATCATCAGGGTAATCGTATGCTGTGGCTTTGTCATTTATGCCTGCTGCACACAAAAATACACCCGCACCGCCGGGCAAACAGCAGTACGGGTGCAGATGATTTTAATTTGCTATTTCTATAAGAATCACGGCATCAATCCAGGAAGTCGCGCAGCTTTTTGCTGCGGCTGGGGTGGCGCAGCTTGCGCAGGGCTTTTGCTTCGATCTGGCGGATACGTTCACGGGTAACGTTGAACTCCTTGCCCACCTCTTCCAGCGTGCGGGGACGGCCATCTTCCAGGCCAAAGCGCAGGCGCAGGACCTTTTCTTCACGCGGGGTCAGGGTTTTCAGCACATCGGCCAGCTGCTCTTTCAACAGGGTCTGGCTGGCGGCTTCGGCGGGAACGGGGGCTTCCTCATCGGGGATAAAGTCGCCCAAGTGGCTATCTTCCTCCTCACCGATGGGGGTTTCGAGGCTGACGGGTTCCTGTGCCACGCGCATAATCTCGCGCACTTTGTCCACCGGCATATCCAAGCGCTCGGCAATTTCTTCGGCGCTGGGCTCATGGCCGTTTTCGTGCAGCAGTTGGCTGGAAACCTTTTTGACCTTGTTGATGGTTTCCACCATATGCACAGGGATACGGATGGTGCGGGCCTGATCCGCAATGGCGCGGGTGATGGCCTGGCGGATCCACCACGTTGCATAGGTGGAGAACTTGAAGCCCTTGGTATGGTCAAACTTTTCAACCGCTTTGATCAGACCCAGGTTACCTTCCTGGATCAGGTCCAGGAACTGCATGCCGCGGCCCACATAGCGCTTTGCAATGGAAACTACCAGACGCAGGTTGGCTTCGCTCAGGCGCTGCTTGGCGCGTTCGCCGTCCTTGCCGCCTTTCTGGATATCCAGGGCCAGCTGCACTTCCTCATCGGGGGTCAGCAGGGGCACGCGGCCGATCTCTTTCAGGTAAACCTTAACGGGGTCATCGATGGTAATGCCGTCCGAGGTAACGGTATCCTCAAAGTCATCCATCCCCTCCTCGCCCATATCGGCCACAGCGGACATATCAGTGGCGTCATCATCCACCACTTCAATGCCGTTGCTTTCCAGCTCTTCATACAGCTTTTCCATCTGCTCCGCGTCAATAACACGGCTGCTTTCTTCCATAGCGTCACTGATTTCGGTGCTGGTCAATTTGCCTGCACGGCGGCCCTGTTCAATCAGGTTGCGAATCGAATCTTTCTTTTCTGCCATAAGTAGTTTCTCCTTTGGTTTTTATTCTGCCCATCTTACTGGAACGGGATAAAACAACATGGTTTTGGCCGGGTGGAAATTATTCTTCCGGCGGGCGTTCGCCCACTTTTTTGCGGGCAAGGGCGGCAAATTTCTGCCGGAATTCATCGTCTGTGGTGCCTGCTACCTGGGCGCTTTCGGGGTTTGCGGTCTGCAAACGATCCAGCAGCATATCAATATCCCGGCGGGTCAGGCGGGTATCGGCGTTTTGGGCCTGGGCCAGCATCACCTGGCTGTAGGCTTTTTCCTCCAACAAGGGGGAAAGGGTCGTGGCGTTGGCGGGCTGGCCGCGGGCGGCGCAGTCGTAAATCGCCTTGATTGCCTGCTGCATTTCCGGCAGCACCACCATGCCAAGGTTCAGCCGCTCCCGGATGTAGGGGATGGCGCCGGCATCCTGCAGCATAGCCGCCACAAGCTGGCGGGCGGCGCTTGCGGCTCCCAGGGCAGCTTCGCCCCCGCGGTCATAGGGCACGCGGATATCCGCCGCAATCCCCTGGCGGGAAAGTTCGTTCTGCTCTTTGCGGCGCGCCCTGCGCCCGGCCCCGCGCACGGCGCTTTCCAGCTGGACCAACACAGCCTTTTTATCAATGCCGGTCTGCTCCGCAATGCGCCCGGCATACACATCTCGCGCCGTGGGGCTGACCGCGCTGCCTGCCAGAATGCCGATGGCTTCATCCACATATTGCAGGCGCTGGGCATCGTTGCGCAGGTCATATTTTTTCACTGCCTTAGCCAGCTTGAACTCCAGCGGGGTTGCGGTGCCTTCCAGCACGGCTTCAAACCGGTCGCGGCCATAGGTGCGGATAAATTCATCCGGGTCCTTGGCACCGGGGATGTTCAGCACCCGCACCTGCAAATTGGTACCGGAAAACAGCGCCAAACTGCGCTCCGTTGCCTTCTGGCCTGCTTCGTCCGAGTCATAGCTCAGCACCACTTCGTCGGCGTATTCCGTCAGCAGCTTGACCTGCTCCGGCGTCAAAGCCGTGCCGCAGGCACAGACAGCGGTATCAAACCCGGCTTCGTGCATCGAGATGACGTCCATATACCCTTCGCAGAGGATATACCGCTTGGACGTTGATTTTTTTGCCACATTCAGCGCAAACAGCGTGCGGGATTTGTGGTAGACCATCGTTTCGGGCGAGTTGATGTATTTCGGCTTGGAATCATCCATCACGCGCCCGCCGAACGCAATGATATTGCCCCGCACATCAATGATGGGCACCATCACGCGGTGGCGGAAGATATCATACAGATTGCCCTTGGCGCTACGCTTGACAAGGCCGGAGGATTCCAATTCCGGCTCGGTAAAGCCGCGGTGGCGCAGGTAGTGCAGAAGGCCGACAAAATCTTCCGGTGCATAGCCCAGGCCAAACCGGCGGATGGCCGCATCCGAAAGGCCGCGTTTTTCGCGCCAGTAGCGGCGGGCCATGGCGGCTTCCGGCGTTGGGGCGTTGAGCTGGTCATAAAAATAGCGCGCGGCGTTGCGGTTGATCTCCAACAGGCGGGAGCGGGAACGGCTTTCCTGGTCGTCCTCCTCCGGCATGGGCATCCCGGCGCGGCCCGCCAGCTGTTTAACAGCTTCCACATAGCCCAGGTTGGAAATTTTGCGCACAAAGTTAATCACATCCCCCGCCGCACCGCAGCCAAAGCAGTAAAAACTTTGGGTATCCGGGTAGACGGTAAACGAAGGGGTTTTCTCGTTATGGAAAGGGCACAGCCCGGTATAGGTCCGCCCGCGATGACGCAGCTGCACATATTGGCCGATTACTTCGGTAATATCATTGCGTGCAACCACTTCCTGTATGTATTCCTGTGGGATCAATGGGGCTCCGAGCCTCCTTTCGCGTATATATCGTAATAATTTATAGGTTAGCGGGCGCACAATGTGCGCCCCTTCGGGGCGGGCGGCAGTGCTCTAACATACTGCCAATTTTATAGCACCTGCCACTTTTGCGGCACAAACAGCTCCTCAAACAGGCGGGTAGCAAATTCATCGCTCATGCCGGAAATATAATCCGCCACAGCACGGTCCATTCCCTGGTGATATGCCACCTGCATATAAAAATTAGGCATCAGCGTGGGGTCCGCGCAAAGGCGCTCATACAGCGCTTCGATCATCTTGTCCACTTTTTTCTCTTCGCGCTTGGCATCCTTGTCCACATACACCGTGCTGTACATAAAGTCTTTCAGCACACCGTATGCCTCCTCCACTTCGGGGGAAAACTGCATTTTCCCATTTTTGCAGTTTGCGCTGTTTGCCACAAGGTCGGTGATCATTGTGGTGATGCGCCGGGATTTGGTATCTCCCAGCACCTGCACGGCATCCCGCGGCAGGGCTGTGGGGTTCAGCACACCGGCGGCCACGGCATCCTCAATATCATGGTTCAAAAAGGCAATGTGGTCCGCATAGCGCACGGTACAGCCTTCCATCGTGCGGGCCCAGGCGCCTTTGGTGTGGGTAATAATCCCGTTGCGCACCTCCCAGCAAAGGTTCAGGCCCTTGCCGTCCTTTTCCAGGTAGTCCACCACCCGCAGGCTTTGGCGGTAGTGGGTAAACCCGCCGGGGCACAGCCGGTTCAGTGCGCGCTCCCCCGCGTGGCCGTATGGGGTGTGGCCAAGATCATGCCCCAGGGCAATGGCTTCGGTCAGGTCCTCATTCAGCCGCAGGGCGCGGGCAATGGTTCGGGCAATCTGGCTGACTTCCAGCGTGTGGGTCAGCCGGGTGCGGTAGTGGTCGCCCTCCGGCGAAAGAAACACCTGTGTTTTCTGCTTCAACCGCCGGAAACTTTTACAGTGCAAAATTCTGTCCCTGTCACGCTGGTAGCAGGTTCGCAGGTCATCTTCCGGTTCCGGGGTGCGGCGGCCAAAGCTCTGCTCACTTAAAGCGGCATAGGGGCTTAAGGTCAGGCGTTCAATTGTCTGGGTTTCTTCCCGCACAGTCACGGCGCAGCCTCCTTTCCCCTATCCGGTTCCCCGTTGGGCATATCATGCCCAAAAACGGCTCTCTATATTATAAATACGATAAAAAGCCGCCAAACACTTGTATGAAATGTAAAAATTTCATGGGAAATTCTGCTTTCTTGCCAGAAATGACTGCGCAGCATCAAAAAGCTGCGTAAAGTGGTTTGCTGATCGTCACTTCGGCACTGCCGCGGGTCAGCTCGCTCAGGTCATGGCACAGGGCTTCTTCGGTTCCGGCAGGCATGCGCCAGCGCAGGGTCACAGCGTCGGCATACTCCGGTTCCTGCAGTTTGGCCCCGGCGGCTGCGATCATCCGCTGGGCCTGTTCAAACTTGGGGTATGGCACGGTCACGGCGCAATCCGTCACCAGCCGCATGCTGACAATTTCCGCCTGCTGCAAGGCTCCGGATGCCGCCGCGGTGTAGGCCCGCACCAGCCCGCCGGTACCCAGCAGAACTCCGCCAAAGTACCGCGTAACCACCACGATCACATCCGAAAGCCCCGCATGGCCGATGGCTTCCAGCACGGGGGTACCGGCGGTTTTGGCGGGTTCGCCGTCATCACTGTAGCGGGTGCGGCCGCCCTCGCGCAGAACATAGGCATACACATTATGCCGCGCGGTGCGGTTGGCCGCTTTGATGCGGTTCAGGTGGGCAAGGGCAGCTTCCTCGGTATCGGCAAACGCAGCGGAAGCAATAAAGCGGGAGCGCTTTTCTTCATATTCAAAGGTGGAAATACCGCGGATCGTTTGATAGTCCGGCATAGGGGTTCTCCTTTGAGATGCAAGATGATGTATTTGAAAAAAATACCGCAGATGTTGCCATCTGCGGTATACAAAACCTTAATGCAATTACTTGCCAGCCTTGTTGGCGTAGCGGCGCTTAAAGCGCTCAACACGTCCGCCGGTGTCAACCAGCTTCTGCTTGCCGGTGTAGAAGGGATGGCACTTGCTGCAAACTTCAACGCGGATCTCCGGCTTGGTATCGCGGGTATGGATCACGTTGCCGCATGCGCAGGTAATGGTGCAATCCACATAGTTGGGATGAATACCCTGCTTCATTTTCATTTCACCTCTTTCTCGATCATGACTAAAGGGAGCCATACTTGATATATGTGCTCATCACAATCTTCGAATTTCGGCTACCAGCAGACGCCATCCTGTGCGTGTGGAGCAGCCCTCTGAACGATTGCTAGAGTATTTTACCAGAGTTTTTGTGTTTTGTCAAGTAGTGCGGGCAATCTTTTGCGGCGGCAAATTGCCAGCAAAAGTGCAATCATTTATATGCCCATCCGGGACGTTGCGGACGCCGTCTCCTACTGTGGGGCAAAGTACATCACACGTTTTTTGTATCTGCTCCGGTAAGTTTCCGGCGGAGTCGGGTACCCCCGCCCTACTGGGTGCTTGTGGGTTGGCCGCACACAATAAAATGCTCTGTAGGGAACGGTCTTGACCGTTCCGGGGCCTTGTAGCAGATGCCGCAACAATTTTCCGCAAAGCCTTTGGCTCCCCTTCGAGGGGAGCTGTCGCCGAAGGTGACTGCGGGGTGATTCCCCAAGCGGAGCCTGAAAATGCGCGTTATTTCCTCACTGCGGCGGCTAGGGGGCTGCATACAAAAAGGCCGTCTGCGTATTACAGCAGGCGGCCCAAAAGCACCAAACCTATGGAATCACATTATACCAGCAGCGGCTTAACGGCAGCGGCCAGTTCTTCTTTCTTGGCTTCGGCTTCGGCCAGGTCTTTGCCCTTGGTGGTAAAGTAGGTCTTGATCTTCGGCTCGGTGCCGGAGGGGCGCACCACAACGGTGCAGCCGGATGCCAGGGTGTAGATCAGCACGTTGGCGGCGGGCAGACCGGTCTCTTCAGGCTTTTTATAGTCCACAACCTTTACAACGGCGTCACCGCCAAAGTCCTTGGGCGGGTTCTCGCGCAGGCCGGACATAATGCCCGCCATCTTGTCCATGCCGGACAGGCCCGGGAACTCAAAGCTGTCAACCTTATTCAGGTAGCGGCCATACTCGGCGTAAATGCGCTCCAGCTCTTCCTTGATGGAACTGCCCTTTGCGCGGTAATAAGCAGCCATTTCGCAAATCAGCATAGAGCCGATGATGGCATCCTTATCGCGGACGTAAGGACCAGCCAGGTAGCCATAACTTTCCTCAAAGCCAAAGATGAAGCGGTCAACCTGACCAGCAGCTTCTAGCTTGGCGATCTGATCGCCGATCCACTTAAAGCCGGTCAGCACATTGCGGCACTCAACACCGTAATGCTCGGCCACCTTGTCCGCCAGCGGGGTGGACACGATGGACTTGCACATGACGGGGTTTTCGGGCATGGTTCCCTGCTCAATGCGGCCCGCGCAGATGTAATCCAGCAGCAGAACGCCGACTTCGTTGCCGGAAAGCAGCTCATAGCTGCCATCCTTGCACTTAACGGCAATGCCAACGCGGTCAGCATCGGGGTCAGTGGCCAGCATCAGGTCTGCACCAGACTTTTCGGCCAGTTCCAGGCCAAGGCGCAGAGCCTCGAAAATTTCGGGGTTGGGGTACGGGCAGGTGGGGAAATTGCCGTCCGGCTTTTCCTGTTCCGGCACAACGGTGATATCGGTAATGCCGATGTCATGCAGAACATGGGTGACCGGAACCAGGCCGGAGCCGTTCAGCGGGCTGTAAACCAGCTTCAGGCCGGCGGTCTTGCAGATACCGGGACGGATGGAGCGGGCTTCGATTGCTTCGTACAGGGCGTTGATGCAGTCATCGCCAACGTATTCGATGATGCCCTTTTCCAGCCCCTCGGCAAACGGCATGGTTTTGGCGCCGGTCAGGATGTCGGTCTTCTGGATTTCGGCGTACACAATGTCAGCGGCCTCATCGGTCATCTGGCAGCCATCGGGGCCGTAGGCCTTATAGCCGTTGTACTTGGCCGGGTTGTGGGATGCCGTTACCATGATACCGGCGTTGCAGTTATAATACCGGGTAGCAAAGCTCAGTGCGGGAACCGGCATCAGGGCGCTGTAAATGCGCACCTTTACGCCGTTGGCGGCCAGAACTTCGGCAGCAGCCTTGGCAAACACATCGCTCTTGATGCGGCTGTCATAGCTGATAGCAACGGTCTGGGTGCCGCCCTGGGTCTTGACCCAGTTGGCAAGGCCCTGGGTAGCCTGGCGCACAACATACACGTTCATGCGGTTGGTACCGGCGCCGATCACACCGCGCAGACCGGCAGTGCCGAACTTAAGGGCAACGGCAAAACGATCCTGAATGGCAGCGTCATCGTTCTGAATCGATTCCAGCTCCGGCTTCAGGTCGGGGTCATCCAGGTTGGCAGCAAGCCAACGGCTGTACATTTCTTTATACATTTTGGACACCATCACTTTCTTACCCTGTAAAAGTTTTGGGTAAATTTACTTGTTCAAATTAAATATATCAATTTTAGTTTGCGTTGTCAATCAAAAAAAGCTGGAATTCCGGCCTTTTGCCGGGGCTTTGCCTGTTTTTTGCCCTACAGCGTCAAGGCAGATTTTGGGCACAAAAATATGCTTGCCGCCGCGGGCGGAACAGGATATACTGAAAATAATCAAAGTACGCAATTTGTTGAAAAAAAGGAGTTGGCTGCGCCATGTATGCACACGTTGTCAGCCTGGGGGTAACGGGGCTGGATGGCTACCCCGTTACCGTGGAAACCCACATCAGCGGCGGTCTGCCCAAATTTGCCATGGTGGGCCTGCCGGATTCCGCCGTGAAGGAAAGCAGTGAGCGGGTGCGCAGCGCCATCAAAAACCTGAACTGCCCCTGGCCCGCCAGCCATGTTACCGTCAACCTGGCCCCCGCCGATGTGCGCAAGACCGGCAGTTTGTATGACCTGCCGGTGTTCATCGGCATTTTGGCGGCGCAGCAGTACATCCCACAGCCAGAGCCGCACCAGGCGTTTTTGGGTGAGCTTGGGCTGGATGGCACACTGCGCCCCATTGCCGGTGCCCTGCCCATGGCCCTTGCCGCCCAAAAGGCGGGCGTGACCGAGCTGTTTGTTCCTGCCGAAAACGCCGCCGAAGCCGCCGTGGCCGAGCAGCTGACAGTTTACCCCGCCCGCAGCGCTGCGGATGTGATCCGCCACCTGGCGGGGCAGGCAAAGCTCAGCCCCGCCAGCCGCACAGGATACGATGCCGCCGGGCAGTGGCTTGGCCCCGATTTTGCGGATGTGCGCGGCCAGGCGGAGGCCCGCCGCGCGCTGGAAGTTGCCGCTGCGGGTGGGCACAACCTGTTGATGGTGGGCCCGCCGGGCACCGGCAAAAGCATGCTGGCCAAGCGCCTGCCGGGCATCCTGCCGCCGCTCAGTTATGAGGAAGCGCTGGAAACCACCGCGATTTATTCCGTTGCCGGGCTGGTGCAGGCCGGGACCGGATTATTGCAGCAGCGACCGTTCCGCAGCCCCCACCACAGTGTCAGCGCCGCAGCCATTGCGGGCGGCGGCACAGTGCCCCGCCCCGGCGAGGTCAGCCTGGCCCACAACGGCGTACTGTTTTTGGACGAGCTGCCAGAGTTCAGCCGCGAAGCGCTGGAGGTGCTGCGCCAGCCAATCGAGGACGGGTGCATCTCCGTGAGCCGGGTACACGGCACCGCCACCTACCCCTGCCGTTTTATGCTGGTTGCCGCCATGAACCCCTGCAAGTGCGGGTATTATGGTTCCGGCGTGCGGGAATGCAGCTGCACGCCCAGTGCGATTGAGCGCTACCGGCAGCGGATTTCCGGTCCGCTGCTGGACCGCATTGACCTGCATGTAGAGGCCCGCCCCGTGGAGTACGACGCCCTTGCCGCCAAAACCGGCGGCGAGCCGAGCACCAATATCCGTGCGCGGGTGGCCGCGGTACGCGCCATGCAGGCCCAGCGCTACCAAGGCCTTGGCTTTACCTGCAACGCCCAGCTGCCCAGCGGTATGCTGCGCCGCTACTGCCCGCTTGCCCCCGCCGCCGAAAAGCTGCTGCGCGGTGCGTTTGAACGCATGGGCTACAGCGCCCGCGCCTATGACCGCATCCTGCGCGTTGCCCGCACCATTGCCGACATGAACGGTGTGGAACAGATCGGCGCCGCAGAGCTGATGGAAGCGCTGCAATACCGGAGAATGGACAGGGCGGTAGGCAAATGAATATTTGCCAAATGAATAAGTAATAAAGAATAATTAAAAATACAGGTGGACCGCGTTGTGCCAGCAACGCGGTCCACCTGCATTATTCTTTATTCTTTTTTCATTATTCTTTCTATTTCACCCGTTCCTTTTCGGAACGGGCGAAATAGAACATCCACTGCTGCAAAATTCCGGCGTTGCCATAGGCTGGGAATGGGTTCTGCCCAGCGTAATGCTGGTCGATCACACGCTGGATCCACACATCCACGGGGGCACACTCCATGCGGCCATAGGCAAACAGGGCTACGCAGTTGGCCACCTTGATGCCCACGCCGTGCTGCTGCATCAAAGCTTCCAGCAGCCGGGCATCGGGCAGGGTTTCCAGCGCGGCAAGGTCCAGCGCTCCCGCTGCAACCGCCTGGGCGGCAGCCAGAACATACGGGGCGCGGTAGCCCAGCGTGCAGTCCCGCAATGCCTGCTCCCCTGCCGCGGCGAGCGCCTGCGCCGTTGGGAACGCATACAGCACATTCCCGCCCGGCTGCAGCAGCGGCGCACCGTACCGGGTACACAGCGTTTCCACGCAAGCCTGAATGGCCGGGATATTTTTGCGCTGGCTGATGATAAAGGTAACCAGCATCTCCCAGGCGTCCTGGCGCAGAATGCGGATGCCCGCCCCGGCCCGGGCCGCTGCGCAAAGGTAGGCATCCTGTTTGGGCACCGCGGCGCGGATGGCCGCATAATTGCGGTTCAAATCAAAATAGCGGTGCCAGAAGCCCTGCCATTCTTCCGGGGTACAGCTAGCTGTATACGTATCACCGCTGCCGGGCTGCAGGTACAAAAGCTTATCCCCGGCCAAAAACCGCCAGCCCTGCGGCGTTTGCGCAATGCGGAACGCCTGGCCGCTGGCGGCTATTTTTTGCAGATCGAAATCACCCGGTATTGTTACGGTCATGGCTCGCGCAGCACCTCCAGCATGCGGCGGGCGCTGCCTTCCCACGAGTATTTTTGCAGTACGGCGGCGGCATCCCGGCCGGGGGTTACATGGTCCACACTGCCGTGGTTGGTGGAAAGGTCAATGTAATCAGCGTGGGAGCCGTAAATTTCCCGCATGCAGGGGGTATTGCTCACCATCACGCGTGGAGCACCGCAGGCAATGGCTTCCAGCGGGGGGATGCCGAACCCCTCATACAGCGTGGGGAACAAAAACGCCTTGCAGTTTTCCATCAGGCTTTTGGCTTCGCCGTCCGTCACATAGCCAAGGTACATCACGTTGTTCAGGTGGTCCAACCCCAGGGCAGCGGCCTCTTTGGCAAGGCTGCCGCCGCCCGCAATTGCAAACATAACCTGGGGTTTGCTCTGCGCAGCGCGTAGCACCCAGGGAAAGTTCTTATTTTTAAGTAGGTTGGACATTGAGAAATAATACTCGCCCTTTTTCAGCTGCGGCCACTTGCTGTACTCACCAAACAGCATGGGGTCAGGGCGCACGCGCTGCATATGTTGCCAGGCGTTATACACCACGGTGATCTTTTCGGGGTTCACATGGTAATATTTCACGATCTCGCTTTTGGAAAATTCCGAGACCGTCACGATTTTTCTGGCCTTTTTGGCAATGGCCGCATACTGCGTGCAGTGCCAGACAGCGCTGGTGCGGCCGCGCAGGTCGGTATAAAAATCCGGGCGTGCTTTATAACACACATCATGCACCACGGCAATGCCCTCGTTCCCACGGTGGAACATGGGAATAACGTTGCACATGCCCAGCCAGCAGCGCCCGCTTTGTGCCAGATATCGGCCATACACCCGCTGCCAGCCCAAAATGCCGCTGGACTGCGGCAGGGTGACCACCTTGATATTGCGGTATTCGGGAACGATACAATCCGGCGGAACCGCCACTTCCAGCTCGCCGGGTTCCAGCATGGGGTCCATGGCAGCGAGTATTTCCCGCGCATAGCGCTGGATGCCGGAAATCTGCTGCACAAAAAACGAACCGTCTACTGTATACTTGGGCATTTTCATTCTCCTTATAAACGGCACCGCGTTACTGCGTCAGGATGCCGTATTGGTATTTGCACTGCAAAATGCGCTGCACGCTTTCGTCCAGTCTCTGCTGGGGGATGGTACCATCCTGCACAGCTTCCAGCACGGCGGTATAGGCATCGGCAAGGCCGTTGGGCATCAGCAGCAGGTCTGCACCGGCCTGCAGCGCCTTGACCGCCGCCTGACCGGGGGTATACACATCGGTGATGGCCTGCATCGCCAGCGAATCCGTCACGATCAAGCCCTGATAGCCCAACTCCCCGCGCAAAAGATCGGTCAGCATGACGCTGGAAAGGGAGGCCGGGGTATCGTCCCCTGTTACCTGCGGCACGGTAATGTGGGCCGCCATAATCAGCGGAGCATTGTTCACATTTTGGGCAAAGGGCACCAGCTCACAGCTGCGCAGGTCATCCAGCGTTTTGTTCAGCGTTACGGTGCCAACGTGGGTATCCTCGCTGGTATCGCCATGGCCGGGGAAATGCTTGAGGGTGCAGGCAATGCCCGCATCGGCAAACCCGGCGCACGCCCCACCCACAAGGTCGGCGGCGGTCTGCGGTTCACTGCTGAACGCGCGGGTACCGATGACCGGGTTATCGGGGTTGGTGTTCACATCGGCCACAGGGGCAAAATCCAGGTTAAAGCCGTATTCTTTTAAGTAGCCGCCAATGGTGCGGCCCATGGCGCGGGCATCTTCCGGGTTACCGGATGTTCCCACTGCCGCAGCGCTTTCGTATTGGGGCAGGTCAAACGCGGCATTGTTGGCAAGGCGCGCCACCAGGCCGCCCTCCTCATCAACGGCAGTAAAGAGCAGCGTATCGCTCGCCTGCTGCAAATCGTCCAGGAATTGGGTGATCTGCTGCGGGCTTTCCAGATTTTTGCCAAAGATCACCACGCCGCCCACCGGGTACTCCGCCAAAGTCTGGCGCATGGCATCCGTCAGTTCGGTCACACCGTCCGCCTTGGCATCGTTGATCTGGTCCTGCGTTTGGCTCAAGTCCAGGGAATCGGGTCGAACAAGAAAGAGCTGCCCCACCTTTTGTTCCAGCGTCATCTCCTCCAGCAGCTGCTGCACGAGGTCCGGCTCCGGGGTGGGCTGTTCCGTGGGTGCTGCCTGCGTGGTTTGGGCTTGCTGTGTTGGTGCTTCGGTCGGCTGGGCCGCCTTATTGGGGAGTACATCTTTTGGGGCAGCAGAACAGGCGCACAAGACTGCCGCCAAAACGGTTGACACAAATGCCGCGAATCTTTTTTTCATGCTTACCGCCCCCTGCTGTTTGTCTAAGGCAACACCGCACAATTCCCGCCTTACGGCTTAAGCGTTATTGCCCTAGGGTGTATCCTCTAATAAGATAAACGAAGAAGTCATCCAAATTGTTACATAAAAGGCATTTTCCCTATCCATATTTTCACAGGGAAATATCTTTGGGCAATACCGCATAATTCTAAGTGCCGATACGGCGAGCGAGGTGCGGCAG
>ERZ773104.2838-NODE-2838-length-18094-cov-5.729032_pt1 | contig 18094 bp, 17 predicted proteins | sample MGYA00511920_ERZ773104 | MGnify/ENA primary metagenome ERZ773104 (study PRJEB29015, sample SAMEA2737857) | human gut metagenome | biome: human gut; feature: human-associated habitat; material: faeces | place: China | collected 2012 ...
TAGGTAAATATACTTATAACAATGGATGTACATATAGTGGAGATTTTAGAAATGGAGTAGCTGAGGGGATAGGAACTTACACATACAAAAATAATGACATATATAAGGGTCATTTTATTAACAATAAAAAAGGGTAAATTTGTTGCTCCTTTTAAAAGAATATTTAACACAAAGAAAAAAAACTCGTAACATAAAATTGCTATAATGGATGTAACAACCGGAGCAAAAAAATTATCCTTGTACAAACTTCTACACACTATACCTACAATGTACCCTATTATCGCATATAAAAAAAGATTTGACCCTATATATTGCCCATAAAAACAATCATGAAGTAGTCCACCAATTATTCCTACAAACAACCCATCACTTTCACCTTGCATAAACGCAACACATATAACAATCAGAAGCATTAAATTTGGTATCACGCCTCCTATTGCTATATGCTGAATAAATGTAGTTTGTATTATAAAGGAGAAAATCATTAATATAATGTAAGTTAAATATTTCATAATTTCCTCCTATTGATTTGTAGTTGTTGTTTCAACTAATGTTTTTTCAAAATTTTTATTAATGACCAATACATAGTCTAAATGTCTAAAGTCAACAGAAGGGCTTATAATAGCATAGTGCATTCCTGTTTTTTTATCTACTGTAAGTTTTTGAACATTACCTATAGTAATTCCCTCGGGAAAAATATTACTTAAATGAGAAGTAACTATTGTATCTCCTATAAGAATATCAGATACATCTTCTGAATATTGCATCTTACACATACCATTCTCATTCAAATCTCCAGTAATATAACCAATATTATCTCCTCTAAGAGTTTGTGAACTAACAGCATCTGAATCGTTTATTATTGAAATAACTTTTGAGTAATTATAGCCACATTCTGTAATTTTTCCAACTAAACCATCTTGGGTCATAACTACCATATTTCTATTCAAGCCACTATCAGTTCCTTTATCAATAGTAAAAGTGGAAAACCAATTGCCTGGGTCCTTTCCTATAACTTTAGCTCCAACAACTGAATAATCTTTATACTGATTTTTTATATCCAATAGGGCTTCTAGTTGTGAATTTTCATTTTCAATTAGATTCAATCTATTTAACTCAGCTCTAGTATCAAGAAGTTCTTTTTTTAAAGCATCATTTTCTGCTGATAATGATTTCACCGAACTAAAATACTTTTTCTTATCTTTAAGCCAAGAAAAGACACCAGTATTAAATGTTTGAACAGGTGCGATTAATAATCCCAATGAAGATTCAACAAAAGTAGGTGCTTTCCTATCTACAGATAGTATAGCTGTTAAAATTGAAGTCAATACTAAAAAAGTTACAACTATCTTATATTTTCCAGAAAAATTTCTCAACTAAAATTCTCCTTGTCTAAGTATTTTTGTAGATGTATTAATCTTATCAGCAATAGTTTCATCTTCAACAATCTTACCAGTACCTCTAACAACACAAGTAAGAGGGTCATCTGCAACAAACACCGGCATATGTGTTTCTATGCTAATAAGCTTATCTAATCCATCAATTAAAGCTCCACCACCTGTCAAATATATGCCTTTTTCTATTATATCAGCTGAAAGTTCAGGTGGAGTTTTTTCCAATGTTATTTTTATAGCATCTACTATTGTTTCTATAGATTCAGCCATCGCAGCCTTTACTTGGTGTGTATTAATTGTCAACTGTTTAGGCAATCCTGTGCTTAAATCTCGTCCTTTAACCTTCATTTCTTTCAATTGAGTTGTTGCATCTATATAGGCACAACTTAATTTAATCTTTATTCTCTCAGCAGTTCTTTCACCAATGGCAATATTATATTCTTTGCGTACAAAATTAATAATATTTTCATCAAAGTCATCACCTGCAACTCTAACAGATTTACTAGCCACTATCCCTCCAAGAGAAATAACTGCGACTTCACTTGTGCCTCCGCCTATGTCCACAATCATACTTCCTGTTGCTTCAGCAATATTTAAGTCAGCACCTATAGCTGCTGCCATAGGCTCATCAGTAACTAAAACTTGCTTATCTTTTGCGCCAGCAGCTACAGCAGCCTCAATAACAGCTCTTTTTTCAACTTCTGTAACTCCAACAGGAACACTTATTACAACACGAGGCTTTGGTCCAAACATTGACTTTGGATAAGCTGACGAAATAAAATATTTCAACATAGCCTCTGTAACATCAAAATCAGCTATAACACCACTCTTCATAGGTTTAATTGCTGTTATATTTCCAGGAGTTCTTCCAAGCATAGCCTTAGCTTCACTACCTACAGCCAAAACTTCTCTTGTAATTGAATCCACAGCAACAACTGATGGTTCATTCATTACAATACCTTTTCCTCTAACATACACTAGGGTATTAGCTGTACCTAAGTCTATTCCTATATCTTTATTAAACATCCATTTACCTCCGTTTATTAACATTAAAAATGCTAAATTACATATAGCTCTATAATACAACTTTTTTTAGCCTTTTTCAATATATTATAATATTATTTTTTAATGACGGTCTAAGTTTTTTACCATTTTATATTAACATACCCAAAAATATTGTTTTTTACAGTTTACAAATTTAAAAATTAAATATATAATATACAGAGTTTTATGCTGGAGGATTATATTATGAAAAAGCCATTAATTGTTATTGCAGGTCCTACAGCCTGTGGAAAAAGTGCTGTATCAGTAGAACTTGCAAAAATAATAAACGGAGAAATTATTTCTGCAGATTCCATGCAAGTTTACAGAGGTATGGATATAGGTACTGCAAAAATCACTAAAGAAGAAATGGGTGGGATAAAACATTATTTAATAGACTGCCTTAATCCTGATGAAGAATTTTCTGTAGCTGTTTTTCAAACTATGGCAAAAAAAGCCATAGACGAAATTCTAGGGAAGGGCAAAATTCCTATACTTGTAGGTGGAACAGGGTTTTATATCAACGCCCTTATTAACGATAATGATTTTAGCTCTTCTAAGCGTGATTATGCTATAAGAGAAAAATTAAAAAATTTACTTGAAGAGAAAGGCGCTGAATTTATTTATAATAAATTAAAAGAATACGATCCTGAGTATGCAAGTACAGTTCATCAAAATAACACAAAAAAAGTTATTCGTGCTTTAGAATATTGCCTAGAAAATAACGAAAAATTTTCTGAATATAACAAAAGAGAGAAATTGAAAGAGCCTATTTATGATTTAAACTTTTTCGTTTTAAATATGGATAGAGAAAAACTTTATAATCGAATAGAAAAAAGAATAGATATAATGTTAAAAGATGGCTTAGTAGAAGAAGTAAAATCATTATATCCTAAATATGACGAAAATTTAGTTTCTATGAAAGGGTTAGGCTACAAAGAAATTGTATACTATCTTAAAGGGAAGTTATCTCTTGAAGAATCCATTACTTTGTTAAAAAGAGATACCCGCCATTTTGCTAAGCGACAATTAACTTGGTTTAATCATCAATGCGATGGAAACTGGATAAATGTAGATAACTTTACTTCTACACAGGAAATAGCAATTTATATAAAAAATGAAATAGCGAGGAATAAAAAATGTTAAAAGAATATATTATAAACGAATTTGGTATTAATCCAAAAGTTGCCGATATTTGTTTTGATGCCGAGAAAAAAGTTGAAAAATATTTTAAAAAAATAGATGAAATAACTGAATATAATCAATGTAAAGTTATTAAAGCTATGCAAAAAAATAGACTTTCAGAAGCTCATCTTAACGGTACAACAGGATATGGTTATAACGATATTGGGCGCGATACTTTAGAAGAAATTTATGCAGATATATTTAAGGCTGAGTCTGCCTTAGTTAGACAACAAATAATTTCAGGTACACATGCTCTTACTGTAGCTCTTTTTGGTAATTTAAAATATGGTGATGAACTTGTTTGTGTAGCAGGAGAGCCTTACGATACACTTCAAAGTGTTATAGGTGCTGTTAGAGAAGTTAAGGGGTCACTTGTAGAACATGGTGTAAAATACAAAGAAGTCCCTTTACTAAATGACGGAATTATAGATTTCAACGGAATAAAAAACACAGTTACTCCAAACACAAAGCTCGTAGAGATACAGCGTTCAAAAGGTTACGAATATAGACCTAGTTTATCAATAGAAACTGTCGAAAAAATCATAAAGATAGTTAAATCCATAAATCCGGATATAATTTGTATGGTTGATAACTGCTATTGCGAATTTGTTGATACTATTGAACCAACAGAAGTAGGTGCTGATTTAGTAGTAGGTTCTCTTATTAAAAACCTCGGTGGCGGTATAGCTCCTGTCGGTGGATACATAGTTGGTAAAGAGGAATATGTTGACAACGCTGCATTTAGACTTACATCCCCAAGTATGGGTAAAGAGGTAGGACCTAGCCTTGGTGTAACACCTAAATTAATTCAAGGACTTTTTCTTGCTCCTAGTGTTGTTAACGCAAGTCTTAGAAGTGCTGTTTTTGCCTCTCAAATCTGTTCAGATTTAGGATTTGAAGTAATGCCTAGACCAGAAGAAAAAAGGGTAGACATAGTAGAATCCATACAAATGAAAACTCCTGAAGGCGTTATTGCATTTTGTCAAGGAATACAAAAAGGCGCTGCTGTAGATAGTTTTGTAACTCCTGAACCATGGGATATGCCAGGTTATGATTGTCAGGTTATCATGGCTGCAGGTGCATTTGTTCAAGGTTCTTCAATAGAATTAAGTGCTGATGCTCCAATGAAGCCTCCTTATACTGTTTACTTACAAGGCGGTTTAACATGGGCTCATGCAAAACTTGGTATAATAATTGCAATTAATAATATGTTCGAAAAGGGCATAATAAAACTATAATTACAAATATAAATAGGCATTACTCAACATTGAATAATGCCTATTTTTTCTTTAGTTATATGCTATTTATCTGCCTTTGTTGCCATTTCTGCCTTACGCTTTTCTATAACTTTATTTTGAATATCTGCAGGAACTGCTTCGTATCTTACAAATTCTTCTGTATAAGAGCCTCTTCCCTGAGTTATACTTCTTAAATCTGTAGAATATTCTAACATTTCAGCAGCAGGGACTTCTGCCTGTATAATCTGATTATCTCCAGTCTTCTCCATTCCCAAAATTCTGCCTCTACGCTTATTTAAGTCTCCCATAATATCACCAGTATAACCGTCAGGCACAGTAACAGCTACAGAAGATATTGGTTCAAGAATAACAGGCTTAGCCTGCGAAAAAGCATCTTTAAACGCCATTGTTGTTGCCATCTTGAATGCCATTTCAGAAGAATCTACCGGATGATAAGAGCCGTCTACAAGAGTTGCTTTTATGCCAACAACAGGATATCCTGCTAAAGGACCAGACTTAATACTTTCTTGCAAACCTTTTTCTACAGCAGGAAAATATTGTTTTGGAACAGCTCCACCAAAAATTTTTTCTTCAAAAATATATGGTATAGTCTGGTCTTCAACTGGTTCAAAATCAATAACTACATCTCCAAATTGACCATGTCCACCAGATTGTTTCTTATACTTTCCTCTAGCCTGTACCTTAGTTCTTATCTTTTCTCTATATGGAACAATAGGTTTATCTAAATCTACATCTATTTTATATTTATTTTTCAATTTACTAACAAATACATCAATATGAGTATCCCCTAAACCACTTATTATAGATTGTTTTGTTTCCTTGTCCACAGTAAAATTAAGGGTCTTATCTTCTTCAAGAATTTTGTTAATTGCACTTGCTAATTTATCTTCATCACCTTTTGTCTTAGGCTTAATAGCTTTCTTCATATGAGCCTCTGGATAACTGATTTCAGGAAATTGTACAGGTCTATCTGTTGAAGCTAATGTATCACATGTACTCGTATTCTGTAACTTAGCTATTGCACCTATATCTCCAGCTCTTAATTCATCAACTTCTAATTGTTCCTTACCCCTAAGTATATATAATTTTCCTATTTTTTCAGCTATATTTTTATTAACATTCTTAACCATAGAGTCCTTTTTCATAACACCTGAGCAAACCTTAAAAAGGCTTAATCTTCCCACATAAGGGTCTGCAATAGTTTTGAATACAAAAGCTGATAATGGATCATTTTCATCACAATTAATTTCTACATAATCATCTGTTTTAGGATTTATAGCAGTTATTGTTGCTTTAACCTCGTTAGTAGGTGGTAAAAACTTATTTATGGAGTTCATTAATACTCTTATTCCTATTGTGTATATAGCAGCCCCACAAATAACTGGTGTAACTGTACCATCAACTATACCAATCCTCAACCCTTTATGTATTTCTTCAGGAGTCATACTCTCGTCATTAAAAAACTTTTCAATTAATTCATCATCTGTTTCCGCAACAGCCTCTTCAACCATTTTTCTCATAGTTTCAACTGAATCATCTAATCCATCAGGCATATCACATGGCTCTACAAGTCCATTCATAAACTTTCTTGCAGCTCTTCTAATAACATTTACGAACCCAACAAATTTATTATCTTCGTAAAAAGGAACCTGAAGTGGGGCAATACTCTTACCAAACACTTGTTTCATAGATTCCACAACTGTGTCTAAGTCAGCAGACTCATCATCCATACCATTAACAAAAATCATTTTTGGTATACCCATTTCTGTTGCCATTTGCCAAGCTTTTTCAGTTCCTACTTGTACACCAGCTTTTGCATCAACCACTATAAGCGCTAAATCAGATACGCTAAGTGCTTGTTTAACTTCTCCAAGAAAATCGAAATAGCCAGGAGTATCAATAAAGTTAATTTTTTCCTCTAACCACTCTACAGGAATCATTGAAGAATTAATAGAAATTTTTCTTTTTATTTCTTCTGGATCATAGTCACTAACCGTATTGCCTTCTTCTACTCGTCCAAATCTCTTTGACACACCACTAACATGTAAACATGCTTCAGCAATAGTAGTTTTTCCAACTCCACTATGACCAATAATAGCAACATTTCTAATTTGATTTGCAGGATAACTTTTCATAAAAACACCACTCCTTTTGTTTATTTATCACTATTTACAAAATATAATATGTGCATACTTTGATTTAATTGCACAAACACATTCTCTTTAGTATTTATAAATTCAACAAATTTATCTTTTTTCCTTTATATTTTTTATTAATTTTTACAATAAATAGCTGCCTTAAAATAAATATTTTTAAGATTTACTATTCACTTTTTAAATTATATTGACCAAATTTGGTATTAGTGTTAAAATAATATGGATAATGCACATATTAGAGAGGTGTTCTGATGGTTATAGGAATTATAGGTCTTGGCTTAATAGGTGGCTCCATAGCAAAGGCTCTCAAAGAAAAAACAAATATCGAAATTGTAGCAATGAACAGAAGTGAAAAATCACTTATAGATGCCTATAATGATGGTGTAATAGATAAATATAGTCTCACAGATATGTCAATCTTTAAAGAATGTGACATAATTATTGTATGTACAACTGTTGATACAATACCTACATATGTAAGTAAATTGAAACCTTATATCAAAAAAGACTGTATTATTACAGATGTAGGCAGTACAAAAAAGAAAATTTGTGACACATTATCAAATATTAAAGACATCTGCTTTATAGGAGGACATCCTATGGCTGGGTCTGAGCAAACAGGGTATAAATCAGCAAAAGCACATTTATTTGAAAATGCCTTTTACATACTTACACCAATAAATAATGTACCACAATCCAAAATAGATAAAATGATAAATATTGCTAAGACATTAGGGGCAACTCCAGTAGTTATCTCTCCTGAAGTTCATGATTATACAGTTGCAGCAATTAGTCATGTTCCACATATTATAGCTTCCTCTCTTGTAAATACAGTAAAAGAACTAGCCGACAGTGATGGATATATGCATTCTTTTGCAGCTGGTGGCTTTAGAGATATTACACGAATAGCAAGTTCCAGTCCAGATGTATGGAATAGTATTTGTCAGGATAACAGAGAACCGATATTAAAGGTGCTTGACACTTATATAAACACAGTAAGAGAATTAAAAACATCTCTTGAAAACAAAGAAGATATATATTCTTTTTTTGAAAATGCCAGAGATTATAGAAACTCTTTTGAAAATAGAAATGAAAATACTGTATGTAAATTTTACGAGATTGCTGTTGATGTAGTAGACCAACCCGGTGCCATAGCTACAATAGCAACTTTATTGAGTGTTAATAGTGTTAACATTAAAAATATAGGTATACGAAACACTAGAGATTATAATGATGGTGCTCTCTATATAGCTTTCGAAAATGAAGCTCATAAAAATAAGGCTATAGATATCTTGAAATCTATGAATTACAAAGTATTTAATAAATAAAGGAGAAAAGTTGAATTATGAATAAAACTATAAAACCTATGAAAAAATTAAATGGTCAGATAAAAATCCCAGGTGATAAGTCTATATCACACAGAGCTGTTATGTTTGGTTCCTTGGCAAAAGGCGATACAAAAATCTCTGGATTCTTAACTGGCGATGATTGTATGTCAACTATATCCTGTTTTAGAAAACTTGGTATTGATATAGATTTTGATGGAGAAAATGTTACTGTTCATGGCAAAGGGCTTCATGGACTTACTGCTCCAACAGAAACTTTAGATGTTGGAAATAGTGGTACAACAATTAGACTTATATCTGGTATCTTATCTGCCCAAAATTTTGATACAAAATTAAATGGGGATGCTTCTATTCAAAAAAGACCAATGAGAAGGGTTATTAATCCTCTTACCGAAATGGGTGCAAACATCGAAAGCACAAATGATGGATTTGCTCCTCTCACTATACACGGTTCAAAACTTCATTCTATTGAATATACTATGCCTATGGCAAGTGCCCAAGTAAAATCATCAATTCTTTTAGCAAGCCTTTTTGCTGATGGAACTACAATTATTAATGAACCTGTCGCTTCAAGAAATCATACTGAAATAATTTTAAATTATTTTGGGGCTAATATTAAAAATGAAAATGGTGTAATTACATCTACGCCTGTAGAAGAGCTTTATGCAAAACCTATCAATGTTCCTGGCGATATTTCATCTGCTGCTTTCTTTATGGTAGCTGGATTAATTGTTCCAAATTCTCATATTATCATTGAAAATGTTGGTATAAACGAAACAAGAACAGGTATTATTGATGCTTTGCGTGCTATGGGTGGCGAAATGAACATTCTCAACCAGAGAGAATCTGGTGGCGAATTAGTAGGCGATATAGAAGTAAAATCTTCAAAACTCCACGCCACAACACTTGAAGGAAGTATAATCCCAAGAATGATAGATGAAATACCTGTATTTGCTGTAGCTGCTCTTTGTGCTGATGGAACTACTGTTGTTAAAGATGCCGAAGAATTAAAGGTTAAAGAATCCAATCGAATTGCAACTATGAGTACAGAATTAGGCAAAATGGGTGTTGTAATTACTGAAACTGAAGACGGTATGATTATTGAGGGTAATCAAAAATTAAAGGGTGCTACTGTGGATAGTCACTTAGACCATAGAGTTGCTATGTCTTGTGCTATAGCTGCTTTGGTTGCTGAAGGTGAAACTACTATTCTTGATTCTGATTGTGTAGCTATTTCTTTCCCTAATTTCTATGAATTATTAGAAACTCTTTAATAAAAAATAATTTAGTTTATTTATATACTTGTTAATACTAGATTTTTGGAGGAAACAATAATGTTAGAACTACAAAATATAAAATGGAAAGTTTCTGATGGTACAGAAATTATAAAAAATATAAATGTAGAAATTCCAACTGGTAAATTAGTTGTAATTACTGGTCCAAATGGTGGTGGTAAAACTTCTCTTGCGAAATTAATTGCAGGTTTAGAAAAGCCAACATCTGGTAGTATTATTTTAGACGGAGAAGATATAACTTCTTTGGATATAACTGAAAGAGCAAACAAAGGTATAAGCTATGCTTTTCAACAGCCTGTGCGTTTCAAAGGCATTACTGTAAGAGACTTACTTGAATTAGCTGCTGGCAAAAAAATAGAAGAAAAAGAAATTTGTTCATTACTAGGCAAAGTAGGTTTATGTACTCGTGATTACATAGATAGAGAAGTTAATTCTAGCCTTTCTGGTGGAGAAATAAAAAGAATTGAAATTGCTACAGTTCTTGCAAGAAACACAAAACTTACTATTTTCGATGAACCAGAAGCCGGTATTGACCTCTGGAGCTTCAATGAATTAATTGATGCTTTTGTTGAAATTAAGGAAAACTATGCTGGTACATTGCTTATAATATCCCACCAAGAAAGAATACTTAACATAGCCGATGAGATAATTGTTATTGCAAATGGTGTAGTTAAAGATATTGGTAAAAAAGAAGAAATTTTACCAACACTCTTGGAAGTATCAAACACTGGTGATTGTTGTCTAAATGGGGGTAACAACTAATGAAAAAAACTACAGAAGAAATTTTAAAGATAGTATCTGATTTCAAAGGAAAGTTTAATGGCGCATTCAATATTCGTGAAGACGGTCAATGTGCTGGTCGACAATCTTCTGAAAACATAAAAATAGAGCCAAAAACTGATGCTCCTGGTATTAATATAATAATTTCACCAAATACAAAAGATGAAACTGTGTACATTCCTGCTTGCGTAACAAAAGGGGATGTGAATGATGTTGTATACAATGACTTCTTTGTTGGAGAAGGTGCAGATGTTACAATTGTTGCCGGATGCGGGGTTCATACAGATGACGGACATGATGCTAGACATAATGGTGTTCATAGATTCTTTCTTGAAAAAAATTCTAATGTTTTGTATAAAGAAAAACATATTGGTACAGGTAATGGTACGGGTGCAAAGCGTATCGACCCTGTAACAGATTGTACTTTGGGCGAAAACGCCATACTAACAATGGATACTATTCAGCTTAGTGGTGTAGATAGCACAGACCGTAAAACAAGGGGAACATTAGGAAAAAACGCAAAATTAATAATAAAAGAGCGTATTATGACATCTGGTAAAGAATATGCAAAAACAGATTTTGTTGTAACACTCGAGGGAGAAAATTCAGGAACTGACATTGTTTCTCGTTCAGTTGCCAGAGATAACTCTAAACAAGAATATACTTCTAAAATTATCGGCAAAAACATATGTACTGGTCATTCAGAATGCGATGCCATATTAGATGGAAATGGTTCTGTTATAGCGCAACCATCTTTAGTTGCAGAAAATCCTGATGCCGCTTTAATTCACGAAGCTGCTATTGGTAAAATAGCTGGCGAACAGATTTTGAAATTAAGGACTTTGGGGCTTACTGCTGAACAAGCTGAAGAAAAGATAATTTCTGGATTTTTAAAATAATTTTCACACAAAAATATCCTGCAATCAAATTTTAAAATTGCAGGATATTTTTTATTGTCTTTTTATAAATCATTTGCTTTTCCTAGTTCTATTTGATTTAGAACGCCTACATTTTACCGCTTGAATGCGATTTTCCTGTACTTTTTTGGGCTTAAGATGCGAAGAATTAAATATTCTAACAGGTAGTTTTTCTGGTGCAATTTTTTTCAAAACCTTTGCTGTATAGTACGCATCGTCTTGTGCATGATGAAATGGTCTTTCTATATCAATGTTAAAAGCTTCAACTGCATTTTTTAAACCAATAGCTCCACCTTTTGAATATTTTAAATGTTGAGTTGCCATTTTTTGAATATCAACATATTCTATAATCATAGGTTCTGTTGCTATATTATAATATGTCAAATTTCTAAATAGGGCACGAATATCACTATATCCCCATGTACCTAATAATGTATCATTACCTAAAAATCTCCTAAATTTTTTAAAAGCTTCTGGGAAATAAGGTTTGTATTTAAAATCTTTATCTGTAAATCCCGTAATCTTTTCTACAAATGGATGAATGTTAGGATATATATTAGGTTTAATTAATATATTAAATTCATCCACTATATCATAATTATCATCAACCTTTACAGCTCCAATTTGTATAATTTCAAATCTGCATTTTGGATTTACCATATCCTTACCATTATTCATTGAAAAAGCTTGATTGAATTCAAAATCAAGTATTGTAAACATAATTTTCTCCTATCGCGATACAACTTTTTTAGCTATTTCTGCAAAAGCAGTAACAGCCTTACTCCTATAAGCATTCTGCCTATATGCTATTACCAAAGTCCAACTGGTTTCAGTATTACCAAAAGTATAATATTTAGGCGGATTAACCATTGAAGAAAATCTAACAGAAGACTCTGGAACAAAACTAAATCCCATGTTAGCAGCAGATAATCTAATAGCTGTTTCTATACTACTTGTTTGAAGAAGAATTTTTGGCTTCATGCCTATACTATCAAATATGTTATCTGCAATTTGTCGTAATCTTTGGTCCGAATGAAGAAGAATAAATTGTTCATTTTCTAAATCTTTAATATTAATTTTCGGAAATGGACTTGATTTTTCGACATTCTTTGGTGTAAAATTAGGTGGTGCAGCTAAAAAGATATTTTCCGTCATAATTGGCTCATACTCAATGCCTTTACTTTTTATTGGCAAATTCATCATACATACATCGACAGCACCTTTGACTAACAAATTTTCTAGTTCCAAAGAAGTTGCTTCAGTTAATATAAGTTCTATATCCGGGTAATGTTCTTTAAAAACCGGTAATATTGCCGGCAAAGGATTATTTGCCTTTGATGGTGTAAGTCCTATGTTTATTCTGCCTTTTTTTAGTTCGGATATATCATCAAAACTTTTCTGCATACCATTAAAAATTTCTACAATATTTTGCATGGCTTCAATATATAGTTCGCCTTCATATGTTAGAGTAAGAGGTATAGTATTTCTATCAAATAAAGTTACACCAAGCTGATTTTCTAGTCGATTGATATATTGACTTAGTGATGGTTGGGATATAAAAAGTCGTTTTGCAGCTTTTGAAAAACTTTTATCTTCATTAATTGCAAGAACATATTCAAATTCTTTTAAATCCATATTTACCTCCTAATTATAACTCATGCGTTATATGAATTATATATAAATAAGTATTAGAATATTTTCTATTTTATAGTACAATAAAATATAGAGAATTACAAGGTATTTTACAAATTTTTATATTTTTTATCCTGTTGATGTTAGTGGAGGGAAGTAAAATGAGTAGACTTGGACAAATTAACGATTTAATATCAAAAATGAATGAACAACCAAGTGAAGCGCGTTTAAGGTTAGAGAATTTATTCGATGAAAATAGCTTTGTCGAAATAGGTTCATTTAACACTGATGCAGGTGTTGTAACCGGTTATGGTACAGTTAACGGCAAAATTGTTTATGCATTCTGCCAAAATGGACCTGTCGGTGTAAAACACGCAAAAAAAATTGGGAATATCTATGATTTGGCATTAAAAATGGGTAGTCCCGTTGTATCCATAATGGATTCAAAAGGTTTAAAACTTGAAGAAGGTTTGAATACTCTTGAAGCATATGGAACTATATTCAAAAACCAGACTAATGCTAGTGGCGTTGTTCCACAGATAAGCATAATATTGGGTGATTGTCTTGGAATTGCTAGTTTTATGCCTATAGTATCTGATTTCGTTGTAATGTGCAAGAAAAATGCAAAGATGTTTATGATGAGTCCTGCTACAATGCCTGGTCTTGATGGTAAATCTACGTCTTACGAACAACTTGGTGGAGCAGATACTCTTTCTAAAGAGGGTATGGTTCATATTTCTTGCGATGATGAAAAAGCTTGTTTTTCAAAAGTAAGACAATTAATTGATTTCTTACCAGAAAACAATCTTGATTTAGTTAGACCTGAATTAACCAGCGATGATTTGAATAGAGTAGATTCAAACTTAGATAATATTATCCCAGAAGATGATGTCACTCCTATAGATATGAAGTATGTTATTAATTCTGTAGCTGATAATAATGTTTTTCTTGAACTTCGTGAAAACTATGCTGAAAATATTATTACAGGTTATGCAAAGTTTGATGGTGTTACAACTGGTATTGTTGCAAATAACGGTTTGTTTAATGTTAAAGCTGCTAAAAAAGCTAGTGAATTTATAAATACATGTGACGCATTTAATATTCCAATTTTAACTTTTACAGATATTGTTGGATACGAAAAAGAACTTAAAGAAGAACAGATGGGTATTATAAAATATAGCAGTATTCTTATGTCAAGTTTCGCAAATGCTACTGTTCCTAAAATAAATATTATTTTAAGAAATGGTATAGGTAATGCTTATTTCTTAATGAATTCTAAACATATCGGTGCAGATATTGTTTATGCTTGGCCAACAGCTACAATATCTTTAATGGATAAAACAAGTTCTATAAATGTTTTACAAATTGATTCTAGTAAATTTGATGATATTTCAAATCCATATGCAGTAGCTGGAAATGGCTTTGTAGATACAGTAATACTTCCATCAAACACTAGAAAGCGTATCATTTCAGCTATTGAAATGTTATTAACTAAGAGAGTAGTAAAACCTGCTAAGAAACATTCAAGCAATGATTATTAAGAGGTGACTATAAATGGATGTATTTTTTCAAGGTGTAGAAGTTACTGTAATGGGCTTTATAGTAGTCATTGCAGTTTTAGCCTTTATATGTTTTGTTCTCATGATTTTTAATTTTATCGCAAATTTGGAAAATAAAAAAGCCAAAGACACAAACAAAATTACTGAAAAGCCAAATGAAACTAAAACTGTAAATAAAATTTCAACTCCAGTTGTACAAGAACAGCCAATACAAGACGACTTAGAGCTTATTGCTGTAATAACAGCTGCTATTTCTGCTCAAACAAAAGTTGGTCCAGACAAGTTAGTTGTAAAAAGTATAAGACGAGTTTCAAGTTGGAATAAAGAAGCTGTAACTGAACAGCAAAACAATATTTTTTAGGAGGATAATAATGATGAAAAATTATAGAATTACTGTAAATGGTAACACTTACGATGTTCAAGTTGAAGAATTAAATGGAGCAGTAGCTACAAAAGCTCCTACTGTTACTCAGGCAACTCCTGTAGCTACTCCAGCACCAGTTGCTGCTCCTGCAGCTGCACCAGCTCCTGCCAATACAGGTTCTGAAGGTAGTGCAAAGGTAACAAGCCCAATGCCTGGTAATATACTTGATATTAAAGTAAATGTAGGCGATAAAGTAGAAGCAAATCAATGTGTTGTTGTACTTGAAGCTATGAAAATGGAAAATGAAATTGTTACTCCAAGTGCTGGTACTGTTGCATCAGTAAATGTAACAAAGGGTCAAACAGTTGCTTCTGGAGATGTCCTCATTACTGTTGCCGAATAATTTTAGGAGGCGTAAAAAATATGGAACAATTATTTGAAGCATTAAAGGACTTCCTTCTTAACACAGGATTTGCCCAGTTTGCTCAAGGAGATAACTATAAATATTTAATAATGATTGTTATAGCTTGTTTCCTTCTTTATTTAGCTATTGTAAAAAAATATGAACCGTTACTGCTTTTACCTATTGCCTTTGGTATGCTTTTAGCTAATTTACCTGGTGCAGGAATAATGAATGAACCAACAGATACTTCAAATGGTGGTTTGCTCTGGTATATTTTCCAAGGTGATGAATTAGGCATATTTCCTCCACTTATATTTATGGGTGTAGGTGTATTGACAGATTTTGGTCCTCTTATAGCAAATCCTAAAAGTCTATTATTAGGTGCAGCTGCTCAGTTTGGTATATTTGCAGCCTTTCTTGGAGCATTATGTCTTGGTTTTAACTTTCAAGAAGCAGCATCTATAGGTATCATTGGTGGTGCTGATGGTCCAACAGCTATTTTTACTACAACACAGCTTGCACCACACCTTTTATCTCGAGTAACTGTTGCGGCATATTCTTATATGGCTTTGATTCCGATTATTCAGCCACCTATTATGAAGTTACTCACTACAAAGAAAGAAAGAGCTATTAAAATGGAGCAGCTTAGAGTTGTTTCAAAGAAAGAGAGAATTCTCTTTCCGATTATAACAGCTATTCTTGTAATTTTAATCGTTCCTGATACAGCATCATTAATTGGTATGCTTATGTTAGGTAATTTATTCAAAGAAAGTGGCGTTACAGAAAAATTGGCTCATCACGCATCAGAAGCTCTTATGTATATTGTAAGTATATTTATTGGCGTATCTGTTGGTGCAACAACAAGAGCAGACCAATTTTTACAGGCTCAAACATTATTTATACTTCTTTTAGGCTTGATTGCTTTCTGCATTTCAACAGCCTCAGGTGTTATTGGTGGTAAAATAATGTGTAAACTTTCAGGTGGTAAAGTTAATCCACTTATTGGCGCTGCTGGTGTTTCAGCCGTTCCTATGGCAGCTAGAGTAGCTCAAAATGTTGGTCAAAAGGAAAATCCTAACAACTATTTGCTTATGCATGCTATGGGTCCAAATGTAGCCGGTGTAATTGGTTCAGCTATTGCATCTGGTATATTCTTACAGTTATATAGAGGATAGGAGGTAATATAATGTCTAAAACTATTAAAATTTGTGATTGTACATTAAGAGATGGTCAGCAGTCTTTGATTGCTACTAGAATGAGAATAGAAGATATGCTTCCTATTCTTAGTAAAATGGATGAAATTGGATTTGGTGCCATGGAAGTATGGGGTGGTGCTACATTTGATTCATGTTTAAGATTCTTAAAAGAAGACCCTTGGGAAAGACTTAGAAAATTCCGTTCTGTATTAAAAAATACTAAACTTCAAATGCTTTTAAGAGGTCAAAATATCCTTGGTTATAAGCATTATGCTGACGATGTTGTTGAATCTTTCGTTAGAAAAAGTATTGAAAATGGTATAGATATTATAAGAATTTTTGACGCATTAAATGATGCTAGAAATCTTGAAACAGCTGTTAAAGCTACAAAGGCAGAAAATGCCCATGCTCAGCTTGCTATCAGCTATACATTAAGTGATGTTCATACTCTTGAATATTATGTAGATTTAGCTAAAAGATATGAAAACCTTGGTGCAGATTCTATTTGTATAAAAGATATGGCAGGACTTCTTCTTCCAAAGCCAGCATATGATTTAGTTAAAGCAATCAAGGAAGAAGTAAATGTACCTATTGAAGTTCATAGCCATTATACAAGTGGTGTAGCATCTATGACTTATTTAAAAGCTATTGAAGCAGGTGCCGATATTATTGATACTGATATGTCACCATTAAGTATGGGTACAGCACAACCAGCAACAGAAGTTATGGTTGCAGCCTTACAGGGAACAGACTATGATACAAATCTTAATCTTTCATCTTTAAAGGAAATTACAGACTATTTCAAACCTATAAGAGAAGAGGATATTAAATCTGGTCTTTTGAATACAAAAATGCTTGGTGTAGATATATCTACTTTGATTTATCAGGTACCAGGTGGTATGTTATCTAACCTTGTTAGCCAGCTTAAAAATGCAAACGCCGAAGATAAGTATGATGCTGTTTTAGCTGAAATTCCAAAGGTAAGAGCAGACTTAGGTTATCCTCCACTTGTTACACCATCTAGTCAGATTGTTGGTACACAAGCTGTTTTAAATGTTCTTATGGGCGAAAGATATAAGATGGTACCAAAGGAAACAAAAGATATTGTAAGAGGTATGTATGGTCAAACTCCTGTACCAATCTCAGAAGAAATTCGTAAGAAAATAATAGGCGATGAAGAACCTATTACTTGCAGACCTGCTGATTTAATTGAACCAGAAATGGCAAAATTTGAAGCTGAAATGAAGGACTATAAGCTACAAGAAGAAGATGTTCTTAGCTATGCTTTATTCCCTCAGCAGGCTATGGATTACTTTAAATTCAGACAAGCTCAAAAATTTGGTGTAGATCCAAATTTAGCAGATGTAAATTCTAAAATTTATCCAATTTAATTATATTTTAGCTAGACCTTCAAACTATGATTTGAAGGTCTTTTATTATATATTTCATTTAACTGCTCTAATGTTACTTCTCCATTTTCTAAGTTTGTTAAAGTTATTTCATTTATATTATTTAAGCTATTTGTTTTTGTTATCATTGGTTATCACTCCTCTTAAATTTTATACTT
>ERZ773104.2862-NODE-2862-length-17944-cov-3.841243_pt1 | contig 17944 bp, 14 predicted proteins | sample MGYA00511920_ERZ773104 | MGnify/ENA primary metagenome ERZ773104 (study PRJEB29015, sample SAMEA2737857) | human gut metagenome | biome: human gut; feature: human-associated habitat; material: faeces | place: China | collected 2012 ...
GCCGTTTCCGCACACCTGCACAACAGAAAAAAACGATCGAAGATTTGAAAAAGGGACAGGTTGATATCATCATCGGAACCCACCGGGTATTGAGTAAGGATGTGGCATTTAAAGATCTGGGACTTCTGATCATTGATGAGGAACAGCGTTTTGGAGTACAGCATAAAGAAAAGATCAAAAAGCTGAAGGAAAATATTGATGTTCTGACACTTACGGCAACACCGATTCCCCGAACGCTTCATATGAGTCTGATCGGAATCCGTGACATGAGTGTGCTGGAAGAAGCACCAGTTGACCGGATGCCGATCCAGACCTATGTGATGGAGGAGAATGATGAGATGGTCCGGGAGGCAATCGAAAGAGAAATTTCCCGCCAGGGACAGGTGTACTATGTCTATAACCGTGTCCAGGATATAGCTGAAATGGCAGCGAAGATCCAGAAACTTGTGCCGGATGCAAATGTGGCATATGCACACGGGCAGATGCGGGAACACAAGTTAGAAGATATTATGTACGATTTCATCAATGGAGAAATTGATGTTCTGGTATCGACGACGATCATCGAGACTGGTCTTGACATTTCCAATGCCAATACCATGATCATCCATGATGCAGATCGGATGGGGCTCTCCCAGCTTTATCAGCTACGTGGAAGAGTTGGAAGATCGAACCGTATGGCATATGCATTTCTTTTGTACAGAAGAGACAAAATGCTCCGGGAGGTTGCAGAAAAACGTCTTTCGGCAATTCGTGAGTTTACAGATCTTGGCTCTGGTGTAAAAATCGCCATGCGGGATCTGGAAATCCGTGGGGCAGGAAACCTGCTTGGGGAGGAACAGCATGGACATATGGATGCAGTGGGATACGATCTTTACTGTAAGATGTTAAGTGAGGCAGTCCGTCACCTGAAGGGAGAAATCCCGGAAGAAACCTATGCGACAACCGTGGATCTGAATATTGATGCTTATATTCCGGCATCTTATATTCCGAATGAGTATCAGAAACTGGATATCTATAAACGGATCGCAGCAATTGAGACAGAAGAAGAACAGGAAGATATGCTAGAAGAACTGATTGACCGTTTCGGCGATCCGCCACGCAAGGTGCAGCAGCTTCTGATGATCGCGCAGCTGAAGGCGAAAGCACATGCGGCTTATGTAATTTCGGTAGAGCAAAAAGGCGATGAATACAAATTTACCATGTATGAGAAGGCAAGAGTAAATGTAGCAAAGATTCCGGAACTGCTGGCAAAATATAAGGGAGAACTGACATTTAAGACAGATGCAGAAAATCCATATTTTATTTATTGTAAACTTCGGAAAAATAAAAAAGAAAAAGCAGAGCAGATTCTTGAAAATGCAGGAAAAATTGTCGAAGATATACAGGGACTTGTCGAAGAATAATGTGTATTTTTTATGAAAAAGATTGCCAGTAAGGTAAAAAAAAGATATACTATACGAGTGCATAGTGAAGAAGTGTGTACAATGGAGAGAAGATCAAGGAGGAAATTTTATAAATGAAAAAAAGAGTGGTTGCCTGTATACTGGCAGTTGCCTGCATTGCATCTTTAAACGGATGTGGAAGCAAGTTTAACGGACAGGATACAGTGGTAGAAGTCGGAGATGAGAAAGTGACTGCAGATGTGGCGAACTTTTTTGCAAGATATCAGCAGGCGCAGTTTGAAACAACATATAGCAGTTATCTGGGAGATGATTTTTGGGGAAAAGAAGTTACAGACGGAAAGACTTACGAAGAGAATTATAAGGATTCAATCATGGATTCTCTGGAAGAAATGTATATTCTGGATGAGCACAAGGATGATTATAAAGTTTCGCTAAGTGATGATGAGGAAAAAAGCATCGAGGATGCTGCGAAGAAATTTACTGACAGCAATGACAGTGCTGCAAAAGATGCAGTATCGGGCGATGAAAAGACGGTAAAGAAAGTACTGGAACTTCTGACACTTCAGAAGAAGATGGAAACTGCCATGACTGCGGATGTAGATACGAATGTATCCGATGAGGAAGCAGCACAGAAGAAAATGCAGTATGTGCTGTTCTCTACAAAGACAAAGGGCAGTGATGGAAATTCGACAGATATGTCAGATGACGAAAAAGCAGAAGTGAAAAAGAAAGCAGAAGATTTCCAGAAAGATGCGGCTTCGGCAGAAGATTTTTCTGTATTTGCAACAGCAGTAGGTGCATCAGCCACCGATCTGACATTTGACTCGGATACGACATCGCCAAACGAAGATCTGATCAAAGCTGCTGATAAGTTAAAAGAAGGCGAAGTAACAGACGTGATCGAAGCAGACAATGGCTATTATGTTGCAAAAGTAGTCAGCCTTCTTGACCGTGATGCAACGGATACCAAGAAAGAGTCCATTGTATCACAGAGAAAGAGTGACCAGTATCAGTCAATTTGTAAGAAATGGAAAAAGAAAACGGATATTAAAGTACATAAAAAAGTATGGAATACGATCAGTTTTGCTGATCAGGGCGTAACGGTTAAGAGCACGACCGAAGATACAGATACATCTTCAGACTCTTCATCAAAATAAGCGTCTGACTTAACAACAGGAAAGTACGACAGGAGGAGAGATTAGGATGGAATCAATAGGTATAGTATTGAAGGATATCATGGGAAATAGTGCGGTATTTATAGCAGGAAAAGAAGCCGTGATTGTTTCGGCGGTATCAATTGTTATATCAGTTTTCATTGGAATTTTAGGTTTGAAGCTGATCCGTGTCTGGAATGCAGTGATTGGATTTGTTGCAGGGGCATTGCTTGGATTTGCCGTGACATATCTTATGGGACTGGAAGTTGTTCCGGTACTGATCGCAGCCGGTGTTGCGGGTTTGGTTTTTGCAATACTGAACAGTGTATTTAAGAAATTCGGAGCTTTCTGGGTATGCTTTCTGGGAATGGCTGGCACAGTACTTGCGATTACAAATGCGGGAAACTGGATCATGCTGGCAGTCTGCGGAGCAGTCGGACTGATTTTCGCAATCCTTGCGATGATCTGGTTTGAACCGTTTGTGATTATTGCGACGGCATTAGCAGGCGGTTTTGGAGCAGGAATGATGATCTATGATCTGGCAGGTCTGAAAAATGTGATTTTCATGTGGATCATTTCGATTGGGATTACATTTATCGGAATCGTGATCCAGTTTATCATGAAGTCAAGTGAGATCAACAAGAAGCAGGTTCGAAGAGCAAATGCGATCAAGAAAGAAACATCAAAAGAAGAAGAAATAGAGATGGCAAGAACCATGCTGATCGATCTGGATGATGATGACGAGGATGAAGAATAGATAAGATGGATGAGAGGATGTATCAGAATGTGATACATCCTCTTTTGCATTTGATCAGGAATGGCTGGAAGAAACCGGTATTTCTTGCAGCGTTATAAAAAAAGAGGTATAATAAAAATAGTATCAACGATATAAGATCTGGAGATGAAAATATGAAGATAGATATGCATTGTCATGTAAGAGAAGGATCAATTGACAGCAAAGTGCCGATTGAAGAATTTATTAAAAAGCTGCAGTCTAAAGGCATTGGCGGAATGCTGGTTACAGATCATGACACCTATAATGGATATCGGCACTGGAAGAATACGATCAAAGGGAGAAAATACAAAGATTTTGTCGTATTGAAAGGAATAGAGTATGATACACTGGATGCGGGACACATTCTGATCATTATGCCACAGGGAGTAAAGATGCGCCTTCTGGAGCTGAGAGGGCTTCCGCTTTCGCTGCTGATTGATTTTGTGCATCACAATGGAGGAATCTGTGGACCGGCACATCCGTGTGGGGAAAAGTATCTGAGTTTTACGAATACGAAAAGATGGCAGAAATCTCCGGAGTTGATTGAAAAATTTGATTTTATAGAGACTTTCAATGCATGTGAGCCACCACAGTCCAATGAAGGGGCGAAGTATCTTGCTGAAAAATATGGAAAACCGGGAACCGGAGGAAGTGATGCGCATAAGCTGGACTGCGTCGGCATGGGGTATACGGAATTTCCGGTACGGATTGAGACAGAGCTGGATCTGATCCGGCAGATCAGGGAAAAAGGAGAGATCCAGTCCGGTGGGGAGTATTACACGAAGACGACAAAAGACAAAATTGGAAAATTCAATAAACTTCTGATCTTTTCTTTCTGGTTTTATAACCGGGGTGGTGCACTTCTGAAAAAGCACACACGCAAAAAGAAGATCAATAAAGAACAGCCACTTGATGCAATCGATCCAATCGAGATTCCGTATCTGGACAAGATCAAGAGGAAACATTAGTGAGTGACAAAATTTACTTTTGACACTCACATCATAATTTTAAAGATAAAAAATCCATCTGATTTCTTTTTTTAAAAGAAAACCAGATGGATTTTTTACAACCTGTTATTTTTTGAGAGACATTTCCTTCAGTTTGTTTCTAAGATCTTCAAAGGATTCTTTGTAATTGCGGCTCTGCATTTTCGGGAAAGCTTTCATGATACGCTTCTGCATATGAGAAGTTGCTTTGACATTTTCCAGGTAGCTTCTGCGAAGAAGAGCAATCCGTTCTTTTACTTCGTCAGAAACATCGGCAAGGGTGTCTGAAATTGCTTCCTGTTTTTCGGAAATAGCAGATTTAAATTCTTCCTGCTTCTCAGATACAGTATCTTTGAACTCTTCCTGTTTTTCCATAGCTGTAATGGTACGCTTGTAGATTGATTCACCAAGCTTGTCGGAAATCTGATGAAGTTCGTCTGCAATGGCCTGCATTTTTTCAAGACGTTTATTGAGCTTCAGGATACCGGATGCTGTTACATAGAGATCGGCAAGTCCGGCAATCACCAGAATACATACAAGAATGATACCGACAAGGAAAGGAATGTGTGAGAGCAGTGTGTCAATCAGTGGATGGAATACATCTACGATGAAAACACAGAACACTCCCCAGATCAGAGAAAACAAAAGGCACACATATCCATTCAGATTGAGCGGCATATTAGAATAATCCCACCATTTGTTATGGAAAACCTTTTCGAGAATGAACCCGGTCAGCCATTCGATTGCAGTAACAAGAATAGCACTTCCGAGATATAGCAGGAGCAGGTTGGAACGAAGCGGTGTCAGAAAATGAATGACTGCAACCACGCCGAAACCGTATACCGGACAGATCGGGCCATTTAAGAATCCACGGTTGACAAAACGACGTTCTTTAAAAGCGGCAAACGCAACTTCTGTACACCAGCCTAAAAAGGCATATATAAAGAAGCACTGAAATAAATAATATAGATGCTGTGCAGTCATAAAAAACCTCCTTGAGTCTGCTGCAAAAAATATGTAATCCTTTATATTATATACAGAAAGGAAAGATGTGTAAACGGAAAAATGTGCTATACTGAAAACATGACATGGAAGGAGCTGGTAAAATGCTGGAAGAAATGATGCCAAGATGGGTTCCGACAGAAAATGTAAATGGATTTGAAATCTGTCCCGGACTGTATCGTGATGAGGGTGCGACTGCATTTCAGTCGGCAGTTAATTTTACAGTGCATTCAAAAGGGGCTGTGACATGTGAACTTCTTCTGTTTCACAGAAAGGAACCGGAACCTTATGCGGTGATCCCATTTCCGGAAAACTGCCGGATCGGGGATGTATTTTCCATGATGGTATTCGGACTGGATATTGAAGAATTTGAATATGCGTACAGGCTGGACGGACCGTGGAAACCAAAGGAAGGTCTGCTGTTTGATAAAAAGCATATTTTACTGGATCCGTATGCAAAGGCAGTTACCGGGCAGAGTGTATGGGGAAAAGCACTAAATACAGGGGGATATCGTGCCAGAGTAGTCCGGAATAATTTCTTCTGGGGCAGTGAAAAGCCGGATAAGATCCCGATGGAAAAACTGATCATCTATGAGATGCATGTCAGGGGATTCACGAAGATGGACAAAAGTGTCCGTCATCCTGGAACCTTTGCCGGAATCAAAGAAAAAATTCCTTATCTGAAAACACTGGGGATTAATGCGGTGGAGCTAATGCCGATCTTTGAATTTGATGAACTGCAGGGGAGTCGTGAGGTTGATGGAAAGAAACTGATTGATTACTGGGGGTATAATACAGTCAGCTTTTTTGCGCCGAATACGAGCTATGCAGCATCAACGGAATACAACCGGGAAGGAGTAGAATTAAAAGAACTGATCCGAGAACTGCATGATAACCAGATTGAAGTAATCCTGGATGTGGTGTTTAACCATACGGCAGAAGGAAATGAATGCGGACCGTTTATTTCGTTTAAAGGATTTGACAATCAGATTTATTATATGTTGACACCCGATGGAAAATATTATAATTTCAGTGGCTGTGGAAATACTGTGAATTGCAATCATCCGGTGGTGATCAAAATGATCCAGGATTGTCTGCGATACTGGGTGGCAGAGTACCGGGTGGACGGCTTCCGGTTTGATCTTGCCTCGATCCTGGGAAGAAATGAGGATGGGTCACCGATGGAAAATCCACCACTCGTAAAGAATCTTGCCTATGATTCGCTGCTTGCAGACACAAAGCTGATCGCGGAGGCGTGGGATGCCGGCGGACTTTATCAGGTCGGAAGTTTTCCGGCATTCCGCAGATGGTCAGAGTGGAACGGAAGATACCGGGATGACGTGCGGGAATATTTAAAAGGGGGACTTTGGGCAGCAGGAGCAGCGCTTCAGAGAATTGCCGGTTCTCCGGACATCTATGATACCAGAATCCGCGGAAAACATGCTTCTGTGAATTTCCTGACCTGCCATGATGGATTTACCCTGTATGATCTTTATTCGTATAACCAGAAGCATAATGAGGCTAATGGATGGGGAAATCTTGATGGAAGTGACGATAACCGGAGCTGGAACTGTGGGGCAGAGGGGGACACTGATCAGGTGATGGTTGTTGAACTGCGCCACCGGATGATGAAAAATGCTTTTGCGGTCCTGCTTTGCAGCAGAGGGACACCGATGTTCCTTGCAGGTGATGAGTTTGGCAATACTCAGTTCGGGAATAATAATGCCTACTGTCAGGATAACGAGATTTCCTGGCTGGACTGGACAAGAAAAGAAAAGTTTCAGGATGTATTTGATTTTTGTGCTTATATGACGGCATTTCGGAAACGGCATCCGTCGATCACAGGAGATGCAGGGGCGAGCAGTCTTGGATTTCCGGAGATCAGCTTTCACGGTGAAGTGCCGTGGAAACTGGATTTTTCCAGACCGGAGATCCGGACGGCGGCAGTCATGTTTGCCGGATATGATAACAAAATGGCAAAAGAGGATTGTGTGTATCTTCTGATGAATCCATACTGGGAAGGTGTCTGGGTAGAACTTCCACAACTTCCGGGCGGATATAGTTGGCATGTGGCGGCAAATACTGGAGATAAAAAGCAGGAAATTTATCAGAATCCGGTACGGATTTCGGAGGAAAGAATTCTTGTGGGACCGAGAAGTGTGATCGTTCTGGAGGCAGATTAACAATAAAATGCTATTGACAAGCGGGTACTCTTCCTTTATAGTAAGGGTACTCGTCTTTTATATTCTCTTTTCTGACCTGAAAAGGCAGAAGGAGAAACTTTTATGAAATATATAAAGAATCATTTTGCCGGAATACTAAGTGTGATTCTGGCGGTAGTATCATTGTCGGGCAGCAGTATGCCTGTCGTATCTGCAAACTCAGCAGAGAGAATCGCAAAGAAAGAAACGATTGTAAAACTTGATGAAAAATTAGGAGCAGAGCCGGGAAAAGTGCTTGAGGAGTTAAAAAACCACGAAAAGGACGGTTATTATCTGGGAACGCCTTACAGCGGATATCCTCTGACAGCAGAGAACTGCATGCGTCCGAACGGAGCCTACGGTGGAAATGGGGCAATGAACTGTACCGGGTTTGTCGCTTATGTTCTGGAAAAATGTGGAGCGGATCTGTCAGAAATTGACAAAGGAAGTCTCCGTGGCGGCAAGGTCAATGCGAGCAACTGGTTTCATTGGATGACAGACAATGCCGTGGAATCCTATCATTACAACACCATTGAGGAGCTGCTTGCGGGCGGAAAAGCGCAAAAAGGAGATGTGATCTATTTTGAGCCGGTTTCCTGGGAGGAAGAAGATGCAGACTGCCATATCGGATTTTTCTGGGGAGATAATAGCAACGATAACCGGTTCTGGCATTCGGCATCTATCCCGTCGAGTGGTAATCAGATTTCACAGCTTGTGGCAAAATCCAGATCAACGGTATATCTTTTTAAGACAATCCATAACGGAAGCCTGGAGATCATGAAGAGCTCTGCAAGGTCAGAGATTACGGCTGATAATCAGCTCTACTCACTGGAAGGGGCAGAGTATACCGTCTGTAAAAGTGGGACATCCGAGGCAGTCTGCGTAATCCGGACAGACAAGAAAGGATATGGGAAGGCAGAAAATCTGCCGGAGGGTTCCTATGACATCAAAGAGACTAAAGCACCGAAAGGTTATGTACTGGACACAAAGCTGCGGCAGATCACGGTGAATGCCGGACAGACCGTGACCTATGAGTGTCAGGATGAACCGGAAAAGACAAAGGTGGAAATCCTGATTCGGAAGCAGGATGCGGAAACAGGGAAAGGGCAGGCGCAGGCAGGACTTTCTCTTGCGGGAGCTGAATTTCATGTGGCATTTTTTGATAGCATTTTTGACAATCAAAATGAGATCGGTGTGAAGGTGCCGCTCAGGAGTTGGAAGCTGAAGTCGGATGCGGATGGTGTGGTCTGGATGGATGAGGCGCACCTGATCAGCGGAGATCCGTTTTTTGAAAATAACGAGCTTCCGCTTGGAACGATTACGGTATGGGAGATGCATGCGCCGGAAGGGTATCTGGTGGACACCGTTACACATTGTATCAGGACTGGAACGGAGCAAAATGGAAGCTATAAAGCCCTGAAAATATGGAATCCAGTGGAAATAAAGGAAAAGCTCATCCGTGGGGACTTAAAGCTGGTGAAAGCGGCAGATAAAACTTTGAAAAGACTGGCGGATATCCCATTTCGGATCACATCGCAGGCAACTGGGGAGAGCCATGTGATTCGGACGGACAAAAACGGGGAGGCTTCGACCGGTGCGTACTGGAATCCACATACCGTCAACACGAATGAGGGGAAGACAAGTGAAGATGGGATCTGGTTTGGGGAAGGAACTCCGGATAATACAAGAGGAGCGCTTCCTTACGGGACGTATCTGGTGGAAGAACTGTCTTGTAAAAATAATGAAGACCGGATGCTGATTCCTGCGTTTGAGGTGGAAGTAACAAAGGAAATGCGAGTAATTGATCTGGGGACACTGACAAATGATGAACATCCCGTACCGGAGATCGGGACAAGAGCATCTGACCGGGAAACGGGAGCGCATAACGGGAAACGGACAGAACAGGTAACGGTCATAGATCAGGTAAAATGGAAAAATCTGGAGATTGGGAAAGAATATGTAGTTAAAGGCACACTAATGAATAAGGAGACCAAAAAGCCGGTTCTTCAGGATGGAAAAGAAGTGACTGCAGAGAAAAAGCTGATCCCGGATACAGATTCCGGAGAACTTCAGATGGAATTTACGTTTGATGCAACGAAGCTTAACGGAGAACAGGTTGTTGTATTTGAGGAAGTGTATCTGGAAGAGAAGCTGGTTGCAGTGCACGCAGATCTGGAGGACGAAGGACAGAGTGTAACCTATAAAAAGGAAAAGCAGGTAGAAGAGGAAAAACCGGAAAGTCCGGAAAAGCCAAAGGAAACTGAGAAAGCAAAGACGGTTGCAACAGGAGATGGATCTTATGTAAAGATTCTGGTATTTCTGATCGGCGTTATTCTGACCGGGGCACTGCTCCTGTGTTTTCTTCTGAGCCGGATGTGGGGACGAATGTGGAAACGCAGATAAGGATGGCATTGCACTTGAAAGGTTCTTATGCTATAATCGCTAAATAGGAAAATACTTTAGCAGATTGCTGAAGTGAATCAGAAAGAATAAGAAGGGTGGAGAACCATGAATTTACTTTATAAGAGTACAAGAGATGCAGAAAAGACAGTAACAGCTTCCCAGGCAATCTTAAAAGGGCTGGCAGATGACGGCGGATTATTTGTACCGGTTTCGATTCCGAAGCTTCCGGTGTCGCTTGGTGAGCTCAAAGAGATGACCTATCAGGAGATCGCATATATAGTTATGAAGGAATTCCTGACAGACTTTACAGAAGAAGAGCTGAAGAGCTGTATCGCAAAGGCTTACGACAGTAAGTTTGATACCGAAGAGATTGCACCGCTTGCGAAGGTGGAGGATGCTTATTATCTGGAACTGTTCCACGGAGCAACGATCGCATTCAAAGATATGGCACTTTCCATTCTTCCGCACCTTCTGACTACTTCTGCAAAGAAGAATCAGGTGAAGAATGAGATCGTCATTCTGACTGCAACATCCGGAGATACAGGAAAAGCTGCACTTGCAGGATTTGCAGATGTAGAAGGAACTAAGATCATCGTATTCTATCCGAAGAACGGAGTCAGCCGCGTACAGGAGCTGCAGATGGTAACACAGAAAGGAGACAATACTTCTGTTGTTGCGATCCACGGTAACTTTGACAACGCACAGAGCGGTGTGAAGGCAATGTTCGAGAACAAAGAGCTGGAAAAAGAGTTAAATGAAGCAGGCTACCAGTTCTCATCTGCCAACTCCATCAATATCGGACGTCTGGTTCCGCAGGTTGTATATTATGTATATGCTTATGCGAAGCTTCTTCAGAATGAAGAGATTGCGGAAGATGAAGAGATCAATGTAGTTGTACCGACCGGTAACTTTGGAAATATTCTGGCTGCATACTACGCAAAGAATATGGGAATCCCGATTGCAAAGCTGATCTGTGCATCCAATGAGAACAAAGTTCTCTATGACTTCTTCCAGACAGGAACTTATGACCGTAACCGAGAATTTGTTCTTACAACATCTCCGTCCATGGATATTCTGATCTCCAGCAACTTAGAGCGTCTGATCTACAAGATCTCAGGAGAAGATGCAAGAAAAGATACGGATCTTATGACTGAGCTGAAGACAAAGGGAAGTTACGCGATTACAGGTGAGATGAAAGCAAACCTGGCTGATTTTGCGGCAGGATATGCGACAGAAGAGCAGGTCGCAAAGACAATCCATGATATATACGAAGATACCGGTTATGTAATGGATACCCATACGGCGGTAGCTGCAACGGTGTATAAAGCTTACAGAGAAGACAGTAAAGATGACAGAAAGACAGTAATCGCATCCACAGCAAGTCCATACAAATTTGCAGGAAGCGTTATGTCAGCGATCGATCCGAAGTATAAAGGACAGGATGATTTCAAACTGATCGAGGAGCTTCAGAAAGTATCCGGTACAGAGATTCCGAATGCCATCAAAGAGATCATGAATGCCGAGATCCGTCACAATACGGAATGTGATGTGGATCAGATGGAGCAGACTGTTAAGAATATTCTTGGCGTAAAATAGACAGGAGAAGGCAAAAGAATGAACGGAATGGAAGGAATTTTCGGGATCATTGGTATTGGGGCGGGATTGTATAGCCTGTATGCATGGTTTCAACTTAAATTCAAAGGAATCATCAATACATCAATTCTTGTACCAAAAGATACGAATATAAAGAAGTGTAAGGATAAGGAAGCATACAGGGCAGCAGCAGGACCGAAGCTTCTTGTGCTTGCGGTAGTGCTGATCCTGTACGGCGCAGAAGATCTGTATAATACTTACGTGCAGAGTACAGGAAAATTATTCTGGGTGATGTTAGTGCTGGTACTTGCAGTACTGGTATGGTTTGCATGGACAGTCAAAAAGCTGAATGCAAAGTATTTTTAAAATCAGATCACAAAATAAAGGAAAAGGGAAGGTGCAGACAAAAAGAGCTGCACCTTCTTATTTCATTTGACGGAAAAATTTGTTACAATAAAAGTATTGCATGGCAAAGAAAATGTGATGGGGATAAAAGAAAATGTCATGCGAGAGATGAAATGCCGGAAGATTCCGATCCGTTTCAGGATGGAACCGTATTAAAAGAAGCATTTGACAGACTGAATAAATATGTAGTAGGGTAGATGAGATTTGATGGAAAATGTATTTGAGATATTAAAAGATTTACCAAAGCCGGGGGATTACGTTCTTTTGACAGTGGCAAAAGGATCCGCAGCCGGAGAAAAAGCAATTTTGGCAGAGAAAAAAATAATCTGGGAAAGTAAAGAAAACGGTTTCTTTTCAGCACATTTTTCAGAAGCAGGAGACTTGAAAAAGTGCGGACTTTATGAAATCAGAGAGCAGCAGGTGTTTTGTGATATAATTGGAGGGCAGGAGCATCTGGTCATTTGTGGCGGTGGTCACGTATCGGTGCCGGTGATCAAAATCGGGATTATGCTTGGATGGAAGGTCACGGTTCTTGAAGATCGTCCGCAGTTTGCCGATCATGCCAGAAATGCGGGGGCAACGGAAGTAATCTGCCAGCCGTTTGAAGATGCCTTGGATCAGATCGAAGGAGACAAGGATACGTATTTTGTTGTACTGACCAGAGGTCACAGATATGATCAGGTTTGTCTGGAGAAGATCGCTGGGAAGGAACATGCTTATATCGGAATGATCGGAAGCCGGCGAAGAAGTGCGATGGTAAAGCAGAATCTGATTGAAAAAGGATGCAGCCAGGAAGTAATCGGCGAGATAAAAAGTCCGATTGGTCTGAACATCGGTGCTGAGACACCGGAGGAGATCGGTGTGGCGATCATGGCGGAAATCATCGAAGTAAAGAATCAGAACAAGAGAGTCTGCGGTTATCCGGAAGACTTGCTGGAAGCAATCCTGGATATCGCTCATCCGGGAAAGAAGATGCTTGCAACGATCATTACAAGAAAGGGTTCTGCACCAAGAAATGTGGGATCCAAGATGCTGATCCTGGAAGACGGCAACTGTGTTGGAACCATCGGAGGCGGCTGTATGGAGGCAGAGGTTTTAAGAAAAGCGAGAGTCATGATGCATGAAAATAATACAGGACTAAAGACAGAATATGTGGATATGACCGGAGATGATGCGGAGGAAGAAGGCATGGTCTGCGGCGGTACGATCGAGGTGTTACTGGAACCACTCTGGAATTAAGAAAGGATGGAAAAGGCTGTGAGAGATTCTTATGGGCGAACAATTGAATATATGAGAATTTCAATCACAGACCGCTGTAATCTGCGATGCAGGTACTGCATGCCGGATGGCGCAAAGTGGATTCCTATGTCAGAAATCCTGACTTATGAGGAGATTGAACGAATCTGCAGGGAGGCTGTCCGGATCGGGATTACCAGGTTTAAGATTACCGGAGGGGAGCCTCTGGTCAGAAAAGGATGCGCAGATCTGATCCGGATGATCCGGCAGATTCCGGGCACAGAAGAAGTAACAATGACGACAAATGGGGTTCTTCTGGGTGAGAATCTGGAAGATCTTCTTGCAGCGGGGCTGGATGCGGTGAATATCAGTCTGGATACACTGATTCCGGAAAAATATCAGGAGATTACCGGGGCAGATGAACTGGAAAGAGTCAGAAAATCCATTTTCATGGCAGAAAAAAGCGAGATCCGGGTAAAGATCAACACGGTCCTGCAAAAAGGAGTCAATGATGAGGAATGGAAAAGTCTGGCAGAGTTGGCGAAAAAGAACAAGCTGGATGTCCGTTTTATTGAATTGATGCCGATTGGACAGGGAAGAGCAGAGAATGGCATTTCCGGTGCCTGGGTGCTTGGAAAACTGAAAGAAGCTTATGGGATAGAAGGAGAGTTTTATCCGTTAGAGGGACGGTTTGGGAACGGACCTGCTGTGTATTATCAACTGCCTGGTTTTCAGGGGAAAATCGGTCTGATCAGTGCAGTGCATGGAAAATTCTGTGACAGATGTAACCGGATCCGGATGACATCAACCGGAAAGTTAAAAGCGTGTCTGTGCTATGCAGATACTATCTCCGTTTTTGAGGCAGCAAGACACGGATCGGAAGAAGAAATCCGGAAATGTCTCGAACAGGCGATCCGTGGAAAACCGAAGATGCATCATTTTGAGGAGCAGAATTTTATTACAGAACAGAAAAATATGTCACAGATCGGAGGATAAACATAAAAATGGGAAGACTGAAGGGAATCTGCATCAGTGAAAAGAGAGGAACCGAAAAACATGAGGTTCGTGAAGCCATGGTCAAAATGGACTGGGGGATTGAAGGAGATGCGCACGGTGGTAAATGGCATCGTCAGATCAGTCTGCTTTCCGATGAAAAGATTCAGGAATTTCGTGCAAAAGGGGCAGAAGTTGCGTATGGTGCATTTGGTGAAAATCTGATCGTGGAGGGATTTGATTTTCGCGCGCTTCCGGTTGGAACAAGATTTCATATCGGAGATGTGGTACTTGAGATGACACAGATTGGAAAAGAATGCCACAGTCATTGTCAGATTTATAAGAGAATGGGTGACTGCATTATGCCAAGAGAGGGCGTTTTTGCAGAAGTCGTCACCGGAGGTCATATCAAGGTAGGAGATGAAGTTGTCATGGAACAGGTGAAAAGTGACCGTCCATTTTCAGCGGCAGTTATTACTTTAAGTGATAAAGGGGCTGCCGGAGAACGAGAAGACAAAAGCGGACCCATGATTGTCGAAATGTTGAAAGATGTCGGATATGATATTAAAGAAACGATTTTATTACCGGATGAGCAGAAAAAACTGGAAAAAGAGCTGATCAGACTGGCTGATCAGAGACAGATTAATGTGATCTTCACCACCGGAGGAACCGGATTCTCCGAGCGGGACCGGACACCGGAGGCGACGGTAAATGTCTGTGACCGGATGGCAAACGGAATAGCAGAGGCAATCCGGAATTATTCGATGACGATCACAAAGCGTGCTATGTTCAGCAGAGCTGTATCAGGTATCCGAAAAAAAACGCTGATCATCAATCTTCCGGGAAGTCCCAAAGCAGTACAGGAAGCACTGGAGTTTCTGCTTCTTGAACTTGGACATGGGCTTGGAATCCTCCGGGGAACAGAAGGCGAATGTGCCAGAAAATAAAGAGGTTAAAAATCATGAGTGGATTTACACATTTTAACGAAGATGGTAATGCAGTGATGGTAGATGTGGGGGAAAAGGCTGAGACAAAAAGAGAAGCACTTGCATCAGGGGTGATCCGCATGTCGGAAGAATGCTTTCAGAAAGTAAAGGAAGGCAGCATGAAAAAAGGAGATGTTCTTGGCGTAGCAAGAATTGCCGGGATTATGGGTGCAAAAAAGACAGCAGAACTGATTCCGCTGTGCCATCTGTTAAACCTTACCAAAGTCGAGATTGATTTTGAATATCTGGAAGAAGAGCATGGGATCCGGGCAATCTGCCATACGGCATGTACTGGCAGGACCGGTGTGGAAATGGAAGCACTGACCGGGGTAAATACCGCTCTTCTTACAATCTATGATATGTGCAAGGCGGTTGACCGGGGAATGGAGATCAGAGAAATCCATCTGCTTGAAAAGTCCGGTGGAAAAAGCGGGAAATGGGTACGTTAAACGTGTTTTAATTTCTGGTAAAAAAAGTAAATATCTTCAACGATTAACAGTTGAAAAAACACGGCTGATGGTCTATAATAGGCTTTAGAAAACCTGGAATGTTCGAGACTTCCGTATTTTTGAACCTACAATACTTTAAACGGGATTCTTATATCTCTGTAATATGTCAGGCCCTCATTGCGCAGGGGAAGGCAGAAAAGCAGATGCGGTCGCCCACCTAGCGGAGTGCTAGGAGTCAAAAAACGGAAAACGGCATTTCGGGGGACTACAAAAGATAAAGGACAGTTGCGAGAGCAACTGTTTTTTTGGGTTTTCAAAGAAGTGAAAATGTGATAAACTATTTTGAAAAATGAAACTGCCGATAAGATAAATGGAGTTATTATATGATGAAAACGATAAACAAGATTCGGGAAATTACAGGGCAGGTGTCACAAAAGCATGTGGGAGCATACGCGGCCCAGTCTGCTTATTTTTTTGTGCTGAGTATGATCCCGATTATTTTGCTGCTTCTTGCTATCATACAATATACTCCGGTGACAAAAGCAGATGTTATGACTGCAGTGGTAAATTTGTTTCCGGAGACAAATATGCAGGATTTTATGGTTGGCATTGTAAATGAAGTATATAACCAGTCGAAGACGGTCATTCCGATTACTGCGATTGTAGCATTGTGGTCAGCAGGTAAAGGAGTACTTGCGGTTAGTACAGGACTGAACTGTGCATATGAGCTTCGTGAGACACGAAATTATGTATTTTTAAGAATCCGGGCATCCATCTATACGATCCTGTTCATTGCAGCAATTGTGATGGCTCTGGTACTTTCTGTGTTTGGTAATAATATCAGTATTTTTATATATCACAAAATTCCGTTTCTTGCGGAGACGACGGATATGATCATGCGTTTGAGAACGGTGATTTCATTTGTTGTTATGACTGGAATTTCGCTTCTGGTATATCACTTTTTGCCGAACCGGAAGCTTCCGTTCCGGGATTTGATTCTGGGATCTATTTTCTGTTCTCTGGGATGGCTGGTGATCTCGTTTGTTTTTTCAATGTACCTGACAATCTTCAAAGGATTTTCCGGTCTGTACGGAAGTATGACGGCGATCATTCTTGTGATGCTGTGGCTGTATTTCTGTATGTATGTGATGCTGCTGGGAGGGCTTATTAACTGTATCTGGGTAGATGCAAAGCGGGATATCCTGGAAAAGGATTAGTTCTGCAAAAAGCAGCATCCAGGTTCCGGAATATGATTTTGCGTAGATAAACGGTGAATCTATCAGATAAAACCGCTTGACATAAAAAAATCATATGTTACAATAATTAAGTATATGACATATCATAAAAGCAATGACCGTGTAAGTAGTGAACTGTTTTCCGACAGAGAAGGAGAATCCCCGGCTGTAAGTTCTCCCCGGTTCAGGCAGGAAACGAATTTCCCACGTGAGCTGCGTTTTTGAAAATAAAGTAGAAAACGACGTCCCTGCACGTTACGCAGTCCGAGTGCCTGTTATTCAAATAGCAGGAAACAGGGTGGTACCGCGATTTATCTCGTCCCTTTTTAGGGGCGATTTTTTTTATATATTAGGAAAGTGTTCTTTCCTAATATATAAAAACGCTCCGCGAGGATGCGCACTGCGGCGTATAAGGAAGATGTCACAAGCGATCGCCGCAGGTGCCAGAATGTGCCAAAGCACATTCTTTTTTCTTCCACAGGAAATTTTATTTCCTGTTATAGTCGCAAATGAATAGCCAAAACAAGTTTTAAGGAGGATATCATGAAAGAAAGACTTGAGAGCATCAAACAGGAAGCCATTAAGCAGATCCAGGCTTCTGATGTACCGGAGAAATTAAATGATGTACGTGTCAAATTCCTTGGTAAAAAAGGAGAACTGACAGCCGTATTAAAAGGAATGAAAGATGTAGCTCCGGAAGAACGTCCGAAGGTAGGACAGCTTGTGAATGAGACAAGAGCTGCTATCGAAGAACTTCTTGATGAGACAAAGAAGAAAATGGATGCTGCAATCCGTGAAGAAAAATTAAAACAGGAAGTTATTGACGTAACACTTCCTTCCAAGAAAAATACAGTAGGTCATCGTCATCCGAATACGATCGCTCTGGAAGAAGTAGAACGTATCTTCATCGGTATGGGATATGAAGTTGTGGAAGGACCGGAAGTAGAATATGACCTTTACAACTTTGAAAAACTGAATATTCCTGCAGATCATCCGGCAAAAGATGAACAGGATACATTCTATATCAACAAAGATATCGTGTTAAGAACACAGACATCTCCTGTACAGGCTCGTATCATGGAAACAGGACAGATGCCAATCCGTATGATCGCACCTGGACGTG
>ERZ773104.2927-NODE-2927-length-17647-cov-8.894839_pt1 | contig 17647 bp, 12 predicted proteins | sample MGYA00511920_ERZ773104 | MGnify/ENA primary metagenome ERZ773104 (study PRJEB29015, sample SAMEA2737857) | human gut metagenome | biome: human gut; feature: human-associated habitat; material: faeces | place: China | collected 2012 ...
CCTCTTTAAAGAAAATCGAGCAAGTAAGCAATTACAAATTCTTCTACAATGAGAGTTTACCGGAGTTAAACCGAAAAGTATCGTTGAATGTGAAAGATGCAACGATTGAACAAACCATGCAACAACTTTTAGGAGGAATGGACTTAGCGTATAAGAAAGAACAAGACAATGTGATTGTATTGATTCGCAAAGCCCAGGACAAATCGATAACTAAAAAAATAACAGGTACTGTTGTCGATGAAAAAGGCGAGCCAGTCATTGGTGCCAGTATTGTGATAAAAGGTGAGTCGCACGGAACGATTACAGATTTTGATGGAAAGTTCACATTAGCAGACGTACCGGAAAAGGGAATATTGACCGTCTCTTATATCGGTTATAAAACAGTTGACCTTTCTGCCACAGGGCAGACATTCGTAAAAGTTGTACTTCAGGAAGACAGTAAAATGATAGACGAGGTCGTTGTTGTCGGCTACGGAGTCCAGTCACAAAAGCTAGTCACTACTTCTATCAGTAAAGTAAAGATGGAAAATATAGATCAGGGTAATGACTATAATCCGATTAAAATGCTGCAAGGACGTGTAGCGGGTGTGAATATCTCCTCTGCATCAGGAACTCCGGGAGAAGCACCGAATGTTACCGTTCGTGGTATCGGTTCCGTTAGTGGGGGAAGCTCGCCGCTTTATGTGGTCGATGGTATCCCCAGCGAAAAATATCCCAACTTGAATCCGAATGACATTGAGAGCATGGAAGTTTTGAAAGATGCGTCTGCGGCCGCTATCTATGGTTCACGTGCCAATGCCGGAGTTGTGTTGATAACGACCAAATCAGGTCAGCAAGGTAAGACGAAGATAGAGGTGTCCGGTCGTTACGGATTCGCTTATCTGGCTAGCGACATTGAAATGGCCAATTCGATGGAATATATGAATACGATGCAAGCCGCTATTGATAATTACAATGTGCAAATGGGAGCTAACCTCCAATTGTATGTTCCTTCTCAAATTCAGGAAACCAATTGGGTGAAAGAAATATCAAGAAAAAACTCGAAAACAGGTACCGGCTCTATCAGCATTTCCGGTGGAAATGAAAAGACCACCTTCTTTGCTTCTTTAGGCGCTAATACTCAAGAAGGATATTTGAATAAGAGCAGCTATGACCAGTATAATATGCGTGCCAAATTCACACATAAAATAAACAACCTGTTCAAGCTGAATATGAATATGGCAGGTTCGGCCAGCCGTTCAGACTTATTGGAAGAAACGAGTACCAGCTTGAAAGTACTTCGTACAGCTCGTGAGGAGCAGCCCTGGTATTCACCTTATAAAGAAGACGGAACATCTTATAAAGTGAACGGGACAGATATTTTGCGCCACAATCCGGTGATGCTGATTAATGAAGAAGACTGGGTAGCTAAGAAATATCAACTGTCTGGTGTGTTCAGTATAGACGTAACTCCTTTCAAAGGATTTAAGTACACACCAACAGTAAGCGTATATGGTATTTTGGACAACACATCTAAAAAATTGTCGGACAAGCATGATGCCCGTAAAAATAGTAGTGGTTGGGGAGCATTAGCCGAACAAAAAGACCAGAGTTTCCGCTATGTGATAGATAATATATTCTCTTACAACAATGAATGGAATAAACTAATCTACTCCGTCATGTTGGGACATTCGTTTGAGAAATACACTTATGAACAATTCGGGGCAAAGAGTGATAACTATGCTAACGGCGCATTTCCTTCCTCCAACTTTGATTTAATCAATGCAGGTCCTAATATTTACGCCGGAAATATTAGTTATACATCTTATGCCTTAGAATCCTATTTCGGACGAATCGCTTTGAATTGGGACAATAAATACATACTGAATGCTTCTTTGCGTAGTGATGGTTCTTCCCGCTTTGCGAAGAACAAGAGATATGGTTATTTCCCTTCTGCTTCTTTTGCGTGGCGTGCCTCCAATGAGGAATTTTTCCCAAAAAACAAATACGTCAATGATGCAAAGTTAAGATTAAGCTGGGGTATGACAGGTAGCATGGCAGGAGTGAGTAATTATGCTCCGTTATCACTGATTAGTGCGGGTGGTGCTTCTTACAACGGTTCTGCCGGATTCCAGATTTCGCAGGATGCCCGTGCTTTGACTTGGGAGAAAGCCAGCCAGTTTAATATCGGATTTGATATAGAAATGTTTCAGTCTCGCCTGACTTTAAACATAGATATGTTCTATCAAAAGACTACCGACCTGCTGTTTAAGAAACCAGTCAATGCAACCACCGGATATACCACATTACAGTCCAATATCGGCTCATTAGAGAATAAAGGACTTGAGTTGGCTTTGAATGGTAAAATCTTCACCGGAAAGTTTAAATGGGATTTGGGTGGTAACATTTCTTTTGTAAAGAACAAATTGCTTTCCCTCATCGAAGGAAATGATATGTATATTGTTCCCAGCAGCGGTAGTAACCTTTTAGGAGGTTCGATGCATGCGTTGATTAACGGACAGCCTATCAGTACATTCTATATGTTAAAGATGGAAGGTATCTACCAGCGTGACGACGAAGTGCCTGCGAAACTGTATGCGAAAGGAGTCCGTGCCGGTGACGTGAAATATTTCGATTATAATGAAGACGGAGATATATCTGACGCCGACCGAATGAATGTAGGAAAAGCCATTCCTGATTTTTACGGTGGTATTACTTCCAACTTCTCTTACAAAGGTTTCGATTTGTCATTGTTCGGACAATTTTCGGTAGGTGGTAAAGTGATGTCGGCATGGCGGGGAGTGAACGGTTCCGAAGGTACTGACCATTTAGGATTGGCGCTATCCAATGTAAAAGTAAATGACCGTGGCGAATCTGTCGAGCAATACTTTAATGTAAGCAAAGAAGTGGCTAACGGATACTGGCGTGGAGAGGGCACAAGCAACACGATTCCTCGTCCTGTAAGAATAGGAGTACATACCGGGTATGATTATGACTATAACGTGCAAACCTCAACACGTTATTTGGAAGATGCTTCCTATTTTAAACTGAAAACTGTGACTTTGGGTTACACTTTGCCGGAATCAGTCGTTAAGAAACTCCGCGTGAACTCATTAAGAGTCTACGTTTCGGCTGATAATCTACTCACTCTCACCAAGTATTCCGGTTATGATCCCGAAACATCATTTTCCGGTAGCCCGGGAAACTCAAATTATGGAGTTGACTTCGGGTTGCAACCTGTATTGCGAACATTTATTTTTGGTCTGAATCTAAACTTTTAAAAATATAGATGTATGAAACGATACTATACTATAATCAACTATTTGCTATGTAGCATTTGCCTTTTGTGGATGACGGGTTGTTCAGGTATACTGGACGATATGCGGCCTAAAGATCAGATACCTCAAGATATGTTGAGCGAATCCGATTTGGAAAAGTTATTGAATGGAGTGTATGCCGAAATGGAAGAACTGGTATTCAAATTTTATATGGATGGTGATGTAAAAGGTGAGAATTTCAAGGCAGGTCCCGGATTTTCCATGAACGACCCCATGTTGATGGCTCCTAGTTCTAAAGAAGTTTTGAGCCAGTGGCAGAAATGTTTCACAGCCTTGAAGCAAGTTAATTTCTTGGTCGAAACATACGAAGCGTCATCTAATAAAGAGAGTCAGGTTGTGAAGCAGACAGGAGGGACCGGATACTACTTCAGAGCTTTGATTTATTATCATCTGGTCACTCGCTGGGGAGGAGTTCCTATCTTGCGTAAGCGCACTTACGACGTCGTTCCCATTTCCCCCGAAACCGAAGTGTGGAGTTTTATAAAAGAAGACTTGGCGAAAGCGGAAGGATTACTGTCTGATTTCACCGATCGTTTTTATGTGTCTCTTAGTGCTTGTGATGCGCTTCAAGCCAAAGTATGTTTGTCCTTGAAAGACTATACAAATGCGGCAGCTTATGCCGACAAAGTGATTACAAAATCAAATTTCGCATTGAGTACTACATCAGTTGAGTATGCCCAGGCGTTTGTCTCTAATAGCAGTAGCAAAGAACTGGTCTTTGCGTTAGCCAACAAGCGTAGTACAAGTTTGCTGTTATTCTACCAAACGGTCAATGACATCGATCCGACTTGGGATTACTCTCCTTCTACCGAATGTTACAGCCATCTTTATGATGATACCGCCGTAAAGTCAAAGGATATACGGGCAAAGGCAGTATTTGGTGCAGATAATAGCCGTATTATTAAATTCCCGAATGGAAGTACCGGTCAGTTTGTTACCAATGAACAACCGTCACAAACCCCGATTGTGGTTACCCGTGTGGCGGAAATGTATCTGATTAAAGCGGAAGCATTGGGAGCAGTCAATGGGTTGGCTACATTAAAAGAATTTATGAACAAACGCTACGCAACCGTCTTGTTGCCTTCAAATATGACTGATGCAGAGTTTCAGAATCAAATACTTGATGAGCGTCACCGCGAGTTGTATGCGGAAGGTCAACGATGGTATGATTTGAAGCGAACCAACCGTTTGGACTTGTTTTCTTCCTTGAACGGTAGAAACTACCTGATGTATTATCCTGTTCCCCAGTCGGAACGCGATTTGGCGGGAGAGGAAAATTACCCTCAAAATGAAGGCTATTAATTATCTTAGAAAGAACAAAGTATGAAGAATATAAAAATAGTAACAACGTTTTTTATCTGCTTGCTGCTACTTTCAGCATGCTCGGATGATTGGAAGGAAAATGCGCTGACAGCTAAATTTACTTTTGACAAGACAACCTACTATGTAGGCGAAGAAGTCAGTATCACGAATGAGACAGTAGGCGGAGAAGGTAATTATACCTGCCAATGGGATTTAGGGAATGGAGAGACTTCAACAGAAGTTGCTCCTAAAGTGACTTACGAAACGAATGGAGCATATACAGTGACTTTACATGTGAAAGACAGTAAAGGAAATTATGCAATGGCTCATAAATTATTGACGATTGAAGCTGAACCTCTGCCCGAAGTCGGCAATGTGAAACTGAAATGGGTAGGTGCCCACGTGTTGGGCGAAATACGTTCTACGGCTCCGGCAGTCAGTGATGATAATAATGTATATATGACTTCCAATGACCATTATTTGCGGAAATTCTCGGCCACTACCGGTGAGCAATTGTGGGAATTCGACTTATGGACATCGGCTGACGGTGATTCTCCGTCCGGTAATACGCATACCACTCCGAGCATTGATACGGACGGTACTGTGTATGTAGGAACAGGCGACACAAGTGGCAAAGTAGGGCGCGTATATGCCATCAATCCCGATGGAACAAAGAAATGGGTCGTTGCCGGAGATGCTGAAAAAGGATTTTGGAATAAAGGACAGGCTTCAAAGCCTCGTATTAATTATCTGACTTGTGCGATTGGAGAGAATCATATCTATATGGGTAACGGCGGCTCTACGGGATCTGTGCTTGCTGTCGATAAGAATACCGGTTACAGAGTAGGTTATGTGGCAAACGCAGACAATTCCGGAGGCCCGTCGGGGGGAGTATCTGCCGGAATAGCATTGGCGAACAACACATTAATTTGGGCTGGTGGAAAGAACGGCTTATTCGGCGCGTCGGCGTCTGCACTGAATACAGGTGGTAATGTGATGTGGGCATGGCAAATATATAGTTCGGGAAATGATAAGCCTTCAGAAAATATGAATGCTTCTGTAGCTGTGGACGCAACCGGCACTATATACGGAATTGCCACCTTCCCGAGTATAGGAAGCAGTGCGTTTGCTATTGGAAGCGACGGGGTTGAGAAATGGCGTACTTCGTTAGGAAATGTAGGAACACTAGACCAAGGGGGCGTTGTGATAGGCTTGGATGGAAGTATCATTGTGACGGTAAAACGTGCTCCGGGCGAAGCCACGGGAGGAATTGTTGCATTATCTCCTAATGGAGTTATTCAATGGCATTACGGTGTGCCGGAAGACGTCAGTGGATGTGCGGCAATCGATCAGGCCGGAAATATTCATTTTGGAACACAATCCGGTAATTATTATATCATTAAACCCGAAGCCTCGGAAGAACAGCTAATCTTGAAAAAAGACTTGGCTGCACTGATTAGCGAGAGCGATTCTCCTTTAAAAGATAACTGGGAAGCGGGTATCGGAAAAATCTGGAGTTCGCCTACAATCGGACCGGATGGAACGATCTATATTGGCGTTACTCACACGGTAGATCCGTCGAAGAGTGTCCTGGTAGCTTTGGAAGATGAAGGTATAACCGGATGTGCAGCTTCGGCATGGCCGATGAAAGGGAAAGACAGCCGCCACACCAGTGCACAGTTGGGAGGCTCGGGAGAGAATCCGGGCGGCGAACCGGGCGGACAATTGCCTATTACAGGAAATCTGAAGACCGATTTAAAGAATTTATTTGATGATAGTTCCTATAAGGTTTGGCTTTGTGCCCATCGGGCGAACACGCAGAAAGGTATAGCTGATGGCATACCGGAGAATTCATTAACTTCCATAGAGTATGCAATCAATGCAGGAGTAGAAATGATCGAACTTGATGCACGTCCCACCTCTGACGGAATATTGGTGCTGATGCACGATAATACGATCGACAGAACCACTAACGGAAGCGGTGCGGTAGGAGATTACTCTTATCAGCAATTACAGCAGCTCTATCTTAAAGATGCAGCAGGGAATCTGACAAACGAACGAATCCCCACTTTAGAGGACGCATTGAAGAAAGGCAAAGGAAAGGTTTATTTTAACTTGGATATAGTCAACAAAAACGTTGCCGTAGCGACAATGGTGGCATTACTTAAAAAACTCGACATGGAAAACGAAGTCCTGCTTTATGTTTCAAACAACCGTAATTATGCATACGATTTGAAAGCGGCGAACAGCACTCTGTTACTGCATCCGATGGCAAAAGCTTCAGATGATATTACCTATTTTGCTTCATCTTACACGGACAATGTGCAGATGATGCAACTTTCCACCTCGGATGCTCTTGCGGGAGCGATGACGGAAGACATTAAATCCAAAGGTTGGCTTTTATTCTCCAATATCGTAGGAGCGAATGATACGAACATGTTGTCGGACAACTATTCGGGGCTGGTAGGCATGATAAACAAACGTATTAATGTCGTACAGACTGATTATGCCGAATTAGCTGCCAAGTATTTAAAATCCAAAAAGTATAGATAATCCCCCAAAGTATAGATGATAAAAATGAATATGAAAAACTATCTGATAATAGGAATTATTTTGCTGTTTCCTTTCCGCTTGTTTGCAGATGAACCGGTGAAGGCAATTTACGCAAAGATTACGAATCCTGATAATAAAGAAGTAACCGTAGTCGCCCACCGGGCGGATTGGCGCTTTGCACCAGAAAATTCGCTGGCAGCAATAGAGAGTTCTATCCGGTTGGGAGCCGACGTCGTGGAGCTGGACGTTCAGAAAACCAAAGACGGACAGTTGATCCTTATGCATGATAAGACCTTGGATAGAACGACCACCGGAAAAGGTAAGGTTGCCGAGTGGACACTGGATTCTATCCGGACACTTCGTCTGAAGAATGGCGCTGCTTTGAGAACCAAACATCGTGTGCCTACATTAGAGGAAGCATTATTGACGACCAAAGGGCGCGTTATGGTAAATTTGGATAAGGCTTATCCGATATTCGATGAGATTTTCCCCATTCTGGAGAAAACCGGAACCGTTGAACAGATCATCATGAAGGGGTCAAAGCCTGTTGCAGAAGTGAAAAAGGATTTGGGAAAATATTTAGACCGGATCATATATATGCCAATCGTACATTTGGATCGACCGGGAGCTATGCAGCAAATAGATGATTTCATGAAAGAACTTCATCCGGTAGCCTTCGAATTGTTGTTCGAATCGGATACTTGTCAACTCCCCAAACAAGTGAGGACGAAGCTGGAAGGAAAAAGTAAAATCTGGTATAATACCCTTTGGGATACGATGGCAGGCGGACATGATGACGACAAATCATTGGAAAACCCGGATGAAGGATATGGATATTTGATAGATAAACTTGGAGCAACAATTATTCAGACTGATCGTACCGCTTATTTACTGGAATATTTGCAAGCCCGTAAGAAACGTAATGAGCATAAGATAGACGCCTTTCATTAATATGTAAACTTCGGTTATGTCATTTAAAATATTGGATTTTTATAAAATCTCTTCCCCGCTAGCCGGGGGAGAGACTGATTCAGAAGATTCTTCCCGCTTTAAGCGCATCCGTTGGGCTACATTTTTGTCGGCTACTATCGGATATGGCATTTACTATGTTTGTCGTCTTAGCATGAATGTAGTGCGCAAGCCAATTGTAGAGGAGGGAGTATTTTCCGAAACGCAATTAGGAATCATCGGTTCCTGTCTGTTTTTTGTGTATGCAGTGGGTAAGTTGACGAATGGTTTTCTTGCCGACCGTAGCAATGTACGGCGTTTTATGTCTACCGGGTTATTGTGTTCCGCTTTGATAAATCTGTGTTTGGGCTTCACCAGTTCATTTTATGCCTTTGTCGTACTTTGGGGATTGAATGGTTGGTTTCAGTCAATGGGAGCTGCATCCGGGGTGGTTTCGCTCACTCGGTGGTACAGTAGTAAAGAACGGGGAACTTTCTACGGCTTTTGGTCTGCTAGTCATAATTTGGGTGAAGCATTAACCTTTATTTCCATAGCCTTGTTAGTCAGTTGGATGGGATGGAGGTATGGGATGATTGGAGCTGGCATTATTGGGATATTAGGTTTCTTTATGATGCTTGTCTTTATGCGTGATACGCCACAGAGTCAGGGATTCTTGTTGAACAAAAATTCTTCATCTGTGGATTCCCATTCTTTGTCTGGTAAACAAACGGAAGATTTCAACAAAGCACAAAAGGCTGTCTTGAAGAATCCTGCAATTTGGATTTTGGCTCTGTCCAGTGCATTTATGTATATTAGCCGCTATGCGGTAAATAGTTGGGGTGTTTTCTATCTGGAAGCTCAAAAGGGATATTCTACGTTGGATGCCAGTTTTATAATATCAATCAGTTCTATCTGTGGGATCATTGGCACGGTATTTTCCGGTATCATTTCCGATAAAATGTTTTCCGGCAGTCGTAATATTCCAGCTTTAGTATTTGGGTTGATGAATGTAATAGCACTTTGTCTGTTTCTCTTGGTTCCGGGTGTACATTTTTGGATAGACGTGTTGGCAATGGTACTTTTCGGTTTAGGTATCGGAGTTTTGATCTGTTTTCTGGGTGGTTTGATGGCAGTGGATATTGCTCCCCGTAATGCTTCGGGTGCTGCATTGGGAGTAGTCGGCATTGCCAGTTACATCGGTGCCGGATTGCAGGACGTGATGAGCGGTATACTGATAGAAGGGCAAAAGACTGTTCAGAATGGAGTAGATGTTTATGACTTCACCTATATCAATTGGTTTTGGATTGGTTCAGCTCTACTTTCAGTGTTGTTTGCCTTATTGGTTTGGAATGCGAAGTCGAAAGAAGTTGATTAAAAGTGAGTACATTAGGTTAAAAATAAAGTCTTAGTTTTCGAAGTATTAGTAACTATTTCGGGTGAGAGTTATTATAAGTCTTCACGGAATAGTTTTTATTTATTTAATAATTTAATGTGATTGTTTTATGAAACACGTATTTGACGATGAGTTATTTTGTTCGTTGAAAAACGAACTTAGTGAGGTAAGCGCACAGATTGATGCGCAAAGTGCAAAATTGATGGGTCTGATCGACCAAAAAAAAGAATATCCGCTCAACTGATTCGGGAAACGAAGTCGGAGATACCTGCTAGCATAGAATATCTGGGAGATCCGAAAAGATTCATCGCTATTATTCTGCAGGCTATTGATCAGAAGAGATTGACTTTCAATGGAACTGCTAATAGCGAACAGACTATCCGTTATTTAGCGACTGTGATAGACGTGATTAGCCCGAAAACTGGCAAGGTACTTAAGGTAGAGACACTGGTATCTTATGCGAAGAAGATACATGCCGGAGAGATAGAGGGCTGTAAGGAAGAGGAGTTTGACTGGCTTGGATAAGCCAGGTTGCTGGATTGAGAAAAACGTGGCGGGAAATCTGAAAAAGACGGTGGGCTTTTTCAGATTTCCCGCTGTCTTTTTCAGAAAGAGAATACAAAAGTGTGAGAGGTGTGAGAGAGAGTTTTCAACTTTCTACTTTTCTATTATTTAATTCTATTGTCTATATATTCAATTAAAAAAATACAAATGTTACAAATCCTCTCTCACACCTCTCACACTTTCTTGGTAAATAGAATGAAAACAGATAAAAACAGGAAGTTTTGTTGTATAGTTGAACAACATCTCGTATATTTAACAGTATGGAAAGGAAAATAATTGTATATAAAGGATATTTTAAAGAGTTCTTAAATAGCTTGGATGCAAGACCCAAGATAAAATATTATATGTGCTAATGCTTTTGGAGACACTGGATAGGATACCTGTTAAGTTTATATCGGATAATGAATGCCTTAGGGTGTAGAATCGAATTTTCGATGAATTTGTAGGGATAAAAAATGCAGAGTTATCTTTGACAACTCTGCATTTTTATTAGCTACTGTACCCAATCATGGGTTGCTCTTTTTATTCGTATAGCCTGTTCGATTTTACCTGTTCGGGGGCAATGACAAATACGGCATATCTTCTTCCATTTCTTCCCTTTTTGGACTCAAAATTATGCTTGACCATTACTTTGCCAATCTGGATCTTCGCTCCGATGGAATATTGATAACCGGTACGCTCACGGATCAGTTCGGCAATTTCGCTGACAGTGAGGTACTGTACCTTTTCAAACCGTTCTGGCTTGCGGATATGGGTGAGTACCAGTTCCTCTTCCGGTGAATGGAAAATGAAATCTTCATTATTCTTTTCGATCCGGTTGTTGTCCTCCTGCGTGAACCAATATTGATAACCCGGAGTGTTGAGCAAATGCTTTATCTGCGCATACAGTTGAGTATAATTGATTTTGATAAACTCGATGGAATCGGCATGGAAACAAAGGAAGCGGCGGTTGCCTGTCGTGTCGTGAAGAATCTCCTGATAGTTGCACGTTCCGGCAAAGGAGGCGGTGTGTGGGAAGTTCTGCGAACGGCGTGCGTACGGGAGACGGATACTGATTACTTTGCGGGTCACCAAATCCTTGAATGTATTCAGATCGCGCCCGCTCATTCCCTCGAATTCGTCAAGGTTGATAAGCATTGATTGCGCTATTTTGGCCAAATCGTCTTTACTGTTCGGATTGATAAGGCCGGTAGAAAGATAAGTGCGCAGTTCGGGCGGAAGCAGGTTGTTGATAAAGGTTGTCTTGCCGATATTCTGCACCTCGCTGCATAGTAAAAGCACGGTGTGGTTGACGACATCGTCTTGGGTGGCGGCAGCACACATCCCTACCAGATAACGCTCCAGACACTCCGTCCAGAAACTCTGGTGGTTGGTACGGACACTGTCCGCCAGAATACGGATATAATCTGTCCCGTCCCATTCGGGAAGTTCCTTAAAATACTCGCGGATAGGGTGGTAGCTGCTACTGAAATCGGAGTAAATCAGATTCTGAATCATCTTCACGTTGCAGGCATAGCCCAGCTCATTCATCTCCATCCAGATGCTGTTCTCCATCCTGTCATCAAGAATGCGGAAAGGATCCGGCTGCTCTGTTTCGGAAACCCTCCGGCGATATTCCATGATGTGAAGCAACTCGTTATAGCGCGTCTCATAACACTCGCTGATATGCTGTTCTATTTGCAGCATTCGTTTTTGGGTACTGTTCAGCTTGTTCGTGTTGAACTCCTCCGTATGTGCATAAGCACTGGCAATCAACGAATCCGTTTCCTCCGCCGGGAGGTCGGTAAACAGGCTCTTTATGAAAGCTGCCGCTTCCTGTTCGGGAATGCCGTGACGGTTGTATTTGCACGCCAGATGATGCAGGTAATTGTTGCGGTTTCCTTCGGTGTATTTTTCCGACTTGTTGTGATAGTAGTTCAGAGTCACCATTAATGAAGCGTGTGAGGAATGATAGTTGAGTGCGGTCTCTTCACTGACCGGATTGTTGTCCGTTTCCTGCTTTTTCCTTCCGGGTGTTTTCTTCTTCTTCTTTTGCGTTTTATAGAACAGAGGGGGCTGTTCCACGATGAAGGGAGTGGCGTCACGATTGAAATAGATGCCCGGATCGTATGACAACAGACAGGTACGCCCCACATCCTGGCCGGAGGTGTCAATCTCGGTCTGACAAAGTTGGGAGTAAAAAGAAGCGACCTTATTGTAGGCTGCATTGTGGAAATCTTCTATTTCCTGAATGGTGTCGGGCAATGTCCCGTCCGGCCGTTGTGTGTGCGCTATGATTTTCAGTCCCATACCTTTGGGGCTGATAAAGGCGATTCGGGTGTAGCTGCACGCTCTCACCGTTTGCAGGATACGCGCTAACTCTTCTTTACTCAAATGGTCTATATCTATCACGATATATCCCAGATATTTGACAAGGGTCGCATTGGAACGGCCACCCCGATAATTGGCGGAGAATGTGACGGAAGGCAGTTTCTTCTTCTCTTCGTTTGCAGCTTTCTCTCCCTGCTCCAGGAAGATGCGTCGTACGCTTTCTACTGTGTTACGATACTTTGGACTACCGATGGCAGATACGATTTCTTCTTCGGTCATTTCTGCTATGATGCGATAGAAGTCAAGAAAAATGTTGAATTGATTCATTTCTTTAGTTTACTTTTTTTAGTCGGCTGCGAAATAACTCTTTTGCAGCGAGATGTAACGAAACTTTCGGGAAAATAGTGAAAAGTTCTTTCAGGGCTCTCCCAGATATTGCACGATGGTAGCCACCTGTTTGGGAGAGAGCAGGCGGTTGCGTGCACGGTAACCCTCCGCTTCCAGTTCGTGTAGGAGAGGGAGGTTGAAGAGAATCCATCTCCGGAGAATTTGTAAAGCAACTTTGATGCATACGGTAGGGTTGTAAAGATGTGCCAGCTCTGCTTTCGTATAGGTGCGGATGATGAAGAGGTTTTCTTTGTTATTCATAACTGATTGTTCTTGTTGTATGCTATAAAGTTACTGAAAATAAACGGTTTGAGAAAGGAATAACCTCACTTTTATTCATTGGAAATCAAGAAACTTCATTCGAGATCAAGAAACTTCGTTGGGGAACAGGGAGTGTGGAAGAGGCTGTATCTTTGTGTCGTTAACAAGAAGGAAATGCATTTCTAATGTACAAAAACTTTAAAATTATTTTAGTATGGCAATGACAGTTTCTTATTCAGTAGTGCCGCGTAAGAATCCTGCAAAAAAGGATGAACCGGCTAAGTATTATGCCCAAGCGCAATCAGCGGGCGAGTTGGATTTTGAAGAGTTGTGTGAGGCGATCACCAGTCGTTCCACCTGTACGGAAACGGATGTGCGTGCCTCGATTTCCGGTATTCTTTATGAGGCGAAGCGTTCGTTGAAGGCGGGGCGTATTGTGCGGCTGGGTGATTTGGGCAGTTTGCAGATCGGGTTGACCAGTGAGGGAGCAGAGTCGGTTAAGGAGTTCGCCACTTCGATGATCAAGGGAGCGCATATCATTTTCCGTCCGGGAAAACAGTTGGCGGAATTGCTGAAGATTCTTAGTTATCAGCAAGTGCGTACACGCGCGGCTGCCCAGTCGGGCGATGGAAGCGATGGCGGCAACGGTGACGGAGGTAGTGGTGATAAAGGTGACGGTGGGTTCGGTGATGGCGGATCGGACAACAACGGAGAAGCTCCGGATCCGGCTGAATAATAGTACTAACATTAATTTGGTAAAAATATGAAAGAGATCGTAAGTAAAATCCTGGAGGTGATTATGTGCCTCATTCCTTTCTTCGGAAAGGGAAAACGTGAAAGAGTAGTGAGGGAAGTGCGTTATAATGCTACGCACAAGGAGGTGTGCAACGTGAAAACAACGGAAAGGGCGAAGGAAGATGAGAAAGATTAGTCTGATTGTCATTCATTGTTCCGCCACCCGTGCCGACCGTGATTTTACGGCGAAGGATGTGGATACGGCTCACCGTTTCAGGGGATTCTCGTGCTGGGGGTATCACTATTACGTGCGTAAGTCGGGGCAGATAGAACCGATGCGGGACGAGGATATGGTAGGTGCTCATGCGCGTGGCTACAACTCGATCAGTTTGGGTGTGTGCTTTGAAGGCGGATTGGACGCGAACGGGAAACCGGCAGATACACGCACCCCGCGTCAGAAAGAGGCTTTGCATCGCTTGGTGAGAGAGTTGTTACAGCGTTATCCTGAAGCGAAAGTTGTGGGACACCGGGATCTGAGTCCTGATACGAATTATAACGGAATCGTGGACCCGTGGGAACGGATCAAAGAATGCCCCTGTTTCGAGGTGATTGAAGAATTCTCAACTTCTTCAACTAATTGACCACCACAGTAGTGAAATATTCTTTAAATACCTCCGCGGCTTTTTCAAGTTGTTCGGGGGTATTTTCTTTTACGTATTTCAGCTTGTATTCCTGCTCCATCGCTTCATACTTATGTACGCCTAATGTATGATAAGGCAGGATTTCCACTCGTTGCACCATCTTATATTTTCCCAGAGCCTCTCCTAAACGGCGGATGTCTTCCTCGAAATCGCTGTATCCGGGCACTAATACATAACGCAGCCAGAAAGGTTTCTCGTTTTCTTCCAGCCATGCTGCCGTGCGGATGGTTTGCTCGTTACTTCTTCCGGTCAGTGCCTGATGGCGTGCCGGATTGAACTCTTTAATATCCAGCAATACAAGATCCGTCAGTTTGAAAAGTTCTTCTACTTCTTCGTTCCAGATACCGCCGTTGCTGTCTATGCATACATGTATTCCCTTTTCTTTCAGTTCACGCACCAGAGGAACCAGTGCTTTGGCCTGAAACGTAGGTTCTCCTCCGGAGAAAGTGACTCCTCCGCGTTTCCCGAAAAAAGGACGTTGGCTCATAGCCATGCGGACGATTTCTTCCGGTGGAGTAGGTGTGCCTCCTTTTCCGGCTATTGTGTCGGGGTTGGCGCAATATAGGCAGCGGAAATTGCATCCTTGAAGAAAAACGACGAGCCGTAAGCCCGGCCCGTCGAATGTTCCCATACTTTCGTATGAATGTACGTTTATCGTCATATTGAGTAGATCTGATTACATACGTTCGTGGAAGCTACGGCTGATTACTTCCAATTGATGTTCGCGGCTCAACTTCACGAAGTTTACGGCATAACCGGAAACACGGATGGTGAGTTGCGGATATTTTTCCGGATGTTCCATGGCGTCGTAAAGCATCTCACGGTTCAGCACATTTACGTTCAAGTGGTGAGCGCCTTTGGTGAAGTAACCATCCATCATTGTCACCAGATTTTCTACGCGATCTTCTTCAGTAGCTCCCAGGGATTTCGGAACGATAGAGAAGGTGTTGCTGATACCGTCCTGTGAGTCGCGGTAACGTAATTTCGCTACGGAACTCAAAGAGGCGATAGCACCGTTCTTGTCACGTCCGTGCATCGGGTTGGCTCCCGGAGCAAAAGCGACACCTTTGGCGCGGCCGTCGGGAGTAGCACCTGTCTTCTTGCCATACATCACGTTGGAAGTGATGGTCAGCAGCGAAAGGGTAGGACGGGCATTCTTGTAAACCGGAAGTTTCTTCAATTCTTCGCTGAAGAAATAGACCAGGTCAACACCCAGGTGGTCTACCTTGTCGTTGTCATTACCGAAGCAAGGGAATTCGCCTTGAATATCGAAACCTTCTGTCAGACCGATGTCGTTGCGGCGTGCAGTTACTTTGGCATATTTGATGGCCGACAGTGAATCGAGGGCGATAGAAAGTCCGGCTACACCGTAAGCAAGGTTGATGCGTGGGTTGGTATCTACAAGAGCCATCTGGGCTTTTTCGTAGTAATACTTATCATGCATATAATGGATGATGTTCATCGCTTCGTTGTAGACACGGGCGATTTCTGTCAATACCTTCTTGTAGTTGCTCATTACTTCTTCGAAGTTGAGAACATCACTTGTCAGTACGGGGATGTTTTTCACCATTACCGTACCGGTGTTTTCGCAACGTCCGCCGTTGATGGCAAGCAGCAGGGCTTTCGCCAGGTTGCAGCGTGCACCGAAGAACTGGATCTGCTTTCCGATTTCCTGGTAAGATACGCAGCAGGCGATTCCGTAGTCGTCCGATTGGCGCACTTCACGCATCAGGTCGTCGTTCTCATACTGGATGGAAGAAGTGTCGATAGAAACTTTAGCACAGAATTCTTTGAACCCTTCCGGCAGTTCCGGGCTCCACAGTACAGTCAGGTTCGGTTCCGGTGAAGGACCGAGATTGTACAATGTCTGCAAGAAACGGAAAGAAGTCTTTGTAACCTTCGTACGTCCGTCGTTGAGACGGCCTCCCAGAGATTCGGTTACCCAAGTCGGGTCGCCGGCAAAGATATCGTTGTAGGATTGCATACGCAGGTGGCGCACCATACGCAGTTTGATGACAAACTGGTCGATCAGCTCCTGTGCAAAAGACTCGGTGATGGTTCCTTTGCTCAATTCATATTCCATGTAGATATCGAGGAAAGAAGAAACATTACCCAATGACATGGCTGCTCCGTCTTGTTCCTTCACGGCAGCCAGATAAGCCATGTACACCCATTGTACGGCTTCCTGTGCGGTATAGGCGGGACGGCTCAAGTCGAGACCGTAGTATTCGCCCAGCACCTTCATATCCTTCAATGCCTTGATCTGTTCCGCTACTTCTTCGCGCAGACGGATGCGGGATTCGGTCATCGGGCCGGTCAGGTTGCGGAGGTCTTCTTTCTTGGCCTCTATCAGTCGGTCGATACCGTAAAGAGCCATACGGCGGTAGTCACCGATGATACGTCCGCGCGCATAGTTGTCAGGAAGTCCGGTGAGGAATCCCAGAGAACGGAACGAACGGATTTCTTCGGTATATACGTCAAATACTCCGTCATTGTGCGTCTTGCGGTAGTGAGTGAATATATCTTTTACACGGTCGTCCACTTCCACGCCGTTTTCGTGGCAGGCTTTGCTCACCACGTTGATACCTCCGAAAGGTTTGATTGCACGTTTCAGAAGTTCGTCTGTTTGCAGACCGACGATCAGTTCGTTTTCTTTGTCGATATATCCGGCTTTATGAGAAGTGATGGTAGATACGGTAACATTATCCAGTGCGCGGACACCGTTGTTTGCTCTCTCTTCAGCCAGTGCTTCGAGGCAGCGGTTCCATACAGCTTTTGTGCGTTCGGTAGGTCCTTCGAGGAAAGATGCATCTCCGTAGTACGGAGTGATGTTATGACTAACGAAATCTCTTACGTTGATTTCTGTGCTCCAAAGACCGTCTTTAAAGATCTTATTTAATTCCATAAATGATAAAATTAGAGGTTGTAGTTATCCTTTTCTTTAGAGCGCACAAAGTTACAATCATTTTTCATATAATCAGCATAAATATGCTCTATTTTATGCTTTTCAACATAAAATACCTAGATATTGCTATTCTTTGGAAATGATGTTCGTGATTTTTTTTTGTGAAAACTCTTGTAAGTTTAAAATATATTCGTACCTTTGCACCGCTTTTAACGAAAAGCACTTCTGATAAAGAAGTTTTGGAGAGGTGGCAGAGTGGTCGATTGCGGCG
>ERZ773104.2954-NODE-2954-length-17516-cov-7.576313_pt1 | contig 17516 bp, 13 predicted proteins | sample MGYA00511920_ERZ773104 | MGnify/ENA primary metagenome ERZ773104 (study PRJEB29015, sample SAMEA2737857) | human gut metagenome | biome: human gut; feature: human-associated habitat; material: faeces | place: China | collected 2012 ...
TTAGAGGTTAACAGTAAAGATTATGGCATATCAGCAATGGAGAAACTTGCAAAGGTTTACAATGTGGAAAAGGTTCTGAGTGTGGCAAGTTATGCACATATGTATGTCTTTGAATTTGATGGAAAAATAATTGGAACAGGTTCTATCTCAAGTTTTTGGGAAAGTGAAACAGAAAGTATACTTTTGTCAATTTTTGTCCTCCCGGAATTTCATGGAAAGGGTGTTGGAAGAAAAATCATAAATACATTAGAAACGGATGAATTTTATGTAAGAGCAAGCAGAATTGAGATACCAGCATCTATTACAGCAACGGAATTTTATAGAAAATTTGGATATGATTACAAAAATGGTGTTAAGGAATTGGATGATGAACACCATTACAGATTGGAGAAATTTAAAAAAGCAGGAACTAAATAAAATTAATTATAAAATGTATTTGATTTATTATATGAATAATTATATAAATTTATTAGCAGCCTAAATAGCAAAATAAATTAAAAAATAAATAGATTTATAATATATATTACATATAATGTGTATTATACCAACATGAGAGGATAGCAATGAATACAAGAGAATGTCTGATAATTATTAAGGACAAGATAAAGACGTCAGAAGTAAAGAAGTACCAGTATAATCATGATACGCAGAAAATGGATATTACATTTCAAAATGGAAGTGTTTATTCGTATTTATGTGATAATGTACAAGTTTTGAAAAATCCGGACATTTTAAATCCAGATATGTATCATATCAGCAGGGCTGGTAAAACATTTTTTGATATATCTGGAATGTATGTCTTTCACGGAGCAGTGGATGATTATTGGCATATATGTTTTAAGGATGGAAGTGAGAGGGACTATAATAAAAAGGATTTAGTGATTGAAGAGTCGGTTCTGAATGATAACAGGTCTGCAAATGTGTTTGGATATATGAAAGAAATTGCTGGTCAGATTAAAATGGAAAATGAACCATCGGAAGAAGACTTGCTTAAGAAAAATTATAGCAAAATAACTTTTATAGGTAAGGAGTCTGCACTTGCAAGCTATTTTGGGGAAAATAGAATAGAAAAGAGTGAGAAAGAATATTTTCCAATATTTCCATTTGGCTGTAATAATAGTCAATATGAGGCTGTCAAAAATGCTATGGAGAATCAGCTCAGCATTATCGAAGGACCGCCGGGAACAGGTAAGACGCAGACAATATTGAACATAATAGCCAATATTCTTATGAATGGAAAGACAGTACAGGTAGTTTCTAATAACAATTCAGCAATTCAGAATGTATACGAGAAGTTATCATCATCAAAATACAATCTGGGATTTATAGTTGCATCATTGGGAAAAAGCGATAATAAAAAGAAATTTATTGAGAAACAATCTGAATATCCAGATTTTTCATCGTGGAAACTTGAAGAAGACTCAGTAGATATAATAAATAAAATACATAGTGAATCTATAGAGTTAAAGACAGTTTTTGATAAGCAGGAAAAATTGGCAGTATTAAGGCAGAAGCAATTACAGCTTTCAACAGAATATAAGTATTTTGAGGACTTTATAAAAGAATCAAAGAAATCGTTGGATATTATTAAAATAAGAAAAAAGTTATCGTCAAAATATTGTATGGATATATGGCAGGAGTGTCAGTTCTTTGTTGATAGTAAAAGAAAAATAAGCCTATTATTCAGATTGAAGCTATATTTTAAGTATGGTATCTCTAGTAAAAGTTTTTATAAACAAAATATAGATGAAATTATTATGTCGGCTCAAAAGATGTTTTATATAACTAAAAATAATGAATTGCAAGAGCAGATTATATATTTAGAAAATGAACTTGACGGAATAGGCACAGAGTTACTTGATAATATGCAAGTACATTCTATGCAGGTTTTAAAAGATAATCTGGCAGTAAAATATAAGTCTGACATCCCAAGGAAAAAATTCAGCGAAGATGATTTGTGGAAGAATTCAAATGAATTTGTTAAAGAATATCCAGTTATATTAAGTACCACATTTTCATCACGCAATAGTCTTAATTCAGAGTATATATATGACTATGTTATTATGGATGAGGCTTCGCAGGTCGATGTTGCAACAGGAGTATTAGCATTGTCTTGCGCGAAAAATGCAGTAATAGTTGGAGATACAAGACAGTTATCAAATGTTGTAAAAAAAGATTTTGAAAAAGTAGCTGATGAAATATTTGATAAATACGATATTAGTCAAGGTTATCATTTTACTAAGAGTTTCTTACAATCAGTTATAGAGGTTATACCTGACGTGACAAAGACAATGTTAAGAGAGCACTACAGATGTCATCCTAAAATTATTAATTTTTGCAATCAGAAGTTTTATAAGGGTGAACTGGTGATTATGACTGAAGATAAAGGAGAGGATGACGTTCTTGCTGTAGTTAAAACTGTTAAGGGTAATCACGAAAGAAAGCATTATAGCCAGCGTCAGATAGATGTTATAAAAGAAGAAGTTATACCAAAATATGTTTCAGACCAACCAGAAACAGGAATTATTTCACCATATAAAAATCAGGTGTATGCTTTAAATGAAGAGATTAAAGGTATGGATATAGCAACTGTTCATAAGTTTCAGGGAAGAGAAAAGGATACGATAATAATATCAACGGTTGATGATACTATATCAGAGTTTACAGATAAGCCGGATCTTATTAATGTAGCAGTTTCAAGAGCTAAGAAAAAGCTGATTCTTGTTGTAACAGGTAATGAATTAACAAATGAAAGTAACATTAAAGATTTGATGAATTATATTGAATATAATAATTTTGAAATTTATGATAGTAAGGTATATTCAATATTTGATTATCTTTATAAGCAATATGCCGATGAAAGAAAGGAGTTTTTAAAGAAACATAAAAGTATATCGGATTATGATTCGGAAAATCTTATGTATGTAAACATAGAGAAGATATTTAAGATGGAAAAATACAGTGCATTAGATGTAATTACTCATATTCCGTTAAAGCAAATAATAAGGAATTATCAGCAGCTTAGTAATAAAGAAATCAGATATTTATCTAATCCTGCTACACACGTAGATTTTCTTATATATAACAGAATAAGCAAAAAGGTAGTATTAGTAATAGAGGTAGATGGCGTGGACTATCATACGGCAGGAACTAAGCAGGCTGAAAGAGATATGTTGAAAAATCATATTTTAGAATTGGCGGGTCTTTCATATATCAGAACTAAAACAAATGGAAGTATGGAAAAAGAAAGGATTATGGCTAAACTTGATATGCTTATTTAGTTAAAATTTAAAAACTGCTATATTATTTTTATATAATTTAGTAAAGAAAATAATGCATAATATAGTTGGAGAAAATTAGACAGAAAATGGTATTTATAGAAGCATGGATTGTGAATTAAGAATAATTGTTCCGAGAGTTGTTGTCGATAATACTTAACAATTAATGTTACATAAAAGGTACGTATACATATATAGGAAAAATGTAGTTAAATGTATTAAAACGTAAATTGACATTAAATGGTGTACCAAGTGGATAACTTATAATATTAAGGAAAATATTGATAAATAGGCTGTTTGAAATGATTTATTAATTGTTAAGAAAGAATATTAATAGGCTGGTAAAATGTTTATGAATGGCTTAAAATAGGGGATGTAAGAGGTATATGTGATATAGAAATGGCTTATTATCGTGGATTGAATATTAACATTAGATGTATTGAAATTCGTTATTACTCTTAATTCCATCTTCCATATGGATTGAATATTAACATTAGATGTATTGAAATGTGTAATGTTCTCTAGTTTGGTGCACACGCTCTGTATTGAATATTAACATTAGATGTATTGAAATGTATTCTGCCATAATCATAATTACACCAAGTTATTATTGAATATTAACATTAGATGTATTGAAATAGCATTAAAATCTTTATATCCTGCTCTTTACAGCATTGAATATTAACATTAGATGTATTGAAATTAACATAGAGGAGTATTTATATGAGAGTTTCGAAAGATTGAATATTAACATTAGATGTATTGAAATCTTAATGTCGAATTAGACATTAATAATCAGAACAAATTGAATATTAACATTAGATGTATTGAAATATCTAAGTTACTACCAACATAGTTTGTATAATGGAATTGAATATTAACATTAGATGTATTGAAATTCTAATGTGAGTGCGAACAACTCTCCCGGTCTTAACATTGAATATTAACATTAGATGTATTGAAATAAGCCAACAAAAAACAACAGGGAACAGGCGTATTTATTGAATATTAACATTAGATGTATTGAAATATCTGTTTCACAAAAGAATCGTGGTATGCTCTTGCATTGAATATTAACATTAGATGTATTGAAATGTGCTGCCTTAGTCCCTGATGTATTGCTGTATGAATTGAATATTAACATTAGATGTATTGAAATTAGGTTAAGAATAAGATTTCAAAAAATTATGAGATATTTAATGGTAACACTAGAGATATTGAAATGCCAGTTTGTTAATTATCTAATTTACTTTTAACATTATTGAACATTAATATTAGATGTATAAAATTTTTGTATATTGAAAATGTTTTACAGAAATACTTTTAAAAATATTAGATAATAAGCAAATCAATAAATTCAATATATGCTATAAGAAATAAAATACGCACACATCATATGTTGAGGTTAAAAAAATAATACAAAAAAGCATATTTCAATACAATACATGTTACTGTTTAAATATAATTATATAACATTTAAGTACATATCTGATATTATATACAAATTTATCATTATTTAACAACATCAATTTAAAATTTTTTGAACGTTTTCTAGAAAACATATTGCAATTTTATATATAAAATAGTAATATAATCAATACATAAAAGCATTGAAACGAAAAGAGGTGAAACAATGAACATTAAGGTATATGAATTGAGAGTTAAGTTATATACTCTTCAAGATATATCCGTTGACGATATGTTATCAATAGAATCAGATTACATAGACTCAGCACTTGCATTGAGTGATGAGTGGCTGACATACCACGAGAACACAGGATATAAGATGTACACTTACAATGGCTTATATCCACTTGAGCGTTCTGGTATATATAAGAAAGACAGCATATACACGATGACAATACGAACAGTTAAATATGAACTGGCATCTTATATGTCCAAAGTGCTTGCTAATCATTATACGGAAGCATTAAAAGGTTTGACTGTTGAGAACAGAATTGTTCCGAAACGATTTATTGAGGAGATATATACCCTGACCCCAGCAATCCAGAAGAATGATAATGGCTATTGGAAGGATAATTACTCAGTAGAGCAGTATGAGCAGAGGCTTTTTATGAATACTGTTAAAAAGTATAATGCATTTACTAATAGCAAGTTAGATGAAGATTTTGAATTATATACATCAATTCAGTTTCTTAATAAGAAGCCGGTGAAGTTTAGGTATAAAGGCATTACACTTCTTGGTGATAAGTTTGACCTTAAGATAGCCGACAATAAAATGGCTCAGGAATTAGCATATTTTCTTATTGGAACAGGAGTGTGTGAGATGAACTCAAGAGGAGCTGGATACTGTAATTATAAATATATATAATTGCGTATCATAAATATTTATATATTCTATAAAGCAGTAAAATTAAATATTGTACGATTTTTCAGTTATATAAAGATATGTTATGAAAATTTTAAAATGTTATTGGGTTGCAGACATAAATGTCTTATGATTGTACAATTTTTAATATAGTCTTATTTATAGTTATATATTTATATTGTAAAATATTAAGATGATGGAGGTGGATATGTTTGTTAAAAGATTGCATTGAAATATTTGCAAGGGAACTTGAAAAAACCGAAAAGCAGTTTGGAAATCGTGAGAAATATATATTAGATAGCTATATTCCGGCAGATGGTGATTATATTGTTGTGCAGAGGGATGGAACATTAAAGAGCAGGTCATTTAAGCTTGATAAGAAGACAAGAACATTAAACGGTATGATAAGCGGTAGTCAATTAGATGATGACATTAAGTTTTATGATTATCATAGCAGATTGGTGAGTATGGACAAGCCACAGGACCCGAAAAAAGTAATACATTCCAATAGTTATTTGTCGTTCTGGGTGAAGCAGGATAGTCTTGATAATGGAAAGCTTGATATGCAGGCGATTGACAGATATTATGATGTATTAAAAAATCCAAGAGCAAAGTATAAGAATGTTCAGGATGCGAAAATGTATGATTATATAGCTGAAAAGGTAGGCAATGTTAATCAGGAAAAGCTGGAATATTCAAGAAACTGGATAAAACAGAATATATTTAAGATTAAAGATATGGGGATTGAATTAACAGGTAAGAATTATCTTAAGATATTTTTTGAAGACGATAAAGAGCTGTATGTCAGGGAAGAACAACGTTATGTGATGACTAAAATTTATAATAAGAACGATTATAATATTGAAATTGATGGGCAGATACTAGGACTTCCTAATGATAATCTTGCATTGAATTCCAAGAAACCATATATGGAACACAAGACACGAAAGAAAACAGTTCCATATCTGCTAACTCCACAAAGTGCCGCTGTTCAGAGAATGTTTTTTGATTATCTTATGAACGAAGCTAATAAAGGTAATACAAATTTGTTTTTTGATAATTCGGTTTTTGATAGCAAGTATAACAAAAATGGAATTACGGCTTTGAAAAATGGAGAATTTATTGAGGGAGATTTTTCAGGCTTCTTTTTACAAATTCAAAAAGGTAAGGAAATAGCTATTGAACATCAGGATACTATAGTTGATTACAAGTATAATCTTTATAAGCCATTTGTATATTTTAATGTTCTGGAAGATGATGTTACAGATGAACAATATAGGAAATATGGTAATAAGAAAGAATTGCTTGCTGTAATTAACGAAGTATTATTTTCTAAGTGGTTGTCTGGCAATTTCTTTTCAGATGAAGATAAAATAAATGTAGATGTTGTTTTGAAGAGAAATATATTATTATCAAGAGATGCTATATTTGCGTGGCTTTATAAGGGGCAGAGTAAAGGTATACAAAGAGTTCTGCATTTAGTAAGTATGAATATTATTATGAGTTCAATTACTAATGGTTATATTGGAAAAGCGGTTAAGCAGTTTAATCTGATGAAATCATTAGATATGTATTTGGGAGGGAATGATATGAAAGACAGATATATTGATATAAGAAATAGTCTTAGCAGAAAGATTAATGAGGATGGATATAGTCAGATAGAAAGTGAAAGCGAATATTATTATGCTGTTGGTCAGCTTGTAAGGTATTACATTTCATTAAGTAAATCAAAAGATAAAAATCATTCGTTAGCCAATCCATTTTTTAATGCTTCCAATGATAGTGTAATAAAAAATAGACTGGAACAATTTTTCAAAAAATATGATTATGCAATAAAAGATAATTATAAAAGATTTGATAAGCTGTATACAATGATTATTTCTGCTGTACCAGATGGAAAAGTTAGAAGTGAAGATATAATAGCAGGATATATAAGTAATAATCTTATATACGAGTCAAACAAGTCAGAGGAGAATAATTAGTGTGAAAATATTTTTCATACGCAGAATTTGTGTCGTAGTGCACTGGGCACAAACTTGTTATGGATAAAAAATGTGCACAGAAATGAGGATTAATATGGATAAGAGAGTATATGGAGTTATAGGAATTTCTTCAATTATGGCTAATTGGAATGCAGATTTTACAGGCTATCCAAAGAGTATGCAGAATGGAGATGTGTACGGAAGTGATAAAGCTTTAAAGTATCCTATGAAGAAAATGTGGAACGATGAGGGAAAGAAAGTATTATATATTAAGTCTATGAAGTTTTCCAAGGATGGAGCACTTGTACCAAATTCATTAAAAGAGCGTTATGAAGAATTATTTAATGTTGGAGACTTGAAAGAGTGCAATAATTCTAAAGAAGTTCTTACCAATCTTATGTCTGCTGTAGATGTTAAGAATTTTGGAGCAACATTTGCGGAAGCAAAGAATAACTTTTCGATAACAGGAGCAGTTCAGTTTGGACAAGGCTTTAATAAATATAAGGAAACGAATGCAGAAGAACAGCAGATACTTTCTCCATTCAGAGATGCAAGTAAAGACAGCGAGAAAAATGAAGAGGCAAAGAATTCAACATTAGGAACAAAAATTACAAGCGATGAAGCACATTACTTCTATCCATTTGTAATTAATCCACTTGCATATAAGGAATTGGTAAGTCTTGGAGTTACAGACGGATATACAGAGGAAGATTATGAGAACTTTAAAAGAACTGCTTTAGTAAGTGCAACAGCTTATGCAACTAATGCTAAAGAAGGCTGCGAGAATGAATTTGCAATATTTGTAGAGACAGAGATAGATACATATCTTCCTAACTTATCTGAGTACATAAGCTTTGAAAAAGGTGATAAACTTAATAAAATAGATATAAGTGGAGTTGCAGAAATACTTAATAATATCGGAGATAGAATAAAGGACGTTGAAGTTTACTTTAATCCACATACAACTAAGATTGTATCTGGAATTAAAGGGGAGAAGCTTTATGATATTATTACACAAAAAGAGGTGTAATGTATGGAGGCTGTTAAATTTACATTAAGTGGCAGAAATGCCTTTTTTAAGAAACCGGAAGTTAATGCCTATTATTATTTTACATATAGCCATATACATAAGGTTGCTTTGTTAGGAATATTTGGTGCAATATTAGGGTATGGTGGATACGCACAGAAAGAATGGAAAAAGGAAAAGAAGGGGCAGCCTATAGAAGTTGATTATCCTGAATTCTATGAAAAATTAAGACATATAAAAGTGTCAGTTGTGCCTAAAAATGAACGTGGATATATACCTAAGAAAGTCCAGATATTTAATAATTCAGTAGGTTATGCAAGTGCTGAACAGGGCGGTAATCTTATTATAAAAGAGCAATGGTTAGAAAATCCAGTGTGGGATATATATGTACTGATTGACTGTGAAGAAGCCGAGAAACTGGCTGGATTTTTACAACAAGGAAAGTGCGTTTATTTTCCTTATCTTGGTAAAAATGATCATCCAGCAGATATTACAAATGTAGAAAAAGTTGTTGTTGAGGAAATAACATTAAAAGAAACAGTTATATCTAGTATGTTTTTAAAGGAAACAGGCAGTTTAATTATGCCTGATGATGAGGATGATATAGAAGTGTTTAAGTATGCTGAAAAATTGCCGATTGCTCTGAATGGATACACTAACTTATATGAATATGCAGACTTTTGTTATACTAATATGTTAGTAGATATAAATAATGACAAGTTACATAAGCTTTATAAAACTGAAGATAAGATTTTAGAGTTTTATTAATAATTTTGTTAATGGTGTCACATCAGGCAATAGGAATTTATTATAAGTTCATTTTGTCTGATGTGGCATTTTTAATTAATTATGTAAGTGAGAGAAAGGGGAAACATAGACAAGTATGAGTAAAGAATGTGATGGGAAAATGTTGTTTAATATAAAAAGTTTAATGCTGCCGTTAGACAGTATTACGGAATTTGGAGATGAATGTTATGCACATTTATCAGAAGATGAAACTCAAAAAGAAACTTTAACAGAGCACACAAGGCGTTGTCAGAAGTATTGGTTTAATATTGTTGAAGCTAAACATATTGAAACAGTATTTATAAAGTTTGAGCAGTTGTATATGGGGAATATTACCAATGAAGCCAGACATATATTTGAGTTGATGTCGGTTAATGTTGTAACTTTACACGATGTTGGAAAGATAAATCCTTTATTTCAGAAGCTGAAAATGAAGAATAAGTGGAAAACGGAATATGCACCTGAAAGTATATCGAGCAGACATTCTATTGTATCGGCAATTTTTTATCTTGATTATTTTCTGGATATTATTAATACAGCAAAAGGTGATGGAAGAATTAACAGGGATGAGTCTGATGTGCTTAAAGACTTTGCGTATATCTATTCTTATATAATTTCAAGGCATCATAGTGATATGAATAATCTGGAATATTTTTTTAGTGGGTTGACTGGAAAAAATACAGAAGGTGATAATTCAGGAAAAGATGCATATGACTGGTACGAAATGTTTAAACAGGAGTTATACAAAGAGCCGGTTGTAAAGCTTAGAAAACGTGATGAATGGCTTAATAGAATGGCATATCAAAGTAATGAAAAGAATATTTATTTGTATGCGTGGACAAGGCTTTTATATTCTTTATTAGTGGCAGCAGATTATTATGCAACATCTGAATTTATGAATGGATATGAAAATAACGATTATGGAAATGTTAATAATATTGATAACATAATAAATGAATATGAGAATAATGACGTACAGAAAAGTATACGTAATTATGAGAAGAATATTAAAAGATTAGATGAAGAACAGCTTGCTAAAGTTAATAAAGACACGGTTATTGGAAATATTAAGGGGATAAATGTACTGCGGACAGAAATGTTTCTTGAAACAGAATATAATCTGAAAAACAATATAGACAGTAAGATATTCTATCTTGAAGCTCCAACCGGAAGTGGAAAGAGTAATACCGCATTTAATTTAAGTTTTCAATTATTGAAAAAATCGGACTATTGCAGAAAGATTTTTTACGTATATCCATTTAATACTTTAGTTGAACAGAATATGAATTCTATGGAAAAAATATTTGGACAAAAAGAGGATATTATGTCAAATATAGCTGTAGTAAACTCAATTACTCCATATAAAGTAAAGAACAGTTCAAATATAAATCTATATAAGGATGAGAAATATGCCATAGAAGATTATCAAAAAATATTATTGGACAGACAGTTTTTAAATTACCCTATAGTGTTATCAACTCATATTACTTTATTTGATACAATGTTTGGCAGGTCTAAAGGTAGTACATTTGGATTTCATCAGTTATGTCATTCAGTTATTGTTTTAGATGAAATTCAAAGTTACAACAATAACAAATGGGGAGCAATGATAAATTTTCTAAAGGCATATGCACAGTTATTAGATATAAAAATAATTATAATGTCAGCAACTCTGCCTAATCTTGAATTGCTTACCAATAATAATGCCAAAGCTGTCAGATTGATAAATAACAGAGAAAAATATTTTAATCACAGAATGTTTGCCAATAGGGTGAAAGTTAATTATGAACTTCTTAACAGAAAAATAGAAATTGCTGAGCTGGAAGAACACATTTTGCAACATAAAAATAAGAGAATACTTATAGAATTTATAAGAAAATCAAGTGCAGAAGAATTTTATGCATATATAAGTGAAAGTGCAGAATGTCCGGTCAGGTTAATAACAGGCGATAGTAGCATACAGGAACGTAAAGATATAATTGCTGACATTGAAAATATGCAGGAAGTCATTCTTGTTGCAACACAGGTTATTGAAGCAGGTGTAGATATAGATATGGACATAGGATATAAAGATATATCAAGACTTGACAGCGAGGAACAGTTTATAGGGCGAATTAATAGGTCGTGCAGGAAAGATGGAGTTGTATATTTCTTTAATATGGACGATGCTAAAGGAATATACAGGCAAGATGTCCGCGTGGATACTGATAATACTTTAATGAATGAGGAAATAAGAGAAGTACTTAATTCTAAAGATTTTTATGATTATTATGAAAAATATGTAATACCAGTTTTAAAAAATGCCCAGGGACAATGTAACGATAATAATATAGATGAATTTATCAGAAAAGAAGTAGGAAAGCTGGATTTTAATAAAGTTGCAGATAAAATGAAGCTCATAGATGATAACAGACAGATGTATTCGATATATTTTTCAAGAAATATTATTGATAAAAATAATCCTGAGAATGTTATAGATGGTAAAAAGATATGGGAAGAGTATAAAGAACTTTTGCAGGATAATTATATGTCTTATCAGGAAAAGACCGTTAAACTACATAATATCAGAAGTGAAATGAATATGTTTATGTATCAGTTTAAAATAGAGCTATATAATGAAAAACATAAACCTGTTGTTGAACATCTGGAGTGGAATGAGCAGATAGGAGATATTTTTTATGTGGAAAATGGTGAAGATTATTACGATGAAAATGGAGTGTTAAATAAAGAGCTATTCAAGGATAATGAAGATTTATTCATATAAGGAGGTAGTAAAAAATTAGATTAATATTTGATTTTTTATACGTATGATTTGTGGCTGCGCACACTTGACACAAATTTAATAGGAGAAAAAAACGTGCGTAGAAAGGAGGTTTAGTATGCAGGTTAATGGTACATTGATTAATTATTATTTTCATTGCAAAAGACAATGCTATCTGCACGGTAACAGGTTAAATCTGGAGGATAATAGTGAGCAGGTTAAGATAGGCAAGGCAATTCACGAAGAAAAAGCGGCAGATAAAAGTAATTCAGAGATTGCAATAGACAATATAAGGCTTGATAAGCTTACCAAAGAATATCTTACAGAAGTAAAAAAGTCGGATGCAGATGTAGAAGCAGCAAAATGGCAGCTATTGTATTATTTAAAAGTATTAAAAAATAAGGGCGTAGTAAGAAAAGGAAAGCTTGAGTTTATAGAAAAGAATAAAAGCGATAAGAAAGTTATGATTCTACAATTAACAGAAGAACTGGAAAATGAACTTGACGGGTATATTAATGAAATACAGGATTTAATTGCAAGTGATAAGCCACCAGAAAGACTTAATAGCAGCAAATGTAGAAAATGTGCATATTATGAATATTGTTATATATGATGGAATAGGAAAGGCGTGTTATGGGAAGTACAAGATATATAATGTCAATGGGAGAATTAACAAGAAAAGATAATTCATTATGTTTCCGCAAGAATGGAAAAAATGTGTATATTCCAGTAGAAAATACGAAGGAAATATTTTGCTTTAACGAAGTTAGTATTAATACAAAGCTGTTAGATTTTTTGTCACAAAATAATATTATAGTACATTTCTTTAATTATTATGGAGGATATAGCGGTACATATTATCCGAGGGACCATTATCTTAGTGGAAAGCTTTTGGTAAAGCAGGTTGGTAAATATAACGATAACAGAATGAGTATTGCCAGACCAATAGTCAGGGGAATTGGACTTAATATTTATGAGCTTCTTTATCATTATTATAAGCACGATAAAAAAGATGTTAAGGAAACAATAGACTGGATAAAAAGTGATTTTTTAAAATCAGTTGAACAGGCAGAAGATGTGAAGGAGTTAATGGCATATGAGGGTGAAGTGTGGATGCGTTTTTATGATAATTTCAGATATTTTCTGCCAGATGATTTTGTAATGAACAAAAGGGTAAAAAGACCACCGGATAATCCAATTAATGCCTTGATTTCTTTTGGGAATACATTGTTGTATACAAAAACTATTTCAGCAATATATCAGACACATCTAGACCAGAGAATAAGTTTTCTGCATGAGCCGTCTGAAGGAAGATTTTCACTAAGTCTTGACATAAGTGAGGTATTCAAGCCAGTTATTGTATATAGAACTATATTTGATTTGGTTAATAATAGAAAATTACAGGTGGAAAAGCATTTTGATAAAAATGTTAATTACTGCATTTTAAATGAAGATGGAAGAAAAATATTTGTGCAGGCTTTTGAAGACAGAATGGAAAGCGTGTTTATGCATCCATTACTAAAAAGAAAAGTATCGTACAGAACAGCATTAAAGCTGGATTGTTATAAACTAATTAAAAGTATTTTGGAAGGAAAAGATTTTGTTCCATTTTCACTGAAAGAAGGTATGTAATGAAGAAAGAATTGAATTATAATTATGCATTTTTATTTTATGATGTTGGCGAAAAAAGAGTGCAGAAAGTATTTAAGATATGTAAAAAATATTTAGCACATTGTCAAAAGTCAGTATTCAGAGGTGATATGACACCATCGAGGTTTATATCACTGAGGGCAGAATTAAAAAAGGTTATAAATGAGGATGAGGATTTTATCTGTATTGTCAAGCTTAAGAATGACAGTGTGTTTGGGGAAGAAGTGTTAGGAAATGGTGGTGAGCCAACAGGAGAAGATTTGATGATATAATAATTAAATAAATTACCAGCCGGTTTATTGTGCAGATATTAACAAAGCTCGTAAATATGGGGCTTAATACAATAATAAAGAAAAATTTTAAATAATTATTGAATTGGCTGGTAAAATTCATGAGAATGTACTAATATAGTGGGTATAGTGGAATTGGCTGTAAAATAGATGGCTTAAAATCGTTGGTTGAATAGTAACATTAGATGTATTGAAATGTTGATTATGCTGATTGTGAATGATAGTGAGAAATGTTGAATAGTAACATTAGATGTATTGAAATATAATTGGTGGAGTGGCACAGGTATATATAATTGGGTTGAATAGTAACATTAGATGTATTGAAATTAATTAATCGCCTTAATAAGTTCTTCCTTATTAATAGTTGAATAGTAACATTAGATGTATTGAAATATAAACATTCTGAATATAAATGCTCTTGTAGCTTGTTGAATAGTAACATTAGATGTATTGAAATTTCAATAATTTCCAAGGCTATGAAAAAGGCTGATGGTTGGATAGTAACATTAGATGTATTGAAATATGATGAAACACAAACTCCGACCGCCTTTGATGTGGTTGAATAGTAACATTAGATGTATTGAAATATGTATTTATTTTTATTAGAACACGCTGAAGAATGGTTGAATAGTAACATTAGATGTATTGAAATCCGACTATGAGTGTAATTAGGGTTTATGATGTTCCGTTGAATAGTAACATTAGATGTATTGAAATATTATACAACCCTGTGCGTGTGTCCAAATCGGACAGTTGAATAGTAACATTAGATGTATTGAAATGGCTTGTGCTGTAGTACGATACCAGCACGCAAGGCGTTGAATAGTAACATTAGATGTATTGAAATAATAATGTCGGCATTAGATGAAGCATTAGAGAAACAGTTGAATAGTAACATTAGATGTATTGAAATAATAAGAATCGTAAAAAATAGGGATACCAGATTAATGTTGAATAGTAACATTAGATGTATTGAAATGGTGATAAGAGAAAAAATTATGAAGGTGATAATGCAAGTTGAATAGTAACATTAGATGTATTGAAATAGTGATGATTTTAAAAAATGTCATTACTGTGGAAAAGTTGAATAGTAACATTAGATGTATTGAAATTTTACTGAGATGCAGGAAGAAAAAATGCTTATCTGTTGAATAGTAACATTAGATGTATTGAAATGAAAGGGATTTCACTACACTTACTAATAATGCAGTAGTTGAATAGTAACATTAGATGTATTGAAATTAATAAATATTGTATGGTATTTAGATAGGAGTGTTGTTGAATAGTAACATTAGATGTATTGAAATGCTTAGAAATGTCAGTTTAGGCGGTCAAGGAGAAAGTTGAATAGTAACATTAGATGTATTGAAATAGAGATAATGAGCCTTGTTGCAGGTGCGATAGCAAAGTTGAATAGTAACATTAGATGTATTGAAATAAAGATGGAGATGAGTTTAATCTCTATCGAAAAATGTTGAATAGTAACATTAGATGTATTGAAATAAGGCAGTCTTACAAGAAATGGTGTAAGTATGGCGTTGAATAGTAACATTAGATGTATTGAAATAGTATATATGATGCTAAAAAGGCATTAGTGGAGTAGTTGAATAGTAACATTAGATGTATTGAAATAGAGTTATTTTTGCTGTAGTTTGTTGTGTACTCATTGTTGAATAGTAACATTAGATGTATTGAAATATTGATAAAGCAACACTTGTAGATAGTAATTCCAGTTGAATAGTAACATTAGATGTATTGAAATGATCCAGACAAAACAGGCTGCGGATATGTCAGACTTGTTGAATAGTAACATTAGATGTATTGAAATGATACCTTATCTTGGTTTACAGTGGTTTCCAGAAAGGTTGAATAGTAACATTAGATGTATTGAAATGAAAGGAGTATTGCTTGAAATGGATAAGGAAATAGAGTTGAATAGTAACATTAGATGTATTGAAATTTGTGTGAAGCCGAACTTGGGCAAGTAATTTTACATGGTTGAATAGTACATTAGATGTATTGAAATAACTGTGTAACTGGCTGAATTATTATCTGTGCTAGTTGAATAGTAACATTAGATGTATTGAAATATAGATTACGAACAGGCTATTGAGTATCGTAACGGTTGAATAGTAACATTAGATGTATTGAAATCAGACAACAGACTTGACCGCTGCAACAGCTCTTAGTTGAATAGTAACATTAGATGTATTGAAATAGAAAGATTCTGAAAACATAGACAAGTTTGTTGAAGTTGAATAGTAACATTAGATGTATTGAAATCACAAATGGTATTAACATAAGCAACAAACACACAGTTGAATAGTAACATTTGATATAGTGAAATAAGCTAGGAGATAAGCATAGCGGCACTCCAATGTCACTAAGTTAACCTAAATTATTCACGGCAATGCCGTGAAAGTAGCTTAAAGCCACATAGTTTCTATATTTTAACTGAATATTGCATTTCACTTATTAAGTCAATGAAAAAAGAGCAACCATTTGTGGTAAAATTAAGGTGACAAATTAAAATAAATACCAACAAAGGAGCTCTTTATGAATATTTTAAATACATTATCACTTAAAATCAATAGACAGACTAAAATTAATTTCGATGGAGTTGATTTATTCTCCGATGCAGGCTTACTTCATATCAAAGAATTTGTAAGCAAGCTTAGCATTGACAGACTTTTTAGCTATTTATTTAAGACAAATGATTTTGCATTATTTAGATATCACACTGACAAGTATAATCTCCTTCAGATGATATATATGATCATTGTAGGTTACTTTGAAGAAGATGCTTCGGATGAACTTACAAATGATCCTGTGTTTAAAGCCGTGCTAAATAAAGAGACTTTAGCATCGCAGCCAACCATTTCAAGATTTTATAATTATATGGACAAAGATTCACTGAATGAGTTCCTTGTAATAAATAAACCTCTTAGAAAAAAATTTATAGCATTCAGTTGCCTGAAGAGAGCGTCTTATTACGATAGGTATTCATACAATTGCCATGTTCCTGATAATGAAACAGAAGGTGGCTGGGATGTTATTTTTCAGATGCTGGAAGGTATTACTCTGATAGAAGGAGATGTAGTTCATACTGTCTATGTTAAAATGAAAAATAAAGATAATACCATGAACTCAGCTGTAGCTGGAAAGAACTATATTAAAATGCAAAGTTAAATATTGTATGATGACGATTGTGCCTGTTTTAAAAGTTTTTAGAGAAAACAAAATTACATAGAATGAGTGGAATTCCACCACGATATGTTAAAGCATAGCATATCTTAGTTACAAAAAATAGGTGTGGAAACAAACATTTCCACACCCATAATTCCTGCTATATATAAAATTAATCAATAACAAAGTTATTAACATTCTTACGAAGTTCAGCAGCAGAGGCTTCT
>ERZ773104.2970-NODE-2970-length-17411-cov-3.232254_pt1 | contig 17411 bp, 16 predicted proteins | sample MGYA00511920_ERZ773104 | MGnify/ENA primary metagenome ERZ773104 (study PRJEB29015, sample SAMEA2737857) | human gut metagenome | biome: human gut; feature: human-associated habitat; material: faeces | place: China | collected 2012 ...
CCGTATCGCATCCGGCGTGAAGCTTATGAACGTGGATTCCGAAAATGTATCGGTCGCAAGTATCGCGAAGGTGCGGGAGCAGATGAACAAGGACGATTCTGTGGAAGAGATTGAGAATTCTGAAACGGAAGAATAAAATATTGAAAATCAATAAAAACATATTGAAAAACAATAAATAAAGTGGTAAGATACAGGTATCTGAAAGGGATAGCTGTATCTTACTATTTTTTTTAACGTAATTTCATTACAGGAGGTAATTATGAAAGTGACGAAATTTACAAAGGCTTTTCTGGATTTCATGCTCTGGGCGGGGATTCTGGCGGCTTTCAGTCTTCCGGTTTCCCTGAAAATCCTGGGAGACTATTTTCCGGAATATCGGCGGTATTACCTGCCGCTTTTGGTGTTCCTGTTTCTTTCCGGCATTTTCGCGGTGCTGATTATCCGGGAGCTTCGCTCTATGTTCCGGACGGTTCTTGCTTCCGACTGCTTCGTGGAGAAGAACGTAACCAGTTTGAAGAGAATGTCGGTTTACAGCTTCTGCATTGCGGGACTGACCGTGATTCGATTATTTCTGGCGATGACCCCGGCGGCTATGGTGGAGGTGCTGGTGTTCCTGATCGCGGGGCTGTTCAGCCGGGTGCTGGCAGATGTCTTCGATCAGGCTGTTACCTACAAGCTGGAAAATGATTTAACCATATAGGGGGATTTGAGATGTCAATTCGTATCAATCTGGACGTGATGATGGCCCGGCGGAAAATCGGCCTCACGGAGCTTTCCCAGGAGGTAGACGTGACCATGGCCAATCTGTCCATTTTAAAAAATAACAAGGCAAGGGCAGTACGGTTTTCAACGCTGAACGCCATCTGTAAGGCGCTGGACTGTCAGCCCGGCGATATTCTGGAATACGTTCCGGAGGGTGACGGCGCGGAGGTCAGTGAGGAGGAATTCTAACATGAAGCTGTCGAAAAAGCTGGAAAAGTTCAGCCATCTGCAATTACTGTTTGGATTTTCGCTTTTTTATGTTTTCTGTTTGTATGACAATGTTTCAGGCGTGCTGTATCCGGTATTTCTGACCGGGATGCTTATGATGTATCAGTGCCTGATGGAGCAGGCCGGGCGCTCGATCAAAAAAGACTCGAAGCTTTATATGCTGGCCATTCTGCTTCTGGGAATATCTACCTTTCTGACCGGCAATTTCATCATCATCTGGTGCAATAAGCTGGCGGTCTGGGTATTGTTTGGCATTCTGCTTCTGCATGATGGCTATGAGGATCAAAAATGGACGGTATTTCGCTATGTGGGCGGTTTATGGGAGCTGGCAATGATGACACTGGCCCATCTTTTCACGGTGTTCCCGGAGCTGGCCAAAAGCCGGAGAGTGTGGAAGGAGCAGGCCGGAGCCGGTGAAAAGAAGCAGAATGGGAAACTGATTTATGTGATCCTGGGCATTCTGGTGGGCGTAACCCTGCTCTGCCTGATTCTGCCGCTTTTGATTTCCGCCGACGCGGTCTTCGATCAGATGCTGGGCGGCGCGTTCGACTGGGTGGTGCGGGTGCTCAGCCGTATCATCCTTCCGACGAAGCTGCTCCTTATGACACTGATGTTTCTTTGGGGTCTGATGTTCTTCTTCGGCATCTACAGTGCTGTAGAGAACCGAAAGCCTCAGACGGAAGAAAAGGATCTGCGCACCCAGGAGCCGGTTTTAGCGATTACGGTGCTGGCTGTGATTGGCGTCGTATATCTGCTGTTCTGTATGGTACAGATTTCCTATCTGTTCACCGGCGGCTTCACCCTGCCGGCGGAATATTCCTACGCAGGATTTGCCAGACAGGGCTTCTTCCAGCTTCTGTTTGTCAGCGGGCTGAATCTTATGCTGGTGCTGGTGACCTTAAGCTTTTTCCGGGAAAATACAGCACTGAAAATCATGCTGACCTTCCTTTCCGCCTGCACGTACATCCTGATCATTTCCTCGGCCTGCCGGATGTTCCTGTACATTCAGGCCTATCAGTTAACTCGGCTTCGGGTACTGGTGCTGTTTGCGCTGCTGGTGTTGGCGGTGCTGTTTGCGGGCGTGATCCGGAGCATTTATCAGGAGCGTTTTCCAATGATCCACTACAGCGTGGCAGTGGTCGCCGTGTTGTATCTGGTTCTGTCCTTCAGCCACATGGACGCCTGGATTGCCTCCTACAATATCGCCCACGATCAAACCAGCTATCTTTATGAGCTGTCTACCGACGCGTCGGGCCCGATGCTGAAGGCAGCAAAGGAAGGAACCGCAGAGGTGGAAATGACGCGGGCATATTTTTCTATGAACAAGTATCAGGCGGAGGCGCACAGCGGAATGCGAAAGTTCAATGTGTCGGAATTTCTGTTCGGGCTGCGATGTAAAGAATACTTCTGTGGGAATACCGGCGCGCCGCTGGAATAAGAGGCGGCGATTCGGCAGAGCCTGCGCCAGTGAAAAATCAGGTAATTCAGCAGAGCCCGCGCCGTCGGAACTTTAGGATGACAAATGAAGTGCTTTATACTATAATTACATTGAATTCGTGTACCTTTCCCGGTAATGCGGATTCAATGTAATTTTTTTGACCTGAAATACTTTCTGAAACGAAAGGCTTACGCTCAAAGAAAGCATTCAGGAACATGTATTTTACGATAAAGAACGGAGATTTTATGCAAAATAAATTGTTACGGGCGGCGGACGGCGTGGTACTCTGGCTGTCCATTCTGCTGTTCGGTTTTCTGACGGTGGCCAGCATGTTAAGCACTGCCTATTTCACACCGAATTCCTCTTACGCGGAGCGACCGGAGTATCGGTGGGATTTGATTCCGCTAAATCTGTTGTTCCTGGCGGCTGTTGTGGGAATCCTATATATATTATATAAAAAACAAATATTTGAGAAAATTTCCACAAAGGCATTGGCGGCGATTGCGGTTCTTTTTGTAATCGGTATGAGCATCCTCTGGATTCAGGCAAGCCATACCTACCCGGAGGCCGATCAGAAAGCGGTTTCCTGGGTATCCTACCTGATGACCCAGAATAATTTTCTGTTTTTTGAGCATGGAAAATATATGCAGATCTACCCGAATCAGTTGGGTCTGTCGGCGATTCTGGAGGTTCTGTACCGGCTGACCGGGGGAGAAAACTGGAAAGCGTTTATGTACCTGACCGCTCTGGCAAATGGTGTGGTGGTCTATCTGCTTTACAAAATTACCGACAGGCTTTATCACGATCAAAACACGGATCGGCTGGTACTACTGGCGTCCATGGGATGTATCCAGCTCATACTGTACAGCACCTTTCTCTACGGTATTATGTTGGGACTGGCCTTTGCGCTGGGGGCTTTTTACGCACTGTTGTTTTTTTTAGAGCAGGGAAAATGGCGTTATGCGGTAAGCTCCGGAATTTTGATTGGAATTTCGATTCTGGTGAAGAATAACTACAGTATCTTTCTGGTGGCGTTGGTGCTTCTGCTTTTATATGACGCAGTAAAAAAGAGTGGCGTAAGGATCAAAAAAGCCGGAAAGAGCCTGGCCGCCATCTTGATTTTGATCGGTTTGACTGTGTTTTTGAGTAAAAGTCTAACGGCTTTTTATGAGTCACGCTCCGGCTTTACGATCGAGAGCGGCATGCCCAAATCCCTCTGGGTGGCCATGGGCATGCAAGAGGGTGAGCGGGCCGAGGGCTGGTACAACGCATTTAACTTTGATACTTATGTAAACTCGGACTGCGACTCGGTAGCCAGCAACGCCATTGCCAAAGAGGCAATCGGGGAGTCATTGAGGCAATTTCGGAAGGATCCGGTCTATACCGCCCGCTTTTACCTGAGAAAAACCCTGTCCCAGTGGAACGAGCCCACCTACGAGGCCCTCTGGGTTAATCAGTTTCACAGCGGTGATTTTTCTACCATTGTTCAGAGCATCTATGAGGGCAAGCTGTATCAGGTGCTTAGCGAATACATGAACCTGTTTCAGCTTCTGGTCTTCGCGGCGGTTTTTGCAGGATTTTTGATCGGCATAAAAGTGGAAAACCGGTGGCAGCTTCCGGAGCTTTTTCTGCCCATGGTGATTCTGGGGGGATTTTTCTTCCACACCATCTGGGAGGCCAAGTCCCAGTATATCTTCCCGTATTTTGTGTGTATGCTTCCGGGCGCGGCTGCAGGGCTGTCGGGAACGCTGAGAAAATGGAACAGCCATAGGAAAGAAAAGTAAGAGAAACCAAAGGAAATACCCTACGGGTATCCCTGGATGCCCTGGAAACATGGGCAAATATAGGAAAGGTTTTAGACTATGAAAAAATATTTTTCACAGAAAATATGCGTCATTTCAGCCCTGCTGACGATCCCGTCCACCGCCCTCCTGTGCTGGTTGGTTATGCGGGTATTGTATCAGCGGATGCCGGAATATACGGAGTTTGTCACAGGCTATACCACCTGGACCGCCTACTATAAGCAGGGAGATATGACCCTGGCGAATCTGTTTATCGGCGGGCTGCTGGGCTTTTTTCTTCTGTATGCGGTGCTTCTGACTCTGCTTTCGAAGAAATGGAGCCGGCTTTGCGGCAGTTTTGATCGGACAAAAGAATATACGGCGAAGCAGCGTGAAAGCTATGGGTGGTTTGAGGACGCCTGCTTTCTGATACTGATTTCCCAGTTCATTCTGGCCTTATTTGGCTATGGAATGGAAGCGTTTTTGGGTATACAGGCGTGGTTGGAGAAGCTTTTCCCCATAGTTCAGTGCATAACTCTGATCGGTGTGGGTATCTTTCTGTTTTTTAACTACAAATGTGGAAAAGATCCGCAAAAGAGAAAACCAAACCGAGAACAGCTGAACAAATATATGCAGTGGGGACAGTGGATCCTGCCGCTCTCTTTTCTGATGCTTGGAAATTATGAATATATTTGCGAAGGACAGGTTATCCGGCTTTATCAGAATGTGAAAATGCAGACTGTAGTTCTTATACTGATAGTTGTATGTACCCTGTACAACAGGAAATTTTTCAGAAAGTACAGGGAAGATTACAGACCGGCGCTTTCTCTTCCGACTTTCCTCTCCCTGGCGGTTTTTGCCTCCTGGACGCTGCCAAACGGAACGATTTCCGGCACGCCCCTGGAGATGTACCATTACGGAGAAATTTCAGAGCCGCTGCATGAGCTTCTGAATTACGGCATTGTGCCCTATATCGATACCATGCCGATCCACGGAGTATGCGATTATTTCCAGGCGGCAGTGGGAAAGCTGTTATTTGACGGAACCTATGCGTCCATTGAACCGGCTATGACCGTGGGCTGTGTCCTCATCGCCATGGCAACGGCGGCGGTGTTCTACTATTTTATCGACAATCAGCTGCTGGGGCTTCTCTGCGTGCTGCTGTTCTCCCTGTTCGGAGACAAGTACTATTACGTGCGCTGGGCCTTTGCGCTGCCCTTTATCGTGATCGTATTTTCAAAAAAAATGCGGAAGGATTTTTCCATGCAGCTCTGGAGCTGGACCTTTATCTCGATCCTGTCCATCGCCTGGAATTCCTCTATCGGCGGAGCCTGCGCCCTGGCGACCCTGCCTATGATTCTCTGGGAGTGCTTCCATGAGAAGGGCTGGAAAATCTTCTTCCGCCTGAACGAAAAAGAAGTGCGGCGGAAAATTCTGCCCTGGTATATTCCGCTTCTGATTCTGGGAATTTGCTTTATTCCCATGTTTTTCGCGATTCTTCGATATATTGTGGAAAATTCGGCGGCGATTCTCGAAACCACCGGGGATATTCTGCGGGAGGAGCTTGCAAGTCCCTTTGTCTGGTACGCCACCTTTGGCTTCGGACTTTCCCTTCTGGCAGCCCTGATTTTCCCGGCAGGAAAAGAAGGAGAAGAGAAAAAGCTTGCCCTGTACGCTCTGTTTTTCCTGATTATTTTCAATCTGGTGATCGTGCGTTATACCTTCGTGCGGACCCAGTTTGGCGAGCGGGGGATTATTGTAACTACCATCTGCAGCCTGTTTCTGATTTTGATGATTTTCCTGCCCTCCCTGGAAAAACGCTTTTCCCTGTGGACAGCGGGTATGATGGCCTTTCTGTTCCTGGCGACGGTGGTAACCAGGGGAAGCAATCTTCTGACTATGCCCGCGAAGGTGTTCGAGCGGGATACGATCAGTGACGATTATACTTACGCCACCGTGGAGGAAACGGGCATCCCGGGCCTCGGCAATATTTACATTACGGAAGAGCAGAAGGAAGAGCTGATGAACCTGAATACCCTGGTCAATGATCTCTGCCGGGATAAGAAGGTTGTGGATATGACGAACCAGCTGTCCCATTACAATATCCTGAATAAAGAAAACCTGATGCCCTTCAGCAGTACCTACAACACCAACAACCGGGTGATGCAGATCCGAGCCATCGAGGTGCTGCAGGAAAAGCAGCCGGAAATCCTGATCGTGGCGCCTGCCTGGCAGCACGATTCCGGATCCCTAAGTACCCGGAATTACTACATGTACCAGTATCTGCAGAAGCACTATACGCCCTGCAAGTATAAGAATATCATTTTCCTGACCAACGACGACGAGGTGCGGGCCCGGTTTGAACCGGCCTACGAGGAGTTTGGAAAGCTCCAGCACATCGAGGAGCTGAAAATGCTTCCGAAGGCCTGGGGCAATGAAGTGCTGAAGGAGCAGGAGACGGAGGCGCTGAAGACAGACTGGAGCCTATTAGACACCAACGCCTCAGAGCTGGGCGATGATCGGTATATTCTGAATGCCGAGGAAAACTATTTTCTCTACGCCTTTCCAGAGAACCGGGATGGCTCGGAGATTCCCTTCCTGCGGATTACGGTCAGGGACGAAAGCGGATCCGGGGAGCCTTTGAAATTCCAGGGCGTGGTGTACTTTATGAATGAGGGGAAGGGCGTGAAAGAGGCTCGCCGCTTTACCTTCGACGGAAGTGAAGGAGGCTTTCTGATTCCATTGACTACCAGCCCTTACTGGAGCTATTCCGATGAGCTTCAGTCCATGATGCTGGATTTCATCAGCGGCAGCCTGGCAGGAAAGCAGGTTTCGATAAAGACAGAGTTTGAGACGCTGAAGCTTACAGAAAGATAAAGAGAAGGGAAAAAAAGATGAGAAGAATTATTTTGATGGTATTGTATAATCTGCCCTTTGTACCCTATTGGTGGTGGCAGCTGTGCCATTTCGCAAAGCATACGGAGGAGATTCCGGAGCCGGAGAAATACGCGCTGCTGAAAAAAATCACCCTTCACGCCAATAAGGGAGGACGTGTGAAAATCGACGTACATGGAAGAGAACATATCCCCACAGGGGAAAGCTTTGTCTTTTTCCCCAATCACCAGGGACTCTTCGATGTGCTGGCGATTATTGAGGCCTGCGATCAGCCCTTCTCGGTGGTGGCAAAAAAAGAAGTAAAGGACGTGCCGTTTCTGAAGCAGGTGTTCCGGATCATGAAGGCGAAAATCATGGATCGGGAGGATGTACGTCAGTCCCTGCAGGTGATTCTGGCTGTGACCGAGGAGGTCAAAAACGGACGGAACTATCTGATTTTCCCGGAAGGAACCCGATCGAAACATGGAAATCAGGTGGGGGATTTCAAGGGCGGCAGCTTCAAATGCGCTGTGAAGGCCAGGGCGCCCATCGTTCCGGTGGCGCTTTTGAACGCCTTTGAGCCCTTTGATCGGAACAGTATCGCCCCGGTTACGGTTCAGGTTCATTTTCTGGAGCCGATTTACTACGAGGAGTATAAGGATCTGAAGACCACCGCCATCGCCGAGCTGGTGCGGGAGCGGATTGTAAAAACCATTGCGGATCAGGAAAACGAAGCAGCAATAAAATAGAGTTTCATTTATAAGCAAAGGAGGGTATGTCTATGAGCAAAGCACTGGAAAAACTACAGAATTGTATAAGATGTATTCGGGAAAAAACGGATTTTCAGCCGGAGGTGGCGCTGATTCTGGGCTCAGGTTTGGGCGATTACGCGGAGAGCATTGATATCCGGGCTGAGGTCGGCTACCGGGAGATCGAAGGCTTCCCAGTGTCCACCGTACCCGGACACAAAGGACGGTTTGTTTTCGGCTATGTGAATCAGGTTCCGGTGGTAATCATGCAGGGCCGGGTTCATTATTACGAGGGCTACTCCATGGAAGAGGTGGTGCTGCCCACCCGTCTTATGGGTATGATGGGTGCCAGAAAGCTTCTGCTCACCAATGCAGCAGGCGGCATAAACTTTGATTTCGCGCCGGGAGATTTTATGTTGATTACCGATCACATCTCTTCCATGATACCCAATCCTTTGATCGGAACGAATCTGGAGGAGCTGGGACCCCGGTTTCCGGATATGAGCGAGGTCTACAGCCGCCGTATGGGCCAGGTGGTAAGAAAAGAGGCGGAAAAGCTGGGCATCCCCCTGAAGGAGGGCGTCTATATCCAGCTGACAGGCCCGTCCTATGAGACCCCGGCTGAGATCTGCATGTTTCGGAGTCTGGGCGCAGACGCGGTCGGCATGAGTACCGTCTGTGAAGCAATCGCGGCCCGGCATATGGGCATGGAGATCTGCGGAATCTCCTGCATCACCAACCTGGCGGCCGGTATGTCGGCCAGGGAGCTGAACCATGCAGAGGTACAGGAAACGGCAGACCGGGTGGCGAAGCAGTTTAAGGAGCTGGTGACGGCTGTGGTGACCGGGATATGAGGAAAATAGCGCTGGTGGCCTGTTCAAACGGTCTGGAAGTACGGAAAAAAGGGAGCGTGGAGGAGCTTTGCGCATACCTGGAGGGGCTGGGCTTCACGCCCTGCGTAAGTCCCTGCCTATATGAGAAGGATCCGGTTTTTTGTTCTGTCTTCAGCGGCACTGCGGAAGAACGGGCCGAAGCTCTGATGAGCTTCTACCGGGATCCGGAGGTACAGGCGATACTGGATCTGTCAGGCGGCGATCTGGCCAATGAGCTTCTGCCTTATCTGGATTATGAGGTGATCGGGAAAAGCCAGGCAGAATTCTGGGGCTACAGTGATCTGACCACGATTCTGAATGCCATCTATGCGAAGACCGGCAGGTCTTCCGTCCTTTATCAGGCCCGGAATCTTGTTTCGGACGGCGGATTCTTTCGCCGTCCGGCCTTTGAAAATACAATATTACAGAAACAATCGGATTTATTTCAAATTTCCTGCCAATACGTGCAAAAAGGACAGAAGCCGCAGGGGCTCTGCGGCACCCTGGTGGGTGGGAATATCCGCTGTCTCCTGAAGCTGGCGGGGACGGAATACTGGCCGGATATGCAGGACAAAATCCTTCTTCTGGAGTCCTGGAGCGGCGGCGTCCCGAAGATGGTTACGTACTTCAGCCAGCTAAGGCAGCTTGGCGTATTCCGGCAGATAAAAGCCCTGCTTCTCGGCACCTTTACGGAGATGGAGGACAGGGGCTGTTCCCCGACCATAGAGGAGCTGGCCTGTCGTTATGCAGGATCAGAGCTTCCGATTCTGAAAACCCGGCAGATTGGCCACGGAAAAGACGCGCTGGCCGTCCGAGTCGGAGAAAAGTTCGGTATGTAGATAGAAACAGCAGCTTTATGAAAAATCATAAAGCTGCTGTTCCCATTAGGATTATGAAATTAATTAGAAAAAAGCAATTTAAATTTATCTTGAAGATAGCGTATACTTTCTTCAGCCCACTGTTCTTCTGAAGCAGTGGTTTCTTCAATCGTTCCCAACCAGGGCATCCACTGTTCCAAAATCAGATTAAAATTTTTTTTGGAATGATTTCGATTTTTAATCATATAATCCATATCAGTCATTCCCTGTCCGGCAACACAGCCCTGAACAATAAATCCCATGTCATAATCAGTTCGCCGAATTGTAAAGTCTTTATAATGAAAATTAATTGCCTGAGGAAGCAACGCTTCTATGACCTGAGCTTGACATTCCTGAATTCCAAGGGAGTTTACACAGTCAATACAGGTACCAAGATAAGGACTATCGATTGTTTCTGTCAGTTCTTTTAATTCAGCAACATGACGTAAATCATGATTTTCTATCGCAAGACTAATTCCTGCGGCTTCATAGGAAGGTAAAACCTCTTCGATCCAGGAAATACCTTCGGAAACACTTGGATGAGCGCCATCCCCATCCATAATAGTACGTACAAGGGTAGAACCTGTAATTTCAGCAATATGAAGATATTGTTTCAAAATATGGGGAGTAATTCCACGGGTTCCGATTTCAAGTTGTAGACAATGTGCATCTGCGGATTTTCGAATATCATATAAATCAGAATCCGAAAAAAGATGCAAAGGAACAATATTGTCTAAAATCTGAACAACAGGAATATGGTGGTTAAAAGCCTTGTCAAACAAGACATCCAGAGTAAAAGGATGAGAAGGCTGTGGATAATTAGCAACACCAAAATTCCAGGTATAGGTACAGGTGCTGAGTCCAAGTTTCATGGGAAACCTCCATTACTGTTGATACTGATCCGGATGAAGCATAGCTTTTACAATGGTACGTGTGAATTCAATATCAAGCGCTTCACGCCAGTTAGGATTAATAACTTTTTTATACCCATTGCTTGCTGCAATTTTAGCTGCATCTGACAGAGGATTGGTATGCAGAAAATAGATAGAAAGTCCCATCTGCATATGACCAAGGATAAATGAGCGGGCAGCTGCTTCCGGAACGCCGACTTTTACAATTTCGTCAACTACTTCTGTCATACATTTGATAAGGGCAGTATTTACCACTTCTGTAGCAGCAGGCTCGAGAAGTGCCATTTGTTCAACGGTAATTTCAAAGCTGTTCATTACCGGTGAAAACATTTTTTTACTCAATGGCATAGCCAAATCGTCAAAAAGCTTTCTTTCACCAGAAACGTAAGCAATTACAATATCCTGAAGGGCAGCAACACCTCCAAAATGATCATTTCTGGCTTCTTCATTTGGCTGCTCAAAGAAAAGCTGTGGATGGCAGGGATGAATTACAGCAGTGGTACAGTCCGCCCGTATAAAAGCTTCTTCTGCAAATACTGCGGCAGGATCAAGCAAAATGATTAATGTTCCGGGTTTTACCATAGGAGCATATTGCGCGGTAAGCTTTCCTAAAAGTCTGTCAGGAAGAGCGAAGATTACAACGTCGCAATCAGAAAGCGCTTTTTCAGGGGACTCAATTGGAAGTCCTTTATGTTCAATAGAAGGGATTTTACTTTTATCATTTTCAACCAGACAGGGATGATAGCCATTCCGAAGAAGGCTGTCTGTAATTCTGGCACCCATTTTTCCACCGGCGCCTAAAATAGTTATTTTTTCCATAAGACATTCTCCGTTTGTATTAAGATTTAAACATCAGATGTTTTATGTTTTTGATTATAAGACAACACAAATAAAAAGTCAACTAAAAAATCAAAAATAAAATAATAATCTGGGAAATAGGAAAAATGCACAAAAATATCAAATAAATTAATGCAAAATATAAAAAATATAAAATTGTATTGACACATATAACCGGATGTGCTAGGATGGGGTCACAAGAAAGGTATGATGTTTAAAAGATGATAAGGAGGACGGAAGTATGATTATTGATGCACATGCGCACTTGGGACATGATTATGTGTTTGATGAGGAAATCACAGAAGAGGAGCTGATCACTCAGTATAGAAAAGATCATGTAGATGGCGCAATCATTCAGCCTTTTATTTCCCGGCCTTATATAGAAGAAACAAAGGCATATCATAACAGAATAGCAGAATTCTGTGATGCCGGAAAAGGACTTTTTTATGGAATGGCTTCTATTAATCCACATTTTAAGGATGAAGAAGTATATGACGAATTAAAGAGATGTGTGAAAGAATTGGGATTTGTAGGGGTAAAGATTACACCCATTGCGCATGCGGTGAATCCTGCCTCAAAAGATGGAATGAAGATTTTTGATATGGCAAGAGAATTAAAAATCACGGTTATGGTGCATACCGGATCTGGAGCTCCCTTTTCGGATCCAATGATGATATTGCCGGCAGCAAAGCAATTTCCGGATGTGAAAATTGTAATTGCCCATGCGGGAACAGATCTTCTGAAAAGTGAGGCAGTTTTTCTGACAAAGACGTATGATCAGATTTATATAGAGCCCAGTTGGTTAGGAATCTCAGCAACAAAGGCAGTGATAGAAAGCTGTGGCGTTAATAAAGTAATGTTCTCATCAGACCATCCGCGCAATGTTCCTATGGAACTGTTAAAGTATAGAAATCTGATTTCCGATTCGGAGGACTTGGAACGGGTTTTATCAGGTACAGTCATCGAAGCGTTTGAGTTGAAAACAAAATAAGGAGGAAAAAGATGGAGAATAACCTTTTCCTTGAAGTTTGTGGGGTATCAAAAATATTTCCCGGGATCAGAGCATTGGACAAAGTCAGCTTTGATATCAGAGAGGGTGAAGTGCATGCTATATGCGGAGAAAATGGAGCCGGAAAAAGCACACTGATTAACGTTTTGGCAGGTAATTACAGACCGGACGAGGGCTATTTGAAAATAAAAGGAGACAGGGTAGCGTTCGCAAATCAGTCGGAAGCTATTGAGGCAGGTATAGCCGTAGTGTATCAGGAGAGAAGTCTGGTAGGAAATCTTTCAGTGGAAGAAAATATTTTTGCGGACAAGGAGCCTTTGAACAGATTTGGGTTTATTGATGGAAAAGAATTGTCCAGAAGGACAAAAGAAGCCTGTCAGAAAATAAAATTAGACCTAAATCCTAAAATGCTAATACAAGATGTTTCGCCGGCAGATCAGCAAATGGTAGAAATTGCAAAGGCCATGACTACAGATTGTAAACTGATTGTGTTTGACGAACCGACGGCAGCCCTGACGGATCGGGAAACAAAGGTGTTATTTGAATTAATTCAGGAATTTAAGAGCAAGAAGATTTCAGTGATTTATATTTCACACAGACTTGAAGAAATCTTTGAAATTTCAGATAGGGTAACTGTTCTAAAAGACGGAAAGTATATAGGAACCAAAAATACGGTTGATACGAATATGGATCAATTGATTCAGATGATGATTGGCCGAGATTTGGTAATTGATGCATATAAACCTTATTATACAGATAAAGTGGCATTGAAGGTTGAAAATCTGTGTGGAGCAAGGTTTGAAAATATTAACTTTGAAGCGTATGAGGGAGAAATTCTGGGTTTTTCTGGTCTGGCCGGGGCGGGACGAACAGAAACGTTTCGAGCAATTGTAGGTGCAGACAGACTCTATTCAGGAGAGATTACAGTATACGGGAAAAAGGTAAAAATTCATAATACAACGGAAGCAATTCAATGTGGAATAGGATATCTGCCGGAGGATCGGAAGGAAGAAGGCCTGTTTCTGGAACAGAGTATCGCGTCAAATATTATATCGGGTAACATGAATGCTGCTGAAAAAAATGGATTTTTATCTGACAAAATGGAATTTGAGGTTGCCGAGAAATATAGAGAAATTCTGAATATAGCGACACCGGATGTTAAAAAATTGGTGGGGGAGCTTTCTGGTGGAAACCAGCAAAAGGTTGTATTTGCAAAATGGTTGTTAGTAAATCCCAAAATTCTAATTGTAGATGAACCTACAAAGGGAGTGGATGTAGGTTCGAAGTCTGAAATATACAGAATTATGAGAAAGCTTGCAAAGAAAGGGACCTGTGTTATTGCCATATCTTCAGATTTGCCGGAAATATTGCAGATTAGTGACAGAGTAATTGTGATGCATGCAGGACATATAAGCGGTGAATGCAAAAGAAGCGAGATGAATGAGGAAGCAATTATGCGTTATTCATCAGGATTAGCATAAAAGGAGAAGGTAGCATGAAAAAAAGAATCAATCTGATGATGATTTTACAGAACAGAATTGTGTCGCTGGGGGCAATTAATTTTATTGTTATTATAGTATCCAGTCTTATCTGGAGCAATTCATTCGCGACAATTGCAAATGCTCAGTCGGTAGCGCTAAATATGGCAGTGAATGCAATAGTATGTATTGGAATGTTGGTTGTGTTGGCAGCCGGAGGAATTGATCTTTCTGTGGGAGCGGTTGTAGCGCTGTCGGGAGCACTCTGCGCAAATCTAATGATGCACCATAATGTTCCGATGGTAATTGCGATTATTGTCGCGTTAGCTGTAGCAGGGCTTGTTGGAGTAGTTAATGGTATATTAATTGCGGTTGTTGGTGTAAATCCAATGATTGTAACCTTATCCATGCAGGGGCTGATCAGAGGAATCGCAATGTTGATTGCGGGTTCGGGAATTACTAATCTTCCACCTGTATTTACAGATCTTGTTGGCTGGAAAATAGGAGGATTTCGCGCACCGGTATTTTATATGATTATTCTCTGTGCTATTTATAGCTTTCTGGTAGCCAAGACAAAGTTTTTCCGGCGATTTTATTACATAGGAGGAAATGAAAAAGCTGCACAGTTATCCGGTATTAATGTAATTCAGACGAAAGTACTGGGGTATGTAAATAGCGCATTGTTGGCAGGACTGGCAGGTATTATTCAGGTGGCGAGAATGGGAGCAGCCGTTTCTTCTATTGGAGAAGGAATGGAGATGACAGCAATTACGGCATGCGTTCTGGGTGGAGCAAGTCTTACAGGAGGATATGGAACTGTTTTAGGAGCAGTTTTTGGTGTGTTGTTTACGAGCCTTGTAGATAATATTATGATTATGGGCAGAGTTGCATCCAGTTGGCAGGATATTGTTGTGGGTATTATTCTGATTGTGGCTGTTTCGACAGATGTTATTATCAAACGAAACCGAATCAGAATAAAAAAATAAAACCAAAGAAAAGGAGAAAAAGTATGGGGAAAAAGAGAATTTTAGCAGGGGTTTTAGCAATTGCAATGACAGCGACAATGGCATTGTCAGGCTGTGGAGATTCATCTGCAGCTACAGACGCAGGAGATGGCCAGAAGGCTGATTATTCAAATGAGGAATATGTGTGGGTTTCCTGTCTGTCTAATCAGTCCATGTTTGTAAATTCAGATCAGGCAGGTTTAAAGCAATTTGCAGAGGATTATGGGGTAAAAGTCAGTGTAGTAGGTCCGACTGATTATGATGTGGCAGGACAGGCAGCGGCATTAGATCAGGTGGTAGCAACGAAACCGGCAGGAATTATGGTAATCGGCATGGAATCTTCGTTGAAGGATTCTATTGATGCAGCAGTGGATGCGGGAATTCCGGTTGTAACGATTGATGCGGATGTATCTGATTCAAAGAGACTTTGCTTCATTGGAACAGATTGGTATCAGCTTGGTGTAAAGCATGCGGAGGCAGTAATTGAAGCTACTGGAGGAAAAGGAAAATGTGCCGTTATTTATCAGCAGGGAACAGAAACGCAGGAAGATGCGCTGGATGGATTTAAAGATACCATTGCTGGTACAGGAATGGAGTTTGTAGACGCTTATTCTGCAAACGGGTCGATCGAGACGGCTTGTCAGATTGCAGAAGATTTGATGACATCTACTCCGGATATTGCGGCAATTTCCTGTTTTGATGGTTCTACCCCGGGACTTGGAACGGCCATTGAGGAAATGGGAAAAGCAGGAAGCGTAATTGCCACGGGAACGAATGCTGAGGATACGCAGCTTCAGCAGTTAAAGGATGGAAAATTCTATGCGCTTGTGGGACAGAAAAGACAGCTGTTTTCTTATTGGGGTGGTGCTGTACTGTTTGCATACAATCATTCCTCTGCAGCTATCACAGCAAACGATAAAGAAAATGGTATTCTGAATATACCGCAGAATGTCGATACAGGACTGTATCTTATCACAGCGGATAATGTGGATTCTTTTTTGAATAAATAAAAAATGATCCATGTTATTTGAGAAAGATCTGTGCTTTTAGACTGAATTATATGGTACAATGAAAATAAAATTCTATCATATGGGGGAAAAGAATGGAAAGACAGAATAGGGATATTATTTCTTTGCTGGAGAAGGATAATAAAAAAAAGAAAACGGCCACAGATGTGGTAATAGATAAAATTAAGAGCCTTTTACTTGCAAAGGAATTAAAGCCTGGTGATTTGATTCCTCCGGAAAATGAGTTGGCAAACGCAATGAATGTCAGCCGTGGTTCAGTAAGGGAAGCAATGAAAGTTCTGTCGGCTTTTGGAATTGTCGAAATCAAAAGAGGAAATGGTACTTATATAGCCAGTGAAATAGGAGAGCAATGTCTGGATCCGTTGATTTTCGGTATCATATATCAGGGAAATGATATAGAAGAAATGAGGGAGCTTAGAGAGCTGTTTGAACTGGGAGTCATAAAGGACGCAATAAAGCATGTAACAGAAGAGGAATGTAATGAAATACAGCGTATTCTGGATGATTTTGAGGAAAAAATTGCGGAACCGGATTTTGATGAACAAATTATCTATGCTCATGAGGAAGCTTTTCATCGAGCGTTGGGAAGAGCAACGCATAACAGGTTGATAGAATATATGTATACCTTTTTATTGAAATTTATGCAGTCGGAAATTAAGGTTACAACAAGTAAGTTTAAGACCGCAGCAGGACAGAATACTTTGAAAATTCACAAAAAAATATTCGAAGGACTGAAGGAAAAGGATTTCAGGAAAGCTACAAAAGCGGTTTCCGCATCTGTTTCAACCTGGCATAAATATTATATTGAATAATATTTTAATAATATTATTAACTCCATTACCCTAAATACAGCAGAACGGATTTGTATCCGTTCTGTTGTATTTTTTTAAGAAGTTTTATTTCTTTTGACAATCCCCAAACTCAATTTTAACAAAACCGGCATATTTCATTTACCTTTCGGTATTACCCTTACAGAGGCGACATCGAAAGGAGATTAAAGTGAAAAGAAGCAGAAAGAGATCCGAAGTAAGAAACCTGGGAGCTGTGCTGCTCTTTGTTTTACCGGCACTGATTCCACTTTTTATTTTCTGGATTTATCCGATTCTCAGGTCGGTTTGGATCAGTTTTACGGACTGGGATTTTATGACAGCAGACACAGCAACGAAAAGCATGTGTGTAAACGATATGAAAACGGATTTGAAGCAGTGAAGGATTTTAACCTGGAGATACAGGACAATGAATTTATTATTTTTATAGGTCCCTCCGGCTGCGGAAAATCCACAACCCTGCGTATGATAGCAGGACTGGAAAATATCAGCGGGGGAGAGCTGTATATCGACGGCGAGCGCATGAATGAGGTGGAGGCCTGTGATCGGGACATTGCTATGGTCTTTCAGAACTACGCCCTGTATCCCCATATGACGGTAAGAAAAAAACATCGGTTACAGTCTGCATATCCGTCATGAGAAGAAGGAAGTCATCGAGGTCAAGGTAAATGAGGCCGCAGAGATCCTGGGTCTGACCGAGGTGCTGGATCGGAAGCCTTCGGAGCTGTCCGGCGGACAGAAGCAGCGTGTAGCCAT
>ERZ773104.2974-NODE-2974-length-17398-cov-5.512022_pt1 | contig 17398 bp, 10 predicted proteins | sample MGYA00511920_ERZ773104 | MGnify/ENA primary metagenome ERZ773104 (study PRJEB29015, sample SAMEA2737857) | human gut metagenome | biome: human gut; feature: human-associated habitat; material: faeces | place: China | collected 2012 ...
CACCGATAACATCTCCCATGTACTCTTCCGGCATAGTAACTTCAACCTTCATGATAGGCTCAAGGAGTACCGGGTCAGATTTCTTCATAGCATCTTTGAATGCAAGAGAACCTGCAATGTGGAATGCCATTTCTGAAGAATCGACTTCATGGTAAGAACCATCATATACGGTTGCATGAATACCTACTACAGGGAATCCACCAAGAATACCAGCTTTCATGGCTTCTTCAATACCTTCGCCTACAGCCGGAATGTATTCCTTCGGAATTGCACCACCGACAACAGTAGAATCGAATTTATATGTTTCTTCACCATTGACATCCATTGGTTCAAATTTAACTTTACAGTGTCCGTACTGTCCACGTCCACCTGACTGTTTAGCATACTTGCTGTCAACATCAACTGCTTTTGTGAAGGACTCTTTGTATGCAACCTGCGGAGCACCTACGTTAGCTTCTACCTTGAATTCACGAAGAAGTCTGTCTACGATGATTTCAAGATGAAGTTCTCCCATTCCGGCGATGATTGTCTGACCTGTTTCCTGATCAGTATGAGCACGGAATGTTGGGTCTTCTTCTGCAAGTTTTGCAAGAGATTCACCAAGTTTACCCTGAGAAGCTTTTGTCTTAGGCTCGATAGCGAGCTCGATAACTGGTTCTGGGAATTCCATAGATTCAAGGATTACCGGATGCTGTTCATCACAGATTGTATCACCTGTAGTTGTGAACTTGAATCCGATCGCTGCTGCGATGTCTCCTGAATATACTTTATCCAATTCCATTCTCTTGTTAGCATGCATCTGAAGGATACGTCCAACACGTTCTTTTTTATTCTTTGTAGCGTTCAATACATAAGAACCTGAATTCATAGTTCCTGAATATACACGGAAATATGCAAGCTTACCTACGAACGGGTCTGTCATGATCTTGAATGCAAGTGCTGAGAAAGGTTCTTCATCTGAAGAATGTCTTACTACTTCATTACCATCTTCGTCAACACCCTGGATTGGCGGGATGTCTGTCGGAGCCGGCATATATTCAACGATTGCATCCAGAAGCTTCTGAACACCCTTGTTTCTGTAAGCAGATCCACAGCAAACCGGTACTGCTGTACATTCACAAGTAGCTTTTCTAAGAACTGCTTTGAGCTGATCTACTGTCGGGATTTCGTCCTCAAGATACATCATCATAAGTTCGTCATCCAATTCACAGATCTTTTCAACCAGTTCTGTATGGTAAAGCTCAGCATCTTCTTTCATGTCATCCGGGATTTCACATACTGTGATGTCATCACCCTTGTCATCATTGTAGATGTAAGCTTCCATTTCCATAAGGTCGATGATTCCCTTGAAATCATCTTCTTTACCGATTGGTAACTGAAGAACGATAGCGTTCTTACCCAATCTTGTCTTAATCTGTTCTACAGCGTTGTAGAAGTTTGCACCTAAGATGTCCATCTTGTTAATGAAGGCCATTCTTGGTACGTTGTATGTGTCTGCCTGACGCCATACGTTTTCCGACTGAGGCTCAACACCACCCTTAGCACAGAATACACCTACAGCACCATCCAGTACACGAAGTGAACGTTCAACCTCTACAGTGAAGTCAACGTGTCCCGGAGTATCAATGATATTGATACGATGCTCAAGAGCACCTTTTTTCGGTTTTGTATGATCTTCAAGTGTCCAATGACATGTTGTAGCTGCTGAAGTGATCGTGATACCTCTTTCCTGCTCCTGTTCCATCCAGTCCATGGTAGCAGTTCCTTCATGAGTATCACCAATCTTATAGTTAACACCGGTATAGTATAAGATACGCTCTGTAAGAGTTGTCTTACCAGCATCAATATGAGCCATAATACCGATATTTCTGGTTCTCTCTAATGGATATTCTCTTCCAGCCAAGATTTTTTCCTCCTATAATTAGAAACGATAGTGAGCAAATGCTTTGTTTGCTTCTGCCATCTTGTGCATGTCTTCTTTCTTCTTTACAGATGCGCCAGTGTTGTTAGCCGCATCAAGAATTTCATTTGCAAGTCTTTCTTCCATTGTCTTCTCGCCTCTGTTACGAGAGTACAGTGTAAGCCAGCGAAGTGCAAGAGCCTGTCTTCTGTCTGCTCTTACCTCGATCGGTACCTGATAAGTAGCTCCACCGATACGTCTTGCCTTTACTTCAAGTACAGGCATGATGTTGTTCATTGCTTCTTCAAATACTTCGATAGCTGGTTTTTCAGCTTTCTCTGCGACTTTGTCAAATGCTCCGTATACAATTTTCTGAGCTACACCTTTCTTACCGTCAAGCATGATGTTGTTGATAAGCTTTGTAACTACCTTGTTGTTGTATAACGGATCCGCTAATACGTCTCTTTTCTGAGTATGTCCTTTACGTGCCACGGTTCTTCCCTCCTTATACATATTGGCAAAGCTTTGCTTTGCGTGAATAATTCATCGGTACTCACATGTGTCTTTCTATGTGTATCGTTGGCGGGACAATCTCCGATGCCTGCCACGTGGCAGGCGATATCTGAATTAAACCCGCAACCAACTATTCTCATAGTTCTGTTTGTGATACGATTTAGTTTCGTTTTACACTAAAATCAAGTGCTTATTTCTTTGCGTCTTTTGGTCTCTTTGCTCCGTATTTAGAACGAGCCTGACGTCTCTTTGCAACACCTGCTGTATCAAGTGTTCCACGAACGATATGGTATCTTGTACCCGGAAGGTCCTTTACTCTTCCTCCACGGATAAGAACAACGCTATGTTCCTGAAGGTTGTGACCTTCTCCTGGGATGTAGCTTGTTACTTCGATTCCGTTTGAAAGACGTACTCTGGCGATCTTTCTAAGAGCTGAGTTCGGTTTCTTCGGTGTAGCTGTCTTAACTGCTGTACACACACCTCTCTTCTGTGGTGCAGATGTGTCTGTAGCTCTTTTCTTCAAAGAATTGTATCCTTTCTGGAGAGCCGGTGCAGTAGATTTCTTTACAGCTGTCTGACGACCTTTTCTTACTAACTGGTTAAATGTTGGCATCTCTTTCACCTCCTATGAAGTAATAATTGGTTACGATTTTAAACAAGTTCTGTTTAAAATGCGCAGAAAAACAGTGCATCGTTTTTCGCACGCTTATTTATTGTAGTATATTGCAAAAAAAAAGTCAAGGTATTCTGAAAAATATTTTCCAAATCATACCTTGACTTTTTCTTCATTTTTATTCTGTACTTACGGATCCTTCGATTATTTCTCCGTCTTTTACTTTTTTGATCAATCCAATGATCTCAGCCACTGAATTTTCATCCGGATACGTTACATAAAGCTCTTCATCTCCTGAAGAATAGCAGATATCTGTTCCCCCGGTTCCATCCGCTGCCACGGAATAAATATTCCATTTTGCATTGGTTCTGAGCTGAGTCTTGATCAGCGACTGGATCTGGCTGGAAGTAAAGTTCGTATCCACACCATCGCTGACGCTTTCAATAATATCGCTTGCCCCACGGAGCATTGCCGGTGACATCATCTTTTTAATGATTGCAGTGATAACTGCCTGCTGATGGACTCCTCTTCCGTTGTCCCCGTCTGGCAGTGCCTGACGTTCACGGCAAAAAGCAAGTGCACTAATACCATCAAAATGATTCATTCCTTCATTTACATGAATCTCTGCACCCGACTCCCATCCTGTATCAAATTCGAGATCTGATTCAACATCCAGTCCGCCAAGTGCATCAACCACACTGGTCATAGATGTAAAATTAACTCTTCCGAAAAATTCGATATCTGTATCATAAAGTTCTTCCAGCGTCTGCATAGACACATCCACACCATAGATTCCTGCATGTGTCAGTTTGTCGTCCTGTCCTCCGGATACTCCCGGGATTGGTACATAATAATCTCTAGGGGTTGTAATCAGTAATACCTGATGGCTCGTCGGATTGACAACCGCTACGATATTGACATCGCTTCGTCCCTGTTCTGTGATATCACCATTTGTATCAATACCACTCAAATAAACCGCAAATGGCTTTGTAACGCTTTCATCAGATGTATCGCTTTCAATTTCAACAACAATATTGTGCTTATAAATAACCTTTGTATCCTTTGTAAAGGTTGAATACTGTTCCTTGATAATATTACTGTAAGCTGAGTTGTAGATAATCGCATCTACTTCTCCGTCATATAATGCCTGTGCTTCTTCTCCCAGATTACTGTATTCCTGAAGAGTAATGTTCTGTCCCAGTTCCTTTTCAATCTGTTTGACTGCCGACTTCGTCTGGTCTCCACCAGTCGCATACTGAACACCAAATGTATATCCGGCTGCTGCTGATAAAGTATCTGCATTATCATCCGCCTTTACCGCAACTACCATGGAACTTGTTTTCTTATTGCTTCCGGTAATCTTCTGGAATGCATTATTTACTTTTCCTATATAGAAAGAACCCACTCCCAGAATGATGCAGATCAGTATACAGAATATCTTTCCGCCAATTCCTTTTCCTTTTGCCGCTATCTGTGTCAGCAAGGTAATTCCAAGCAGGATCAGCAGTACTCCGATCAGTACCAGGAAATAAGTAGAAGTAAGTACATTGAACAGCATCACATTCACTGCAAGTACTACAGACAGAATAAACTGGATAATTACAAGTATAATTCCAATCGTTCTGCTTACCCGATTTTTCTTTCTTCCTCTACGCCGTTTATTTTTACGATTCTTATTATTCTCCGGGTCAGACATCTTTCTTATATTCTGATAGTCTTCTTCCGGTCTTCTTTTCTTCTTATCATTCAAAGATGATTTCTTTTTCGGTCGTTCTCGGTAGTAATCTTCCTCATCATCATAATATCGGGCAGATCTTCGGTCTTCTTCATAAGCATACCGGTTCTTCCCCTTAGCCCGTCTGCTTACTTCTCTGCTGTTATTGATACTTCGCATATTTCTATTAGAAGTTCCATCAGACGATCTTCTCCTTGCTGATTTTCTCTGTTCCATATACACTCACTTTCATTTGTTACATAACTATTACACGATATGACACTTTAATTACAATTACATCTCTATATAATATCGTTTTTACCTTATATTGTCAATATTTTCGTGTCAATCCGTATTTTGTGATTCTGCACAATTCTTCTGGAAATTTTTTAATCTGCCAAGGCATATAGTGTTTTTTCACAGAAAGTTCCATCGGAATTTCTCATAAAACAAAAAGAAAACGAAGAACTCTTCTTAAGTCCTTCGCCTTCTTTATTATATTACTACTTTTTATTTATCTTCTACAAGATGGCATGCCACCTTATGTCCAGGAGCAATCTCTTTCATCTGCGGCATTTCCTTAAAGCAACGTTCTGTCGCATGCTGACATCTCTCAGCGAAACGACAGCAGTTCTTCGGATTGATCGGGCTTGGGATCTCACCCTTGATCGGAATACGCTGGTTCGCTTTTGCTTTATTCGGATCTGCTTCCGGGATTGCAGAAAGCAGTGCCTGTGTATATGGATGCATCGGATGAGCATAAAGTTCATCTGTCTCAGCAGTTTCGACCATTGTTCCGAGGTACATAACAACTACACGGTCAGAAATATATTTTACGACACTAAGGTCATGCGCGATAAACAGGTAAGTCAGTCCTCTTTCTTCCTGCAGTTCTTTCAGCATATTGATAACCTGTGCCTGGATAGACACATCAAGAGCTGAAATCGGCTCATCACAGATGATGAATTCCGGATCAACAGAAAGAGCACGTGCGATACCGATACGCTGTCTCTGTCCACCTGAGAATTCGTGTGGGAAACGTGACATATGATCTTTATTAAGACCAACTGTAGCAAGCAGCTGCTCTACTTTTGCATCTGCATCCTTTGTTGACATTCCATGCTGTTTCAGACCTTCTCCAACGATATCCTTAACAGTCATACGTGGGTTCAGTGATGAATACGGGTTCTGGAAAATCATCTGTACCTTCTTACAGAATTCTTTCTGCTCTGCATGATTGTATTTGAAAATATCTTTTCCATCATAATATACATTTCCCGAAGTCGGATTGTATAACTTGATCATGGTACGTCCTGTTGTAGATTTACCACAGCCGGACTCACCTACCAGGCTGACTGTCTCACCTTTATAAATATCAAATGTAAGATCATCAACCGCTTTTAAGGTTTCTTTACGGCTGATTTCAAAATATTTACATAAGTTTTTCACCTGTACGAGAGGTTGTTTTTTTTCTGTATTTTCCATTTTACACCTCTCCTTTCTCAGTTACTTTTCTTCTCATGTCTGTATCCGGTGCATATTCATGCTGCAGCCAGCAACAGGTTTCATGTTCTTTTGAAAGCTCATAAGTCTGTGGCGGCATATCTTTACAGATTTCCATGCAGTATTCACATCTTGCTGCGAACGGACATCCTTTCGGAGGTGCAAACAGATCCGGAGGTGTTCCTTCGATTGGCTGCAATTTGTGGCCTTTTGCTGTATCCAGTTTGGCAATTGAATGCATAAGTCCTTTTGTGTAAGGATGTGCTGTATCATAGAAAATCTCATCTACAGATCCACGTTCTACGATCTTTCCTCCATACATAACCAGTACACGGTCGCAAAGCTTTGCGATAACACCAAGATCATGTGTGATCAGGATAATAGATGTCCCAAGTGTTTTCTGAAGATTTTTCAGTACATCAAGAATCTGTGCTTCAATTGTAACATCCAAAGAAGTAGTCGGCTCATCGGCAATAACGATGCTCGGGCTTCCTACCAGAGCGATCGCGATCATAACACGCTGTTTCATACCACCTGAAAGTTCATGTGGATACTGTTTGTAACGGCGTTCTCCATCAGAGATACCTACCATTTTAAGGATTTCAAGTGCTTTTGCTTTTTTCTCAGCCGCACTCATACCTTTTCTTCCGACGAATACTTCTTCAATCTGTTTTCCGATACGCATTGTCGGGTTCAATGAGGTCATAGGATCCTGAAAAATATAACTGATCTCTTTTCCACGGAACTGACGAAGTTCTTTTTTGTTCATTTTCAGAACATCTTTTCCTTTATAAAGAATCTCTCCGCCTTCAAAGAATCCAGGCGGTTCCGGATTCAGTCTCATCAGACACTGAGAGGTAACACTCTTTCCACATCCGGATTCTCCAACTATACCAAGAATTTCTCCCGGACGGACTTCAAAGCTGACATCACGAACAGCTTTTACAACTCCACCGTATGTACGGAAAGAGAATTGCAGATTTTTTACTTCCAATAAATTTTCCATCTTCTATACTCCTTCCTACTCGGTTCCTCTAAGTTTCGGGTCAAATGCATCACGAAGTCCATCACCAAGAAGATTCAGCGCAAGCATTGTTGTACAAATCAGGAATGCCGGTACAAATACCTGGTACGGATGAATTCTCAGCTGTGCGATTCCGTCTTTTGCAAGTACACCCCAGCTGCAGTTCGGTGGTTTGATACCCAGACCGATATAGCTCAGGAATGCCTCCTGGAAAATAGCTCCCGGAATAGCCATTGTCAGGTTTGTAATGATAAGTCCCATGATATTCGGTAAAATATGTTTTACAATGATTACGATATCCGGCACACCAAGGATCTTGGCTGCAGATACGAAATCAGATTCTCTCAGTTTTAATACTTCACCACGAACGAAACGACATCCACCGATCCATCCGACGCAACACATAGCAAGAATCAAACAGTGTACACCGTTACCAACAACTACCATAAGAAGAATGGTAACGATCAGACTTGGGATTCCGTATAATACGTCAACGACACGCTGGATAACCATATCGATCTTGCCACCGTAGAATCCTGAGATACCACCCATGATAGATCCAACGATTGCATTGATGATGCTGGCTGCAAAACCAATTGTCAGAGATACTCTCGCACCAGACCATGCACGAACCCAGAGATCACGTCCAAGAGAGTCTGTTCCAAACCAATGTGCTTTTGAAAAGCTCTGGTTCATCTCTGCCACACTCTGTGTTGCAATGTCATATTTGCTGAACATTGGAACAAAGATCGCCATAAGTACATAAAGTCCAATCAGGCACAATGAGAAGAATGCAATCTTATTCTTGCGGATTCGTCTCCATGCATCCTGCCAGTAACCAATATTCGGACGGGAAATAGACTCCATTGTCTTTGTATTTTTTCCTACAACTTTAAACTGTTCTTTTGTAATTTCTGCCATTTCTCGTCACCTACCTTTTTTTACCACTCAGACGGATTCTCGGATCTACAATACCGTATAAGATATCTACAATCAGGATTGACACGATCAGGAATGCTCCGTAGAAGATCGTCATACCAAGAACCAGTGTATAATCTGCCATGTTAATACTGTCTACATAATGTTTTCCCATTCCAGGGATTGCGAAAAGGGCTTCGATTACGAATGTTCCTGTTAATACAGATGCAACTGTCGGTCCCATAATGGTAATGATCGGTGTGATCGCATTACGGATCTGATGTTTAACTGTAATTCGGAAATCCGATAAACCTTTCGCACGTGCTGTCTTTGTATAATCTGAAGATACAACTTCCAGCATACTGGAACGCATCAGACGGGAAATGGATGCCAGTGTATAGAATCCAACCGCGATTGACGGTAAAATTGTGTGCTTAAAGCTTGTGTACTGCGCAACCGGAAGAATCTGCCATTTGATTCCGAAGAAATACTGAAGTACAGATCCCATGATGAAGTCAGGAATCGATGTACCAATGATCGCAATCAAAATACAGACGAAGTCCAGTTTCTTTCCTCGATTCAGTGCTGCTACAATTCCAAGGATCAGTCCGAAGAACAGTGCAAAGCACAGTGAACGGATTCCCAGGTCTGCTGAGTATGGGAATGAGTCAGCAATAATACGGTTAACTGTCTGACTTTCATACTTCATAGAATACCCCAGATCACCATGAAGCACATTCTTCATATAAGTTATATACTGCTCTGCAAGCGGTTTATCCAAACCATAGTAAGCTTCCAGATTCGCTTTGATCTCCGGTGTCATCTTGTCACTTGAGAACGGATCTCCCGGCATCAGACGAACCAGGACGAATACAACACTTGTAAGTACCAAAAGTGTTACGATGGCTAATGCAACTCGTTTAGCTATATATTTTGCCATTCTTTTGTCTCCCTTCATTTTTCTTTATTTGATAGCTTTGATTATTTCACATACTTCCTATTGGCTGATACATACCAAATCTACCCCTCGAAATAATCAAAACCCTCAAATAAGCAGCCGGTGCGGACCAGTAAGTCCGCGCCGACCGCAAGGTATGTTACCATCCAACTGTATTATTCGCTGATGTCTGCATATACCAGATCGAAATCATATCCGACAAAGTATACATTGAAGTTAGAAATCTTCGGATTGATCAGATACTGGTCTCTACGTAACTGAAGCGGTACAAGAGCGGAATCTTCTTCAAGGAAGATCTTTTCTGCCTGGAACAGCATATCCTGTCTTGTCTTAGCATCTGTCTCTGTCTGAGAATCTTTAAGAAGCTTGTCGTATTCAGCGTTCGCATATCCAGAGTGGTTATACTGACTATCGCTGATCCACAGTTCCAGATAAGAGTATGCGTCAGAGTAGTCCGGAACCCATCCTGTTACTACCATATCGTAATCTTTCTTAGTTTCCAGCTCCAGTCTCTGTTTGTAAGTTACCTGGTTGATTTCTACTGTAATACCAAGGTTCTTCTGATACTGTTCCTGAAGAACTTCAGCCTGCTTCTTAGCACCATCTGTATCAGTTGTAAGAAGAGTAATCTTGATGTCTGCCGGATTAGAAACGCCCATTTCTTTCATTGCTGCATCCAGATATTCTTTTGCTTTATCATTATCATTTTCTGCCGGGAATGGTGTATATGGATAAGCTTCTCCGTATGTCTGGTCATCTGCCGCCTGCACGTTTGGAAGTACAAGTCTCTGTGCAACGTCATATACGTCATTGTTAACCAGCTTGTTGTATTCTGTTCTGTTGATTGCATAGTTCAAAGCAAATCTCAAGTTCTTGTTAGCAAGCGGTCTGTCTTCTGACATGTTGAGCATGATGTAATCATCTGCACCTGTATAGTAGAATTCAGTATTTTCTGTATACTGATCTGTCATTTCAGTAGGTACAATTGTGATATCAACTTCGCCCTGTTCCCACATAGCAACCGCTGTCTTAGCATCTGCAACTGTCTTTACGCAGATTTCATCAAGCTTGATGCTGTCTGCATCCCAGTAATTTTCATTCTTAGAAAGGATCATTTCATCGCCGTGTTTCCACTCTGTCATCTTGAACGGTCCGTTATAAACAGATTTTTCCGGATCAGCTGCATATTCTTTTCCGTATTTTTCTACATAATCTTTTCTTGTAGGACCGAATGTTGCCATAGCAGCCATACTAAGGAAGTATGTAGCCGGATGTGCAAGTTCGATAACAACTGTCTTGTCATCTGGTGCAGATACGCCAAGTTCATCGACAGGTACAGAACCTTTATTTACTTCTGCACCGTTTTTGAGGATATATCCGATGAATGCGTAATCGCTTGCCATTTCTGGATCCATAAGTCTCTGGATACCATAAACATAATCGCCTGCTTTTACATCTTCTCCGTCAGACCATTTCAGTCCATCACGAAGGTGGAATGTATAAGTAAGTCCATCATCTGAAATATCCCAGCTTTCAGCTGCATCTGGTTTGACTTCGCCTTCCACGTTACGTGTCAGCATCGCATAGGTGCAGATTTCTGCTGTTGCACATGAGATAGAGTTACTGTTCTGTGGATCCATAGAAGGAAGGTCTTCACGAAGTGTGTAAGTAATTCTCTTCTTTCCTGATGAAGCACTGCTGTCATCTTTCTTGGAATCTTTGGATCCCGGTGTACCACAGCCAGCAAACATTGTTACTGTCATTGCTGTAGCAAGTAAAGCTGCTAATAATTTCTTTTTCATAAATGTTGTCCTCCTTTTTCATTTATAATTCTATTAGCTCATGTGTAGCACTGATCAGGTTCTCATATCCGTCTTTTGTGATGATGCCCTGATCCTCAAGTCTGACACCACCCCAACCCGGAATATAAAGTCCTGGTTCTACTGTCATTATGCTGTTCTCCTGTAAGATATTCTCACAGTTCAGTCCGATATTCGGAAGTTCATGGACGAACAGCCCAACTCCATGACCGATTCCTGTATAATTATACGGAAGGTATTCTGTATCTTTGATTGCTTCAAGCGAAGCTTCATAGCAGGAAGTTCCTGTCACACCGGCTCTTACAGATGCTTCTGTATCTTCTGTCATACGACGGCAGAGATCATAAACTTCTCTCTGTTTGGCGTCTGCCTTGCCGACAACTACTGTTCTTGTCATATCTGAAAGATAACCTTTGTACTGGCATCCATAATCCATCAATACGAAATCTCCGTATTCGATTGGCTTACTGTCCGGAATCCCGTGAAGCAGAGAGCTCTTTGCTCCTGAAATAACGATTCCACCGTACGGTTTGGTATCTGCACCTTCCATTACCATGTAATGTGCAAGTCTGGATGCGATTTCTTTTTCTGTCACACCCGGACGGATGTCTTTTATAATTTTTTCAAATGCTCTGGATGCGATATCGCAGGCAACGGTAAGGTTCTTGATCTCTTCCGGCGTCTTGATCGCGCGGAAGCCTTCGATTACGTTCAGCGTCGGAACCATCTCAGCACTGAGTTCAGCCTGCATAGAGTTCCATTTTTCAAATGTCAGATGATCCTGTTCAAATCCAATTGTTTTAACTCCATCTTTGTCTGCGCAATATGCAACAGCTTTCCCCATGCTGTAGCCAAAATTGATTCGCCAGTTTACAAGTTCGTAATCCGGACATTCATAAGATGCCTGCTCTGTGTATCTTGCATCAGTGATAAAATACTGATTCGCCTTTGTGATAAAAAGGAATGAGTCTTCCCCCGTAAATCCGCTGATACAACGTACATTCGCCGGCTTTGCAATATAAAACGCATCCAGTCTTTCTTTTTCCATGTACTCTCGCAATTGAGTTAATCTGTCCATTTTTGTTCTCCTCTCATGTACTTTTGTTCTTCTGATACGGTATATTTACCAGATATGTCCGTCCCTCTGCGACAATGTAATACTTTACTAGACCGCAGTCTAGTAGTGTAAACAAAAGAACGCCATGATTTGCATCATGACGTCCTTGTCTTCTTTCAAAGGTCATAGTTTCACGCTATGACGTCTATGTTTAATTATTAGATTGTCCGTATTGTATGTATAAAATCAGTCTTTATACACTTTCGTAAATAACACTGTCTTCAGAGTTGCGTGAATTTCGAAGAAACCCCGTTTTAACAGTTCAATTTTGTAAATTCACTTAGATGAATATTTATTCATATGTGTAATTTTCCTTATTATAGAACCATACTCTAAGATTGTCAAGAGGAATGCTATTTATTTCACAATTTTATTTTCATTCCTTTCAAACCGTCTTGGTACATCCCGGTGATATACCCATATACTGACACAAGGTTCTTTTCCGGGATTGGAAATACTATGACGCTCTCTGCTCTTTATATATACACTGTCTCCCGGATGTAAACTGCAAATTTTTCCTTCCACCTCTACATTTAGAGTTCCTTTTATCACCATACACATTTCCGAAAAGACATGACGATATTCTTCTTTTTTCGCAGATTCTCCCGGTTCAATCGTAATATATTCAAAAATCGATTCTCCCTGACCAAAGTCTGCAACCTCAACCGTCATATTTTCTTCCGGATAAAGATGCTTACTCATTTCTTCTCTGTGTATAACCGTCTTTCCCGGCATTTCCCCTTCCAGTGCATACTGTATATCAATATCCAGTGCTTCACAAATTCGCGCAAGACTGTCCACATTCGGAGATGTCTTATTCTGTTCCAGCATACTCAGATAGCCCGCTGAAAGTCCTGTATATTCTCCCAAAACCCGGATTGTCATCATTTTCTTTTTTCTGCATTCTCTGATCCGTTCACCAATATGAGCTAAATCCAGCATATCACACCCCCTGATTTTCGATTGATTATTTATATGCTACTGTATTTTTTCATATTTTGCAACCCTTTATTTTTGTAAAGTGTTAAAGAATCGGAATTATTTTTCAAATATTTTTGTTTTTCATGTCTTTAAAGCAAGAAAAGCAGACACGCCATTCAACGTATCTGCCTCTCTTAGCATATAAAGCCTATTCTTCAACTGTAACTGTTTCGTCAGCATTTTCTTCGGTTTCAACAGTTTCTGCTGTCTCTGCCGATACTTCAGACTCAGTATCATCATCCATATCAAAATCATCAAAACTGATTTCGTCGTCCATATCTATACCAAGACCTGTATCAAGTTTAACGTCACGGTATTTTCTCATACCTGTTCCTGCCGGAATCAGTTTACCGATAATGACGTTCTCTTTCAGACCGATCAGGTGGTCAACCTTACCTTTGATAGCAGCCTCAGTCAGAACCTTGGTTGTCTCCTGGAAAGATGCAGCTGACAGGAAGGAATCTGTTGCCAGGGATGCCTTGGTAATACCAAGCATGATCTGTTCTCCTGTTGCAGGTTCTTTACCTTCTGTTACCATCTGTTCATTTATATCGTTGAACTCAAGGACATCTACCATTGTTCCCGGAAGGAATTCAGTATCCCCTCTTTCTTCGATGCGGATCTTCTTCAGCATCTGACGAACGATAACTTCGATATGCTTATCATTGATTTCTACACCCTGCAGACGGTATACTCTCTGTACTTCCTGAAGCATGTAGTCCTGTGCAGCACGAAGACCTTTGATCTTAAGAAGGTCATGTGGGTTCACGCTACCTTCTGTAAGCTCGTCACCGGCTTCCAGAACAGCTCCATCCTGTACTTTAATACGTGATCCATAAGGAATCAGATAAGTCTTTGTCTCACCTGTCTGCTGATTGGTAACGATGATTTCACGCTTCTTCTTTGTATCGTTCAGGTTTGCAACACCTGCGATTTCTGTGATGATAGCAAGACCTTTCGGCTTTCTTGCTTCAAAAAGTTCTTCGACACGAGGAAGACCCTGTGTGATATCTCCACCGGCTACACCACCACTATGGAAAGTACGCATGGTCAGCTGTGTACCAGGTTCACCGATTGACTGAGCTGCGATAATACCGACAGCTTCACCAACCTGTACAGGTTCACCTGTTGCCATATTGGCACCATAACATTTCGCACAGATACCAATGTGTGATTTACAGGTCAGGATTGTACGGACTTTCACTTTCTTAAGCGGTGAATTTCCATTTTCATCCACACCATATTTCATAATCTTTTCTGCACGTTTTGGTGTGATCATGTGGTTTGCCTTTACAAGAACATTGCCATCTTTGTCACAGATTGTATAGCATGAATATCTTCCTGTAATACGTTCCTGAAGACTTTCGATTTCTTCATTTCCATCCATAAATGCATGCAGATACATTCCCGGAATTTCGGCATCTTTGCTTACACAGTCAACCTCACGGATGATCAGATCCTGTGATACGTCAACAAGACGTCTTGTCAGGTATCCTGAATCGGCTGTACGAAGGGCAGTATCTGACATACCTTTTCGAGCTCCATGCGCAGACATGAAGTATTCCAGTACGTCCAGACCTTCACGGAAGTTTGACTTGATTGGCAGTTCGATCGTATGACCGGTTGTATCCGCCATAAGTCCACGCATACCTGCAAGCTGTTTGATCTGTTTGTCAGATCCACGGGCTCCGGAATCTGCCATCATGAAGATATTGTTGTATTTATCAAGTCCTGTAAGAAGAGCTTCTGTAAGCTCATCATCTGTTTCTTTCCAGGTTTCTACAACCTCTTTATAACGCTCTTCTTCTGTAATAAGACCACGCTTGAAGTTATGTGTGATCTTATCAACTGTTGACTGTGCTCTTGCGATCAGTTCCGGTTTCTGTGGCGGTACAGTCATATCTGAAATAGATACAGTCATAGCTGCTCTTGTAGAGAGCTTGTATCCCATTGATTTTACATGGTCAAGTACTTCAGCTGTAGCTGACGCACCATGTGTGTTAATAACTTTTTCAAGAATCTGTTTCAGCTGTTTCTTTCCTACATGGAAATCCACTTCAAGAACCAGTTCATTTCCTTCTTTTTCACGATCAACAAAACCAAGATCCTGCGGAATGATTTCGTTGAAAATGAAACGTCCAAGTGTAGACTCTACTGTACCGGTCTTCTTTGTTCCATCCGGCATCGTCTTTGTCACACGTACTTTGATTCTTGAGTGAAGAGTTACAACTCCGTTTTCATAAGCAAGAATTGCTTCATTCACACTCTTGAATACTTTTCCTTCTCCCTTGGCTCCCGGTCTTTCCTGTGTCAGATAGTAGATACCAAGAACCATATCCTGTGAAGGAACAGCTACCGGACCACCATCAGACGGTTTCAGAAGGTTGTTTGGTGAAAGCAGAAGGAAACGGCACTCAGCCTGAGCTTCTACAGAAAGCGGAAGATGAACCGCCATCTGGTCACCATCGAAATCGGCATTGAATGCGGTACATACCAGTGGATGAAGCTTAATTGCTTTACCTTCTACCAGAATCGGTTCAAATGCCTGGATACCAAGACGGTGAAGTGTAGGAGCACGGTTCAGCATAACCGGATGCTCTTTGATTACATCTTCAAGCACATCCCATACTTCCGGCTGAAGACGCTCTACCATTTTCTTAGCATTCTTAATATTGTGAGCAGCTCCGCTCTCAACAAGTTCTTTCATAACAAACGGCTTGAACAGCTCGATTGCCATTTCTTTCGGAAGACCGCACTGATAGATCTTCAGTTCCGGTCCTACAACGATAACGGAACGTCCTGAGTAGTCAACACGTTTTCCGAGCAGGTTCTGACGGAAACGTCCTGATTTACCTTTCAACATATCAGAAAGGGATTTCAGTGCTCTGTTTCCAGGACCTGTTACCGGACGTCCACGACGTCCATTGTCGATCAGAGCATCTACAGCTTCCTGCAGCATTCTCTTTTCGTTTCTAACGATAATGTCCGGAGCTCCCAGTTCAAGGAGTCTTCTCAGACGGTTATTTCTGTTGATAATTCTTCTGTACAGATCATTCAGGTCAGATGTTGCAAAACGTCCACCATCAAGCTGAACCATTGGACGAAGATCTGGCGGGATAACCGGAACATTTGTCATGATCATCCATTCCGGTTTGTTTCCAGACTCACGGAAAGCTTCTACAACTTCCAGACGTTTTACGATTCTTGCACGTTTCTGTCCGGTAGCGCCTTTGAGGCCTTCTGTCAGCTCTTCGTATTCTTTTTCAAGGTCGATTGCCTGAAGAAGCTCTAAGATAGATTCAGCTCCCATTCCAACACGGAAACCTTTTCCCCAGGATTCTCTTGCTTCCTGATACTCCTGCTCAGACAGAACCTGCTTATACTGCAGGTCTGTCTCGCCTTTATCAAGTACGATATAAGAAGCAAAATATAATACTTTCTCCAGTGTTCTTGGAGACAAGTCAAGGATCAATCCCATACGGCTCGGGATTCCTTTAAAGTACCAGATATGAGATACCGGGGCTGCCAGGGCAATATGTCCCATACGTTCACGACGTACACTTGCCTTAGTAACCTCTACACCACAACGGTCACAAACAACACCTTTATAACGGATTTTTTTGTATTTACCGCAGTGACACTCCCAGTCTTTGCTTGGTCCAAAAATTCTTTCACAGAACAGACCATCTCTCTCTGGTTTTAAGGTTCTATAGTTAATAGTCTCAGGCTTTGTTACTTCGCCTTTTGACCACTCCAGAATCTTTTCAGGTGATGCCAACCCGATTTTGATTGCATCAAAAGTCATTGGCTGATATGATTGTTCTTTACTATTTTCTGGCATACAGGCACCCCTTTCTATTCATCATCTGACATGTCATCATAGTCATCAAAACTATCGTCGTCATAATCTGAATCGTAATCATCTTCGTCCTCTTCCAGTTCCTCATTTACAAGTTCCTCTCCCTGGAACTCCTGAGTTGTATAACCGTGTTTGCCGAAGTCTTCCTCATCACGACGATATTTTCCATCTCCTTCGATCAGTGAGCGGAAGCTGGTCTCTCCCATATCGGAAGTTTCCATAATCTCCACCTCTGTATTGTCATCACGAAGTACACGAACATCCAGTCCGAGAGACTGAAGCTCTTTCAGAAGTACTTTGAATGACTCCGGAATACCTGGTTCCGGAATGTTCTCGCCCTTGATGATCGCCTCGTATGTCTTCACACGACCGATTACATCGTCAGACTTCACAGTCAGGATCTCCTGCAATGTGTAAGATGCGCCATAAGCCTCAAGAGCCCATACCTCCATCTCTCCAAAACGCTGTCCACCAAACT
>ERZ773104.2985-NODE-2985-length-17363-cov-12.511844_pt1 | contig 17363 bp, 16 predicted proteins | sample MGYA00511920_ERZ773104 | MGnify/ENA primary metagenome ERZ773104 (study PRJEB29015, sample SAMEA2737857) | human gut metagenome | biome: human gut; feature: human-associated habitat; material: faeces | place: China | collected 2012 ...
AAAGTGTCATAGTGGGTTACACACATTCAAAGAATGTTGTGTAATGGCTTCGCCCTGCCGAGAAAGGAGAGCAAAAATGGCGAAAAACAACAAGGCGGATATGAGTTGTGCAAGGGTTAAAAAGTACACCGCTTCCGATGTCAGCAAAGCAGAAAGACACAACGAGCGCAAAAATGAAACCTATGAAAATATGAATGTCATTGAGGAACGCATACCATTTAATGTGCATTTCAAAAAGCCTTTTGCCCCGACCTATATGGAACAATTAAAGCAGATGGAAACCGACGGGCTGGTGTCGCTCCGTGGGTTGAGAAAAGATGCTACACTCTTTAACGAGATTGTGATTGATGTGAACACAATGTACTTTGAGCGTAACGGTGGCTACGAATACGCAAAGCAGTTTTATGAAGAAGCGTTCCATTTCATTGAAGAAAAATTCGGCGCTGACAATATCATATCGGCTGTAATGCACGCTGACGAAATCAATGTGGCTGCTACTGAGGAACTCGGAAAAGAGGTTTACCATTATCATCTGCACGCTATGGTGTTGCCTGTGGTCGAAAAAGAAATCCTATGGAGCAAGCGTTGCAAAGATGAAAAACTGCGAGGAACGGTTAAGGAAGTTGTTCATCAAATCAGCCATTCAAAGAAATGGAAATCAGATATTCCGCTGACCGACGAAAAAGGCAATCTGCTTCTCAGAAAGAACGGAAAACCGATGTTCCGAGCTTCATACAGTATTCTGCAAGATGAGTTGTTCAATCATATGACAGAAAGAGGTTTCAAAGGCTTTCAGCGTGGCGAATACGGAAGTACCGCCGAACATCTGACTTCCCTGCAATATCAAATCAAGCAGGACAAGGAACGATTGGAGAAGTTGCAGAAGCGTGTTCAGCGTGAACAGATAAAGTATGAGCCTGCCCGTAATATTTCCAAAACCTATAACGAGATTGACAGTATGGGGCAGAAAACAATCACAGGCAAAATGGCAATTTCCAAAGAGGATTATTCCCAACTGACCGCCCTTGCTAAAGAGGGCATTACCAGTCGTGCGGAAATCAGCGAATTAGAACAGAGTGCAAACTATTACCGACAGAAATATTTTGACTGTGCAAACGCACTCGAAAGAATGAAAACTAAATACAACGAACTGAAAGAAAAGTGCAGACCTTTTCTTCAAGCGTTGGAGCATTTCCCCGAAGTTGCTAAACTTTTTACCGAAAAAGTGAAGCAACTTTTTTCTTTTAAGGAAGCACAGGAACGAGCCGAAAAAGAAGCAAGGGAAAAAGAACGACAGGAGCGTATCAAGGCTCGAAGAAACAAGCGTGGTATGGAAAGATAACCTTTTCCATTATACTCACGACTTAATGACTTCTTGATATATTGAAAATCTGCGGTTGATGGGCGTTCTAATATGAATGCCCCACAATCAAATCTTATGAAAGAGAGGAATGGACTATATGAAAGAACAGAAATATTCTTATTTACAGCGAATTGGAAAGACAACATTCATCGTAAATGTAAAGCAGTCCGAAAGTGCCAAAAAGCCTTTGAATATGGTGTTTCAGGATATATGCAAACACGAGGTTTTGGGTGGCTTCTTTACGGACAAATCATTTAATTTAGAAAATCCACAAAAAGTATCTTGACAAACTTGACCCCGAGGGAAAAGGATATAGACCAAAAACCAAATTTGCAAAATTTTATAATTTACCAGAACTTATGAGTATGTTTAAAGAAGTTGCAGATATTCAAACAGCAGATACTCTTAATTTACCTGTACCAAAAGTTGATTTTAAAACAGAAGTTGTAAAGCCTACGAATTTTCAAAAAGAATTAGTTAAAGGACTAGGAGAAAGAGCAGAAAAAATTAGAAATAAACAAGTAACACCAAAACAAGATAATATGCTTAAAATAACTAATGATGGTAGAAAACTTGCACTAGATCAAAGAATGATAAACAGTATGTTACCAGATGATGAAAATTCTAAAATATCGACCTGTGTTAATAATGTCTATAATATATGGAATGAAACAAAACAGAAAAAATTGACTCAACTTATATTCTGCGATTTATCTACTCCTAAAACTCTTGGAAATGATGATAATCCTTATGAAATGGAAGAAATAGATGGCGTTTGGAAACTAAAAGATAGACAATTTACAGATGCATATACAGATATAAAAAGAAAACTAATTTTAAAGGGAATACCAGAAAATGAAATTGAATTTATACACAATGCAGATACGGAAGCTAAAAAAGAAGCATTATTTGAAAAGGTTAGAAATGGAGAAATAAGAGTTCTGCTAGGCTCTACTCAAAAAATGGGTGCAGGAACTAATGTGCAAAAAAAACTTATAGCTATGCACGATTTAGATTGTCCTTGGCGACCAGCAGATTTAACACAAAGACTTGGAAGAATACAAAGGCAAGGAAATGAAAATGATGAAGTTAAAGTTATAAGATATGTTACTGAGCAAACTTTTGATGCTTATTTATATCAGCTAGTTGAGGGAAAACAAAAATTCATCTCACAAATAATGACAAGTAGAACTCCTGTGAGGTCAGCAGAAGATATAGATGAAAGTGTATTAAATTATGCAGAAATAAAGGCTTTGGCAGTTGGTAATCCACATATTATTGAAAAAACACAACTTGAAGCAGATATATCAAAATTAAAAATAGTAAAACAGAGCTATTGGAATGAAATATATGATATTCAAGATAAGATAGCAACATACTACCCAGCAGAGATAAAAAGGCTTCAAAATAGAATTGTAGGGCTAGAAAAAGATATAAAACAAGCTGAAGAACAAACAAAATTGAATGATGATGGATTTTCGCCTATGAAGATAAATGATATTGTTTATTATAAAAAAGCAGATGCAGGAGAAAGACTAATTGCAGAATGTCAAACAATGACAAATACAGATAGTAGATATTTAGGCACATATAGAGGCTTTGATATTGTATTATCATTTGATGGTATATTTAACAAATTTACACTTCAATTAAAAAATGAATTATCTTATAATGTAGAACTCGGAGATGATAAATTTGGAAATATTATGAGAATTGATAATACAATACAGAATTTATCAAAGGTATTAGAAAAAGAAAAAAATGAACTAGAAAATACTAATAAACAATTTGAAGACGCAAAGATAGAATCTCAAAAAGAATTTTCAAAAGAAAATGAATTAAAAGAATTGGAGAGTAAATTAAGAGAAGTAAATAAACTATTAAAAATAGACGAAAAAGGCGAAAATGTTATAGAAGATTTTGAAGATGAAGAACAGGAAGAAAAAAGTCAAGACTATGATAAAGAACCTATAAGATAATTTGCACATTTGTTAATATATTGTCGGTAACATAAAATACTATCAAAGGAGGTGGTATTGTGAAAGAAATATTAAACAATCCATTTATTGAGGAGATGTATAATAAGAAGAAAGGAAAGTATGAAGAACTGATTGCAGAAAATGATAAAAAATGGGAACAGTATGCAGAAGATACTCTTGAATGTGCAGGAATATTGTATAAGAGTATAGAACAGCATATTAATAATAAAGATATTTCTAAAAAAATGCAATGTAGGGTAAGAGATTTAACGATGGCTTATGCGAAAGAGTGGGAACAAACAGTTTCAGATTATTATAAATTAGGTGTAGTAGATGGATTTAAAAACAGAAACAAGTTAAATGATATTTTAGGAGGAAAAAGTTATGAGCAATAATTATGTGCAAGTATTTGAAGAATTATTTGAAGCAAATACAGTATTGGAAGATCCAATAGAATTTAGAGATTTAAACAAAGAGAAAGAAATTGAAGAATTTATTAGAAGTAAGGAACAAAGCATTATTGATAAAATAAAAACTAAAATATCAGATGATGAGTTCATTGAAGAGTTAAGAACGAACTTTTTAGAGCTAGAAGGAGCATATTCAAAGGACTCAACATATTGGACGGAAGTAAATTACAAAATGGGTGGAATAGCTGGACTTAATCTTTTAAGAACAATGCAAAAATATAGAGAAAAGAGTAAAAATGAAAGCATTTATAGAACTTTATATGATAATTACACAAGTGATATTCTTTGCATTATAGAAGATGAAATTTTGAAACAATGCGAAGAATATAAAATTGCAAATAAAAAATATTGTGATTTTCTAATGGAAAACCCACGAATTGAAGATTTTTTAGATAATGGCAAAATAGAGAATATTACACCAAAAGAAGTTTATAAAATATTTGAACTAATGCAGATTATAAATGAGATAGATGAAATTAGATTTAAAGAAGGTGTAAGACTTGGCATTAAAGAGGGAAACTTATCTTAATGAAATTGCAGGGATTTGAAACATAATCTCTGCTTCTTTGTAAAAAAATAATGATATAATATAAAAAAATTGTTACCTTTTAAATATTATTTCGTCTTATTATATGAAAGGAGTTGAATATGGAAGATAATCAGATAATAGAGCTCTACTGGAATAGAAATGAAAAAGCTATTTCAGAAACTGATAAAAAATATGGTAAGTATTGCAATTATATTGCTTATAATATATTGCAAAATTCAGAAGATGCAAAAGAATGTATTAATGAAACATATTTGAAAACTTGGAATTCAATTCCACCACAAAGACCAAAAGTATTTAAGCTATTTATAGCAAAGATTACAAGAAATTTAGCCATTGATATATATCGTAAAAATAAACATAAATCTGTAATGGAAGATATTTTAGATGAATTATCAGAATGTACTTCAAATGTAAGTATTGATAATGAAATTGAATATTCAGAAATACTTAAAAATATAAATATATTTTTAGATAATTTATCACAAGAAAAGAGAGTTATTTTTAGAGATAGGTATTGGTCTTTGAATTCAATAGAAAATATAAGCAATAAATATCAGTTAAAAAAAGGTAATGTCAAAATGATATTATCAAGAACTAGAAAAGACTTAAAAGAATATTTGAAAGGGGTTGATTTAATATGAAAAATGTTGAATTACTAAAAATGCTTAATGACATTGACGAAAAGTTTTTAACAGAAGAATATCAGCCTAATTTAAAAAAAAGATATAGAATATCTTTTAAAGAAAGGATGAATGAGATGAGGAATGTAAAATTAAAATATGTTTTAACTCCAGCTATTGCTTTCTCAATTGTATTAACAGGTATTGTAATGATAAATAATTACGACAATAAAACAGGATTAGAAATAGCCAAAGATAATGAAACAATAGAAACACCAATGAATAATGAATCAAATGAAGATAATAAATTTGAAGATAATCAAATACAAATTGCAAAAGAAGATAATATAACATTTAGCAATAATAATATGCGTTCATCTGTAGCTATAAAAGCAAAATCTGTAAAGATGAATGTAATATCAGACTTTGAATTTCTTGAAAATTTAAGTATTCCTAAAGAATATGAGTTGAAAGAACAATTATCATTATACAAAGGAGAAAATACAAATGATACAGAATATAAAAAATTATGGCAATATGAATTGCATTATTTAGCAAGTAATTCAAACGATAGTGAAATTGAAAAAAATATTAACATTGTATTTACGAAGGAAGATTATATACTTGCGTGTAATACACTTAAAACAGAAAATCTTCCAATTTCAACTATAAATGGAAAAGATATATATTTATTCAAAAGTAATAATGATTTAGGAAAACAAGCATTTTTTGAATATAAAGGATATAAATTCTTTATTGAATCTACTAAATTAACAGAGAATGAATTTGTGGATTTAATAAAATCTATAATTCAATAATATAAAAAAATATGCAGGGATTTGAAATATAATCTCTGCTTTTTTTGTGCCTAAAAATGGGAAGAAAGGAGAATTTATGAAAGAAGAATTAATAAAAAAATTAAAAGCAGAAATGGAAAAATTTAAAGAAAAAATAAGAGAAAGTGGAGTTGATTATGCAATAGATAGGGCTTATGAAATAACAGTAAAACAGGAGATAATAGACATATTTGAATATGATAAAGATTTATCAAATGAAGAATATAAAGTTCTAAAATCAAGAGAAAATTTACTAGAAGATTGCTATGATGGGTGGTTAAAATGTGATGGAAATTTAAGGAGTGAACTTGAATTTTCAGTTGATGACACAATAGATAAAGTATCAGATGATTTTGAATTAGAAAAAAGAATAATATTAATATATGGAAGTATTGATGAAAAGTTTATTAAGAATTATCTAAAAAGAAAGAAGATTAAAGGTTTTGATAAACTTAGATTTTATAATTTCAAACATGATATTATTTCTAGTAGATTTTCAGAAGGTAATATAACTAAAGATAACTTATGTAAAATTTATGGAATTAACAATATACAGGAAATACATACAGGATTAAATGATTGCATTTTGGAATGGAATCTTTTCCAAAAGATGAATGGAAATAAGCTTATAATTATAAATAATGATGTTTTTGAGTTTAATGATGATTATATTATTCCAGTAAGTTATTTGACAACATATACAAATTTTAAATATTGCATCAAAGATTTTCCCAAAATAGATGCAGAGATAAAAGAAATCAAAAAGATACGAATTGATTCTTCGGAAATTAAAAAATTTGAAACCAATATAAGTGGAATATCTATTGAACATTTAATAAATACACTATTAAATGTAAAAGATATGAATAGTGAAACTTTTTTGTTTCAATTAGAAAATAAGAAAAAATTGAAAAAATTAGGGAAACTACCATCAATGATTCATCAGATACCAATATTACTTAACAGAGATGGAACGATAACAGCATTAAACAAAGAAGATGAAAAAAGAGTAAATGAAGTTAATAAAGTAACTAATATTATTAAAGAAAAAATAAAACCTCTTATTAAATATATTAAAGCTGATGTATTTGATAATGAGCTAATTATGTCTCAAGAATTAGTTATTAATAAAAAAGATAATGTTTTAGCAAAATGTGATTTATCAACTAAAAATAAAATTTTAGAAATAAAAGCATTTATTCCAGATATAGATAAAATAAAATATCAATTATATTACGAAGCTAATGGTAGAGAGATTTATATATTACAAACAAAATGGAATAGAAATCTAAAAAAGGGACTTATTTTTACCTTATATAAAGTTGATATATTGGAAAATACAAAAAAGATAAAGAAGATAAATGATAATTCAAATAACCCCAAAATTAATAAAAAAGCTTTAGAAAGAAAAGTTGCAAAAAGAGTTAGCAATTATTTTAATGAAGAGGGTAATAGATGGTCATTAGGTTGTATGACATTTAAAAGCACGGATGATTTCAATTATCAATACTTAAAAGAATATATTAATAAGAATAAAATTAATATTAAAGAACTTTCAGCTAGTATAGATGTTAGTGAAAATGCAGTGAGAAATTGGATTAATGGAAAATCAAGACCTTATGTATGGAATGCAATAGCGATATGCATTTGTTTAGATATTGATGAAAGAAAAATAATAATAAAAAAATAAAATTGTTTTTTAAATGTTGCATATTTTTTTTAGTTAGTATATACTAAAAACATAATAACGAATGTAAACATTGTTTGCATTTTGTTTGCAAAAAACTAGAAAGCATAATATAAATAATACTAATAATACAATAAATACAAATGGAGAAAATGCTTGATATTATTAGTATAAATAGATATGCATAGTATTGATAATATGCTTATTAAATCGCCTTGTGGAAGTGGCAAAAAGTACAAAAACTGTTGTGGAAGAAACGAATAAAATATTAAGAAGCTAACATTTATAAGTTAGCTTCTTTACATTTTCGTTTGATATAGAAAAAATATAAAAACATAATTACAAACAAATGTTTACAAACACCTCTAGTTATGATATTATATAACTACGGGGTGATTTTTTATGAACAGAATATATGCTGCAATAGATTTAAAATCATTTTATGCTTCTGTAGAATGTATGGAAAGAAATTTAAATCCGCTAAGAACAAACTTAGTTGTTGCCGATAATTCGAGAACTGAAAAAACAATATGTTTAGCTGTATCACCAAGTTTAAAGGCTTATGGTATCCCTGGAAGAGCAAGATTATTTGAAGTAATACAAAAAGTAAAAAATGCGAATAATTATAGGAGAAGGTTTGCTAAAAACAATACATTTATAGCTAAATCTTTTGATGCCATAGAATTAAAAAATAATAAAGATTTAGAATTGGACTATATAACAGCTCCACCCAGAATGTCTTTATACATGAAGTATAGCACAAGAATATATAATACGTATTTGAAGTATATATCGGCGGATGATATATATGTTTATTCGATTGACGAAATTTTTTGTGATTTAACTAGTTATCTTAATACTTACAAGTTAACGGCAAAAGAATTAGTAACGAGAATGATAAGAGATGTATATGAAACAACAGGAATAACTGCTACTGCAGGAATTGGTACAAATTTATTTTTAGCTAAAGTTGCTATGGATATCGTGGCAAAACATACCGAACCCAACAGCTATGGAGTAAGAATTGCAGAATTAGATGAAATGAGTTTTAGAAGAAAACTATGGAATCACAGACCAATTACAGATTTTTGGAGAGTAGGAAAAGGCTATAGTAAAAGATTAGAAAAGTATAGAATATTTACTATGGGAGATGTTGCAAGATGCTCTGTTGAGAATGAAGAATTATTATATAAAATTTTTGGAATAAATGCAGAATTACTGATAGACCATAGCTGGGGCTGGGAATGTGCAACTATAGAAAGTATTAAGGCATGTAAACCAGCTAATAGAAGTTTATGCTCTGGACAGGTTCTCCATTGTCCATACAACTATGAGCAGACAAAACTTATTATAAAAGAAATGTCAAACGATTTAGTTTTGGAAATGATAGAAAAACACTTTGTGACAGATATGCTAGTATTAACAATTGAATATGATGTGGAAAATTTAAAGAATTCTAATTATAAGAAATTTTGCATAGAAGGAACAAAAGCAGACAAATATGGCAGGACAGTTCCAAAACCAGCACATGGAACATACAGGCTAGAAAGTAAAATATCGTCTACAAGGCTTATATGTGATGGATTTATAAAATTATATGACAGCATAATAAATAAGAATTTACTCATTAGAAAGATATATTTAACAGTGGGAAATCTTGCCGATGAAGCGGAAGGTAATAATAAAGAAAACCAATATGAACAAGTAAATTTATTCACTAATTATAAAGAAATTGAAGAAAAAAGAAGAATTGAAAATGAAAAACTTGCAAAAGAAAAGAATATACAAAAAGCTATTATAGAGATAAAGAACAAATATGGAAAAAATGCTATAATAAAAGCTATGGATTTAGAAGAGGACGCAACTGCAATAGAAAGAAACGGACAGATAGGCGGTCATAAGGGATAACGATTTTAATGTGTGACTTTAATAATATAAAGCATAACTTAGATGATTGATATAATGTTTGGTATTGGGCGTACGGAAAATAATTTAAATTAAAGATTAAACGAAGAGGAATTTTTATGAATGATGAACACAAGTATGATGATATTATTAATTTAGAACACCATGTTTCAACAAAACATTCAAGAATGAGTTTAGAAAATAGATCTGCACAATTTGCACCTTTTTCTGCATTAACAGGCTATGAGGAAGCGGTAACAGAAGAAGCAAGAATTACTGAAAGTAGGATTGATATTGATGAGGAAGCAAAAATAGAGGTAAATGAGAAACTAAATTATATAATGAAACATCTTGATAAGAATATAATTGTCTCTGTAACGTATTTTGAAAAAGATAAAAAGAAACAGGGTGGAAGTTATAAGACGATAAAAGGAATAATAAAAAAGATAGATGATTTTAGAAAGACGATAGAGATGCAAACAGGAGAAATTATCAAAATTGAAGAGTTAAAAAAGATAGAATAATGTTGCAAACTAAAAAATAAAATTTGCTAAAATACATATGTTCTTAGGTCTTTTTTTATACGGTATGGAAAATTTAATAAAATAATTATATTTAATCTGAATTGTTTTTCAGCTATATGCTATTTATATCTAATAGATATTTTTTTAGGAAAATGTTTTATTTTTTAGCAAAGTTTTAATGCTTTCAAGAATTGTTTATAAAAATATCATCTAATTATAATAATTTTATAAGTATGTATACTTGTCGGTTTTGGGAAATATATGATATAATACTAACCGTAAATGAAAGGAAAAAGTCGTGGCAAAATCAATATCAGAACAACTTTATTATGAAAGCATAAAATATACACTAATAAGAGAACGAATAAAAAATACATATATCCAAATAAAAGATGGAAAAGTATTTGTAAAAGCTCCAAGAAGTGCAAGCATAAACTACATAGAAAAACTTCTAGCAGAAAAGAAAAATTGGATTTTAAAAAAATTAGAAGAGCAATCAAAAACAATAAAGGCACAACTAAATTATCAGGACGGAGACAAGATTAGTGTACTTGGAAAAACATATACACTAAGAATCCTTTATAATAATAACAAGAGGAGCAAGATTTATTCAGATTCTCAAAATGTATATTGTGAATTCAATAATGAAATACAAAATTTATCTAATTCCGAAAAAGAGAATATCACAAAGAAATTAATCGAAAAATACTACAGATATATTGCAACACAAGAAGTATTTCCTGCTATAGAAGACTTACAGAAAAGAACAGGATTATATCCATCAGAATGCAATATAAAAAATTTAAAAGCTACATGGGGAATATGTTCCTCAAAGAGAAAAATAAGCATGAATCTAAATCTCATGGCTTACAGCAGGCATGCAATAGAATATGTATGTTTACATGAACTTTGCCATTTGAAATACATGAATCATTCAAAAGATTTTTGGAATTTAGTAGAACACTATATGCCAGACTACAAACTTGCAAAAAAAGAACTAAAAAGTTAAGAAAAGAATAAGCATATTTCATGGATAAAAGAGAGTTTTAATGTATGAAAATGTATGTTCTTAAAGATAAAAAGGTTTATAGGTAAATCCTTTATTAAAACCTAAATTTATTATACAAGGAGTCGTATGATTATTTAAAATACCAAATAATTCATACAATAATATTATATGATTAGTTTAGAAGAAAACACAAAAAAATTACAAAGCTTAAGTGAAAGACTTGCAGAAATCGGAGGTTCTCTTTGACGTTGCCGGGTTAGAGCAACAATTAAAAGAGTTAGAAAATCAGACCACAAAACCTGAATTTTGGAACGACTCTGTAAACTCAGGTAAAATATTAAAACAAATAAACAACATAAAAAGTAAAACAGAAAATTACAAAAAAATAAAAGAAAATCTGCAATATATACTAGAATTAAAGGACTTAGTTTACGAAGAAATTAAAGAAATGCCGGCAGGTGCAGAACTATTAAAGTCAAGCTTCTTACTAGATGGAGAGCAAGAAAATATCAAGAAAGATTCAGATTTATATGCAGAAATAAAAGAAGTATTAGAAGAAACAGAATCACTTGAAAACAACATAGAAAAGCTAGAAATATCAACACTTCTATCTGGCAAATATGACTCTAACAATGCAATTTTAACCATCCACCCCGGAGCAGGAGGCACAGAAGCTCAAGACTGGGCAGAAATGTTATACAGAATGTACACTAGATGGGCTTCTCAGAACGGATATGATATAAAAGAATTAGATTATTTAGATGGGGAAGAGGCAGGCCTAAAAAGTGTAACCTTCTTAGTTTCTGGAGAGTATGCTTATGGATACCTTAAAGGAGAAATGGGAGTTCATAGGCTTGTTAGAATCTCGCCATTTGACGCAGGAGGAAGACGCCATACATCATTTGCATCTTTGGAAGTATTGCCAGAAATAGCAGAAGATATAGAGATTGACATTAATCCAGACGATTTAAGAGTAGACACATATAGGTCATCTGGTGCAGGAGGGCAACACATAAACAAAACCTCATCTGCAATAAGAATAACACATATTCCAACAAATATAGTAGTCACATGTCAATCAGAAAGATCGCAAATTCAAAACAGAGAGACAGCAATGAAAATGTTGAAATCAAAACTGTTGAACCTAAAGGAAAAAGAAAACAAAGAAAAAATAGAAGATTTAAAAGGCGTTCAGATGGACATTGCTTGGGGAAGTCAAATTCGTTCTTATGTATTTTGCCCATATACACTTGTAAAAGACCATAGAACAAATTATGAAACAGGAAATGTTCAGGCCGTAATGGACGGAGACTTAAATGGATTTATAGACAGTTATTTAAAATGGAGTCATAATAAATAAAAGAGACTATCGTAAATCATATTAAGTTCGTAAAAAATATTTCTTTATTACAATGACTAAAATTATAATAAATAGCGGATTATTTAATCTACTATTTATTTTTTATTTTTCATAAGACTCAAAATGAAAACAGATTTTATAAGAATAGTAAACTATATTCCAAAGTTCTAAAATAGACAAGAACTGAATATAATTTATTATAAAGAAATAAATTAACATTCAAAGGAAGGATACCATTCATGGAAGATAGAAAAAATATTCCTCAAAATTCAAATATAATACAAAACATTATTCTGGAAAATAGAGAAAAGCTTACAGTAACTGGAGTTGTTGATGTACTAAGCTTTGATGACCAAATAGTAATCGTAGAGACAGACCTACGGTTTATTAACAATAAAAGGTGAAGATTTAAGAATAAACAAACTCAGCATAGACAGCTCTGAAGTTGTAATTGAAGGACAAATATATAACTTAGGTTATAGCGAAGAAAATATTGGAAAGAAAAATGAAGGTGGATTACTAGGTAAAATATTCAAATAAAACTTAAATACCATTCAACAAGATGCAGGTATTTAAATGTTTAAATAATCAAAGTATCTAATTGTAATCCAATATTTTACATGAGGCAAAAGGAAATTTTTTATGATTGAAGAGATAACAAGCCAAGGGCATCTATTCTTAATATATACGCTTTGTGGCATTTTAATTGGAATATTTTTTGACATATTTAGAATTTTAAGAAAAACATTCAAAACATCTGATTTTATTACATATATAGAAGACATTGTTTTTGGAATAATGACAGGAATATTTCTAATATTTATGGTATTTGTTGTAAGCAGTGGAGAAATAAGATTCTACATGTTTTTTGCATTATTATTAGGGTTAACAACATACATGCTAACAATCAGCAAATACTTCATAAGACTAAATGTTACAGTTTTGAAATTTATAAAAATGATTATATATAAAATCCTATCAGTAATATTGTATCCAATAAAAATAGTTGTGAATTTAATAAGAAAACTAATATCAAAATACATATTAAAATCCTTTAAAATACTAACCATAAACATAAAAAGCTTTACAGTGACAAAAAAAGACAAAAAGCCAAGCAAAAAGAATAAGAAAAATAAAAAAGTTGACAAAAAATTAAAATTAATTACAGAAAAATAGAAGGATTTTTAACTATTATGTAGAAATATATAATTAGGTAATATAATTTATTTGATTTTGGAGATAATCTTATGAAAAAAATATATAGAAATATAATAATAATAGCTTTTTCAATATACTTTGTTGTAACAATAATATCACAACAAAAAACATTAAGCCAATATAAGTCAGAGGCTGCTACATTTACAAAGCAATTGGAAACAGCACAAGAAACAAACGATGAGTTAAATAAAACGAAAGAAAAGCTTAACTCTACTGAGTACATAGAAGAAATGGCTAGGGAAAAATTAGGAATGTATTTACCTAATGAAAGAGTCTATATAGACATGCAAAAATAAACGAAAATTTATATAAAATGAAATGGGGGTATTATGCAAGAATATACTCTCATTTTATTGATTTTTCTAAAAAAATAATGTATAATTATTAAAGTTTTAATCAAAAAATATCTTATAATTATTTCAATTTACAAACACAGTAAAAAACGTATCAAAATAAAAATCCCAAAAAACTTATCACATATATTATTTATATTAGTACTGTCACAAACAGTTCAGTTTGAAAATATTTACTATAATAAAAACGTAAATAATAAGTCAATTCAAAATTAAATAATACATTAAGAAATTAATTAAGTAATTAATAGAAAAAACAAAAATAATAATGAAAGGAGTGTATAATTAAAACATTATACGTGTTTTATTATACGATGAATACTATGGATTTTGAAAAATACACATTGGTAGAACTTCGCCAATTTGCAAAAGAAAAAGGAATAAAAAACGTTACTAAACTTAAGAAAGAAGAGCTTATAGATGTACTTGGTAAAGAATCAGAATTATCAGATTCAAAAATGTCGGAATCATTAGTCCAGAACCAAGTGAAAGATGTAATTGATGCTAAACACATTAATATTACTAATTCTGAAGAAAAAACTCCTGAAAAAACTGAAAATACAACTCAGGACATGCCTGCAATGAACTTTGAAACAGCAGCAGTTAAATTTCAAATTAATGCAAATGCTAAAGATGATTCAAACTTGAAATATAAATTAACAACTCCTGAAGATTTTATAGCAGAAGGAGTATTAGAAATATTACCAGATGGATATGGCTTCTTAAGAGGAGAAAACTATCTATCAAGCCCTAAAGACGTATACATATCACCAGTTCAAATAAGAAGATTTAGACTTGATAATGGAGACAAAATAAAAGGAATTGCAAGACTACCAAAAGAAGGAGAAAGATTTCCTGCATTAATTTTTGTTGGAGAAGTAAATGGAGAAAGTCCAGAAAACTTATATAAAAGAAAAAAATTCGATGACCTAACTCCAATATATCCTGAAGAAAAAATTAAATTAGAAACAACATCAAATGAATATGCTATGAGAATGATAGACTTAATTTGTCCAATAGGAAAAGGCCAAAGAGGAATGATCGTAGCTCCTCCAAAAGTCGGAAAAACAACACTTTTAAAGAAAATAGCAAATAGCATTACAGCAAATCACCCAGAAATTGAATTAATAGTTCTATTAATAGATGAAAGACCAGAAGAAGTAACAGATATGAAACGTTCAATCAAAGGAGATGTAATATATTCTACATTTGATGAATTACCGGAACACCATGTAAAAGTTGCAGAAATGGTATTAGAAAGAGCAAAAAGATTAACAGAACAAGGCAAGGATGTTGTAATCTTATTAGACAGTATCACAAGACTTGCAAGAGCTTACAACCTTGTAATACCTGCATCAGGAAGAACTTTATCTGGAGGTTTAGATCCAGCCGCACTACATAAACCAAAGAAATTCTTTGGTGCCGCCAGAAATATCGAATTTGGTGGAAGTTTAACAATACTTGCAACAGCACTTATAGAAACAGGAAGTAGAATGGATGAAGTAATATTCGAGGAATTCAAAGGAACAGGAAACATGGAAGTTCATCTAGATAGATCACTTTCAGAAAAAAGAATATTCCCTGCAATAGACATCAACAAATCAGGAACAAGAAGGGAAGAAAAACTACTAACTCCAGACGAACTTGCAACAGTATTTGCCTTAAGGAAAGCACTTTCTAGTATGCCAGTTGCAGACGTAACAGAACAAATAATAACTCAGATGATAGCAACAAAAAATAACGAAGAATTCATAGAAAAAATGAAAAAAATACTAAAAATTAGTAAATAAAACTATTAAATAAAAGATTAAAGTTTACAATATCCTCATTATATCAGAAAAGAAATAATGTAGATGCAAACTAAAATTGTTTTATAATTCAAATATTATATAAAACGCCCAAGACCTGCAGCACCAAGTGATTAAATCACTGTTACCACAGGTCTTGGGCATTACCTTTGCTCCAATTTGGAATCTCAAAGGCGGAGAGTAAATTTCAAATTCTCGAATTTGTTCAAACACTGGACACTACTTCAAATTGATGAACTGATACTATCTTAAATGATTTTTCTTTAAACCGTTACTCGTTAAAATACCGAACTAGGAAAGCTACAACGCCTGCTACTATCAGGCAAAGTATAATCACCGAGAAGATAAGAGGTATAGTAAAGAAAATCATCATGATAAAGTAACAGATACATCCAAATACGAAGAGGGTCATGAGAACACTCAAGAATGCCTTGGGGCTTGCGAAGAAGAGTATCAAAAGAATAAGTGCAATAAATAACCGCATAAAATATCCCTCCCAATAATAGATAATGTAGAAATATTCGTACATGTATTTATTATACCATAAAAAACGAAAAAAGCAAATCTTAGGGCAAGTGAACTTATAAATATTAATATTTCTGATATTGATTTTAGTAACGAGCATATACGCATATAATGTCAGAAACATTAAAAGACACAGTGAATAAAAATCCATTAAAAATAATATATAAGAGAGAGGAGAGGGCAAAGTTAGAGGCTTTGCTAAATATTTATATTCGTAAAACTTTGCACAAAATCAAAGTTTTGTGCAAAAAGAGATAGGAGTAAAATATATAGACTATGATTATAGTCCTACCCAGTAATTTCAGCACTTTCAAGTCTTTAGCCTTACTAATACTTACTTATTATTTAGTTATTTTACTTTGCATATTATTTATTATTTAATCTTATTCAACAACTTATATTACTTTATTTTTATAACGCTTTAAAATCGATTTTAAGCATCTTAAATATTTTATCTATATAATTTTGATGTTCAAATAATTTTTATCTTTAAATTTTAAATTTATATCTTAATAATTTTTTTAAATTTCTGATCCTACCTCAAAATTTTTCAAAAATCTTCAAATCCCCAGAATCTCCATATTTGCCGTATTTTGCAGGCAACAAACTATATGCCTTAATTTTAAAAACGGCTTAAAATCGATTCTCGTGCGTCGCTATTTTGGACTTTTTTCGGACTTTTTGGTATTACTATATAATTATATAAATTTTCTTCTAAAATTGGCTAATCACTAGAATTGCCAGTATTTTGCTAAATTATCGGATAACAAACTATATGGCTAATTTATAAAAAACACTTAAAAACGATTCTCGTAAGCCGTTATTTTAGCTGATTTCAGAGATTTTCATGTAAAGTTATAATTGTATAATTTTTATTAAAAATCATAAATATAAATTACATATTATAAGTTTAAAAGCTTTAAAATCAATTTGAAAAGTTTTAATGAATAATTTAATTAGTTAATAATTTAAATTGCTTAAAATTGATTTTCAGACTTTATAAATATAATTTAAAATCTAAGATTATAATTAAAATTTATAAATCAATTTGTAATAATCAAATGTTCGTTTTAAGATTTTTTACCAAACAAAATTTTAAAATCTTTAATTTGTAATTTTAATTTAAATTTTAAATTAAAATTATTTTATTAAATTA
>ERZ773104.2990-NODE-2990-length-17328-cov-3.614080_pt1 | contig 17328 bp, 10 predicted proteins | sample MGYA00511920_ERZ773104 | MGnify/ENA primary metagenome ERZ773104 (study PRJEB29015, sample SAMEA2737857) | human gut metagenome | biome: human gut; feature: human-associated habitat; material: faeces | place: China | collected 2012 ...
GTACGTCTTGCAAGCTGTAAAAGATGAATTGTCTGTGGATTATAAAGATGTTCTTCCTTTCCACTTCTCATTTTATGGGCACCCTCACTATCAAGAGTTGTGTCTGTTGATAACCCAAGAGGATCAAAGGCCTTTGAATGAAGTGTTTCAACATCATCCTGTATATCTTTAAGACTTATACCCTCAACTCTTGATACAGTACCTGTGAAGTACTTATTAATAACAGCTGAATCAATACCTATCGCCTCAAATATCTTAGAGCCCTGATATGACTGTATAGTTGATATACCCATCTTAGCTGCTATCTTTACAATACCACTTATGATAGCATTATTATAATCATCAACTGCTGCATAGTAATCTTTATCAAGCATATTAAGATCAATAAGCTCCTGTATGCTTTCCTGTGCAAGATATGGATTGATAGCTGATGCACCATATCCTAACAATGTAGCAAAATGATGTACATCCCTTGGCTCACCACTTTCAAGTATAACAGCCATACTTGTTCTTTTCTTAGTCTGTACAAGATAGTGCTGTACTGCACCTACAGCAAGAAGTGATGGTATAGCTACATGATTTTCATCAACACCTCTATCAGACAGGATAACAATGTTAGTACCCTCTCTATGTGCTCTGTCTACCTCTACAAAAAGATGGTCAATAGCCTTTTCGAGTGATGTATTCTTATAGTATGTAATAGGAATAGTTTCAACCTTAAAACCTTCAACCTTCATATTCTTTATCTTTAAAAGATCTGTGTTAGTAAGAATAGGATTGTTAATCTTTAAGTTCTTACAGTTTTCAGGCTGTTCTTCAAGTATGTTACCATCTTTACCAAGGTACACAGTTGTAGATGTTACGATCTTCTCTCTTATGGAATCTATAGGTGGATTCGTAACCTGTGCAAACAGCTGTTTAAAATAGTTAAACAGAGGCTGGTGTCTGTTAGAAAGTACAGCAAGTGGTGTATCTATACCCATAGCACCGATAGATTCACTTCCGTTAAGTGCCATAGGAAGAATAGATGTTCTGAAATCTTCATATGTATAACCAAATGCTTTCTGTAATCTTGCTCTTTCTTCCTTAGTATGTGCTGGCACCTTTTTGTTTGGTATCTTAAGATCTTCAAGCTTTATAAGATTGTTATCAAGCCACTCACCATATGGCTGCTTAGTAGCATATTTTTCCTTAAGTTTATTATCATCTATAAGCTCACCCTTAACGGTATCTACAAGAAGCATCTTACCTGGATGAAGCCTGTCTTTTACTTCTATTCTGCTTTCATCAATAGGAAGTGCACCTACTTCTGATGAAAGAATAAGATATCCATCCTTTGTAATATAATATCTTGAAGGACGAAGACCATTTCTATCAAGAACTGCACCCATGATATCTCCATCAGAGAAAAGAATAGATGCTGGTCCATCCCAAGGCTCCATCATAGTTGAATAATACTGATAGAAATCCTTCTTCTCCTGCTCCATAGCTTTATTATTACTCCATGGCTCTGGGATTGTAATCATAACAGCCAGCGGAAGAGGCATACCATTCATAACAAAGAATTCAAGTGTGTTATCAAGCATAGCTGAATCCGAACCATTGGTGTTAACAACTGGTGTGATCTTAGACATCTCATCTTCAAGATATGGAGAAACCATTGTTTCTTCTCTTGAAAGCATTCTGTCGGCATTTCCCTTGATTGTATTAATCTCACCGTTGTGAACGATAAATCTGTTTGGATGGGCACGTTCCCAGCTAGGGTTTGTGTTAGTAGAGAATCTTGAGTGTACAAGTGCTATAGCTGATTCATAGCTCTCATCTGTAAGATCCTTAAAAAATGTTCTTAACTGTCCTACAAGGAACATTCCCTTGTATACTATTGTCCTGCTTGAAAGTGAACAGACATATGTATCTTCTGCTGTCTGCTCAAATACTCTTCTTGCAACATACAGCTTTCTATCAAACTCTATGCCTTTATTCACTTCCTTAGGCTTCTTTACAAAGCCCTGCATAATATATGGCATACAGTCAACTGCTTTTTTACCAAGGACATTAGGAAAAGTTGGAACCTCTCTCCAGCCAAGAAACTCAAGTCCTTCCTTTTCAACTATTATCTCAAACATCTTTTTAGCACGGTTTCTTGCAAGTTCATCCTGTGGAAAGAAGAACATGCCTATACCATACTCTCTTTCATTGCCAATCTTAATACCAAGTGGCTTAACTGCTTTTTCAAAAAACTTATGAGATATCTGAAGGAGAATACCTACACCATCACCAGTCTTACCTTCCGCATCCTTACCTGCTCTGTGTTCGAGATTCTCTACGATACTAAGAGCATCAGATACTGTCTGATGAGTCTTTATTCCTTTGATGCTTACAACTGCACCGATACCACAGTTATCGTGTTCGAATTGTGGGTTATAAAGTCCAGGCTGCTTTTTCTGATTTTCCATAGTCCTATCATCCTTTCATGTATAATCTGTTATCAAATCCCTGATATATTTCAATCTGCCAGCGAATTTCCAGCAGGTTATTTTGCAGTGGATTTTTTTCTGCTCATAATATACTCCTATTTTTCATCGTTGTAAATGAATTTTTATTTTAAATTGTCAGATTATTTAATTTTTCCTTAATATATATATTATTATCAGATTATTTATCTTTATATCATCGCATTTTTTCTCTAAAAGCTGTGTATTTAATACAATTTCACTTGTGTTTCCAACATTTATTCTTCTTGTTAATATCTATTTTTTCTTTGTGATGATAAATTGTTTCTGAATTGTTTTTAATTTTTAACATCATTTTCCAGGATATATTTAAAGTCGTAAAAAAATAAAGTGATAAAGCCTGCTCAACAATGTTGATAGGTTTTATCACTTTATTATTTAAAGCAATTCATATGTTTTTTTGATGCAATTCTTTACTTAATTAACCATGCCAGCTTTGATGTTTATTTTATTAATCCATTTTGGCTTTAGGCTTTTCTTTATTAATTATAAAATCTACCGCTTTAGGACACACTTTAAGATTAACTTTATTGTGTTCTCCTCCAAATTCACCATCAAGTGTCCATTTTATATTATCCGGTGATTCAAATGTTATATTGTTTGTCTTAAATGAATAAATCATATCACAGCTTTCAAGCCTCTGTGTCATAAAAGCATTTATCAGCTGCTGGAAATCAAGTGCGTTTCTTATTTCTCTTATAAGAGTAACCTCAAACACCCCATCCTGGAAATCAACATTATCACCTATAAGTCCTTTCATACCTCCAACTGAACTTGAATTGCTCACCATGCCATATATAAAGTTATCCTCTATATCAAGCCTGCTTGAAGTTACTTTCATCTTATATGCTTTAAGGTTTAAAAGTCTTTTTGCCCCCTCTATCACATATGCCTGATGCCCGAACATATTCTTAAGATCCTGCGGTGTTTCGTAGGCAACATCTGTAAATGCACCAAATGCTGCCACATAGTTAAAATACCGTCTGTCATTTATAATTCCGATATCACAAGAAAAGCTTTCTCCACTTACAACATTATATGCAGCCCTTATCTTATCTGAAGGTATGCCAAGACTCTTAGCAAAATCATTCGTTGAACCACTTGGAATGTACCCAATAGGTACTTTTTCATCTCCATATGTTATGACTGCAGATACGACTTCGTTTAATGTGCCATCTCCTCCGCTGCATACTATAATGTCATACAGTCCTTTAGCTGCTTTAATCTTTTCATATCCATCTAATGCTGCTTTCGTAGGATACACAGTAACCTCGTAATCTGCATTGGAGAATATCTGAATAATCTTCATAAGCGAATTCTTAAGCTGTGCTTTTCCCGAATTCGGGTTAAATACAAAAAGCATATTTTTCATGATATTCCTCCATTCTTATATCTCACTCTTTATCAAACCTGCACATGTAAATCCTTACATTTAAGCTCATTAAATCATCTGTCCCATTTATCGCAAAGTGAATTAATCTGATCTGTAAATTTGGCAAGATCTTTGTTAGCTCCGCCCTCATTATGCATAATAACAGTCATAAGACGTCTGCCAGCTGCAACAAGCCTGTCATATATACTTCTGTTGCGTTTATTAATGGTAGTTCTTCTGCTCTTTCTTTCTTTGTTACCCTCTGTAATCATGCAGCCTGTTACAAGATCAAAAGCGCCGCCTGTATATGGTGCATATGCATCAAAGCCATGCTCCTTCTTAAGACATTCTGTGAATTCTTCACATACACTGTCCTCTCCGTGCACAACAAACACTTTCTGTGGCTTATTCCTAAAAGCACTTACCCATCTTATAAGTCCATCTTTATCTGCATGACCACTTGAACCTGGCAGCTGTGCAATCTCAGCCTTAACCTGTATAGGCTCACCAAAGAGCTTTATCTCATCTATTCCATCAATTATTATTCGTCCAGTTGTACCATTTGCCTGATATCCAACAAAAAGCACAGTACATTCAGCCCTCCAGAGATTATGCTTAAGGTGGTGTCTGATACGTCCAGCCTCACACATGCCTGATGCCGATATAATAACCTTAGGTTTTGGGTCAAAATTAATCATCTTGGATTCTTCACTTGATACAGCATATTTAAGCCCTGGAAAAGACAGCGGATTAATGCCCTCTCTTACAAGCTCTATAGCCTCATCATCAAAGCACTGTTCAACATTCCTGCTAAAGATTTCTGTAGCCTCTATTGCAAGAGGACTATCAACATACACATCAAAATCCCGGTCGATAAGATGCTCCGCTTTTATCTTTCTTATATGATATAAAAGCTCCTGCGTTCTACCAACTGCAAATGATGGTATAACAACGTTGCCACCTCTGTCAAATGTCCTTTTAAACACGCTAACGAGTTCCTTAACATAATCTGGTGTACCATTATGGCTTCTGTTACCATAGGTAGATTCCATAACAACATAATCTGCTGTATCAACCATAGCAGGATCTTTTGTTATAGGCTTGTTAATATTACCTATGTCACCAGAGAATACTATCTTCTTAGACACTTCTGACTCTTTATTTTTTTCCTTTGCCCACACCTCTATGCTTGCTGAACCAAGCAGATGCCCTACATCTTTAAACCTCACACTTACATTATCATCTATATTTATGATCTCATCGTACTTTACTCCGACAAACTGTTTCATAACCTCATATACCGCCTTCGCATCATATAAAGGTATGAACTCCTTAAGTGTTCCGTTTGAACGCTTCGCCTTTCTGTTGCGCCATTCAGCTTCAAACATCTGGATATGTGCACTATCTCTTAACATAATATCACACAACTGTACAGTTGCCTCAGTGCAATATATACTGCCTCTAAAGCCATTAACATACAAAAGTGGTATAAGCCCCGAATGGTCTATATGTGCATGTGTAAGAAGAACATAATCTACATCGGATGCCGGTATGGGCAGCTCCTGGTTCTCATATACATCATTTCCCTGTTCCATTCCGCAATCTATCAGTATATTTTTATCACCAACACATAGGTAATGACAGCTTCCTGTAACTTCGTGATCAGCACCTAAAAAAGTAAGTTTCATATGCTTCAACTCCCTCCAGATTCATATTTTGTACACGCTTACGTATCCATCCCGTTATTGTCTGAATACTTCTATCTGTAGGCTTAGTATAACATATAATTCATAAAAATCACATTGTTATATAATAATTTACTTATTTTTTATATATTGGTTACTGCTCAGATTTCAAAATGTATATCTGAAAATGTCACATCAACGTTTCTTGATGCAAACATACCAACATATACATGCTTAGGATCAATAGCAGTAAGCTTAAAATCATACCCTCCTGTTACTTCAGGTCCATCCGCAAACTTTGCCATATATCCATCCTGTGATGAAGCAAGTATAAGATTATATTCTTTTCCTTCTTCTATCGCGATACCTGTTGCTGGTCCATATACAAGCACACCACTTTTTCTTGCATAAGTTCCTACCGTATTCTCTTTTCTTGTAACACACAGAGGTGCTGCTGCCACATAATCGCCTAAAATGTCAGGCATGCACTTATCAATATAACAGTCATCCCTTACCATAAGTCCAAACGATACCTGGTCGTTTAAAAATATCTTATTAACTCTTACCTTCGCTCTTAATGTGAAATTCTTATTAACATCTACCTGTCTGTAATACATAGCTATTCCATCTGTAACAACTGATATCTTACCAAAATTGTTTCTGACAGCTATATGCATGTTGCCATCTTTATCTGCTTCAAGTGTAAAATTCTCCTTGCTTACATCATTTAAAACATCACCAAAAACAGTACCCTTATATTCACCATAATCTTCAAAAAGCCTGCTCTCTTCAAGCTTATCACTAAATATTACAGGCTTATAATCAGCATTTGATACAAGATACTTTTCTTTATATTCCAAAGGATTTTCAGATAAATTCACTACATTTTCAGATAGTCCTGCTATATCTGACTCTTTAATAGCTGACATAACCATATAAGCATTAACTCTTGCACCCCATATATTGGTATGTGTGTTATCTACACTAAGCCTGTTATTGGATGGCCATGCATGAAGATATATTGTATTATCAGCACCGAGCCTGTCATACATCTTGTGAGTCTTTTCAGTCATATCTATAACTGGTATGTCAAGTGTACTTCCAAGCTTTCTTACAGCTTCTGGATAATCGCCGCCTTTAAACTCCCCGACATCCTGTGTTATATGTAACAGAGTATCATCCCATTCTCCTGTAGGAGTTCTCCTTACTATAGGTGTACAAAGTATCACCTTACAGCCTGCCTCATCTGCCTTCTTGATATAATTTTCGTAGAGGGAATGTGCAAATGAACCTTCTGTCTTATAATCTCCATTCGCATCAGTAAAGCGTGACTCCTCTGTTTTCTCATCATTATGTCCAAATCCTATGATAAGAAAATCACCTTTTTTCATGCCATCAAGCAATTCCTTATACTGTGGCTCTGTCGTATAGCTTTTAGAGCTTCTTCCAGAAAGAGCTATATTAACAACCATCACATTATCATTAAGATACTTATCAAGCATTGTTCCATATCCATATCTTGGATAATAATACCTGTCTTTGAAACTACTAAGTGTTGAATCACCTATAACCCATAATGTACTCATAACAATCAAACCTCTTCTTTCATAAACAAGTGAGTGGCAGAATTTAGCTCAGACACTCACATTAATTATTAATAGCTTTTATTTAGATATTCATTTCTTATATGTTCTTCCATGGCTTTAACTTCTTCCTCGAATTCTCTTGCAGAATAAAGAAGACATCCGGCACCTCTTATGATAACCTGTTCAAGTCCATCGGATGTTGCAACAGTCACATTATACTTTCTTCCATTCTCATGTGCAAACTTTTCTATGTAATGATCTGCTGTTTCTGCTTCTTTAGTATATACTACATGTATATTATGGTAATCAATATACTCCTGTGCATGTCCTGCAAGTCTGTACGCATCAAACACAACTATCAGTTCACACTTTTTCATTCCCTGATAGTTACACATAATATCAAGCAGCCTGTCTCTTGCGCTGTCCATGTTGATCTTAGCCAGCTCATCAAGTTCCTTCCATGCATGGATTATGTTATAACCATCTACTAAAAGATAGCTTACTCCCATAGCCTTTGCTGTTCTTTGTCTGTCAGACTGCTTTAACGCCACATATTGTCCAAGCTGATCTGATGATTTTCTTTTTGACAGCTTCCTTCTTTCATTATCGCCTCTGCTGTTAGAAAAGTAAGTTTCTGCCAATATCCTGTCAACCTCATCAGTTCCTATCCATTCTTCTGATACAGTCCTTGCTGCCTGCTTTGATGTCATAGGTTCATTTATATCTGACGTTTTGGGTGGATTAAGAACACTATCAACATGTGCATATTCTGATACCTCATCCCAGCTGACTGTAAAACCTGATCCATGTGCGCAGAACACAGAATCCGGTGTATTCCTTATATCTCTTGTAACATCATAGCCTATTTTTTCTATAACTTCTTCCGAGTTATGGCATGGTCTGTAACCTGACATTCTAAGATTTATGCTCCCAGTTCCCCTTGTGTATGCTGTAAGCTCTGCCTGATAATTCGCAAGGCTTGACACAGGCCCACAGCCTGTTACAAGCACTTCTTCTCCAGTATCATTAATCGTAAATGCTGCTCCCATACGTTCAAGATCTGTCATAGCCCTGCCTATATATTGTCTGTCAAGCTTCATCTCGAATTCATAAAATGGTTCAAGAAGAACGGATTCAGCCTGCATAAGCCCCTGTCTTACAGCTCTGTATGTTGCCTGTCTGAAATCTCCACCTTCTGTATGCTTGTTATGCGCCCGTCCGGCAGCAACTGTTATCTTAACATCTGTAAGTGCTGAGCCTGTCAGTACACCCTTATGTGTTTTTTCACACAAATGTGTATATATAAGTCTCTGCCAGTTCTTTGCCAGCACATCCTCACTGCAGTCAAGCTCATACTTCATACCACTTCCAGGCTCACCTGGTTCAAGTATAAGATGCACCTCAGCATAATGTCTTAAAGGTTCAAAATGTCCGATTCCTTCAACTTTGTTGGCAATTGTTTCTTTATACACAATACTGCCCTCTCCAAAAGTTACATCTATGCCAAACCTTTCCTTAATTATATTCTGAAGCACTTCTATCATAACAGGTCCCATAACCTGTACATGTATTTCTTTAAAATTCTCATCCCATTCTATATGCAGCTGTGGCTCTTCTTCCTCTATAGCCCTGAGCTTTGGAAGCATCTGCATAGGATCAACGCCTGCCGGAAGGTTTATCTTATAGTTAAGCACCGGAGTAAGAACTGGCGAATTGTCTTCCTTCTCATCTCCTATAGCCTGTCCTGCGTATGTGTCTGACAATCCTGTAAGTGCGCATATGTTTCCTGCTACAGCTTCCTGAACAGCTGTATATTTATCTGCACTATATACTCTTATCTGATTGACCTTCTCATCATTTATAATATCCTTGCTCTTTATACAGCCACCTGTTACTTTAATATGTGTAAGTCTTTCTCCTCTTTCATCTCTTGATATCTTATAAACTCTGGCTGAAAAATCCTCACCATATTCCCTGCTGCTGCAGAATCTGTCCATCACACCAAGCAGCTCATCAACTCCATCAAGCCTTAATGCCGAACCAAATATAACAGGAAATATCTCTCTTTCATCTAACATCCTGCTTATGCTTTCATCTGATACCTCTGAATATTTAAGATATTCTTCAAGCGCCCCTTCACTACATGTTGCTATATCCTCATAGTCAGGTTTAACGCCCTTCATATATCCGGTAAAATCTATGCAGCCTGATGACAGCTTATTCTTAAGCTGTTCAAGAAGTCTATATTTATCAGTTCCCTGCTGGTCCATCTTGTTAACAAATATAAAAACAGGCACATGCAGTCTTTTTAACAATCCCCACAATGTGTCTGTATGTCCCTGTACCCCATCGATTCCATTGATAACAAGCACTGCATAATCAAGCACCCATAACGTACGCTCCATCTCCGCCGAAAAGTCAACGTGGCCAGGTGTGTCAAGCAATGTAACATCAAGGTCCTTATAACTAAAGCATGCCTGCTTTGAAAATATAGTTATTCCTCTCTGACGCTCATAGTCATTATTATCAAGAAATGCATCTTTATTATCTACTCTTCCAAGCTTCCTTATGGCTCCAGAAGTGTATAATATACTTTCAGAAAGTGTAGTTTTCCCAGCATCTACATGTGCAAGCATGCCAATAACCAGTTTTTTCATAATCATCCTCGTTTCTATATATCTAGGGCTGAATAAGTTCTTTACTTATAGCTTTATTATAGACTTCTGGTCTTCTGTCTCTGAACAGTCCCCATGAAAGTCTGTCATATGCCAGCTTATCAAGATCAAACTTATGGACGATAACTTCTTCTTCGTCCCTACCCGCCTGATATATTATATCACCTGTGTTGTCAGTGATAAAGGAAGAACCATAGAATTTAAGTGAACTTGACTGTCCCCCATTCTCTTCACACGGCTTAACAGTCTCAACACCAATCCTGTTAGCTGCAACAACCGGAACAAGATTGCATGCTGCATGTCCCTGCATACACCTTCTCCAGTGCATCATGCTGTCACAGTCGAGTATTGGTTCACTGCCTATAGCAGTTGGATAAAAAAGCACCTCTGCACCTTCTACCGCCATAGCCCTTGCTGTCTCTGGAAACCACTGATCCCAGCATATACCAACACCTATGCAGCCGAATCTTGTGTTAAACACCTTAAAGCCTGTATTGCCTGGGACAAAGTAGAATTTTTCCTGATAGTAATGATCATCAGGAATATGTGTCTTTCTATATATTCCAAGCCTTGTTCCATCAGCATCTATAACGGCAACTGTATTATACAGCTGGTTTATATCCTTTTCATAAAAGCTGACTATTATAACCACGCCTAATTCTCTGGCAACCTCTGTAAAATGTACTACAGCTGCATCCTCGTCCACACTTTTTGCGTATTCATAGTATTCATATCTTCTTTCCTGACAAAAGTACTGCCTCTCAAAAAGCTCTGGAAGAAGTATTATATCTGCGCCCTTTTTAACTGCATCCCTTACAAGTCTGTCGGCTGTTTTTATATTTTCCAAAACATCTCTGCCACACTTCATCTGTATAGCAGCAACTCCAGTTATTCTGCTCATATTATCAATCTCCATTTCTACATGGTTTTTTATTCTTCTTTATCCACATTTTATATGTTTTTCTTTATGCCTGCTGGAATCTGCTGCGTTATGCAATGTATATTGCCGCCTCCAACTATTATGTCCCTGGCATATATACCGGTTACTTTTCTGTCAGGCATAAGCTTTGATAACAGTTCTATCGCAGCCTTATCCTTCTTATCACCAAACTGTGGAACAAGTACTTTCGCATTAGATATATAGAAATTCGCATAGCTTGCTGCTAATCTTTCTCCAAGTTCCCTGTTATCTTCACCTTCTGCAAACACATAACCCTTAAGATCCTCTTCTTTTATGCACACAGGCTCATCTGGTATGTATAACTTGTGCACCTTTATCTTTCTACCAAGTGCATCTGTTTCAGCTTCAAGCACTTTAAGGTCGGCTGATGACATATCATACTGTGGATCATTCTCATTATCTGTCCATGCAAGCACAACATTAGCAGGCGATGTAAACGCACACACATTATCAACATGCTCATTGGTTTCATCATTATATATTCCATATGGCAGCCATATAACCTTCTTTGCTCCAAGATATTCCTTAAGCTTATCCTCTATCATAGCTTTACTAAGCTGTGGGTTTCTGCCCTTACTTAAAAGACAGCTTTCAGTCACTATAACAGTGCCCTCACCGTCGCTATGTATAGAACCGCCTTCAAGCACAAATGGAGCTGCATCATAATAATCTATCCCCATCATGTCGCAAAACAGACCTGCTGCCATATCATCCTTTTCCCAGTCCATATACAAGCCATCATATTCTCCACCCCATGCGTTGAACTTCCAGCTTATTCCACGTATATCTCCTGATGCATTCTTTACGAATGTCGGGCACATATCTCTTGCCCACGCATCATCTGTCTCTATGTTAACAACCCTGACTTTATCGTCTAACATCTGCTCTGCTTCTGTCATATGCTCACTGTCTGTAAGCATATACATATTCTCAGACTGGGCGATATGCCCGGCTATTTCCTTAAACACTCTTTTTGCCGCTGCTGCCTCACCAGGCCATGAACCTGGTCTTACCGGCCATATCATAATAGTGCCATCATGCTTTTCATATTCAGCCGGCATGTAATATCCATCATGTGACGGAGTTGAATTTATAATACTCATCTGTTTTATTCCTTATAATCTTATATAACCCACAGCTGGCATATATGCCATATCTGCTATATTAAAGCCTGCACTTAAAGTCTTCATATCCGAAGCTTTTAATCAGACTTAGTTTTCCATCTTTTAGCACAGATATAGATGGAAGCGGCATTCCATTAAATGTATTATTTTTCACCATTGAATATATAGCCATATCCATAAATATAAGTCTGTCGCCCACATTTATCTCATGGTCGAACTCATAATCACCTATAATATCACCTGCAAGGCATGTATATGAAGAAAGTCTGTATACAAAATGTGCATCCTTTGATGCCTCTTGTGTCTTTAATATATCTGCCACCATCTGTGCTCCATATAAAGGCGGTGTGTATGGCATCTCAAGCACATCAGGCATATGACATGCTGCTGAGGCATCTAAAATAAGAGTTTCTATGCCATTATCCACCTTATCAAGCACCTCTGTTACAAGATATCCTGCGTTGAGTGCAACTGCCTCTCCTGGCTCAAGATACACTTTTACATGATATGTATCCTGCACATGTCTCACACAGTCAATAAGCAGCCTGACATCATAATCTTCTCTTGTTATATGATGTCCTCCACCCATATTAATCCACCTGCAGTTATGCATATATTTCCCGAATTTTTCTTCTACTGCATCAAGTGTTGTCTTAAGATCATCTGAATTCTGTTCACACAGCGTATGAAAATGCAATCCATCAACACCTTCAAGAAGCTGCTCATCCTCATCTATGCCTTTGTTAAGTGCCTTAAGTGTAACTCCAAGCCTTGAACCTTCTGCACATGGATCATATATAGCATGCTCACCCTGCGTTGATACTTCCGGGTTGATTCTTAATCCTATGCTTACTCCTGCTTTTAGACACTGTTTCTTATACTTTTTAAGCTGGTTTACTGAGTTAAATATAATATGGTCGCATATCTTAACAAGTTCATCCATGTCCTCCTGCTTATATGCTGGTGCAAAAACATGATTCTCTTTATTCATCTCTTCTTTTCCAAGCCTTGCTTCGTACAATCCGCTTGCCGTTGTCCCGCTTATATACTGACCTATAAGCGGATACATGGCATAAGCTGAAAACGCTTTCTGTGCAAGAAGTATATGACAACCAGTTTCTTTTTCCACTCCATTAAGAATCTTTAGATTGTGAATAAGTTTGTTTTCATCTATAACATATGATGGTGTTTTTATATCTTTAAATACTACTGTATCCAATTCATTTCTCCTGGAATTCATATTTTTATCTTCTCATTTTTAAGCTGCTCACATTATAAGCTGCTTATATTTTAAGTTTCTTATCTTTTAAGCTTCTCGTATTTTAAACTACTTAACTAATACCGGGTTCTCCTCAACAACCCATGGAAGTCCCCATTTGTTAAGAGCTTCCATATATGGATCTGGATCAAACTCCTCAACATTATACACTCCAGGCTTATTCCACTTTCCAGTTACAACCATCATAGCACCTATCATAGCAGGAACACCTGTTGTATATGATATAGCCTGTGATTCTACTTCTTTATAACATTCCTGATGGTCACATACATTATATATGTATATTTTCTTTTCCTTTCCATCCTTTTTACCTGTAAATATACATCCAATATTAGTCTTTCCAACTGTTCTCTCACCAAGACTTGCAGGATCTGGAAGCAGTTCCTTTAAAAGCTGTATAGGTACAACTTCAACATTTCCTACCTTTACTGGATCAGTTCTTAACATACCTACATTTTCAAGGCATTTCATATGTGTAAGATAGCTTTGCCCAAATGTCATAAAGAATCTTATTCTTTTAACACCTGGTATGTTCTTAGCAAGAGATTCTATCTCTTCATGGTGAAGAAGATACATATCCTTCATACCAACCTCTGGAAAATCATATTCCCTCTTAATAGACATAGCTGGCACCTCTACCCAGTGTCCATCTTCCCAATATGAGCCAGGTGCTGATACTTCTCTTAAGTTTATCTCTGGATTAAAGTTAGTTGCAAATGGATATCCATGATCGCCACCATTGCAGTCTAGTATATCTATAGTTTCTATTTCATCAAAGTAATGCTTAAGTGCATATGCACTGAATACACTTGTAACACCTGGGTCAAATCCTGTTCCAAGAAGTGCCATTATGCCTGCATCTTCAAACTTTTTCCTGTAATTCCACTGCCATGAATAATCAAAATAAGCTGAGAAGCCTTCTTCCTTACATCTTTTTTCATATATAGCTCTCCACTCTTTATCCTCTGTATCCTCTGCCTCATAATTCGCTGTATCTATATAATTCACGCCAGTTTTCAGACATGCATCCATAATAGTAAGATCCTGATATGGAAGTGCAAGATTGAGAACTGCTTCAGGCTTATAGTTCTCTATAAGAGACACAAGCTCATCCACGTTATCTGCATCAACCTGTGCTGTTGTTATAACAGTACTTGTTTTACCTGAAAGCTTTTCCTTAAGTGCATCACATTTACTTTTAGTTCTGCTTGCTATACATATTTCTGTAAATACATCACTGTTCTGACAGCACTTATGTATAGCCACACCAGCTACACCGCCACATCCTATTATTAATAATCTGCTCATAATCCTTATCCTCCTGATATTCTATCCAGGTTTACCTTTAACACCTGTTTCTTTATTTATTTAATAATGTAATTAACGTTCCTCTTCCTCAAGCATATCCTCAACATATTTAGGGAGCATAAAGGCTCCTCTATGTAAATTAGTTGTATAATATCTTGTCTTTATTCCTAATTTCTTCCATTCATCCGGCTTAAAATCAATTAACGGATGATATTTCTTTGATGCAAAGCCAAAGAGCCAGTAACCTGATGAACATGTCGGTATATGTGCCTGGTATACACGGCTTACTGGAAATGCCTGATATGCCTTTCTATGCATTTTCACACACTCTTCTTTGTCCTCTGAATAAAACGGACTTCCATGCTGGTATACCATGATTCCATCTTCTTTAAGAGCCTTATAGCAGCTTCCATAAAACTCTTTTGTAAACAGTCCTTCAGTATATCCGAAAGGGTCTGTGGCATCATTGATTATAAGATCGTATTCATCTGTCTTGCTTCTTAAGAAACGCAGACCATCCTGTATATATACATTAACTCTTTCATCATCCAGGCCACATGCAAGCTCCGGAAAATACTCCCGGCATACCTCCGCCAGAGTTTCATCAGGCTCAACTACGTCTATTCTTTCTATAGTCTTATAGTTAATAAGTTCTTTTGCAACGCCACCATCTGCACCACCGATTATAAGAACATTCTTAACAGCTGGATGAACAGCCATAGGTACATGTGTAACCATCTCATCATATATAAACTCATCCTTTTCAGAAAACAGAATCTCTCCATCAAGTGCTAAAAACTTTCCAAACTCATCTGATACAAGTACATCTATTCTCTGACAGTCACTTTCTACTGAACACAGCTGCCTCTCTATCCTCATTGACAGCTTGACATTGGTTGTGTGCAGCTCTGAAAACCACATTTCCATAATAAGCCTCCATTCTTGCGCTGCTTTTCAGCGCACTATTTAACTAAAATGCATTCTTAAGCACCATGAGATTATTCACCATAGGATCCTCTGTACCCTGCATAGAGCATCCTTTTTCTTTAACATATAATATATACTCTATAATCTCCTCTGTTATCATCTCACCTGGTGCAAGTATAGGTATTCCTGGTGGATAACACATGACGAATTCGCCTGATATTCTTCCCTTTGTATCCTTAATAGGAAGTGATTCCTTATCAGCATAAAAGGCTTCCTGAGGGGACTTCTCCACAATCGGACTTATGAATTCCCCACTCAGCATGCCAGTTTTATCTTTTTTATAGATTCTTGCTATATCTGCAAGTGCTCCTACAAGTCTTTCTATATCCTGCAGTCTGTCTCCGATAGATATATAAGCAAGTATGTTACTCACATCGCCAAACTCTATCTGTATATCATACTCATCACGCAGAAGATCATATACCTCTATTCCTGCAAGTCCAAGACCAAGTGTGTGCACAGACAGCTTAGTTACATCATAATCATATACACTTGTACCATTAACCAGCTCCTTGCCATATGCATAGTAGCCGCCTATGTCATTAATCTCTTTTCTTGCATATTCAGCCATTTCCATAACCTTAGTAAACGACTCCCTGCCTCTTAGTGCCAGATTTCTTCTTGATATATCAAGACTTGCAAGCAAAAGATATGATCCGCTTGTTGTCTGTGTAAGATTGATTATCTGCCTTACATAGTCTGCATTTACTCCTTTATTGGTAAGAAGTATCGAACTTTGTGTAAGTGAACCACCTGACTTATGCATAGAGACCGCTGCCATATCAGCGCCAGCCTTCATAGCTGATGCCGGAAGATCTGGCTGGAAGTAAAGATGTGTGCCGTGTGCTTCATCTGCAAGCACCTTCATGCCATGTTCATGTGCAAAGCTTACTATGGAACATATATCTGAACATATACCATAATATGTAGGATTATTTACTAATACAGCTACTGCATCAGGGTTATCCTCTATTGCTTTCTTCACAGAATCCAGATTCATCCCTAACGATATTCCAAGTTCAGAATTAACCTCAGGGTTAACATATACAGGAACCGCGCCACACAGCACCAGTGCATTGATAGCACTCTTATGTACGTTTCTTGGAAGTATTATCTTATCTCCCCTTTTACAGTTGGAAAGTATCATCGCCTGGACTGCTGATGTCGTACCACCTACCATAAGAAAAGCATTCTCTGCACCAAAGGCTTTAGCTGCCAGTTCTTCTGCATCCCGTATAACAGACACAGGATGGCACAGATTATCAAGTGGTTTCATGGAATTAACATCTATTCCTACGCACTTTTCTCCCAGCAGATTAACAAGCTCTGGATTTCCTCTTCCTCTCTTGTGTCCCGGAACATCAAACGGAACAACTCTCTGTCTTCTTAATCTTTCCAATGCCTCGTATATCGGAGCTCTTGTCTGGTCATCTAACATTCTTTTATCTCCATTCCCATATATAATAATAGCTTCCAGGTCCAGAATACATTATCCCTGGATGATTATATTTTCTTTATAATCTGTGAACTACTGCTATATACTTAAAGAAATTACTTAAAGAAATTAAGCTTAATATCCACATTAAGCAGCAAAACAAAAAAGAGACAGTCGTGCATTTTACACAACCATCTCTATAGTCTGATCATAATTCTAATCTGGTTTAACCCCCTTTATGTAATGTACATAAACTATACATAAATCTGGAATTAATACCAATTATTTAAGGAAATCAGCGAATATATACATAGATAATTATACTCATACTTAGTATCTATAACTTAGTATCTATGACATACAAATATGCGTCACTCTTTATTGACCGTTTCACAAGATGATG
>ERZ773104.2993-NODE-2993-length-17302-cov-23.882588_pt1 | contig 17302 bp, 15 predicted proteins | sample MGYA00511920_ERZ773104 | MGnify/ENA primary metagenome ERZ773104 (study PRJEB29015, sample SAMEA2737857) | human gut metagenome | biome: human gut; feature: human-associated habitat; material: faeces | place: China | collected 2012 ...
TTTGCCCTAAACAGCGAAAAGGGTGTCAAAACACCACGCTGGCGAATATTGGGCATAAAAAAATGCCACCTATATTCGAGCAAAATAAATTTTGCTAATTATTAATGTTTCGTAAACTAGCATTAATAAATTTTTATAGCAAGGAAGTGATGAAAATGTGGAGAGATTCAGAACAAATTTTAGATAGTGTTTTTTTATCATATGATAAAATTTTAAAAAGATTAAAGTTATTAGGAACAACAACTAAACATGGTAAAGAAGTAAAGCATGTAGATTTAAGAAAAGCTGTAGATGTTATGTTAAAAAAACATCCAACTTGCAGATGGAGAAGTGAAAAAATAAGAAGTAGAAAATATTTTATTTTAGTAGAAGGGTATTACTGGATAAAATTTGTGTATTTTGAAAAAGAAAAATCTTTAATAGATACTGATGTAGAATTTTTTGAAACCAGAATTAAATTGTATGAAGATTTTTTGAAAGTAGAGCATAATGAAAATTGGTGGAACGAAGATATGGATATAAAACAATTAGAAAAATATTTTAATAGAGCAGAATCTAGTATAAGAAAAGCAATTAAAAAAATGTGTGATAATGGTTTTAGTAATTATAAATATTTAGATAATAATAAAGTTATTATTTCAAGAAAAGGAGTTGGATGGATTTGTAAAAATGTGTTTAAGCAAAAGTATCTAGAGTTATTGGAGAAATATAAAATGGAGTTAACGGAGTTATATATTAAAGCAGGTTATCCTTATGATCATTTTTTCTATAGAAATTAATTGCAAATATTTAGAAGTATTTATTGAGAAAATTGTCATTTTATGATATAAAATATAATAGATAATTGTAATAAAAATGGGGGAATATTTATGGCACAAAATAAACAATTACATAATGCTAAAAATGACAAATTTGATGAATTTTATACAGAGTATTCTGATATTGAAAAAGAAATGAATGCTTACATTGAATATAATCCAGATGTTTTTAGAAACAAAACAATATTATTGCCATGTGATGATCCGGAATGGAGCAACTTTACAAGATATTTTGCACAAAATTTTGAAAATTTTGGATTAAAAAAATTAATTTCTACTAGTTATGCTTCAAATAGTAAAAAAGAAAAATATGAACAATTAACATTATTTGAAATGAATAGTCCTAAATTTGATAAAAAGAAAACTAAATCACATGGAAAAATATTTACATTGGATAGAGATACTAACAAATCAGGTAGAGTTGATATAGAAGATTTGGACTGGAATTATTTAAATGGGGATGGAGATTTTAGATCAAAAGAGGTAAAAAAATTAAGAGATGAAGCTGATATTATAATTACTAATCCTCCATTTAGTTTATTTAGAGAGTTTGTGAATTGGATATTTGAAGATAATAAGAAATTTATAATTATAGGAAATGAAAATGATTGCACAACTAAAGAAATTTTTCCATTAATACAAACAGGAAAAATGTGGATAGGAAAAAATGCAGGAGATATGTCATTTAAAGTTCCAAAAGAATCCGAACCAAGAGAAACAAGGTTTTGGATTGATAAAACTGGACAAAAGTGGAGAAGTATGGGTAATATTTGTTGGTACACTAATGTCGATTTAGGTAGAAGACATGTTTCTTTAAAATTAATGAGTATGGAAGATAATTTAAAATATAATAAACCATTAATAAAAAAACTAAAAAAAGACTATGGAATTAACTATTATCCTAAATTTGACAATTATGATGCAATCGAAGTTCCAAGATATGATGCTATACCAGATGATTATGAAGGAGTTATGGGAGTACCAATTACTTTCTTAAAATATCATAATCCAGAACAATTTAAAATATTGGGACATACTCATTCAGGAGATACGAATGAAGCTGTAGAAAAAATAAGATTGGATTCGAAAAAAAGACATAGGGGATATATTAATGGAAAACAAATATATGATAGAATATTAATAATCAAGGGGGATAGTAAAAATGAAAACAACACTTAAAACAGATTTAACAGTAGGAGACATTCGCGAGGGATTTGTATATAATGAATATGAAGGAAAAGGACTATTTGGATGGTCTGGAAAATTGACTATTCAGCCAGAATACCAAAGAAATTATATTTATGCTAAAGAAAAGAAGGAGGCAGCTGTCATAGATTCTCTATTAAAAGGATATCCTTTAGGCTTATTATATTTTGTAAAAACAGGAGAAAATACTTATGAAGTATTAGATGGACAACAAAGAATAACAAGTTTTGGAAGATATATAACGCATAAATTTGCTCTAAAAGATGAAAATGGAATGGAGCAATACTTTGATGGGCTGCCATTAGACAAGCAAGAAAAGATTTTAAATTCAAAATTAACAATTTATATTTGTGAAGGAGAAGAAAGTGAAATAAAAGAATGGTTTAAAACAATTAATATTGCTGGAATCCCTTTAAATAATCAAGAATTGTTAAATGCAATTTATTCTGGACCTTTTGTCACACTAGCAAAGGAAGAATTCAGCAATTCACAAAATGCATATATTCAAAAATGGAGTGCATATATAAAAGCAGAAGTTCTAAGGCAAGGCTTTTTAGAAAAAGCTTTGGAATGGGTGAGCAAAGGAAATATTGATGCATATATGAGTCTACACAGAAAAGATAATAATATTAATGAATTGAAGACTTATTTTAATACAGTAATAGATTGGGTTTCTACTACTTTTATAGATGTTATTCCAGAAATGAGAGGTTTGGAGTGGGGAAGATTATATGAAACATATCATAAAAATTCATATAATCCTTCAAATGTTTCAGAAATTTTAAATAAATTATATTATGATGAACAGGTAAAAAATAAAAAAGGAATCTGTGAATACATTTTGGGAGGATGTGTAGATACGAAGTTATTGGAAATCAGAGTTTTTGATGATATGACTAAAAAAATTGTTTATAATAAACAAACAATAGAAGCAAAAGTAAAGGGAGTATCAAATTGCCCACTATGTGCCGTAGGAAACAATTCTAATAAGACTAGAATCTGGGAATTAAAAGAAATGGATGCTGATCATGTAACTGCTTGGAGTAAAGGCGGAGCAACTGATATTAATAATTGTGAAATGCTATGTTCAACGCATAATAAATCTAAAGGAAATAAATAAAATATTGTAATATAAATATTATTAGGAAGAGGAAAAAATATGAAAGCAAAAGAGTCAAAATTAGATGATTTATTGTCAAATGTCGATACAAAATTTACTGTCCCAATATTTCAAAGAAAATATAGTTGGGATGAAGAACAATGTCATACATTATGGAAGGATTTGCAGAAATTAGGGGAGACATCTTTAAATTCAGGGCACTTTATTGGTTCTATTGTATGTTATCAATTAAACGATATTGATATGCCTGGTGTAATAAAAGAAAAAATATTAATAGATGGACAACAAAGACTAACGACTCTTTCTATATTGATGATTGCATTGTCTAGAGCGTATGAAAAATTAGGAGAGAGAACAGCTGCTGATGACATAAAAAATAGATTTATTTTTAATAATACATATCAGGGAGAAGATAGATTTAAATTAGTACCAACAGCAGATGATAAGGAGACATATTTCTACATAGCCAAGGGATTAGAAAGCGAATTGATACATCCTTCTGAACAACTTTTAAATAATTTCAATTACTTTGTAGATTTATTACCTAATACAGTTGAAGAATTAAATAAAATATATATGGCTATTATTAAATTAGATATTGTTTATGTTGTTTTAACAAAAAATCAGGACAACCCTCAAATAATATTTGAGAGTATGAATTCAACAGGAAAAGGATTAAGTCAAGGTGATTTATTAAGAAATTATCTATTATTAGATTTAGATACTGAAGTTCAAAAAAATTTATATGAAAGTTACTGGAGACCAATAGAGCAAGACTTTGGACAACAGGGATATGTAGAAAGATTTGATTTCTTTTTGAGAGATTACCTAATTATGACAGAAAAGAAAAATAATATTAGACTTGATCGTGCTTATGAAGAATTTAAAAATTATTATGAAGAGAAAGATTTTTCAAAAGAAGAAATAATAAAAAGATTAAGAAAGTATTCAAAATATTATTCTACTATATATAATTGTAAAGACAAAGATGCTGAAATTAATAATCTATGGAAACAACTGAAAATACAAAGAGCTGATACAGTATATCCATTTTTAATGCAAGTATATAATGACTACGAAGAAAGTCAAAAAACTCATGAATTTGAACTTTCAAGAAAAGATTTTATAGATATAGTAAAGGCAATTATTTCATATGTTTTTAGAAGGTATATATGTGAAATTCCATCAAATTCATTAAATAAAACATTTGCTATATTATATAATTCTGTAGATAAGAAAAATTATAGAGTAAGTGTATTAGCTACTCTAATGTTATTAGACTCATATAAAGTATTTCCTAATAATGAAGATTTCAAGAGAGCTTTTGCTACAAGAGACATGTATAATACTAGATTGAAAAATTATATATTAGAACAACTTGAAAATTACAACCATCAAAATCCTATTTCAATTGACAATAATAAAGTTTCTATAGAACATATATTACCAGAGACTCCAGTTTTAAAATCTTGGTGGCAAGAAGTATTAGGTGATGGATGGAAACAAAAACAAAATGAAAATATGCACAGGATAGGAAATTTGACATTAACAAAACCAGTTTATAATTCTGAAATGAGAGATTACAGTTTTAAGAAAAAACTAGCTGTATCAGGAGGAATTAAAGATAGTCACTTTATATTAAGTAATTGGATTTTAGATTATGTAGATAATTATGAGAAAGAAAATAAAAAAGATGCAGAATGGAATATTAAACAAATTAATGATAGAAGTTATGATTTGGCTGATTTAGCAGTAAAGATTTGGGAATATCCAAATTTAAGTGAGGAAGAAATAAAGCCATATAAGTTTTCTAATAAATATGAAAAAGTATCTTATGAAAATATAGATCATCTTCCAGAGATGAAGGAAAAGATACAAAAGGTATTTGATAGATTTGATAAAGATATAATGGAATTAGACGATAGAATTACTAAAGTAATTACAAAACATTATATAGCTTATAAATATGACTATTCAAATTTCGCTGAAATAATAGTGTACAAAAATTCTCTAAATATATTATTGGATTTACCAATTGAATTATTAAAGGATGATAAAAATATAGCTGAAAGTATTACTGTTGGTAGTTGGGGAACAGGAAATATTAGAATAAAAGTATGGGATGATTCAGATTATGATTATAAATTAGATTTGATTAGACAATCGTTAGAGAACGAGAAAAATATAAATTAAAACAAATGATAAGCAAGATAAATTATGTATATTGCATGATTATTTTGCTTATTATTATTTAATATTCAAAAATATAATTAATAGAGGAAATAATATGTTAGAACAAACACGAAAATTAAAAGTAATATTTACAAAAACTCAAAACAATACTATTGATAGTATCATTGAAAATATAAAAAAAGCAGGAGATAATTATAAAACTATAGAGTTATGGAAATTTGATCAATCATTAGGCGGAATAGGTGGTTATTGTCAAGGATGCGATCCAGCCAATTCTAATCCATTTCAAGGTTCAATATATAGAAATGCATATAGATGTTTTCAATATGTTAGAGCTGATATAGATATTTTAGATTTAAACTATACAGCAAGAGATATAATAGAAAATTGTGGCCATCATTTCGAGGAATCAATAAAAATATATTTAAGTATTTATAGAAAATTAGAATTTTTAAAAGTTAGGAAGTATCCTTTAGGAAAACTATTAAAATATATATCTGATAAAAATATTTTTGAAACAAAATTAAGTGAAGAGTTAAAATTGTTTGTTGATTTGTATAACATATCCAAACACGAAATTCTATCAAATGATGAATTAGATAGAACATTTCATTTAGATGATGCGATAATATGTTATTTTGCATCAAGGATAGTAGGTAAAAAAATACTAATGTTAATAGATAATAATACAGCACAGGCAACATATGAAATAAATTGGAATAAATATGGAAAAAACATAAATAGATTTTAAAAAAAGAAAATGGAGTAAAAAAAGAATGATTTATATTACAGGTGATACACATGCTGACTTTTCAAGATTTGAAGAGAATAAATTTCCTATACAATCTGAAATGACTAAAAATGATTATATAATTATTTGTGGTGATTTTGGTGGAGTATGTAACTATATAGTAGAGAGTATATATGAAAAGCATTGGCTAGATTGGTTAAATAATAAAAATTTTACAACTTTATTTGTTGATGGTAATCATGAAAATTTTGAAAGATTATATAATTATCCAGTGGAAGAATGGCATGGTGGTAAAGTTCATCAAATAAGAGAATCAGTTATTCATTTAATGCGAGGAGAGATATTTAACATAGATAATAAAAAGTTCTTCACATTTGGTGGTGCTAGATCACACGACATAATGGATGGAATATTAAACATAGACGAATATGAAAAAATAATATATGAGTATCGAAAAAGAGGAGCATATTTTAGAATAAGAGATTATTCGTGGTGGGATTTAGAACTTCCAACTGATGAGGAAATGAAAAGTGGAATAAAAAATTTAGAAAAAGTAAATTATAAAGTTGATTATATTATTTCTCATTGCTGTCCTACAAGCATACAAACATTGTTAAATCTATTTTATAAAAAAGATACTTTAACGGATTATTTACAAAAAATTTCAGAAAAATGTGAGTTTAAGAAATGGTATTTTGGACATTATCATGATTATAGGCAAGTTAATTCACAGTTTACATTACTATATGAGAATATAGTACCATTAGAATTTAATAGTATTTTAAAATAAATATCAATAAAATTTGAGAAAATATCTCAAAAATATTGATATTTTTAAAGCTTTAGCATATAATATATAAAGTAAAGGAGGATTTTAAGATGTTAATAAGATTTAGTTTTAAAAATTTCAAATCTTTTAAAAATGAAAATTGTTTAGATATGGAAGCAACATCATTAAAAGAACATGAATATAATGTGGCTAAAACAGAAAATGGTGAATATTTGAAAGTATCTGCAATTTATGGTGCCAATGCTAGTGGAAAAACTAATGTGTTACAGGCTTTTGATTATATGAAAAAAAGAATATTAGTAAGTGATGACTCTAAAAAGAATTCTCCAATAGATGAAGAAAGTATTTATAGCTTTATGATAAATAATGCTCCAATCGCTTTAGAAGTAGAAATATTAGCTAAAAACAATAAAATATATAAATATGGTTTTGAAGTTTTAAAGGATACAATTATTTCAGAGTGGTTATTTGAGAAAAGAGTAAATAAATTTTATGCTATTTTCGAAAGAGAAAATAACAATGTATCAATGAAACCTAATAAAATTTCAGATTTAGTGAATATAGATGAAAGAACATTATTCTTAAATATATATAGCAAAATAGATAGAAATAATGAGGATTTCAGCAATGTATATGACTGGTTTGTGAATAGCATGTATTTAGACTTAGGTAATCCAAATTTTGAAAGATTTATTAATAACAGAGTTTCATTAAAAATACTAAGCGATGAAAACTATAAAAAAGAACTATTAAAATTTATAAAAACATTTGATTCTGGAATTGAAGGAATAAAAACTACTCCAGATTCATTAGAAGCCGTTAAAAGTAATAATGGTATTATAGATATTGAAGTTCTTCACAGAGGAGAAAATGGAGAGTTAAAAGCATTACCATTTTATTTAGAATCTAATGGTACGAGAAAAATGTTTCACTTATTTGATTTCTTTATGGATGCATTAAAAAATGGAATGGTATTATTTGTTGATGAATTAGATGCAAAATTACACCCACTATTAACTAGATATATTATTAACTTATTCCATAATAGTCAGACTAATATAGGAAATGGACAGTTAATATATTCAACACATGATACAGTAAACTTAAATAAGGAAACATTTAGAAGAGATGAAATATGGTTTGCAGAAAAAGATAAAGATGGAGTTTCAAAGATATACTCTTTGGCTGATTATAAAATTAACGATGTAAAAGTTAGAAATGATGCAACTTACAATAAAGATTATTTATCTGGAAGATATGGTGCTATTCCAGTATTAGAGAATTTTGAGGTAATATAAATGAAAAACAAAATAATAGTGATTATATATTACAGAAATATTTTACTTTTTTGATAAGAAATTGTAAATTTCGACAAAATATTTGCAACGAATATGATATATATCAAAAAAATGGAGAAAGTAAATGAGTGAAAGATTAGGAGTGGACTTGAAGGTACAGAGGATACTAAAAGGGGTATCACAAGAAAAGATGGTTGAAGATTTAAATATAAGTAGATCTAAGGTGTCAAGTTGGGAAACGGGTAGGAGAGAAATGAGTCTATATGATGCTGTAATAATTAGTGATTATTTTGATGTTAGTATGGACAATTTATTTAATAAAAAAGCATTAAATTCAGAACAAGTCTTACAAATAGCAAAACGATAAAATATCATTAGAGGAAAAGAAAGAAAACTTAAAAAGGATACTTTATTTTAAAAGTGAAAGAGAGGCAAAAGAAATTATATAAATGATACAATATGACTCAAAAATTTTAAAAAATTGCATTTTTCTGGTCAGATTTTATATAGAATTATTAATTAAAAAAATTTATAATAATAATAACAAGTACTTGAAAAAAATAGAATAATTTAAAGAAAAGAAGGAAAGAAAATGAATGAAGAAAATGTAAAAAACAAAGTGATTATACCATTTCTGAATAGTATTGGCTTTAAAGAAGCCAATTTATCATATGAAGATAGTTTTACAATTAAATTAGGAAAAAACACTGTCAAAAAGAAAGACTATATTTCTGGAAGACTGGATATATTAGTAAAAATAGATAATATACCTTTTTTATTATGGGAAATGAAAAAAGAGGGATTGCAAATTACTGATGAAGAAGTAGGACAAGCAATTTCATATGCAAGATTAACTGAACCAATTACACCATATACAATAGTGTCAAATGGAACAAATACACAAATATATAATACTTTTAATAAGAAATTAATTAATCAAGACGACTTGAATAAAAAATATAATACACCTAATTTTAATGAAACAATTAACTATAGAATGGATGCACTTTCAGAAATTATTTGTTATTCGAAAGATAATCTTATTAGTTTTTTAAAAAACATAAATAACAGGGAATTAGAGAGAGTTAAAGGCAACAAATATATTAAAGAATTATATGTACCAAGAACAGAGATACATGATTTGTTTAATAATTTTTTGGACAATGATAGTAAATTGTTTTTTATTACTGGAGAGTCTGGCATTGGAAAAACTAATACAATGTGTAATTTATTAGAAAACAATATAAATAAATCAATGATACTATTTTATAATGCTTGTTTTATTAGTAATTCTATAATTAATCAAATAATGGATGATTTTAATTTTGGATTTGATGAGCAACTTTTTAATAGGCAATTATTTAATAGAATAAATTTACTAGCTAAAAGAGAGAATAAATATTTCATAATTTGCATCGATGCCATTGACGAATTAGCAATACAAAATCCTCAAATAGAAATAGATAAAATTTTAAATATAGTATCCGAGTATTCAAATATTAAAGTTTGCTTATCATGTAAAGACAGTTTTGTTAAAGATTTTGAAGAAGTTAATGGAATTTCTTCTAAATTAAAAAATATTTCACGAATAGATTCTAGACTAACAGATTTTAATGATAAGGAAAAAGATGAAATAATTCAAAATTATAAAATATATTATGATGTATCAATAAATGAAAATATTATACAAAATATTAAAAATTATTGTAATAATGGTTTTTTGTTTCGCGTGATTTTTGAGACATATAGGGGTAAAACAATAAATGAAGAAATAGAAGATATTTCAATCATAAAAAAGTATATTGAAATAATATCTCAAAATTATAATCTCAATTTTAAGGATTTGATTTTTTCTTTAACCATTTTAGGCGAAGTTTTTTCAAAGGAAATAGATGATTGGCCTAGACTATTGATAGAAGAGGAAAAAATTGATAATGAATTGAGAATAAAAAATAGTAAAGTGATGTTGGATACATTAGTAAATATAAATATTTTACAAAGATATACAACTAATGAAACTAATTATATTGATTTTAATTTTAAACCTTTATCATATTATGCAATTACAATTTTATATGGTGGTTTAAATATAAAAAGAGGCAAAGATTTTATAGAAATGCTATTTGAATTAAATAATAATAGACGAAGTAAGGAATCGCTGCGATGGTATAACAATTATATAAAAAATTTTCAATATAGTGATATATATAAATTTAAAAAAGAATATGGGTTAATGTTAATTAATCAATATAGAAAAATTGTAAATAAGCATTTTTATAGTATTAGAGATAAGTTTGAATTAGGCGAAGATATTAATGATGTGGGAATAGCAATAGACAATAGTTCTTCTTGCTTAGTAGATATTTATGGTTTCTATAAAAAAAATAATAATAATGATGATGTTAGAATAATTGATTTCAAAGAAAAAGACACGTTGATAAAAAATGGAATGTATGGATATACTTCTAATATGTCAAAAATAGATATACCTAAAATTATTAAAGATAAATTGCAAAAAATCATAGAAAATAAGTGTTTAAATGAAGAGAATTGTAAGTATTTAAATATAGAATATGTATTAAATATGATATTTCTATATGGTAAGACATATAAACTTGATTATAAATATGAAAAAACAAATTTTATACCAAACTTCAATGAATTTCTTCCATTAAATTTAATGGAGTTAAGTAAAAAAATAATTATGTTTAATATTGAACAACTAAAGACGATTGATGTTATAGATAAGAGTTTAAATAATGAGGAATTATATCAGCAGTTAATTACAGGAAAAATAAATATTCCAGAATGTAATTATAGTATTAATGGAAAAGGAAGAGTTCCTATTTATTCATTAGTAAATCGAATAACAACTTTGATTGATAGTTTCTCCATAAGTATTATTGATAAACCTCATCTAATAGTTCCTAAAGATGTTAGCAAAGCCAAAAATTCTTCTTGGGTTTCAGATATTATTATTGAAACATTTACTAAAGAAGAATTGCAAAAATATCTGGAAGATTTACTTTCAAAATACATTGATGAATATATTTCGATAGTAGAAAGTAATTTCCCAACATTAAAAAATAAAATGCCATATTATAACCTGTTTAAGAATGGAATATTAATAGAATTATATTTATATAAAAAGGAAAAGGAATTTTTGGGAAACTATTCAAGAAGATTAAATTATTGTTATAATGATAATAATAAAAAAGAAATAAAAGTTTATTTATGCAAACAAGAAGATGTTCCCAAAGAACCTTTAAGAAGATGGTACAGTTATTCAAGCGGAGAGGTAGGAAGTTTGTTTTATGATAATTATATAAATAATCCTTCAATTCGCCATATGGTTTTGTCGAATATGATTTATGAATTATTAGAAAGTGATATAAAAAGATTATTTGAGAACGAGGAAAATGCTTTTGATGATTCACAAGATAAATAGCAAACCCAAATTCTTATTATTTATAATTAATTATTTAAAAAGATAAAAGTGTGAAAAATGACATTTCATTAAGAAAGTCAAAGTTCACACTTTTTATTATACTAAATTATAATTTCAACCCATTAACAATCAACTTAATAGCATCACTAAATCCACTCATATAATACTTATCATTTCAATAAGCACAATACTCCATAAAATCCTCATAGATTAAATCTAATTTTTTAGAAATATAGTTGTAATTCTCACTAGAAACATTATTTAAAATATTTTCAGAATAATCATCAAAATTAATTAAATGCTTTTGATCATTTTCAGCCATACGAGATAATTCTTCCTCTCTAAATTCTAACCATTCCTTTAATAAATTTTCACTTTCATTATTGTTTAAAATATCACAAATTTTCATTATTAAAACCTCCATTTTTATTAAAAATCATTGGGTAAAAATTGGGTAAAATCTTCTCCCCAAATGCCCTAAAAAGGCACAAATGTTCTGCAAATTAAAACTCTTGTAAATACCGAAATACCAACAAAAACTCTAATTTTCACAAGACCACAAAAACACGTCAACCGTCGCTCATAACTCTAAGGTGAGTTTGAAATAATTCTGCTTTACAATTCTGATTTAATCGCTACAGCTTGAGTGGTTGTAGCGATTTTTTGTTGCCCTTAAATTGGTTGCTATAATGCTTGAAAATAGCACTATTATGTCAAATTGGGGAGAAATTGGGGATCAACTTCTAAATTGACATAGAACCTCTAAGAAAAGTTCATTTTACAAAAATTCTTAAAGTTATTTTTGCAACAAAGTAAATCAAAAAAATATAAATATGAGAGTCACAAAAAAGATTTTTAGATAATATTGAATTACTAATCTGCCTTGCTTGAAATTAACAAGTTCTCTAATACATTTCCAGCAGTCCTATCATGAGATTTTAGTGGGTGAACATAGAAATTGTATGTAGTAGTAATTTGTGCATGACCAAGTCTAGCAGATACTGTTGCAACATCAACTTGTTGTGAAATAAGAAGAGTTGCATTTGTATGTCTTAAACCATGAAAATTAATTACAGGCAATCCAATCTTTTTAACAAACTGTTCAAACCATTTACTAATTGTAGATGGATGAATAGGTTTACCATCATCTTGAACAAATAGCCTATTAGATTCGTGCCAGAAATCGCCTACAATTGATTTTTGTTCATCATACCATAACTTATATTCCTCAAGTAAAGAAACGATAAAATCAGGTATTGCGACATCTCTTATTGAACTTTCTGTTTTAGGCGATTTAGTAAAAACTCCTTTTTCGGAAAGATATTGACTTGATTTATTTATATTAATAATACCATTTTTTAAATCAATATCGCTCCATTCAAGTCCAACAAGTTCTCCAAGCCTTGCACCAGTAAAAATATCAAGTAAAATTGCAGTACGATATTTAATTTGATTGCCTTTTAACTTTTGCAAATTATCAACAAGAATTTTAGTTTGTTCTTCATCATAATGACGTCTTAACGGCTTAGATGTTTTCGGTGGTTGAACACGTTCAGCAGGATTGCTTACAATAAGTTGCCAATATACTGCTTTATGAAGCATTGCCGATAGCAAACGATGATGTTCTAATATTGTCTTTTGAGATAGTGGCTTTCTTGTTTTCTTTCCATTATTATTTTTTCTTCTAACAATTTGAGTATCATCTTCAAGTAAATCATAAAATCTCATTATGTCTGTTGGTTTGATTTTATTTAGTTTATAATGTCCAAAATATGGAGTGATTCTTGTTTCTAGCATGCGCTTGTATCTGTAGTAAGTTGATGGTGCTAGTTCTTTTAATGCATAATCCTTTGTCCATATTTCCACATATTGTGCAAATGTTGGGATATTTCCATCTACTATTAGTCCACTTTCTACTTCTGTTAGAAATTTTGCAAGTTCTATCTGTGCTTCTGATTTTTTCTTGCAGTGTATTGTTTTTTGATGTCTTATTGGTCTGCCATCTAGGTCGTATCCTTTGAATACTACTAGCCTGTAACTGTTTTTTCCTCGTTTTTCAATACTACCTGTCACTTTTTTGCCTCCTTTCTGTTGTTTTTAGTAATTGTTTGTATTACTATGTTTTTATTGTAACATTTTTGTGGAAGAAAACAAAACCCGACAGGGGATTACATATAAATTTTTCCTTTGTGTATGGCACGAAGAAAATGTAAAAAATGTCGAAAATAAAATAAAGAAATTTTAATAAAAGGTTCAAAAAAAAATATTTTTATGATAATATAATTATAATATTGGAGGGAGTATTATGGAAAAAATATATAAAAAGGAATCTTTTGCTGGGAATAATTCATTAGATAAAATTATAATTAGAGTAGATTTCCTTACACTAGAGCAACAAGATTTAGAAAAAATAATTGAGAAAATTTCACAAAATTTAGGAGAAGAATATAAATATAGTAAAATTGATAATTATAATATAAATTTAGATATTTCAGATCCAAAGAAATTAATAACACAAGATTTTATAGAACAAAAAGTGGATTTGAAAAATAATTATGAGTTTAAAGAAGAACAAAAACAAACCCGTTTTGTAATGAATCAGAATTTCTTTTTGTATGAAAGAAGAAATTTTAATGATTATGAAGGAAGTGACAATGATACGAACTTATTTATTAAACTACTAGGAGAAATTTTTGAATACAAACCTCAAATTCAAAGACTAGGAGTTAGAAAAATTAATTGTTTTTATACTAAAAAAGAATTGAAATATTTAAAAAAAATAATAAAAGATAAGTTTATTAATAGAATAGAAAAAGATATTAATCCTAGGTATAAAATGTCATATACTCCATTAGAATCGAATGACAAAGATGGATATAATTTAAATATGCAATTAGATTATGGTATATTAAATAAAGATGAGAAAAATAGTGAGGTATATAGATATATTTTAGATATAGATAGTTACGTGAGAGATATAGATAAAATAAATGATTTAAAAAAGGTAAGTTCTGAAATATTACAATTAAAAAATAAAGATTTTGAAATATACGTGGGAGAATTACAAGAAAAATTTTTAGATGTAATGATTTCAAGAAATAGTAAAAGTGAATTTGATGAAAATATAAAAAAATTTGGAATAATACATGGAGTAAATTATGGAAAACAATTATAATTTTGTCGTTGCAAACGATAATATATTTAATTTGGAAAACTATGAGATAAAGAAAAATGAGATTAAATACATTTCTAAATATAATTTTGAAAATAAAAAAGAAATAAGAGAAAACTATAAGTTAATAAGAGATGATGGTGTGTTTGAATATGAATAATTTTTTTGTTAATGACATAGATAAAATACTGGTAGATATTTATGTGATAGGTTATGAAAGTCAAGGAGAAAGCATATACATAAGAATAAAAACATTAGATAATCAATATGTTAAAGATATTTTAATAGATTGTTATGCAACACAATATAATAAAACATTGGAATTATTAGAAAATCTTAAAGGAAATGAGAATCAGATAGATTATATTTGCGTTTCACATTATCATGATGACCACATTAAAGAGATAGATAAAATAATTAATAAATATTCTAAAAAAAATACCACCATTTTGATTCCAGATGTTGATAGAGAAGATTCTTTGACAGAAATGGCTAAAAACGTTAGAAATTGTATTGCTGATAGAAGAATAAATGGGAGGAAAATATGGGGGCATATAAAGAAAATTTCTGAACCTCAGCAAAATATATTTTTCGAAGAACTAGAATATAATGATAAAAAAATAAGTATTGAAATAAGTGCAATTTCGCCTTATTCAGATATAACGATAGTAAACTCAAAGAGAAGTATAGAAGATATTAATCAAAATGATTATGCAATAGCATTAGTGATTAAAATTGGACAATTAAAAATTTTATGTACAAGTGATATTATGAATAATACAATTAGATTGTTGAATAATCAGGGCAATGTGCATTATATTAAGATTCCCCATCATGCTTCAATAGATTCAAATAAAATTTTTGAAAAAGTAAAGATGTCTTCAAATACTATATGTGTCTCAACAAACTACAAAACTAGTGATCTACCAAATGAGGAAATATTAAAGCTATACAAAGAAAAAACAAACGATGTATATGTGACACACAAAGAAAATAGTGATAATAATTATGATTATGGAATAGTACATACAAGGTATGTACTAGAATTAAATAAAAAAGAAATTAAATATTCAACAGAATGTTTAAAGAATAGTGAAAAATATGAGAGAGAAGAAATTTGGAATGTTTAATTTCTTCTCTTTTGACTTATTAATAAAACAGCATCATACTATTTCCTTATTTTCATCCCATTAATCCAATTTTCAAACTTTTCAGGAGTGATTTTACTAAATTGGTATTTTTCAAGCATTTTAGGACCTTTTAATTTATACTCCTCACATAAAAGACTTGCCTTAGGATTATTACTTAAAGATGCTTGTTTGTGCAAATTTTTATATCTATTTCTATATTTTTTACAAAGAGGATCAGATTCATAAGTTTTTGTGGTAGATATTAATTTAGCATATTCTTTACAAGTTTTCCTATCTTGATAGATTTCATCACAATATAAAGTTGTATGAGAAGTTTTAGGTATAAAGTAATAGTTGCAAATACCGCAACGTACTAATCTAAAACTTTTTTTGTTTTTCAAAAGTTCTCTAGCAGAAACATAAGCAATATCAATAGGATTTTTTGCAGAGAAGTAATTATATATATTTGTGTTATCACAAAAATCTTTTACATCATAGCTCATTTCAATTGTTGTAAATTCTGGAGCAATATCTTTTATTGCGGAAAAATGATCTTCTTTCCTAGAAAATTCTTCAAATAAGTCATAATTATCATCCATGACATTAGTTACCTCTAAGAATTTTTTATAATATTGATTTTCAAATATATTTTCAAATTTGAGTTGTGTAGTTGATAAATCCCAGTTGTATTCTTCATAAAATAATTTCCAATAATACATAAATTCTTCTTCAGATAATATCAAGATATTTTCTTTCAGATATTCTTTTTTAGATATTACATTTTTACCATATAAACAATCATTTAATATATTCGGATTATAGAAAAACAATAAAGGAATAAAAAGATATTTATCTAGTAATAAACTAAAATCTTCAAAATCATCAAAATCTGTATTCATAAAATCAAGTAAAAATGTTCCTATTGCTTGACAGTGTGGTTCGCAATTTTTAAATATATAAAATTTTTTATCTTTTAAATTTTCAGGTAGTTTATCTATATCAGTAAATTCATCTGCTGTAAATTTTGACACATATTCTTTAGAGTTTATAAAATCAAAAGCAATTTTTAAATCACCCATCATAATAATCACCCCTACAATTAAAAAAATTTTTCTAATTATTACCTGTCAGGTTTTTAATTCAAAATTAAACAATTAAAATAACAATTAGTAATTAGCTAGTTACATTTTACAAGGCAAAGCACTAAAAATCAAGAAAAGTGCTAATAATTGCTAAAAGTTGCTAAAAAGTGTTAAAAATTGGAGGTGATAATATGGAAAATTTACCAAAAGTAGAACGTACTACACTAACAATGAAAGAGACAGCAGAGTATTTAGGAATATCATATTGGTTAGTAAACCAATTAGTAAGAAGAA
>ERZ773104.2997-NODE-2997-length-17291-cov-6.190125_pt1 | contig 17291 bp, 16 predicted proteins | sample MGYA00511920_ERZ773104 | MGnify/ENA primary metagenome ERZ773104 (study PRJEB29015, sample SAMEA2737857) | human gut metagenome | biome: human gut; feature: human-associated habitat; material: faeces | place: China | collected 2012 ...
CCTGCCGGAGCGGGCAGCATGGCGGCCGGGCGCATCCAGATGGTCTTTCAGGATCCGTTCTCTTCCCTCGATCCCCGCTGCACGGTGGGCACCTCGGTGGAGGAGAGCCTGCTGGCCGGGGAACGACTGAGCCGCAAGGAACGCCGGGAGCGGGTGCGGGACATGTTCGCCACCGTGGGCCTGGCCGGTCTGGAGCGCCGCTATCCGCACGAGTTCTCCGGTGGCCAGCGGCAGCGCATCGCCGTGGCCAGGGCGCTCATGACCCATCCTGACCTCATCGTCTGTGACGAGCCCGTTTCGGCGCTGGATGCCTCGGTGCAGGCACAGATCCTCAACCTGCTGCGGCAGGTGCAGGAGGACTTTGGGCCCGCCTATCTGTTCATTTCCCACGATCTGGCCGTGGTGGGCTTCATGTGCCCCCGTATCCTGGTCATGTATCTGGGCCGCTTCGTGGAAGAGGGCCCGCGCGAGCGCCTGCTCCGGGAGCCCGCCCACCCCTATACCCGCGCCTTGCTGGCCTCGGTGCCTTCCTTTGAGGATCTGCGCGACGGCAAAAGCCCGGTGCGTGCGCCCCAGCAGAACATCCGGGGCGAGCTGCCGAGCCCGCTGGATCCGCCGCCGGGCTGCCGTTTCCATCCCCGCTGCCCGCAGGCCACGGAACGCTGCCGTGAGGAAGCACCGCAGTGGAAGGAGCTGGAGCCTGGCTGGCGGGTCCGCTGCCATCTGTATGGATAAGTGATGTTTTTTCAGGGGGAAGGGCCTGGTCGTAACGGACGCGTCCCTGCGGGCCGTCGTTGGGTCGCCAGTTCGCGCGCCAAAGGGGCCTTCCCCCTGCACTCTCCATCCCCCCCTCCCACTGGCGAATATTATCAGGAAGGACGGGAGCGCAGCATCCCTGGAAGGCCGCGTATGCCTGTCTGTCCCCTGTCTGCGAAAGTAGTGCTCCTGTCCTTCCTAGCTGTTCGTGGCGAAGGAGAAGCCGTGCCATCAAAAAATTTGTCGGGACATTTAATTGAAAATGAAATTCTTTTTCTATATATTCACACAAACACCCAGCAAAGGAGAGCGTATGGACAATCGCTTCGGGACGACTTCCGGCATGGTCATCCAGACCGTCATGGAAAACGGGCAGGAATTCTGCCTGGCTATCGACGAGCGCGGCCTGTATCTGACCAGCGCCCGCTATCTGGACAGGAACCTGGCGGACCCCCACCGTTATTCCGGCAGCAGGGCCACCACCAGGGCCCGTCTGCTGGCCCTCGATCTGGATCCCGTCCGTCTGGCCGAGGCCAATGCCCACCGCATCCCGGTCTACACCGACGAAGCCAAGAAGAAGATCAACCCCATCAAGGCGTCCAAGCGCGGTCTGAAGGGATGATGGCAGGACGCTGCTGATCACGGCGGCCCGGTGGGGATCATCGGGCCGTTTCGTTTATGGCCGGGATGAGGTGGCGGATGGCCAGTCCAGGCGTTGCCAGACCACCTGGCCACCGGCATCTTCCCGGCCGATGTACGCGATGTCCTCAAGCCGGCGCAGCCCCCGGAGATGGACCAGGGCCTTGCCGTCCTTGCCCCTGGTCACGGCCGGTTTGAACCAGGGGTTCAGGGCGTTGGCTCCGCGCGGGGCCGCAGGCGGAGGGGTGAGGTGGAGCATGACTTCTCGCAGCATGGACGAGATGGTTTGCTCATGGGTGTGGCAGGCCAGGTGGAGAGGGCGGTCATCCAGGCCGTCCAGATAGAGCATGTGGCTGGTCGCGAAAGCCCTGATATCCGGCATCCCCGGCAGGGGACGGGCATCCTGCCAGGGCACCAGCCGGCTCCACTCCTGTGTCGGACCCATGAGGATGGCGTCCCGCGTATGGTAGCTGGGATAGAAATATTTGTCGCTGCCCGGATAATCCATATGGCGGACATCCAGCGTGCCGTTCCGCGCGGCGGCCTGTTTGGCCGCTATCAGGGGGGCTGCCTGTCGGAAGACCTGGGCCTGCTGCCAAAGGGAGAAAACGAGCAGCAGCAGGAACAGGCTGCGCGCCGCGTATCCGAACAGGCGGGGGACAGAAAGGCGGAACAGCAGGGCGCATGTGGACAGGACAAGCCAGAAATAACCGGCGGTCATGGCCCTGTCGGCGCGGGAGGGGCTCAGGACGAAGGCGCCGATGCAGGCGTGTCCCATCAGGAACAGGAGCAGGGCGGGCAGCCAGATATCCCGGGACAGCTCCCGGCGACGGTACAGGCAAACGAGGGCCCCCAGATCCAGCAGGTAAAGCGGCAGCAGCTCCAGCTGCTGGGTGCTCCAGAAGATGAGGAAGCTATGGAAGGCTTTCCAGGAGGCCAGCGGGACCAGTCCCGATCCCAGTGCGGCGGCACGGGCCAGGTTGCCCGGTGCGGCGATGAGCGCCAGCCAGCCGGCCACGGCTCCTGCCAGACCTGCCACGGCCCAGAGCGGCAGGTGTCGGCCCGCTTTTTTCTGGACCACGCAGGCCCCCAGAGCCAGCAATATCAGGAGCATCCCCAGGCTTTCATTGCTCCAGCCGGCCAGCAGACCGGCCAGCAGGAAGGCAGCTTCGCCGGGAAGGCGGGACAGGCTCCCGTCCAGCCAGAAGCGATAGGGCAGCAGGAAGAGGACGGCCAGCAGCAGGGTATAGCCGTAGTTGGCCGTACCTGTACGCCAGAAGAAGGCCGACCCGAAGGCCGGCAGCATGAACCACAGCAGTCCGCCCAGCAGGATGATCTGCCAGGGGACGAGCTTTTTTCGCCACCGTTTTCCCCAGAGCAGGAGCAGGCTGAAGAACAGCAGGGCCGTATGGACCAGCGGCGTGAGCACCGCATGCAGCCAGTCCGGGGCCAGCAGCAGGCAGCGGGCCAGGAACTGGCCGATGAAGCGGCCGTTCCATTGCAGATATTCCTGCCACTGGAGGCGCAGCAGATCGGCCAGTGAAGACGGCGGGGCCGTCGCGGACACAGGCTGTCCCGCTGATGTCAGGGAAGGCATGGAGAGCCCGGCGGCATAGATGATGTCATCCGCTTCCCGGGGACTGAGCCAGCAAAAAAAGGCCATGACGAAGCTGCTGGCCGCCAGGGTCAGAATGATGGCCGGCAGGGAGGATCCCCTGCCGGCCATCACGGAAGTCGTATGCGGGGGCATGTGCCTAGCGTTCGAAATAGGTGTAGCCGCGCAGGCCGTCTTCGAAAGCCTGGAGCACGGCAAAGCGGTCGCTGGGCGTCAGGCGTCCGGCACGCACGGCGCGTTCGGCCGTGGCGCGCAGGTCGTCCAGGATGCGGCGGGGGTCGTACTCCACATAGCTCAGGATGTCGGCCACGGAGTCGCCCCGGATCTCGCGCACGTACTCATAGCCGCCGTCGGGATTGACGCGGATGGAGACCACGTTGGTGTCGCCCATGAGGTTGTGCAGGTCGCCCAGGGTCTCCTGATAGGCACCCACCAGGAAGACGCCCAGGTAGTATTCCTCGCCGTCCTTCAGGGGATGCAGGTCCAGGGTGGTCTTGAGGCCCTGCGGATCGATGAAGTGGTCGATGCGGCCGTCAGAGTCGCAGGTGATGTCCGAGATGATGCCCTGGCGCGAGGGGAACTCGTTGAGGCGGTGCACCGGCATCACCGGGAAGAGCTGGTCGATGGCCCAGCTGTCCGGCAGGGACTGGAAGACGCTGAAGTTGCCGTAGTAGATGTCGGCCAGGCTCACGTCGATGTCCTGCAGGTCGCGGGGCACGGTCTTGAGCTTCACCTTCTCCTGGGCGATGCGCATGATGATGGCCCAGAAGAAGCGTTCCGAAAGGGTGCGCTGGCGCAGGTTCACGCGGCCCGTGGAAAAGAGCTTGCGCATCTCGTCACGGTAGTAGATGGCGTCGTTGTAGCATTCCTGCAGGTTGCGCAGGCTGATGTTGCCGTAGACCTCGCGCATGTTCAGCACGGGCTCAGGAGTGTCCTCGGGCAGCTCGGCGGGCAGCTGGGCTTCTTCCACGGCGCTCACGTCCAGCACGTTGAACAGCAGCACGGAATAGTAGGCCACGGTGGCGCGGCCGGATTCGGTGATGATGTGCGGGTGCGGCACCTGCTGCTCATCGAGGATGCTCATGATGGCTTCCACGATGTCGGCGCTGTATTCGTCCAGATTGTAGTTGCGCGAGGAAATGTAGTTGGTGTGCGAGCCGTCGTAGTCCACGGCCAGGCCACCGCCCAGGTCAAGGTAGCCCATGGGCGCTCCTTCCTGCACCAGGCCCACATACAGGCGCGCGCCTTCCATGACGCCGGTGCGGATGTCGCGGATGTTGGAGACCTGGGAACCCAGGTGGTAGTGCAGCAGGCGGAAGCAGTCCAGCATGTCGCAGGCCTTGAGCTTGTCCACCACGTCCACGATCTGGGCCGGGGAAAGGCCGAAGGTGGAGCGCTCGCCGCCGGAGTCGGTCCAGTGGCCGCTGGCCTTGACCGAGAGCTTGGCGCGCACGCCGATGTTGGGGCGGATGCCCAGTTCACGGCTGCGGGAGAGCAGCACGTCCAGCTCGCTGGGCATTTCCAGCACGAAGAAAAGGTTGAAGCCCAGACGCTGGGCCTGCAGGCCCAGGTCGATGAATTCCTCGTCCTTGTAGCCGTTGCAGACGATGCAGGCTTCGGTATCGCGCATCAGGGAGACGGCGGCGATGAGTTCCGCCTTGGAGCCCACTTCCAGACCGTGATGGTAGCGGGAACCGAACTGGGCGATCTTTTCCACCACCTGTTGCTGCTGGTTGACCTTGATGGGGAAGACGCCGCGGTACTGGCCCTGGTAGTTCAGGTTCTTGATGGCCTTGCGGAAGGACTCGTGCAGGCTGGCGATACGGGAGTCGAGGATGTTTTCCACGCGCAACAGCACGGGCATGTCATAGCCGCGTTCACGCAAGCCGGAGATGATCTCCGGGATGGAGATCTGCGGGCCTTTGGGGCCCTGCGGGCAAACGACCACGTCCCCTTCATCGGACACCGTAAAAAAGCCGGCTCCCCAGTTGCGGATACCGTACAGTTCGATGGAATCTTCCACCCGCCACTGTTGCAATGCGCGGTTTTTTGCCAATTCTTGTGCCTCCAGCATCGGAAATTTCGGATGAGTTCGCGGGCTCTCCCGCCGCGGGATTATTATGCCCGCACAGGGGGGAAAGTCAATTGTCCCGGGGCCACGGCCGTCCGGGAAGGCAGGGCGGGCAAGCGCTCCCGGGCAGGGCCTCCATTTGTTTTCTTGACGCGATGTGTCTGGTGTGCAACGTTTTTGAGGCATCATTCAGAAAATCGTGAGGACTGCCATGAAACATATTGCCATCTTCCTGCTCCTGCTCGCCCCCGTGCTGGCCTCCTGTTCCGGCGACAAGGACGGACAGGGCGGCAGACAGGCCGCGCCCGTGCATGTGATGACGGTACAGCCGCAGGACGTGCCGCGTGTGCTCGGCGCTGTGGGCAACGTCAAGGCTTCCGCCAGCGTGGGGCTCACCCCCCGTGTGACCGGCGAGATAGAAAAGGTGCATTTTACGGAAGGCCAGGACGTGAAGGAAGGCGATGTGCTGCTGACCATCGATACGCGTCCTTTTGAAGCCACCCTGCGCGAAAAGAAGGGCCAGCTGGCCAAGTCCGAGGCCCAGCTGCACAAGGCCACCAATGATGCGGGCCGTTACGGCAAGCTGGTGGGCAACGGTTATGTGAGCCGCGAGGCCTACGAACAGACCGCCACCGAGGCCGCGGCCCTGCGTGCCACCGTGCAGGCCGACAAGGCCGCGGTGGAAAGCGCCGCCCTCGATCTTTCCTACTGCACCCTGCGTGCGCCCATCAGCGGCCGCGTGGGCGGTCTCAAGGTGGACAAGGGCAACATGGTGCGCAGTTCCGACACCACGCCCATCGTCAGTATCGACACCCTTTCGCCCATCTATGTGACCTTCTCGGTGCCGGAGCGGCATCTTTCCCTGATCCTCGACCGCATGCACGCCGGGCCGGTGGAAGTGGACGTGACCCCCACGGGCGGGCAGACCGAAAAGGGCCTGCTGACCCTGGTGGAAAACAGTGTGGATACCACCACCGGCACCATCCAGCTGCGTGCCACCTTCTCCAATGAGAACCGCCGCCTCTGGCCCGGCCAGTTCGTGACCGTGGAACTGCCGCTGGGCATGGCGCGCCAGGCCCTGGCCATCCCCAGCCGGGCCGTGCAGAGCGGCCGCGAGGAAAACTACCTCTATGTGGCCGGTGCTGACGGCAAGGCCTCCTACCGCAAGGTGAACATCGTTTTCGAGGCCGGTGACACCAGCGTGGTGGAAGGCGAGCTCAAGGCCGGAGAACAGGTCATCATCGACGGTATCGTGCGCCTGGCTCCCGATGTGCCGGTGAAGGTGATAGAGTAGGGACGCTGCCGGGAAAGGGACTTCTGATCCCCTTCCCGTGAGTTTGAAAAAAGGACGGGCCCCGTCTGCCGGACAGCAGGCGGGGCCCGTTTTTTATGCAGGAGAAGGCCCTGCCCGGGCGGGGGCTGCCGGCCATTTTCCCCTGGAAGAGGCGCGCCTGAAAAGACAGGTGGGGCCTGCGCCTGCCGGATGCGCGGCAGGCCCGGACGGGGTCCTTACTTATGGACATGCCGGAGACGCGTTGACGGGGATGACAGGACGCGGCTTGCCGGCAGCGCTCCTGTCCTACGCTTCGTCGACCAGGGTGCAGCGGGCGCGGCCGTCGGTACGTCCGGCGATGGCTTCCTCAAAGGGGCCGCGCAGGGCCTCGGGCAGGCAGATGCGTACCCGGGCGGCCTGGTCATAGGCCTCGGCGCAGACGCGGGCCTCGAAGGTGGGCAGCAGGCGGTGCAGGCGGTCCAGATGGGCATAGTCCAGCTGCACGTCCAGCTCCACAGTGGGCACTTTTTCCGCCAGGGGCAGGGTGGCCAGGTTCTCGCGCACCGAATCCTGATAGGCGCGCACCAGACCGCCGGTGCCCAGTTTGACGCCGCCGAACCAGCGCGTGACCACCATGGTGATCTCGCCCACGCCGCAATGCAGCAGCACCTGCAGCATGGGACGCCCGGCCGTGCCGTGCGGCTCGCCGTCGTCCGAAAAGCCCACCTGGCCGCTGTGGCCCGGCGCTCCGGCCACGAAGGCCCAGCAATTGTGGGTGGCGTCAGCGTGTTTGGTGCGGATCTGCTCCACGAAGGCGCGGGCGGCTTCCATGCCGGGCGTATGCGCGCAGTGGGTCAAAAAGCGGCTGCGCCGGATGATGATCTCGGTCTGGAAGGGGGCGGCGGCATCGGCCGCGGGGATGGGGAAGCGGCTCATGCCCGCCCGCCTTCCCCGGGATCGGGGCAGCCGTCAGGCAGCTGGCAAAAATGTTCGATGCGCTCTTTGGCAAAGGGATAGCGGCGCACCAGGCATGCGGCCCTGGCCAGTTCGAAGTCGCGAAAGTCGAAGCCCGGCGCCACCGTGCAGGAGACCAGGGAAAAATCCGTCCCCGGGCAGGGCTCGGCACCGAACCAGCAACCGCCGGGCATGGGCAGCAACAGGTGCTGTCCGGCAAGGATGTCGGCCCCCAGTATGCGGTCCAGCTCCTGGCCGTCGGGAGTCAGACAATACAGGCGCAGGGGACCGCCCAGATGGAAATGCCACAATTCATCCTGACGGATGCGGTGCAGGCGGGAGCGCTCGCCGGCCTGCAACAGATACAGGATGCTCGTGCTGCACGGACGGCTGCCGCAGATGCCGCAGGGCAGGCTTTCGGGCTGCAGATCCTGCGAGCTGCACCAGATGCGCCGGTAGTGGCCGCCTTCCACATGGGGCATCAGGTCGTAATGGCGGATGATGTCCTGGGCCGAAAGGGCTTGTGCAAGGGATGTGGTCGCTGTCATGCCGTTTTTTTAGCCTGCCTTGGCCCGGCCCGCAAGCGTTGCGGGGCGAGCGCGCGGCATAAGCGCTTTTGGCGCAGGAAAGATGGCGTTAATCCGGCTCCGGGACATTGACGTTGGCCATCCGGGCCTTATGTATTGGGGGCGGAGATAAAAATACGCAAAAAAATGCTTTACAAAGGCATGAGTTTTCAGTAAACAGGAATCGTTCCTGATTAAGACGACATTTTTTTGAACATACCCCCCCAAGGAGAACCACAATGAGCAAGACTCTCGAAAACCTGATGGCTGCTTTCGCCGGTGAATCCCAGGCCAACCGCAAATACCTCGCCTACGCCCAGGCTGCCGACAAGGAAGGCCTGTCCGGTGTGGCCAAGGTGTTCCGCGCCGCTGCCGCCGCCGAAACCATCCACGCCCACACCCATCTGAAGAACGCCGGCAAGATCGGTGACACCGCCGCCAACCTGCAGGACGCCATCGGTGGTGAGACCTACGAATTCACCAAGATGTATCCTGAAATGATCAAGGACGCCGAAGCCGAAGGCCAGACCGCCGTGGCCAAGTACATGGACATGGTGAACAAGGTGGAAGAAGTGCACGCCAACCTGTACAAGAAGGCCGCTGCCGACAACCACGCTTTCGACAACGTCGACTTCTACGTCTGCAAGGTCTGCGGTTACACCCACGAAGGCCCCTGTGACAGCTGCCCCGTGTGCGGCGCCAAGGCTGCTGCCTTCTTCAAGGTGGACGACGCCTGCGGCCTGAACAAGTAAGTTCGACCTGTCCTGAGTTTTCCTGGCGCTGCCCTTCGGGGCGGCGCCTTTTTTATGTCTGACGGCCGGGCAAGCTGCCTTTTTCCCTAGCGGGAAAGAGGGGTTGATGCGGCAGGCACCGGCGATTCGGCCCCGTAGCTTTGAGAGCCGGGGCATGATGGGGCGCCATGGTGCGTCTTTGGCCGGGCCGGTCCTTGCCGCGGAGGGCGGGCGGTGGGACAGGCTGCTGTGCCGGGCAGACAAGAAAAAAGGCCCGCCGGATACCGGCAGGCCTCTGGAATGCCACAGGTGGGCGACGGCGAAAGCGTTTCGTCCCGCGGGGCTCATTCGTCGCTGATGCGGGTCTCGATCTTCAGGCCGTATTTTTCCATGCGCGCCAGCAGGGTGGGGCGGGAAAGTCCCAGCAGGCGGGCCGCCTGCGAACGGTTGCCCCGGCACTGGCGCAGGGCCTCGCGCACCACGGCCCTGCCCATGATGTCCATGCAGGTGTCGAAGGGCGAGGGATCGCCGGACTGGAGACAGGCCGTGACGATGCTGGCCAGGCTGCGCTGCTCGTCGTTGTGGGGCGCGGCAGCCGGGGCGGGAGCCGAAGCGTCCTCGTACGGGCCTTCTCCTTCGTGGATGCCGTTCCCCGTACCGACGGGAGAGCGGCGTACGCCCGGGGCAGGGACGGCATCTCCGTTGCCATTGAGGCCGGGGCCCGCAGCTAGGGGATGGCCTGCCGGGGAGTCCAGCACCAGCTGCAGGTCGCGGATGCTCACCGGGGCGCCGCTGTTGAAGACCAGGGCCTTCTGCAGGGCATTGGAAAGTTCGCGTACGTTGCCGGGCCAGTCCAGACCGGCCAGATAGCGCAGGGCGTCTTCTTCCAGACCGGGGTCGGGCCGGTGCAGCTCGGCGGCCTGCCGGTGCAGCAAAAAGGCTGCCAGCGCGGGGATGTCCTCGCGGCGTTCGCGCAGCGGCGGGGTCCAGAGGGTCACCACCTTGAGACGGTAGTACAGATCCTCACGGAAGCGTCCGTCGGCCACGGCCTGTTCCAGATTGGCGTTGGTGGCGGCGATGATACGCACGTCCACGTCGACGGAATCATGGCCGCCCAGACGCTGGATCTGTTTTTCCTGCAACAGGCGCAGCAGTTTGGCCTGGATGCCCGGCGGCATGTCGCCGATCTCGTCCAGGAAGATGGTCCCGCCCGCGGCCTGCTCGATGCGGCCGATGCGGCGGTGCTGCGCGCCGGTGAAGGCCCCGCGCTCATAACCGAACAGTTCGCTCTCCAGCAGGGTGTCGGGGATGGCCACGCAGTTGATGACCGAGAACGGGCGGCGCGAGCGCGGGCTGTAGCGCCAGATGGCATTGGCCACCAGCTCCTTGCCCGTGCCGGATTCGCCCCGGATCAGCACCAGGGCATCGGTGGGCGCCACACGGCCGATGGCCTTGTACAGTTCCTGCATGGGGGGCGTGTGCCCCACCAGGCGGATGTCGTCCTCTTCGCCCAAAGATTCCTCGGCGGACTGGGCCTCGTGGCGACGCTGGCTCTCGCCCGCGGCCAGGGCCCGTTGCAGCAGCTCCAGCACCTGCGGGATGTCAAAGGGTTTGAGCATGTAGTCGAAGGCCCCCAGCCGGGTGGCTTCGATGGCGGTCTCGGTGGTGGAATAGGCCGTCATGATGACCACCGGCGGACAGCCCTCCAGGGCCCGCATCCGCTTGAGCGCCTCCAGACCGTCCATGCCGGGCATGCGCACGTCCATGACCACGCACTGCGGCATCTTTTCCCGCATGAGGTTCAGGGCCTCCTCGGCCGAGGCGGCGGTGCGCGTCTCGTAGCCTTCGGCATCCAGCAGGCGCTGGAAGCCCTGGCGCAGGTGGTGGTCGTCGTCGACTATGAGGATCTCAGCCATACGTCGTCCCCCTTGCGGACAGGCAGTACCATGACGAAGCTGGCCCCGTGCCCCGGTGCGTTGTGCAGGTGCAGCCAGCCGCCGTGTTCTTCAAAGATGCGCCGGGCGATGGGCAGGCCCAGGCCCGTACCTTCCACCTTGGTGCTCATGAAGGGCTGGAAGATGACCTCGTGCAGTTCTTCGGGCACGCCGGGGCCGCTGTCCTCGATGCGGATGACCACCACGGGCCCCAGCGGGGCCAGACGGCCGCGCTCCTCGCTGATGCGCACTTCCCCGTCGGTACCTGCGGCTTCGCAGGCGTTGATGATGAGGTTGGCCAGGGCCTCGCGCAGCTGTTCGGCATCGCCGTCCACCCGCGGCAGGGGGGCATGGCGCGTGCGGCGCAGGGTTACCTTGTAGGCTTCCATGCGCGGCTGCAGCAGGATGAGGGTGCGGTCCAGCACCTCGCTCATGTCCAGCGGCTCCTTGCTCAGGCGCGGGCGGCGCGAAAATTCTAGAAAGTTGCTGGTGATGGCTTCCATGTGCCGCACGGCCTCGTTCATGGCCTGCACGTCTTCCTGCTGGGCCGGGGAAAGCTCCATGCCCCGGGTGAAGGAGAACAGGCGCAGCTTGAGGCCCGTCAGCGGGTTGCGGATGGAGTGGGCCACACCGGCGGCCAGCTTGCCCACCAGGGCCATCTTTTCGGTCTGGCGCAGGTTTTGGCGCAGGTTCTCGTGGCTTTCCTCAAGGGCCAGGCGGGTCCGCTGCATGTTTTCGTGCATGCGGCGGATGCGGCAGGTGATGGCGGGCACGGGCGAGCCCTGCGGCATGCGGCCGTCGGCATCGGGGCCCAGTTCGCGCAAGGCCGTGAGCAGGGGCAGATAGATGCCGCGCCACAGGCAGGCGCCCAGGCCCAGCAGCAGGAGCAGGCCAAACAGCAGCAGGCACATGAGGATGCGCTGGCGCGTCCCCAGCGGCCAGGTGAAGATGTCGATGCACAGCCAGATGCTGAGCAGCAGGCACAGGGCCAGGGCGATGCCCCCGGGCAACAGCAGCCGGGTGAGGTCAAAACCGTTTTTTTCTCCGGCAGCGGGAGCTTCCTGGGTGGGTTGGGAAGGGATTTCGTTCATGGGTGGCACGGGCAGAGGGGGAAAAAGGCCCGCGCTGACAGCAGCGGCGGGCCGGAAAGATCAGGGCGGTACGGGGCCTAGAGCATCTGCATCACCTGCAGGAGCAGGAACATCTCCAGCAGGAAGACGGGCGCATAGCCCAGCAAGGTCTGGCTCCAGTCCAGACGCAGCACGGTCTTGTAGCCTACCAGGGTGCAGGCCAGGCTCCAGACCAGACCGGTGAGCGCACCCAGCACCGGGATGACGCACAGCAGCATGGGCGCCGAACCGTAGGCGCTGACCTGGAAGATCAGGTCGAATTCCGGCTTGTCGCGCAGGATGAGCCGGTACATGAGATAGAGCAGGGCGCTTTGCACATACAGTTGCAGGGTCACGAAGGCCACCTGCTTGAGCACGAACAGGGGCATGCTCTCATGGATGGCCAGGGTGCTGGCCATCATCTGCTGCATCTGCGGGTCTATGCCGCCGTCCACGAGCATGGAGGTCATGCCGCGCATCCAGAGCAGCTGCACCACGGAAAGGATGACGCTGACGATCAGGTAGAAGCTCAGGGCACGCAGGGAGCGGCGGTGCGGACGCAGGCAGCTGAAGAACGCGGGCGCACCGAACATGATGCGCGTGGCCGTGCGGTAAAAGGCCACCATCCAGCCCGAAGGCGCGGGCGCCACGTCCCAGGGATTGCCCGAAGGCAGACCGGGCCGGTCGTCATCGTCTTCATCCCGGAAGTCGTCTTCAAGGGGCTCGTCGTCTGCCTGGGGCGTGGGCTCTTCCTGCCGGTCACGGGGCCGGAAGGGAGGGATCTCCTCGCGGGGATCTTCGCGGCGGCTGTGGGCCCCGCCTTCCCCGTCATCCCCCATGCCGGGGATGATGGCGCCGGGGGGCAGGTCGCTGGCCGCCGGGGCGGCTTCGCTGCGGACGGGCGAAAGCTGCTCGCTGCTGCCATCCTGGGGATGGAAGCGGAAGCGGCAGGAACACTGGGGGCAGGTGGCGATCACCGAATGCGCCGGAGCGCGATCGGGAGGGAAAGGACGGCTGAAACCGCATTGAGGGCAGATGATGTTCATGACGCTACTCATAGCAGAGAGGCATCTGCCCCGCAATCCGGGGAACGGCCACGGGGCGGAAAAGGCGGATTCAGGCTTGACAGGCGGAGAGAGAGCAACTATTTTGTCCGCACCTAAGGGGAGTAACTGGGTCCTTGAGACCCTGGCAGCATCAACAGCCTGACATATCGTCTGGTGCTGCCGTTGGCCCTGCCGACTAGTGAGACCTTGGCCGCATGACTGCATGCAGCCAAGGTCTTTTTTTTTGTGTAAAACCCAAACCCCGCCAAGGAGACCGTCATGTCTTTGCGCGACCTGCGTCCCTACCTTCTGGCTATCCTCATGACCTTGCCGGGCCTGGCCCTGCGCCTTGCCCCTGCGGACGTTTCCCCCATGCTGGTGGCCGTACTGGCCGGCCTGGCCATTTTGGGCGCGTCCTTCCTGCTGACCTGGGCCTGCGAAGTGGCCCAGCTCGACATCCCCCAGGCCGTGGCCGTGGCCGTGGTGGCCTTCATCGCCGTGCTGCCCGAATACGCCGTGGACATGTACTTCACCTGGATGGCGGGCCAGCATCCCGAAAGCGCCTATTCGCATTACGCCATCGCCAATATGACGGGCGCCAACCGGCTGCTCATCGGTATCGGCTGGACGGCCATCGTGCTGATCTTCGCGGGCCGCTTCCATAATTATGTGGCCCTGCACGAAGAAAAACGCACCGACATCCTCTTCCTGGGCATGGCCACCCTCTACGCCCTGCTGATCCCGCTCAAGGGCTCCCTGACCCTGTTCGACGGCGTGGTCTTCCTGGGCATCTATGTGGGCTACATGTGCATCATCGCCCGCCGTCCCTGTGAGGAAGAAGAGCCCGAAGGCCCGGCGGCCACCCTGGCCCGGCTCTCGCGTCCCGCCCGCATGCGTGCCGTGGCCGGCCTGTTCCTGTTCGCGGCCCTGGTGATCCTGTTCAATGCCGAGCCCTTCAGCGAAAGCCTGGTGGCCAGTGGCAAGATCCTGGGCATCAACGAGTTTCTGCTGGTGCAGTGGCTGGCGCCCATCGCTTCCGAAGCGCCGGAATTCATCGTGGCCCTGATGTTCGCCTTCCGCGGCAACGCCGGTCTGGCCCTGGGCAGTCTGCTGTCCTCCAAGCTCAACCAGTGGACCCTGCTGGTGGGCATGATCCCCGGTGTCTATGCCGTGTCTTCCGGCGGCACCACGCCCATCAACCTGGACCCGCACCAGTTCCAGGAAATCTTCCTCACGGCCGGCCAGTCCATCTTTGCCGTGGCCCTGCTGCTGGACCTGCGTCTGGGCCTGCGCGAGGCGGCGGCCCTGCTGGTGTTCTTCCTGGCCCAGCTGTTCTCGCCCTTCTATGACGTGCAGCTGGAGGCCCTGCTGGGCCTGGCCCATGACCCGCTGCGCCTGCACAATTTCTATGCCTGGACGTACCTGATCCTGGCGGGTCTGCTCCTGCTGCGCCACTGGCGTCTGGTGGCCGAGCTGCGCTACGGCTTCCACGTCAAGGTCCGGGATATCGTGCATCATTAGGCCCTTCCCTCCCTCCGGAGGAAAGGTTCCGTACGGCCGGTCTTCCCCCTGTCCGCGCAGGGTCGGGAGACCGGCCTTTTATTTGCTCCCGCAAGGCTTGACAGGGCCGCGGGAGCCCTCTACAAGCAGCTTGCGGCGCCATGTCGCGATCTCTTTTTCCGTCGTCTGGGGGGTATGATGTTCAGCTCTGGGAATCTCCGTCACCTGTCGGGATCCTGTTGCCGGTCCGCTCGCATGGTCGCGCTGGCGGCCCTGCTGTCGTGCTTTGCGCTGTCTCCTGACCTGTGCCCCACGGCCAGTGCCGCGCACGGGCACGGCACCATGCTGGCCGACTCCCGTCCCGAGCCCGCCCTTGCCCCCATCTCCGTTACGGATTGCAACCTGCGCCGCGTTTCCCGCCCGGGCAAGCCGGACATCACCGTCACCTATCCCATGCTGGGCCGCAAGGACGTGGACCGCGACGTGGCCGGCTGGGTGGAGCGCATCGCCTCGACCTTCGAGGCCGAGCTGGCGCCGCTGGCCCTGGAATGGCAGGAACAGGAACTGCCGCCCTGCGAACTCATGGGCTCCTATACCCTGACGCGTCCCTCGGCCAATGCCCTGAGCATCGTCTTTGAGATCTGGACCTACACCGGCGGCGCGCACGGCAACCTGGACGTGATCCCGCTGACCTACAGCCTGCTTTCCGGCCAGCGCCTGGGGCTGGTGGACATCTTCGAGAACGTAGACAAGGCCCTGGAGATCATGTCCGCCGTGTCCCGCAAGGAACTTGCCACCCGTCTGGGCGGCGGCCGGGTGGACAGCATGATCCACGACGGTACCGAGCCTCTGGCGGACAATTTTTCCGCGCTGGCCCTGGTGCCCGGCGGGGTGCGTGTCTACTTCCAGCCCTATCAGGTGGCCCCCTGGGCCGCCGGGACGCAGCGCGTCTTCATCCCGCTGGAAAAACTGGCTCCGGCCGGGCCTCTGCACCTGCTCTGGGGCGAATGATGCCGCCCCTGGAGGCTGTGCTGCGCTTTCCCGGCCACGCGTCGTTGCTGGCCGACCATTTCCCCGGCGCGCCCCGCGTGCCCGGTTCCTGCCTTTTGGAAGCCATGCGCCGTGCCGTGGAAGAGGCCTTCCCGTCCCGCCGGGTCTGCGCCGTGCGCCGTGCGCGTTTCCGTCATTTCGTCCTGCCCGACAGCGATCTGCTGTGCCGCATGGAGCCTGGAGACAGGGGCGACGCCCTGCCGTCGGAGGTCCGTTGCCGTCTGCTGCACGGCGATGCCTGCCTGGCCGAAGCCGTGTTCTCTCTGGAGTGAGAGGAAGGCAGCCATATCTTCAAGGGGATCTTGCCGACGGGGATGAAGGACGCTTTGGAAAAAGCGCCCTTTTTTCGTCCACCGCCTCTCTCGTCTCCCTGCAAAAACATTCCTTCCGGTCATGGCGGGGCGTGCGGTGCGCAACGCCTGCGCGCGGCCCCGGTCTCCCGTTTTTGTCGTGAGCTTGACGGGCCCCATGCCCGGCGCATTTTCAGGCCTTGTCCGGATCTGTCCATGGCCCGGCGCAGGCCGTATGCGGCAGGGCCCTTGCGCCCGGGCCGCTTTTTTTTCACTATGCGGCCATGCGATTGACGTTCCATGGTTCTGTCCTCATCCTTGGCGGCAGCAGCGAGCTGGGCCGTGCCCTGGCGCTGGCGCTGCGTGGCGAAGGGGCGCAGGTCTGCTGTGTCTGCCGTGATGATGCAGGCTGCGCCCGCTGTGCGCAGGACGGCCTGCCTGCCCTTGTCCTTGCCGATCCCGAGACCCTGCCCGCCCGTTGCGAAGCCCTGCTGGGCCGGCCGGTGGGGCATCTGGCGGATCTGCTGCACTCCCGTTTCGAACAGCTGGTGGCCATGGCGCCGCCCGAGGCCATAGAACGCTGGGCGGATGATGACATCGCCCTGCGGGCCCGCTGCCTGCGTGCCGTGAGCCGGGCCATGCTGGCCCGCCGTTTCGGCCGTTGTGTCTTCGTCTCATCCAGTGCCGCCCAGCGGCCGTCGCCCGGGCAGGGCTGGTACGCCGCGGCCAAGCTGGCCGGTGAGGGCCTGTACCGCAGCCTCGGCGTGGAGCTGGCCGGACGCGGCCTCAGCGCCTGTTCCGTCCGTCTGAGCTGGCTGGATGCCGGACGCGGACACGAATTCCTTTCCCGCCACGGGCAGGTGGCCCGTGCCATGCCCGCCGGGCGCTGCCTTGGCCCGGATGACGTGCTGCCGGGCCTGTGCTTTTTGCTGTCGGCGGAGGCCGCGGCCATCAACGGCAGCGTGGTGACTCTTGACGGGGGCCTCGGGGCCCTCAAACTCCCGGAGCTGTGATGCGATACGACGAGATCAGCCTCAAGGTGCGCGAGATCGTGGCCCATCTGTTCGAGCGCGATGCCGCAACCCTGAGCGACGATACCCTGCTCATGCAGGATCTGCCCTGTGAATCCATCGACCTGCTGGAAGTGAGCGTGCAGCTGGGCGCCACCTTCCATATCTTTGTGGACGAGGAGCGCGCTTTCCTGCGTTCCCTGCGCTACCAGCTGGCCGGCGCCCCGGATGCGGCCGCCTTTTTGCGCGAGCATTATGGCCATCTGGACGAGGCGCGGCGGCAGCAGCTGGCCGCCTATTATACGGATGTAGACGGCATGGCCCTGCAATCGCCCCTGACCCTGGGCGACATCGCCCACTGGGTGGAACAGGCCCTTGCGGCCACACGGCAGGATGCCTGATGGCCGTGCCTGAGCGGGTCGTCATCAGCGGTGTCGGCTGCTGCACGGCGCTGGGCCATGATCTGGACGGCGTGGCCCGCAGCCTGCGCGAGGGCCGTGACGCCTTCCGTGCCTCCGGCGCGCTGGAAGGGCTTTCCGTCTGCCCGGCGGAAGACTGGGGCCAGGACGAGGCCCGGCAGCAGTTCGAAAGCTGGCGGCACCGCCATTACCTGAACCGGGGCAGCCGGATGGCCGTCCTTTCGGGCCTGCGTGCCCTGCGTGATACCGGGCTGGAGGCGGGCCTGCCCGTCCGCTCGCAGATCATCGCGGCCGTGGGGCCCATGCTGGACGTCACCGGCGAGCCGGG
>ERZ773104.2998-NODE-2998-length-17290-cov-11.833478_pt1 | contig 17290 bp, 10 predicted proteins | sample MGYA00511920_ERZ773104 | MGnify/ENA primary metagenome ERZ773104 (study PRJEB29015, sample SAMEA2737857) | human gut metagenome | biome: human gut; feature: human-associated habitat; material: faeces | place: China | collected 2012 ...
CGCAGATGCCGTGCCGCAGCCGCCGGAGCGGTGCTTAAGCCGCAAGGCGGGAATTATGCGGTGTTGCCTATGATTACAGCGGCATATAGTCAAAATCAATGCGGCCAAGGGCAACGTTGGCACCGGCCACCTGCACTTTGACGGGGTCGCCCAGCATCCAACGTTTTCCGGTCAGCGGGTCCAGAATGCTGACGCCCTCCACCACAGTGGCTTCGCCCTTGCAGAGCTGTGCGGCAGGCACAAAGCCCTCTACGGTGTTTTCCAGCGCCACAAAAATGCCGCGCGGTGTTACACCTGCCACGGTGCCGGTGTAGACTTCGCCCAGGTGGTTGTGCATATACTCGGCCTTGTACAGGTCCTCCACATCGCGCTCAATGCGCACGGCGGAAACTTCCTGGCGGCTGGACTGCTCGCTGGCGTGGGTGGCAAAACCGGTATAATCCTTGATGAGCTCCTGCTCCGGCTTGCCCACCAGCATATCCGTCAGGATGCGATGGATGGCAAGGTCCGGGTAACGGCGAATGGGGCTGGTAAAGTGGGCATAGTCTGCCAGCACCAGGCCGTAATGGCCTTTCGGCTCCGGAGAGTAGCGAGCTTTCTGCATGCTGCGCAGGATACCGGTGTGGACCGGGATCTGGATGGGCTGGCCGCGGGTTTCGTCCAGAATGGCAGAAAGCTCCAGCTGGGTGGGCACTTCCCCGGCAAAGTGGACGTTCAGGCCGCAGGCTTTCAGGGTGTTGCTCAGCTTTTCCATGCGCTCGGCATCGGGGGCTTCATGGATACGGTACACAAACGGCACATGATGGGTGCGGCCCGCATTGGCAGCGCACTGGTTGGCCAGCAGCATGAACTCTTCGATCATGCACTCCGACACACCGCGGGTGCGCTTGACGATATCCACGCAGCGGCCTTCCTCGTCCATGACCAACTTGGCTTCGTCGGATTCGATTTCCATCGCGCCGCGTGCTTTGCGCAGAGCCAGGCGCTTTTCGTACAACTCGGTCATCGCGGGCAGCTGAGCCATAACGTCTTTATATTTCGTCACCAGAGCCGGGTCATTGGAGCCGTCCAACAGAGCGTTAATTTCTTTATAAACGCCCTTGACACGGCTGCGGATGACGCTCTTGACGAACTGATAGCTATGGATATTGCCGCTTTCATCCAGCTGCATCAGGCAGGAGAACGCCAGGCGCTCCTCCCCTTCATTGAGGCTGCAGATGCCGTTGGAAAGCTGGGTGGGCAGCATGGGGATGACTTTATCCGCGTAATAGATGGAAGTTGCGCGCTCATAAGCTTCCTTGTCCAGCGCGGTGTCCGGGCGGACATAGTGGCTGACATCCGCAATATGAACGCCCAGCTCATAGCCGCCGTTCTGGGTCTTCATCAGGCTGATGGCGTCGTCGATATCCTTGGTCTCGGCAGAGTCGATGGTAAAGATCGGCAGACCGCGCAGGTCGGCGCGGTGGGCAGCTTCGGCGGGGTCGATGAGAGCGTTATCATATGCGTGAGCTTCGGCCAATACCTCCTCCGGGAATTCCTGGCGGACATCACGGCCATACAGCACAGCCTTGGCGCACTCTGCTGCGCGGTCGGAAGTGCCGAAGCGCTCGGCAACAGCGCAGCGGTGGTCCATATGGCGCTGGCCGCGATTGGTCAGGATAGCACCGACCTTATCCCCCAGCTGTGCGCCGTTGACGCCTTTTTTATCCAGCACAATGCGCACATCACGGCAGCCGTCCGGCTCCACGGCAAGGCGACCGTCCTCAGTCAGCACAATGGTACCGGCAAAGGTGTTGTGCGGGGTGGTCACCTCCACCACTTCACCCTCGGCGCTGCCCTCCACACGGGGATGGTCGAACAGTTTGATGATGATTTTATCCTGCGGCATAGCACCATGCAGGGCGCGGCCGGGAATAAAGATATCGCCGGTGCCGTCATCGCGGGACGCAAAGCCGAAGCGGGCCGCCAGCTTGACCAGTGTGCAGGGAATGCCAGCGGGGGCATCGGTATTTTCCATCACGGCAAAGCCCGGAACATAGGTACCGTTGCGGGCGGACAGCATACCGGTAGCTACCATGCCGGTTACGGTGTTGCGCAGGCGGGAATTATCCACCTGCAAAGCATTCTGCAGTTCACGCAGGGTCTGGGGGCGGTGCTTGCACGCCGCAAGAATATTTTTCTGTAATGGTGTCATGTTTTCTCCTTTGGGTTGGGCACAGGCAGCGGCCCATGCCTTTGTTTTTACTCCTCGTTTACGTCACCCTGCCACCCGGCAGGGTCCTTCCATAGCAGGCGTGGCCTTTGGTTTCGCGGCAGCACCTGCACCATTGTGACCTTTTTATTTTTCCCATAAAAAACGACCCGCGGTATTGGGCGGGTCGTTGACGGTTCCTGAATAAGGGAAAGCGGAACGCCAACAAAATTGGCCAGACCGTTCTCCTTTCATTCAATTACAAGCGGGCACTCAGCACACCAACCAGCAGCGTAGCTACAAAGAAAACAGCGCCGCAGATTTTGGTCACTTTGGCCAGCTTGGCATCCAGGCCACGCTCGCGGCCGGCAGCCATAAAGCTGCTATCACCCATAATGGCAGCAGACAGGCCCTGCCCTTTCTGGGTCTGGGACAAAGTGAACACAACGATCAGAACCGAAACAATGATCAGCACAACGCCGAACGCGATTTCATAAGCGGTCATGGATTAACAGCAACTCCTTTTCAGGCCACAGCCAAAACGGATGTTTCGGCCTGCCCTAACTCTCATACAGGTTATAATATAACATACCAAAAAGCAAAATGCAAGAACTTTACCCGACCTTGTGCAGAAAAAGATTGCATTGCCTTTTTTGCTCCTTACAGACTCATCTGCTCGGTCGTGTCCTCCTGGCGGAGCAGCGCGCCGGCTGCGGGCAGGGTGCGCACGCGGTAGCGGTGCGGATCTTTCAGTTCCAGCCCCGCCGCCGGGCGCACTTTGGCGATTCTGGCGTTCTTTTTCAGCGTTACCATGTTGATACCGGCGGTATCGCGGGTAGCCTTTTCGGGAATCAGCGCACTGCCGACCAGGATCAAGCGTGGGCCACCGGTGCCGCCGCTGGTGAAGACGGCCAGCTCGGTTTCTTCCTCAATGTGCAGCATTGCGGCAAGTTCTTCCTTATCGCTATAGGCTTTCAGCAGCTTGCGGCGGTTCTGCTTGGTCATATAGCTGGCCAGCGGGATCTTTGCACACTTGCCGTTCTGGTAGAAGAACAGCATGTAACCACGGTAATCGACTGTGACCGTCATGAACAGCGGCACTTCGCCCTCTTCCATTTCCAGCTTGGAAGCGACATAATCACCCAGCACGCTGGCCTTGGTATCGGCAAATTCCGATGCGCGGGATTTGTACACCTGGGCATGGTTGGTAAAGAAGAGCAGCTCGGCGCTGTTGGTGGTCTCTTTGGTATAAACCACCTCGTCGCCGTCTTTCAGCTTCTGCTCGCCAGACATGCGCAGGCTCTGCGGGGTAATTTTTTTGAAGTAGCCTTCCCGCGTAAAGAACACCGTGACCGGGTAATCCGGGATCTCGTTCTGCTCATCGGCAGCAGAATCGTCCGGCAGGTCGTACAGAATTTCCGTTTTGCGGGGGCTGCCATACTTTTTGGCAACATCGCCCAGCTCGGTCATAATGATCTTGCGGATGCGGGCGGGGCGTTTGAGAACATCTTCCAAGTCTGCGATTGCCTTTTCCAGTTCCTCAATTTCCTCGGTGCGTTTGAGGATATACTCACGGTTGAGGTGGCGCAGCTTGATTTCCGCCACATACTCAGCCTGCACTTCGTCAATGCCAAAACCGATCATCAAGTTGGGCACAACCTCGGATTCTTCCGCAGTGTTGCGCACAATTTCAATTGCCTTATCAATATCCAGCAGGATAGCTTCCAGGCCGCGCAGCAGGTGCAGACGCTTTTGCTTGCCCTGCAGATCATAGTAGGTGCGGCGGCGCACGCATTCGGAGCGGAATGCGATCCACTCCAACAAAATCTGGCGCACGCCCAACACGCGGGGCTGGCCGCCGATCAGCACATTGAAGTTGCAGGCAAAACTGTCCTCCAGCGGGGTTGCCTTGAACAGACGCGCCATCAGCTTGTCCGGGTCCTGGCCGCGCTTGAGGTCGATGGTCAGCTTCAAGCCGTTCAGGTCGGTTTCATCACGCATATCGCTGATCTCACGGATCTTGCCCAGTTTGACCAGCTCGGTGATCTTATCCATGATGGCTTCCACCGTTGTGGTCGGCGGAATGCGGGTGATGTCAATGCAGTTGTTCTCTTTATCGTAAGCCCACTGGGCGCGCACGCGGATGCTGCCGCGGCCTTTTTCCAGCACATTCTGCATCTCGGCGGCATCATACAGGATGGAACCGCCGCCGACAAAATCCGGCGCGGGCATCAGCTGGGCCAGGTCCGTCTGGTCGTCTTTCATCAGGGCGATGGTTGCATTGCAGAGTTCCACCAGGTTGAAGGAACAGATGTTGGACGCCATACCGACCGCAATGCCCAGTGTGTTGTTGGCCAGAATGGTCGGGAAGGTGACCGGTAGCATCGTCGGTTCGGTGGTGGTGCCGTCATAGTTGGGCACAAAATCCACGGTATCCTTGTCGATATCGCGGAACAGCTCTTCACACACGGGTTCCAGCTTTGCCTCGGTGTAACGAGCGGCGGCGTAAGCCATATCGCGGCTGTACGCCTTGCCAAAGTTACCCTTGGAGTCCACAAAGGGCACCAGCAGGCTTTCGTTGGAACGGCCCATACGCACCATGGTGTCGTAAATGGCGGCATCGCCGTGGGGGTTCAGGTGCATGGTGCTACCCACGATGTTGGCGCTTTTGGTGCGGGCGCCTTTCAGCAGGCCCATGCCATACATGGTATACAGCAGTTTGCGGTGGGCGGGCTTGAAGCCGTCAATTTCCGGCAGCGCACGGGAAACAATAACGCTCATGGCGTAAGGCATGTAGTTTGTTTCCAGCGTATCGGTAATGGGGCTTTCGATGACCTCACCGGCAGAGAGGATCTCGACGTTATCGCCCAGCTGCGGGCGGGCAGGGGCGGCTTTCTTTTTGGTTGCTTTTTTTGCCATTTTGCTCTCTCCTCCCCTGATTAAGATACATCCAGATCGTCCAGATATTCAGCGCCGTGCTCCGCAATGTGCTCCTTACGGCCCTGCAGATTATCGCCCAGGAGCAGGTCAAACACCTCCGCCGTGCGCTGAACATCGGTGGGCAGAACTTTAATTAAGCGGCGGCTTTCGGGGCTCATGGTGGTCAGCCACATCATTTCGGGGTCGTTTTCGCCCAGACCTTTGGATCGCTGGATCGTAAACTTCTGGCCGTCGATCCGCTTCATGATATCGGCCTTTTCCGGCTCGGTATAGGCAAAGTAGGTCTTATTTTTGGTGTTGATCTCATACAGCGGGGATTCCGCGATATACACATACCCCTGATTGATGAGGGTGGGGGTCAGGCGGTAGAGCATCGTCAGCACCAAGGTGCGGATCTGATAACCGTCCACATCAGCATCGGTACAGATGACGATCTTGTTAAAGCGCAGGTTGTCCAGATTAAAGGTAGCCAGGTCCTTATTGTGGCTGCCGCCCAGCTCCACGCCGCAGCCCATCACGCGGATCAAGTCTGTGATAATGTCAGACTTGAAAATGCGGGCGTAATCGGCCTTCAGGCAGTTCAGGATCTTGCCGCGAATGGGCATGATAGCCTGGAACTCCGAATCGCGGCTCTGTTTGACCGCGCCCATAGCGGAATCGCCCTCCACGATGTACAGTTCGCGGCGGGTGGCATCCTTGGTGCGGCAGTCCACAAATTTCTGCACGCGATTGGCCAGATCCATCTGCTGGGTCATTGTTTTTTTGATGGACACACGCGCTTTTTCGGCGTGCTCGCGGCTTTGCTTATTGATTAGCACCTGCTTGCAGGCTTTTTCGGCTTCGTCCGGGTGCTCCACAAAGTAGACTTCCAGCTGGTGCTTGAGGAACTCCGTCATGGCCTGGGCCACAAACTTGTTGGTGATGGCCTTTTTGGTCTGGTTCTCATAGCTGGTGCGGGTGGAGAAGCTGGAGGAAACCAGAATCAGGCAGTCCTGCACATCGTTGAAGGTGATGGAGCTTTCGTTTTTCTTGTACAGACCCTTATTTTTCAGCCAGTTGTTGATCTGGTTGACAAAGGCCAGGCGGACAGCGCGGTCCGGGCTGCCGCCGTGCTCCAGCCACGAGGAGTTGTGATAGTATTCCAGCGTTTGCACCGCGTTGGAAAAGCAGAACGCCACGTTCATTTTGACCTGATATTCCGGCTGATCATCACGGTCGCGGCCGATTGCGGAACCGGAGCAGAAATGCACCGGGGTCAGGGTTCCCGCACCGGCGATCTCATTGGCATAGTCCTGAATGCCATGCTCATAGAAATATTCGATTTTTTCGGCACGTTCGCCCGTGCGGTCGTTGAACACGAGAGTCACACCGTCATTGACAACGGCCTGGCGGCGCAGCATATCCTTGAAGGTATCCGCCGGAACATTGATATCGGTAAACACATCGGTGTCCGGTTTCCAGCGGATGACGGAGCCGGTGCGGCGGCCGGTGAACGGCTCTTTTTTCAGCCCGCCGACATTCTCACCTTTTTTGAAATCCAGGTGATAGTGCATGCCATCGCGGTAAATATCCGCAGTCATCCATTCGCTGGAATACTGGGTGGCGCAAAGGCCAAGGCCGTTCAGGCCAAGGGAGAAGTCATAGTTGCCGCTACCCTCGCCATATTTGCCTCCCGCGTACAGTTCGCAGAACACAAGATCCCAGTTCCAGCGTTCTTCAGCTTTATTGTAATCGACGGGGATACCGCGGCCAAAGTCCTCTACTTCCACAGAGTGATCCGGGTAAAGGGTAACGTTGATTTTGTTGCCGTGGCCGTCACGCGCTTCGTCGATGGAGTTGGATACGATCTCAAAAATGGAATGGGCACAGCCTTCCACACCGTCAGAGCCAAAGATAACGGCCGGGCGCTTGCGCACACGGTCTGCACCTTTTAAGCTCTTGATGCTTTCGTTGCCGTATTCTTCCTTCTTTTTTGCCATTCGGCAGTTCCCTCCCGTTTTTGGATGCAGGGAATCACGCTGCTGCGTACCCCTGTGCGCGCAGAATTTTGCTTTTTCAGGCGCGTAAAGATAATTAAACCACAGGTTGACAGGAATTGTCAAATCCAATTTTGCGTTTTTGCTGCACAAAGTTCCCTGTTGTGGTTATTTTTTGTCTGCTTTTTTGCGTTTGCGCGGCGGCTGGGCGGAGGCTTTTTCCTCTGCGGGCGCCGGGCGTCCCGGCTCTTCCGGCACGGGGGCCGGAGCTGTGCCCTGCAGTTTCCAGGCGCGCTCCAGCACGGGTTTCAGGTACTGGCCGGTGAAGGAGTTCGGGTTCTGGGCCACCTGTTCCGGCGTACCGGTTGCCACAATGGTACCGCCGCCGCTGCCGCCCTCCGGCCCCAGGTCGATGATATAGTCGGCACGCTTGATCACATCCAGGTTATGCTCGATCACGATCACGGTGTTGCCCGCATCGGCCAGCTTATCCAGCACCTTGACCAGGCGGTGCACATCGGCAATGTGCAGGCCGGTGGTAGGCTCGTCCAGAATATAGACGGTTTTGCCGGTATCGCGGCGGGCAAGCTCATTGGCCAGCTTGACACGCTGGGCTTCGCCGCCGGAAAGTGTGGTGGCCGACTGGCCCAGCTGCACATAGCCAAGGCCGACTTCCTGCAGGGTTTGCAGTTTGCGCGCAATTTTGGGCTGGTTAGCAAAGAAATTGCAGGCTTCCTCCACCGTCATATCCAGCACATCGGAGATGTTTTTGTCTTTATATTTTACTTCCAGCGTTTCGCGGTTATAGCGCTTGCCCTTGCAGACATCGCAGGGGACGTAAATATCCGGCAGAAAGTGCATTTCGATCTGCACAATGCCGCCGCCCTCGCAGGCTTCGCAGCGGCCGCCCTTGACGTTGAAGCTGAACCGGCCGGGGCCGTAACCGCGCTGTTTGGCATCCTGGGTGTTGGAGAAGAGGGTGCGGATATCGCCGAACACACCGGTGTAGGTGGCCGGGTTGGAGCGCGGGGTGCGGCCAATGGGCGACTGGTCAATGCCGATGACCTTATCGATCCATTCCATACCCTGAACTTCGTCACACTGGCCGGGGCGGCTGCGGGCGCCGTTGAGCGCTGCGGCCAGCGACTTATACAAAATTTCATTGACCAGCGTGGACTTGCCGGAACCGGAAACACCGGTCACGCAGATCATTTTGCCAAGGGGAAAATCCACGGTAATGTTTTGCAGGTTGTTTTCCCGTGCTTTGACCACCGTGAGCATTTTACCGTTACCGGAGCGGTGGGCGGTGGGAACTTCCACAAATTTGCGGCCGGAAAGGTACTCGCCGGTCACACTGCGCGGGGCATTGCAGATGTCCTCCACACTGCCGGCGGCCACGATCTCGCCGCCATGCACACCGGCACCGGGGCCGACATCCACAATATAGTCCGCCTGGCGCATGGTGTCCTCGTCGTGCTCTACTACAATCAGGGTGTTGCCCAGATCGCGCAGGCGCTTCATGGTGGCAATCAGCTTATCGTTATCGCGCTGGTGCAGGCCGATGCTGGGTTCATCCAGCACATACAGCACGCCGGTCAGTGCGCTGCCGATCTGGGTCGCCAGGCGGATGCGCTGGCTTTCGCCGCCGGAAAGGGACGATGCGCCGCGAGACAGGGTCAAGTACCCCAGACCCACGCTCTTCAAAAAGCCCAGACGCTCTTTGACCTCTTTGAAGATGGAGGGAGCGATGACTTCATCCCGCTCGGACACTTTTGCCGTCTGAATAAATTCCAGCTCCTCGTTCACGCTCATATCGCAGAACTGGGCAATGTTGATGCCGCCCACCGTGACGGCGAGGCTGGTGGGCTTCAGGCGTTGGCCGTGGCAGGTGGGGCACTCCTCGCTGGACATGACAAGGGCGATTTCCTCCTTGACCCACTCGCTGCCTGTTTCACGGAAGCGGCGCTCCAGGTTGGGGATAATGCCCTCAAACGTGTTCATATAGGTGCCGGAGCCAAACATATTCTCTCGCTGCATCTCGATTTTTTCAGTTCCGGTGCCATACAGGATGGCGTGCACGGCTTCTTTGCTCATCTCCTGGATGGGGGTATCCAGCGTAAAGCCATAGCGCTTGCCCAGCGCTTTGTAATACATTTCAGAGATGGATCCCTCCGCATAATACCAGCCGCTGGCCTTGATGGCACTTTCGCGGATGGACTTGTGCGGATCCGGAATCACGCGGGCCGGGTCCACCTTCATAAAGGTGCCCAGGCCGGTGCAGGTTTCACAGGCACCAAAGGGATTGTTAAAGCTGAACATGCGGGGGGAAAGTTCGTCAATGGAAACACCGTGCTCCGGGCAGGCATAGTTCTGGCTGAACTCCATCGGTTCGCCGCCGATAACATCAATGATGACAAGGCCGCCGGTCAGGGCAATGGCAGTCTCAATAGAATCGGCCAGGCGGCCACGCACCGTATCATTGATGGACAGGCGGTCCACGACGATTTCAACGGTATGCTTGATATTCTTTTCCAGCTTGATCTCTTCGTCCAGATCATACATGTTGCCGTCAATGCGCACGCGGGCGTAACCGCCGCGGCGGGCAGCGTCCAGCTCCTTGGCCTGGGTGCCTTTGCGGCCCCGCACAACAGGGGCCAGCACCTGGAAGCGGGTGCGTTCCGGCAGTTTAAGCACCTCGTCTACCATCTCGTCCACCGTTTGCTGGCTGATGACGCGTCCGCACACCGGGCAGTGCGGAACGCCGATGCGGGCATACATCAAACGGAGATAATCATAAATTTCCGTCACGGTGCCCACGGTGGAACGCGGGTTGTGGCTGGTGGTTTTCTGGTCAATGGAAACCGCCGGGGAAAGGCCGGTGATTTCGTCCACATCGGGCTTTTCCATCTGGCCCAGGAACATGCGGGCATAGCTGGAAAGGCTTTCCATATAGCGGCGCTGGCCGTCCGCAAAGATGGTATCAAAGGCCAGGCTGGACTTGCCGGAGCCGGAAAGGCCCGTCATAACAATCAGCTTGTTGCGCGGCAGAACCAGGTTGACGTTTTTCAGGTTATGCTCCCGCGCGCCCTTGATCGTAATGCGGTTGTTGGCATCAATTTGAATGTTGCTCACTTTTTATAGCTCCTTCTCCCCTTGCCCGTTTTGCGCTGTTTTTCAGCGGCGCGGCGGGTGCTGGTATCGGCGGTAGGGTCCTCCCCGCGCTGCAGCTTTTCAATCTCATCACGCAGGAATGCGGCGTGCTCAAACTGCAGCAGGCGGGCGGCTTCTTTCATCTCGCGGGTCAGGCGGGTAATGGTCTGTTCGCGTTCAGCGCGGCTCATACGGTGCTGGCGCATCTTTTTGTTTTCTTCGCTCATGCTGATTTCCAGCCCGTCGCCGATGGCTTTCACGATAGTTTTTGGTGTAATGCCGTGTTCTTTGTTGTAGGCATCCTGGATGGCACGGCGGCGCTCGGTTTCCATGATGGCGCGCTCCATGCTAGGGGTTACTTCATCGGCGTACATCAGCACCACGCCGTTTGCGTTGCGGGCCGCGCGGCCAATGGTCTGAATCAGGCTGGTTTCGCTGCGCAGGAAGCCCTCTTTGTCGGCATCCAGAATGGCGATCAGCGAAACTTCCGGCAGGTCCAGGCCCTCGCGCAGAAGGTTGATGCCGACAATCACATCAATGGCACCGGTGCGCAGGTCCTTGATGATCTCCATGCGCTCAAAGGTATCCACCTCGTGGTGCATATACTTGGTGTGCACGCCGTGTTCTTCCAGGTAGTCGGTCAGGTCCTCGGCCATTTTGACAGTCAGGGTGGTAACTAGGGCACGCTCGCCGCGGTCGATGCGCTGCAAAATTTCGCCCAGCAGATTCTCGATCTGGCCTTCCACTGGGCGCACCATGATGACGGGGTCCAGCAGACCGGTGGGGCGGATGACCTGCTCGGCCACGCGGCTGGAATGTTCCCGTTCATAGGGGCCAGGGGTAGCGCTGACAAAGATCGTCTGGCCGACCTTGGATTCAAATTCCTCAAATTTCAGCGGGCGGTTGTCAAACGCCGAGGGCAGGCGGAAGCCATATTCCACCAGCGTTTTTTTGCGGCTGTAGTCCCCGCCGAACATGCCGCGGACCTGCGGCAGCATCACATGGCTTTCATCCACCATCAGGATAAAATCTTTGGGGAAGTAGTCCAGCAGCGTGGTGGGGGTGGAGCCGGGGGCACGGCCGGACAGCACGGCAGAGTAGTTCTCGATGCCCTTGCACATGCCAACTTCCTGTAGCATCTCCATATCGTACTGGGTGCGCTGCTGGATACGCTGGGCTTCCAGCAGTTTGCCCTCTGCGGTAAAGGCCTGCACCTGCTGTTCCATCTCGGTCTGGATCTTGGCAAGACCTTCTTTCATTTTTTCAGGGCCGACGATATAGTGGCTGGCGGGGAAAATGGCCACATGGCGCACAATATTTTTGCGCTCGCCGGTCAGGGGATCAAACTCGGAAATGCGGTCGATTTCATCGCCGAAGAATTCGACGCGGATGGCGTATTCATCATTATAAGCAAGGTGGATATCCACAATATCGCCGTGAACGCGGAACTTATTGCGGATAAAGTTCATATCGTTGCGTTCATATTGCAGCTTGACCAGGCGGCGGCAGAGCTCGTCCCGCTCCATCTGCATACCGGGGCGCAGGCTGATGACCATGCTGCGGTAATCGATAGGGTCGCCCAAGGAATAAATGCAGGAAACCGACGCCACAATGATAACATTGCGTTGCTCCGACAGTGCCGCCGTGGCCGAATGGCGCAGGCGGTCGATCTCATCATTGATGGCGCTGTCTTTTTCAATATAGGTATCGGTGGAGGGGATGTAGGCTTCCGGCTGGTAATAGTCGTAATAGCTCACAAAATATTCCACCGCATCATCGGGGAAAAATCCGCGCATCTCGGTGCAGATCTGACTGGCCAGGGTTTTGTTTGGTTCCAGAATCAGTGTGGGGCGGTTGCACTGTGCAATGATATTGGCCATCGTAAAGGTTTTGCCGGAGCCGGTAACGCCCAGCAAAGTTTGACCTTTATCCCCTGCTTTCAGGCCCTGCACCAGCGCTTCAATAGCCTGGGGCTGGTCGCCAGTCGGTTTGAACGGTGCTTTGAGGTGGAACACCTCGGTTTGATTTTCCTGTTGCTCCGGCATAGCGGACCTCCCCTGCTGTTGGTCGTTCATTTACAACTTACGTTCGTCTTATACAACTTACTGTTGTCTCATTATAGTATAGATCTTTTTAATTGTAAAGGCAATACCGCATAATTCTAAGCGCCGATACGGCGAGCGAGGTGCGGCAGCTGCTAAGCCAAAAGCGTAGATAATACTTTGTGTATTATCGAGCATTTTGGCAACGCAGTTGCCGTGCCGCAGCCGCCGGAGCGGTGCTTAAGCCGTCAGGCGGGAATTGTGCGGTATTGCCTAAAGGCATTTTGCGGCTTTTTATGCCTTTTATGCGCTGCTGCCGGGGCTGCATCCGACAGCGGCATTTCGGCTTATTCTTCCTCCGAGTGTTCGCGCACCCATTTGGCAATATGCTTAATGAATGCCTCACCATATTTGGCAGCTTTTGCATCGCCGACGCCGGAAATGCGGCGGAAATCCCCCATGGTGCGCGGCTTAAGCTCGGCCATCTCGTCCAGGCTGACATTGTTGAACACGATATATGCCGGAACGTGGTTTTTCTGGGCCAGTTCGCTGCGCAGGGTTTTCAGGCTTGCCAGCAGCGAATCGTCCGCTTCCGAAAGTGCGGTGCGGGCAGCCGTCTTTTTGCGGGAAGCACGGCGCTTGGCCTGGGTTTCCTGCGCGGTGGCGGCGCGCTCCTGCATGGTAACCTGCTCACCGTGGAAAAGCACCGCCGGAGCCTTGGCTGTCAGGGTGATGACCGGGAACTCATCGCCGGTTTCGGCCAGGTAGCCCTGCTCCTGCAATGCATCCAGGTAAAGGCGCATGCGCTGAGGTGGCACATCCCGCATGATGCCATAGGTCGGGAACTGGTCCAGCCCGCGCTCCAGGGTTTTCTGATCCTTGGCGCCGCGCAGCATCTGCACCAGCGCCACAACCCCCAGCCCGCCGGGCCAACGCTTTTGAATGCGCGCCACACCGGAAAGGATCTTCTGTGCTTCGGTGGTGATGTCGGTCTGCACAAACTCGCCGGTGCAGTTGGAACAGTTGCCGCAGCCGCCGGTGTGGTGCTCGCCGAAATAATCCAGCAGATAGCTGCGCAGGCAGCGGGTGGTTTTGCAGTACCCCACCATCACGTCCAGCCGCTCGCGGTCCCGCCTGGCGGCGGCTTCGGCCTGTTCAGGGGTTAGCTCATCGTTATCGTGGGAGTTCTGGATAAAATACTTTGCCGTCTGCACATCCCCCAGGGAGAACAGCAGGATGCACTCGGCGCGCTCGCCATCGCGCCCGGCGCGGCCCGCTTCCTGATAGTAGTTTTCCAGATTTTTTGGCATATTATAATGCAGCACAAAACTGACATTGGATTTATCTATGCCCATGCCGAAGGCGTTTGTTGCAACCATGACCCGCTTGCGGTCATAGACAAAATCTTCCTGATTTTTGCTGCGCTCCTCCGGGGTAAGGCCCGCATGATAACGGGTGGCGGAAATGCCAACGGATCGCAGCTCCTTACAGACGGACTCTACCGATTTGCGGGTAGCGCAATAGACAATGCCGCTGCGATCCCGGTGGTCGAGGATATATTCTTCAATATAACGTTCTTTATCCCGCGGGCGGGCCACACCAAAATAGAGGTTGGGGCGATCAAAGCCGGTGGTCAGCGTAAAAGGCTGGTTGAGCTGCAGCAGGGCAATGATATCCTGCTTGACCTGTTCCGTTGCCGTTGCCGTGAACGCACCAATGACCGGGCGGTACGGCAGACGGGAGATGAATTCGGCAATTTTCAGGTAGCTGGGGCGGAAATCCTGACCCCATTGGGACACGCAGTGGGCTTCGTCCACAGTCACAAAAGCGATGCGGGCGTGCATGGCAAGGTATAAGAAACTGTCCGTCAGCAGGCGTTCCGGGGCAACGTATAGAATTTTATAGTCCCCCTCCAGCGCGGCACGCAGAATGGTGCTGTAAAGCCCTTCCGGCAGGGCGGAGTTCAGGCAGGCAGCATGCACGCCCTCCTCTTCCAGGGCGGCAACCTGGTCCTGCATCAGGGAAATCAGCGGTGAAATGACCAGCGTAAGCCCCGGCATCAGCATAGCCGGAACCTGGTAACAAACAGATTTGCCCGCGCCGGTGGGCATAACGCCGAGGACATCCTGGCCGGAAACGATGGCATCCACCACCTGTTCCTGACCGGGGCGGAAGCTGCTGTGGCCGAAGTATTGCTGCAAAACGGAAAATTTATCCATGAATTCGTCCTTTTCTGGATGAGTGCGGCAAGTTGTGAACATTTTACAAAATTTTCAATTCGTCCGCAAAAACATTTTGACTTTTTGTATAGATTTGCTATAATAGAGGTACAGGAAGCAGCTGTCGAAAATGAAGCCAAGTTGGCAGCGGGCTTTCTGGCAAGGGTGCTGGGCACCCAAAACAAAGGGAGGTTGTCCTATGAAAGTTACATGTACCGGCCGTCGCGTTACGCTCAAACCGAGCTTTATCGAAAATGCGGAAAAGAGGCTTGCGAAGCTGGACAAGTTTTTCCCTGACGAAGCACAGGCACAGGTTACCGTCACGGTAGAAAAAAGCGGGCAGACCGTTGAGATCATGCTGCGCAGCAAGGATCTGGCCATGCGCGCCGAAAAAACGGATGAGCGCATGGAAGATGCCCTAGCCGACGCCGTCGATCTGCTGACCCGCCGTGTGGTAAAGTACCGCAAGCGCCTTGGCACCAAGCTGACCGCCGCAGCAGCGGAAATACCCGCTACCGAGCCGGAAGAAAGCATGGATATTGTGCGCGAAAAGCACTTTGCCCTGAAGCCCTGCAGCACTGAGGAAGCCATTTTGCAGATGGACCTGCTGGGGCACAGCTTCTTCCTGTATCACAGCACCGAGAACGACAAGATCCAGGTCGTTTACCGCCGCGCTGATGGCGGGTACGGCGTGCTGATCCCGGAAGCATAAGCTGGCAGCTTAAACTTAACATAGCGCCGCACAAACGGCACAACTTTGCCGCCCCTTTACGGGGCGGCATTTTTTATTTGTTTTGTATGGTTCAAGGCAAACCCTGCTGCCTTGCGCCCGCGGGACATGCCGGGTTTGCTTTGTGCTTGAGGCGCATTCAGCGCTTGATTTGTTTGGGCTTCTCCGGTTCCATCGGCCAGGTGGCACGGGCGGCAAACAGCAGTTGGCCGGTACCGGGGTTATACTGCGGCACACGGCCATGCTCTGCCATGCTGAACCAGTCGGTAGGCGTCAAAATCACATGATCCAGCACATCAATGCCAACCTGGCCCAATGCCAGAATAATGGCCTGCGTGGCAAGCAGATCCGCATTGGAAGCCGCCGCCAAACCGGACGGATGGTTATGCGCCAGCACAACACAGGTACACTGGCTGGCAACGGCATCCCGCAACAGCTTATGGGTATCAAACTGCACGCGGTTGGGAATGCCCGATGCAATGTAAATTTCTTTGAGCGGGACATAATCGTCATTCATGGCGATCATATAAAACTCTTCCCGCTTGGGTTCGCTGAACAGCGGGCGGATATACTCACAGCACATCTCAGCGTTGCGCAGCTGAACAGGGTGTTCCTTGTGCTTTTGGATCTGGTAAAAGCGGGCAACATCCCGGAAGGAATGCAGCAGTCTTGCGCTGGCGGGGCCAATGCCCTGCACCTGCATCAATTCTTCCTCGCTGGCATCCAGCACTTGGCAAAATCCGCCAAAATGCTGGATCAGGCGGTGAGCCAAGGGGTTGGTATCCCGGCGCGGAATGGAAAAGTACAAAAGATATTCCAGCACCTCATGCGCGGCAAGGCTGGTTAAGCCATCGCGGGCAACGCGCTCCTGCATGCGGGCACGGTGCTCTTCATGGATCGAATTAGTGGTTTTCTTTTCCGGCATGGGCGCACATCCTTTACCTTTGGCTGTTCTTATTATATACTATTGTTTGAAGATTGCAAAGAGGATGTGACCCCCATGAAAAAGTTTATCGCAGGCGAAAACGAAAACGGCGTGCGGCTTTCCCGCTTTGTGGAAAGCGTGACCAGGGACATGCCGCGCAGCCTGCTGTATAAAAGTTTCCGCAACAAGCGCATTAAGGTGAACGGCAAGCGCGGTGAAGCGGACACCCGGCTGAGCAGCGGTGATGTGATCGAGCTGTATATCAACGATGAGTTCTTCCCCGAAAAGCCGGTGGTCCCGGCCAAAAAGCCGCCGCGCCGCCAGCCGCCGGTCAAGGTGATCTATCAGGACGAAAACATTGCGGTGCTGTACAAGCCCGCCCACCTGCTGTGCCACAGCGACCGCACCGGCGATGCCAACCTGGTGGATGCCTTTTGTGCCCAGCTGCAGGCCAGCGGCGAATATGACCCCAAGGCTGAAAACCGCTTTGCACCCGCCATCTGCAACCGGCTGGACCGCGGCACCGAGGGGCTTGTGATTGCCGCGAAAAAATACACGGCCCTGCGGGATATGAACGAGATCATCCGCAATGACTGGATGAAGAAAGAGTACCTGACCATTACCATCGGTGCCCCGCCGGCCGGGCGGCATGTTGCCTGGCTGCAGCACAGCGAAAAAGGCAACAAGGTGCGCATTCACGCCCATGAAAGCGAGGGGTACAAAAAAATCATCACCGATGTAACGGTGATCCGCTGCATTGGGCCGTTTGCGCTCTGCCGCATTGGACTGATTACCGGCCGCACGCACCAGATCCGTGCGCACCTGGCTTACCTGGGGCACCCGGTGCTGGGCGACATCAAGTACGGCAACCGCAACATGAACGAGAAAACCGGGTTTAAGACGCAGGCACTGTGTGCCCAGCGGCTGACGTTTGGCAATATTCCGGAGGGAAACACGCTGCACTATCTTTCCGGCAGGGTCATCAAGCTGGCAGACCCGGAGATTGTAAAGCAGTTTGATGCGTTGGAGAGGAAGCCGGGACAGGAATAAAGGAGTGCCGTTGGGTTAGGGCAATACCGCATAATTCTAAGTGCCGATACGGCGAGCGAGGTGCGGC
>ERZ773104.3003-NODE-3003-length-17253-cov-21.146471_pt1 | contig 17253 bp, 14 predicted proteins | sample MGYA00511920_ERZ773104 | MGnify/ENA primary metagenome ERZ773104 (study PRJEB29015, sample SAMEA2737857) | human gut metagenome | biome: human gut; feature: human-associated habitat; material: faeces | place: China | collected 2012 ...
CTCTGGACTCCGCAAGGGGGATCCCCCCTTGACCCCTTCGCGCGATTGAGTTGAGTTCTCTTCCTTACTCTGCCCGCGTGCAGCTTTTTTAGGGCTTCGCCTGAGCCGTTATTTGTCCGCCTTCAGCCAGCTTTCCCAAATGTCGGGCTGGTAGCCGATGGTGCATTTTTGTCCGCTGCGGACGATGGGGGATTTCAGCAGCCACGGGTTTTCCTGAATCGCGGTCATAATCACGCTGTCAATGTTGCAGTAGCACGCGGGATGCTCCTTCGCGCGCTTGTCCTCGCGGTCAAGAAGCCCCTGCATCCCCACGTCCTTCGCCATCGTCTGCAATTCGCGCTCGCCCAGCTTGTGCTTCTTCAAATCCATCACCTGCACCTGCACACGGCGCTCCTTGAAGAAGCGCTCCGCCTTCTGCGCATCGAAATTCTTCTTGCTGATATAAAGCTGAATCACGCCTTGTTCCTCCTTACGTCGTCGCCCAAGAATTGCAGCAGCATACACTGTTTTCCATCCAACAAGCGGGATGTGATGCGCTCGGTGTAGCGGCGGCGCAGCTCCTCCACGTTCAAATTGGTGCTGATGACCGTTCCTTTGCCGCGCAGCTGCCGCTCGTTGATGAGGTTGAACCACTGCACGATGGTGATGTTCTCCATCAGCGGTTCAACGCCCATGTCGTCAATCATCAGCACGTCGGTATCCATCAGCGTGTCCATTTCCTCCTGCTTGCCGGAGAAGTACGCGCGGCGGGCGACGTCCAGGAAGCGGTAGGCGCTGATCATCATCACGTTGAAGCCGCGCTCCAGCAATCGCTTCGCAATGGCGTGCATCAGGTACGTTTTGCCCAGACCGCTCTGCCCCATCAGCAGCAGATCCATCGTCGCAGCGTTGGGGTACTTTTCGGCGTACTGTTCGCACTGGTGGCGCAGCATGTCCATCAATTGCCGCTGGCTGTACTTTTTGCCCGGCAGCGGCTGGTCGGAGAACACATTCGGGTCAAACGCGGCGAACGACTGCTCCGCCTTTTCGCCCAAGCCGACCTCGCGGTACAGCCGCGCATAGAACGCACTGCGCAGGCACGGGCACATTTCGCGAATCGGCTCGCCGACGTAGCCTGTGTCGCGGCACTGCTTGCAGCGGTAGACGGGGTCAAGATAATCCGCCGGGAAGCCGCTTTGGCGGAGCAAATCGGCGATGCGCTTGTTCATCACGTCCATGCGGGCGGGCAGGTCATCCGCCGCCGCTTTGCCGTTCAGAATGCCGCGCACGCCGCCGAAAATCAGGTTCTGCCGCTCGGCGAGGTACTGCCCAATCTCCGGGCAGCGGGTGATAACCTCCTGCCGCCGCCGCATTTCCTCCTGCGAATTTTTGAGGCGCTGCTGCTCGTACTCCTGCTGCAGTGCCTGCATGATTTCCTTACGCATGGCTTTCCTCCCACTCCTGCATCATGGCGTCCATAGCATCCTGCGTCGGCGTGTAGGTGCGCTGGGTGTACTGCTGCTCCCCGACGACCTTCGGCGCGCGCGCGGCGGGTGCGGTGGATTGGCTCGGCTGCTGCTCGAAGCGTTCGCGCTCCGCCTTTGCCGCCTCCATCGTCGTGATGCCTTTTTCCCGGAAAACTTTCAACATCTTGTTAAGGTATGCCATCGGTGATTTCTTCCCTGCCGCCCACGGCGCGCAGCCCAGCACAAACATCGGCGCGAACCGCCACTCTTCCGTCCACTGCTTCACAAGGGCACGGTCGGCGGCGTTCGGCTTCGTCTTTTCGTCCAGCTGCATCGCCTGATACAGCACAATCAGGAACTCGTTCTGCTCGTCAATCTGCCGCATGTACGCGTCAATTTCCGGCAGCGTGCGCAGGCTGCGGTTCTGCCATGCCATCAGCGTCTGCATCACGTCCTGCAGCGTCGTCATGCCCCATTTGGCGCACTGCTGCGCCGCCAGCAGAATCACCGGGTCAGGGTACATGGTCTGGAAGCTCTTGTACGTCGCTTTCGTCGTGTCGTTGATGGTAATGCTGTAATTGCCCAGCGCGCGCAGGAATTGCTTGATAGGCTCGTTTTCCTTCCGGCTGCCCTCGATATCGCCCGACACATCCTGCTCCGTGCGCACATTTCCCTGCTCGTGCAGCCGCTTCAAAATCCCGTCCAGATACGCAAACGACGGGTTGCTGCTCTTGATGGTTTCATCCACCGCGCGCAGGATTGCATCCGGCGTGAACTGCCAGTCCACCAGCCACTTGCTGTACATCGTCTGTTCCGGCTCGGTCGGGTAGCGGCGCAGGCCCAGCTTCTCCAGCACCTTCTTGCTGCCGCTCCAAACGGTCTGATCGCGCCGGAAAATCTCCTGCGCCTCCTCCACCGTCTGCACCTTTTCGTCCGCCAGCCGCATGGCCATCTGCTCGGCTTTCTTCATGCTCACGTTCTTGCCGTGCTTCTGCACCATGTGGCGCATCATGGCAATCACCACGTCCGGCGGCAGGCGCATCTGCTCCACCCACTCGTAGCATTGGCTGACGTCCTTGCCATGCAGGCGGCGGTCGTTGTCGAACACGCCGTAGATAGCTTCCGCGAATTGCTCGTATGCTGGGTCAATCTGCGCCTGTGCGCCCGTCATCATCACCTGATAGATGTTCTGATAGCGGTACTGCGGCGGATTATCCGCCACGCGCTGCACCAGCCCCTTGCGCTCCCAGTAGCGGTACGCCGCGCGAATATCATCCTCCGTCATGTTCAGCTCCCGCGCCATTTGCTGCAAATCGCTGATGGCCTCGTGATGATAGCACGCCACCAAGCCGAAGAGGTACACGCGCACCGCGTCCCCCGACGCTTCGGGCAGATAATTAAGGATAAACTGGTTGGGCAGCGGCGTTACGTCAAACAGCGCCGCCTGCTCGTCAAAGGAAAACATCGCCATGCAAGCCGACCTCCGTACCATCTTCCGACAGGTTTCCCTCCTATTATACCATGCTTGCTTCAAGCCGTCAAATGTGGTATAATGGAATTTGTTCATGCGGATTTCTGCATAAAAAAGGCACGGATATACATCATCAGGAGGATTCTCACCTATGGGGCATACAGTAGTCATTGCGGAAAAACCGAGCGTGGGGCGCGATATTGCCCGCGTGCTTGGCTGCCAGAGCAGCGGGCGCGGCTGCCTGACAGGCGGCGACTGGGTCGTGACGTGGGCGGTCGGGCATCTGGTGACGCTGGTTGAGCCGGACGAGCTCGATGAAAAGTACAAGCGCTGGTCGTTTGATACGCTGCCGATTCTGCCCGCCGAAATCCCCTTGAAAGTCATTGCCAGCAGCCGCGATCAGTTTGCCGTCGTCCGCAATCTCATCAACGCGCCGGAAACCGACCGGCTCATCTGCGCAACCGACGCGGGGCGCGAGGGTGAGCTGATTTTCCGCTACATCTACGAAAAAGCGGGCTGCAAGAAGCCTTTCGACCGCCTGTGGATTTCCTCCATGACGGACGAGGCGATTCAGGAGGGCTTCCGCGCCATCCGCAGCGGCAGCGACTACGACGGCTTGTACCGCAGCGCGCAGTGCCGTTCACAGGCGGATTGGCTTGTGGGCATGAACGCCAGCCGCGCTTTTACCCTGCGCTATGACGCACTGCTGTCCGTCGGGCGCGTGCAGACCCCGACGCTTGCGATTCTGGTCAAGCGGCGGAAGGAAATCGAGGACTTCAAGCCGGAAGAATACGCGACCGTCACGGCGGATTTCGGCGACTACCGCGGCATGTACTTCCGCGAGGGCTTGGAGCCGGACACGCACATCCCCAAAATCGACGACGCGAAAGCCCTCGCCGCGCAAATCAAGAATCAATCCGCCACAGTGATAAGCGCCGAAACCACCCGCCGCCGCGACCTGCCGCCCCAGCTCTACGACCTGACCAGCCTCCAGCGCGACGCGAACCGCCTGCTCGGCTTCACCGCCGATAAGACGCTCAAGCTCGCCCAGTCCCTCTACGAAACGCACAAAGCCCTCACCTACCCGCGCACGGACAGCCGCTATCTGCCGCCGGACATGATTCCGCGCGTTGTGCAGACGATGAAGGTGCTGCCGGAAAGCTATCAGGCGCTTGTGCCGGGCGCGCTGCCGGATGGAAAGCTGCCCGTCAGCAAGCGCACGATTGACGAAACGAAGGTCACCGACCACCACGCGATTCTGCCCACGCCGAAGCGAATCAATCTGGACAGCCTGCCCGAAGACGAGCGGCAGCTGTACGATATGGTCGTCCGGCGGATGCTGACGGCGTTCTATCCCGCATGCGAGTACGACGCGACGAAGGTCATCACCGGGGTCGGTGAGCACCAATTCCGCACGAACGGGCGCGTCGTGCTGCAAAACGGCTGGCGGGATGTGCCGCCGCTGGCGAATCCGCCGAAAGCCGGGCGCGCGAAGAAAAAATCCGCCGATGCCGAGGAGGAAACCGCCCTGCCGCCGCTATCCCCCGGCGACACGCGCACCGTCCGCGCCGCCGAGGTCAAGAGCGACCAGACCAAGCCCCCGGCGCAGCACAACGACGCGTCCCTGCTCTCCGCGATGGAAACCGCCGGGCGCGAATCCACCGACGAGGAAATCGCGCGGCAGATGAAGGGCAGCGGCATCGGCACGCCCGCGACCCGTGCCGCCATCATCGAGCGGCTGATTCAGGTCGGGTACGCCATCCGCAAGGGCAAGACGATTCTGGCGACCGACAAGGGCGTGCAGCTGATTCAAATTGTGCCGCAGGAGCTGTCCTCCCCCGAAATGACCGGGCGCTGGGAACTCGCGCTCGACCAAATCACCGACGGCAGACAGGACGCGGACAAGTTCATGGACAGCATCCGCAAATTCTCCACGTTTCTGGTGAATTTCGCCCGGAATAACCGCGCCGACGTGGTGTTCCCGGATGATGGGCGGCGAAAGAAGCGCACGCAGTCGATGGTCACGCGCGGCACGAAAATTGACGGCTGCGTCTGCCCGGTCTGCCGGAAGGGCGGCGTGCTGGAAAGCCCGCAGGCGTTCTTCTGCTCCCGCGCGGCGGACGGCTGCCACTTCACCCTCTGGAAAGACTGCCTGACGCGCGGCGGCGGGCCGATGCTGACGGAAAAGCTGCTGCGCCTGCTGCTGGAAAAGCAGGTTGTGCGCGGCTCAACGGGCGCAATCACGATGCTGGACGGCGCGATTTCGTTCTTCCCCAACGGGTCGGATCGCGCCAGCGCCTTTCGCCCGCTGACGTACGAGAAAAAGCACCGCTGATACGCCTTGCTTTTTTCCGCTAATGCGTGTACAATAGAGTGTGTTTCTAAAATGAGACCGGTGCAGTTTCGAGCAGATTTTCTTGCAATTCAAGGATGAAAACCGAAGGTTTACTGGCGGCAAATCGAGGTTTGAAGACGCAGAAGTGCATGAAAAGATGCCGAAAATGCTGCCGGGCGAATTTAGAAACACACTCTAGGAAATGGAATGGAAACGCCGGTTTTTTCCCGGCAGAAAGAGGTCTTACAATGGCTGCAAAGCTCCGCAAGCGTGAGGAAATCCCCGCGCAGTACAAATGGGACTTGTCGCACATTTACCCTGACGATGCCGCGTGGGAAGCCGCTTTAGCGGATGTGCTTGCGTCCGGCAAAAAGTTCGCCGCGTGGGAGGGCAAAGTCGCCGAAAATCCCCGTCAGGCCATTCGCGAGTATTTCGACTTGAATCAGCAGGCTGAGCCCGTTTTCTCCTACGCGTTCCTGCGCGGCGAAACGGACAACGGCGACCCGGTTGCGCAGGGACTTCGCGCCCGCGCGTCCCAGATGGGCGTACAGCTGTCCACCGCGATGTCCTTCTTTGAGCCGGAGCTGCTCTCGCTGGATGATGCGCTGCTGGCGGAAATCGCCGCTGATCCGGCAATGGCGGATTATGACGCGTTCCTGCGCAACCTGATTCGCCAGAAGCCGCACACGCTGCCCGCCGAGCAGGAGAAGCTGCTCGCCATGATGGGGCAGGTTGCCCAAGCCCCGAACCACATCTTCGGGATGCTGACCGACGTGGATATGTCCTTCCCGCCCGTGCAGATGCCCGACGGCACGACTGCCGAGCTGACCGAAGGCACATATTCCCAGTTTATCCGTTCGGAAGACCGCGAAGTCCGCAAATCGGCGTTCGACGGCATCATGAACACCTACGGCAATTTCGGCAACACCATCGCCGCAACGTACAACGGCAGCGTGCAGAACGACGTGTTCCAGGCGCGCGCCCGCCATTACGCCACCGCCCGCGATGCCCGCATGGAACCGCTGGAAATCCCCACGAGCGTCTACGACAACCTCATCAGCGAAGTGCACGCGGCGATTCCGGTGCTGAATGAGTATCTGGCGCTGCGCAAAGCGCTGATGGGGCTGGATGAATTGCACATGTACGACCTCTACACGCCGATGGTCAAGGATTTCCACATGGAGCTGAGCTACGACAAGGCGTTTGACCTTGTGCTGGAAGGCCTGAAGCCCATGGGCGAGGACTATCTGGCCAAGCTGCGCGAAGCCCGCGTCGGCGGCTGGATTGACGTGTACCCCTCCAAGGGCAAGTCCTCCGGCGCGTTCTCCTCCGGCAACCTGCGCGACGTGCACCCCTATGTGCTGCTGAACCACAACGACAATTTGTCGGACACGTTCACCATCGCGCACGAGTTGGGGCACTCCATGCACTCCTTCTACTCCAACACCAACCAGCCCGCCCCCAAGAGCGATTACAGCCTGTTCGTGGCGGAAGTTGCGTCCACCTGCAACGAGGCGACAATGATGCGCCACCTGCTCAAGACGTTCGCGGACGACAAGAAGGCGCTGGCGTACCTGCTGAACCACTTTCTGGAGCAGTTCCGCACGACCGTGTTCCGTCAGACGATGTTCGCGGAATTTGAGCTGATTGCCCACACGATGGCGGAGCAGGGGCAGCCGCTGACCCGCGAGAGCCTGTCCAAGGCGTACTACGAATTAAACCAGAAGTATTACGGCGCGGTCTGCACGGTGGATGAGAACATTGCCAACGAGTGGATGCGCATCCCGCACTTCTATCGCTCCTACTACGTCTATGTGTACGCGACGGGCTTGTGCGCGGCGGTTTCGCTCAGCGACAAGATTCTGTCCGAAGGCGAAAGCGCCGTCCGCGACTACCGCAAGTTCCTGTCCGCGGGCTGCGCCGTGCCGCCGATTGACGCTTTGAAGCTGGCGGGCATCGACATGAGCAGCCCCGAACCCATCCGCCGTGCGCTGGGCGTTTTCAAGGACACGCTGGCGCAGTTCAAGGCGGTTATGGTGGCGTAATCCGATTTTTAGCTTCGCCTGAGCAATCTGCTTGCACCTTTTCCGCTCTGGCGTCCGGTCATTCCATTTAGCGTAGTGCCACTACGCTGCATTTCATTCCCGTTAGCCAGAACGAAAAATGTGCGGCGCATCTTTGCTCATTCTTAGCTAAAAATCGTATAAACAGGAGGTTCATTTTCCATGATGCACGGTTACGACAAGGATGCGGCGGTTGCGTTCATCACCCGCTGCATCCGCAAGGCGGATCACCCGGAGCTGGCGGAGGACATTCCCGCGCTCGTGCCGCAGATGATTGATGCGGACATGGCGTACATGCACGAAGCGGGCGTTTTGGACGACGACGGCTACGCGGGCGACGCGTACTACGAGGACGACGAAGCGATTGAGTACATTGTCGAGACGCTGGCGGCAAAGGACGCGCTCGACCCTGAACAGGCGGTCAAGCTCGCCGCGCTGGTGGACGACTACCTCGATGCCCAGCAGATGTTTTTGGAATCGCAGGGTATGGTGGAATACGACGAATAACCATTTTGGGGGCAGGAGCGCGGCGAATTAGCTTGCGCCTCTGCCCTCGTTTGACCTAATGGAGGAATGACGTGTTCAGTGCCTATTGTCCTGATTTACTGCTTGGTCAGCAACTGACCGACGTCGCCCGCACGCCGGATTTTATCGTCCGCTGGACGTTCATTGGGAGGACTTCGCCGTACATTCTGCAAACGTACTGCGGCTTCCGTGTGACGCACGAGGGCGAAACCATCCTGACCCAGCGGATGCTTTACACCCGAACCGACTTTGATGAGCCGCTGACGGATGCCAACCGCCGCTTCGACCACGACGTTGTCCGCCTGACTTCCCTGCTGCCCGTGAAAATTGTCAGCGTCAAGTGTTCCAACACGAATGACCTGATTCTCTCCGCCGAAAATCACCTGCGCATCGAAATTTTCGCCGACGCACCGCCCGTGTGCGAGGACTGGCGCTTCGGACCGCAGGATGATGTGCGTCTGAGCGCCTTTACAGACTGCGTTCACTTGAAATAATGGAGGAACACCATGTTCACGCACTATTCTCTTGACACGCTGCTTGGGCATTCGCTGACCGCCATCGGGCGCGCGGCGGATTTGGTCTGGTGGATTTTCGATGTGGACGGCGCGGAATATTCGCTGCACACGCAATGCACCTTCCGCGTCCTGCACGACGGTGAAGCCGTGCTGAGCCGCAGCGACATTTACTGCATCCGCGACGACAAGCCGCTTGGCAGGGACAACAGCTGGTTCGACTACGACGTCGCCGAGCTTGCGCCTCTCCTGCCCGCGAAGGTCGTCAGCATCGAGTGTTCCGAAATGAACGACCTGACCATCTGCACCGAAAACGGTCTGCGCATTGAGATTTGGGCAGCTGAATCGCCGGAGCATGAGCAATGGCGATTCTTCCGGCATATTCCCAAGTCGGATGATCCGCATTTGGTAGCGTATGGGAATTATTTGGATTGCGAATGAGTACACAGAAAGGGACTTGTCTTTTCGGCAAGTCCCCCTTTTCATTCCACATAAAAAGAGCGACCTGCTCTTTTCAGAACAAGCCGCTCAATATTTACGCAACCGTCAAATTACGCGTGGGGGCCAGCTTCAACCAGTGCCTTGCCAGCGTCGTTGCCGGTGTACTTGACGAAGTTCTTCTCGAAGCGGGACGCCAGATCCTTCGCCTTGTTCTCCCATTCGGAAGCGTCGGCGTAGGTGTCGCGGGGGTCGAGAATCTTGGAGTCCACGCCCGGCAGTTCGGTCGGAACCTCAAAGTCGAAGTACGGAATCTTCTTGGTGGGCGCCTTCAGGATGTCGCCGGACAGAATCGCGTCGATGATGCCGCGGGTATCCTTGATGGTGATGCGCTTGCCAGTGCCGTTCCAGCCGGTGTTGACAAGGTACGCCTTCGCGCCGTTCGCCTTCATCTTCTTGACCAGCTCTTCGCCGTACTTGGTCGGGTGCAGTTCGAGGAACGCCTGACCGAAGCAAGCAGAGAAGGTGGGGGTCGGCTCGGTGATGCCGCGTTCCGTGCCAGCGAGCTTCGCGGTGAAGCCGGACAGGAAGTAGTACTGGGTCTGTTCGGGCGTCAGGATGGACACGGGCGGCAGCACGCCGAACGCATCAGCAGACAGGAAGATGACGTTCTTCGCGGCAGGCGCGGCGGACACCGGGCGCACGATGTTCTTGATGTGGTTGATCGGGTAGGACACGCGGGTGTTCTCGGTCACGGACTTGTCGGCGAAGTCAATCTTGCCGTCCTTGTCGAGGGTGACGTTCTCCAGCAGCGCATCACGGGTGATGGCGTTGTAGATGTCCGGCTCGGAGTCCTTGTCGAGGTTGATAACCTTGGCGTAGCAGCCGCCTTCAAAGTTGAACACGCCGTTGTCGTCCCAGCCGTGCTCGTCGTCGCCGATCAGCAGACGCTTGGGGTCGGTGGACAGGGTGGTCTTGCCGGTGCCGGACAGACCGAAGAAGATGGCAGTGTTCTTGCCTTCCTTATCGGTGTTGGCAGAGCAGTGCATGGACGCGATGCCCTTCAGCGGCAGGTAGTAGTTCATCATGGAGAACATACCCTTCTTCATCTCGCCGCCGTACCACGTGTTCAGGATGACCTGCTCACGGCTGGTGATGTTGAACGCCACGCAGGTTTCAGAATTCAGACCGAGTTCCTTGTAGTTCTCGACCTTCGCCTTGGACGCGTTGTAAACCACGAAGTCCGGGGTGAAGTTCTTCAGCTCTTCTTCAGAGGGCTGGATGAACATGTTCTTGACGAAATGCGCCTGCCACGCCACTTCCACGATGAAGCGGACGGCCATGCGGGTGTCCTTGTTCGCGCCGCAGAAGGCATCGACGACGTACAGCTTCTTATTAGACAGCTCCTTAATCGCCAGATCCTTCACGGACGCCCAAGTGGACTCGGTCATCGGATGGTTGTCGTTCTTGTAGCCCTCGCTCGTCCACCACACGGTGTCCTTGGAGTTCTCGTCCATGACGATATACTTGTCCTTGGGGCTGCGGCCGGTATAAATGCCGGTCATGACGTTCACAGCGCCCAGTTCGGACACCTGACCCTTTTCATAGCCCTCGTTGGTGGACTTGGTTTCTTCTTCGAACAGCAGATCGTAAGAAGGATTGTGCACAACCTCGGTCGTGCCAGTAATGCCATACTTGCTCAGATTCAGCTCTGCCATGTAGAACCTACCTCTTTCTTTAAATTGGTGGGACAATACACTGCGGATTCAGGAAAAATCCCGATTCTCCGCATCTATATCATACACCACTTGCGCGGTAAAATCAAGATGTACTTTGGCAAATTTTCTGCGAACAGCTTGACACTTGATGCTTTTTGTCTAGCGTGTGTTTCTAAATTCGCCCGGCAGCATTTTCGGCATCTTTTCTTGCACTTCCGCGTCTTCAAACCTCGATTTACCGCCAGTAAACCTTCGGTTTTCATCCTTGAATTGCAAGAAAATCTGCTCGAAACTGCACCGGTCTCATTTTAGAAACACACGCTAAAACACAGCAAGGTCAGGGATAAACCCATGCGGATTCGCCCCTGACCATTATACTATTTCCAGATAAGAATGCGCCAAGATGCGCCGCGAATTTTTTCTTCTGCCTAACGCGAATGGAACGCAGCGTAGCAGCGCTACGCTAAGTGGAATGAGCGGACGGCGGAAGGAAAAAGGCGCAAGCAGATGGCGCAGGCGAATCTGGAAATAGTATTACCTATTAGACAGGCATCGTCTTGTCAGCCTTGTTCAGCATGGTGGAATCCACCTTCAGCTGCTGGGCAGCGCGATACTCGAAGAACTTCGGCGCGACCTTCGGGAACATGGCGTAGGACAGCACGTCTTCCTCGCACTGATACCATTCGCGCATTTCCTCACGCAGCTTGTCGAGTTCCGGCGGAATGTCGTCGGCGTAGCGATGGGTGATGACCTTCGTGTCGCCGATGCACTTCTTGCGCACGTCCTCGTTCACCTTGCCCGGCAGACGGCCGTAGTGACCCGCCAGCAAGTCCTTGGATTCCTTCGGCACCATCTTGTAGCGCTCGCCGCCCAGCACGTTCATCACGGCCTGCGTGCCCACGATCTGGGAAGTCGGCGTGACCAGCGGCGGATAGCCGAAGTCCTTGCGCACGCGCGGCACTTCCGCCAGCACGTCGTAGTACTTGTCCATCTGGTTCGCCTGCTTGAGCTGACCAATCAGGTTGGACAGCATGCCGCCCGGCACCTGATACTGCAGGGTCTTGACGTCCACGCCCAGCACGCGCGCCGGGTCACGCCAGCCGTCCTTGGTCAGGCGATCCGCCACCGTGCGGAAGTGCGCCGCCAGCTGCGCCAGCAGGTCGAGGTCGAAGCCCGTGTCGTATTCCGTGCCCTTCAGGGTCGCAACGAGGGATTCGGTCGCCGGCTGAGACGTGCCGGAGCCCAGCGGGGACAGGCAGGTATCCACCACGTCCACACCCGCTTCGATGGCCTTGAGCAGCACCATGTCGCCCGTGCCGGTGGTGTTGTGCGTGTGCAGGACGATGGGCAGGTCGGTTTCCTTCTTCAGGCGCTTGACGAGGCTGTACGCCTTGTAGGGCAGCAGCAGGTTCGCCATGTCCTTGATGCAGATGACGTCCGCGCCCATCTTCTGGATGTCCACGGCGAGCTTGACGAAGTAATCCTCGTTGTGCACGGGGGATTCGGTGTACGACATGGCGATTTCCGCCGTGCCGCCGTACTTCTTCGTCGCCTTGACGGCGGTCTGCATGTTGCGCAGGTCGTTCAGCGCGTCGAAGCAGCGGATGATGTCAATGCCGTTCTCGACGGCCTTCTTGACAAAGAAATCCACCACGTCGTCCGCGTAGGGACGGTAGCCCAGCAGGTTCTGGCCGCGCAGCAGCATCTGCAGCTTGGTGTTGGGCAACGCCTTGCGCAGCTTGCGCAGCCGCTCCCACGGGTCTTCGTTCAGGAAGCGCAGGCACGCGTCGTAGGTCGCGCCGCCCCAGCACTCCAGAGAGTAGTAGCCAACCTTGTCCAGCATTTCGCAGGCAGGCAGCATCTCATCGGTACGCATCCGGGTCGCGGCCTGAGACTGGTGGCCGTCGCGCAGGATGGTATCCGTAATTTGAACCTTTGCCATAGGACGAATTTCCTCCTTCAGTTCGGCCAGAGGCGGAGAAGCACTCCCCTGCCCCTGACCGGATACGTTGGATACGTTTCCATCTGACTGCTGATACTATTTCCAAATGAGCATACGCCAAGATGCGCCGCGGATTTTTGCATTCTGGCTAACACGAATGAAACGCAGCGTAGCATCGAGTGGACGGCAGAATCAAAAAGACGCAAGCAGATGGCGTAGGCGAATGCAGGGAATAGTATCTATTAACCGAACATGCTCAGCAGCACACCAGCCGCGATGGCAGAGCCGATAACGCCAGCAACGTTCGGGCCCATGGCGTGCATCAGCAGGAAGTTCGCGGGATTCGCCTTCTGACCTTCCTTCTGGGACACACGCGCCGCCATCGGGACAGCGGACACGCCGGCAGAGCCGATCAGCGGGTTGATCTTGCCGCCGGAGAGCTTGTTCATCAGCTTCGCCAGCAGCACGCCGCCCGCCGTGCCCATGCCGAACGCGACGATGCCCATCGCGATGATTTCAAGCGTGCGCACCGTCAGGAAGGTAGAGGCAGTCGCCGTTGCGCCGACCGTGACGCCGAGGAAAATCGTGACGATATTCATCAGCTCGTTCTGCATCGTCTTGTTCAGACGTTCGGTCACGCCGCATTCCTTCGCGAGGTTGCCCAGCATCAGGCAGCCGACCAGCGGAGCAGCGGACGGCAGCAGCAGCGCAACCAGAATGGTGACGACGATGGGGAAGATAATCTTCTGCGTCTTGGTGGCAGGCTTGAGCTGCTCCATGACGATTTTGCGTTCCTTCTCGGTGGTCAGGGCGCGCATAATCGGCGGCTGAATGACAGGCACCAGCGCCATGTAGGAGTACGCCGCGACCGCGATCGGGCCAAGGAGGTGCGGGGCGAGCTTGCCCGTCAGCCAAATCGCCGTCGGGCCGTCCGCGCCGCCGATGATGCCGATGGCGCCCGCTTCCGCAGCAGAGAAGCCGAACACGGCATACGCGAAGATGAACGTCATGAAAATGCCCAGCTGCGCCGCTGCGCCCAGCAGCAGCGTCTTCGGGTTAGAAATCAGCGGCCCGAAGTCCGTGCCCGCGCCAACGCCCATGAAGATAAGGCACGGATAGATGCCCAGCTTCACGCCGAGGTACAGGTAGTCCAGCAGACCGGCGGAAATCGTCTTGCCCGCCGTCGCAAGCATCGCGCCGGTGGCGGTGTAGACCGCGCCGTTCTTCAGGAAGGCATCCTCCAGAATGATGGAAGCTGCGTTGCCGTTGGCGGCGAACTGCGCCAGGATGTCAGCAAAAGGCACGAGCTTCGTCGGGTCGTCGATGGTGACGGCGTTGACGAAGTGACCCAGCACGACATTGTTGCTGGTCAGAATCTGACCGGCGGCATTGACCATGTAGCCCACGGAATCAACAAAATCCTTGCCGTCTATCAAGACCGCGCCGCCGAACAGCGCCCAGTTGGCATGACCGCCGGCGAAGAGTTCTTCGTGGAAGATGTCGCTGCCCAGCAGGTTGGTCAGCAGCATACCGAAGGCAATCGGCAGCAGCAGCAGCGGCTCAAATTGCTTGACAATGGCGAGATACAGCAGTACGCAAGCGATGGCGACCATGATCAGCGCCAGCGGGTTCGTCAGATACTGGTAGATACCCGAGGTCGTGACGAGCCCCATGAGGGTGTCGCCCACATTGATTCCCATTATATCAGCTCACTTTCCTTCGGGATCGGTAAATACGTCGGATTACGCCAGCACGACCAGCGTGTCGCCCGCGCCGACCGTCGCGCCCTTGGTCACAACGACCTGCGCCACTTTGCCGTCCTTGGGGGCGGGAATTTCGTTTTCCATCTTCATGGCTTCCAGCACGCACAGCACCGTGCCCGCCTTGACCGTGTCGCCAACCTTGACCTTCACGTCCAGGATGTTGCCGGGCATCGGAGCCTTGACCTCAACAGCGCCTGCGGAAGCAGGAGCAGCGGGTGCGGCAGGAGCAGCAGCGGCAGCGGGAGCCGGAGCGGCCTTGGGTGCGGGTGCAGCAGCAGGAGCCACGGGTGCAGCGCCGGCAGCGGTCTCCTCGACAGAGACGCTGTAAGCAACGCCATTGACGGAAATATTGTAGTACTTCATGGAAGAGTCCTCCTGAATCAATCTATATCGTTAGATGTACGTTTTCTTACAGAGCCATGTTGCCGTGCTTCTTGGGCAGACGGGCAGCACGCTTGGTGCTCAGCAGCTCGAACGCGGCCACGACGCTTGCGCGGGCGTTGGCAGCCTCGCAGGTCATGTCGGCAGAACCGGCGGCCACAGCAGCGTCAGCGCTGCACACCTCGGCGACGTAGGCAGCAGCCTTGGCCTTGGTAGCGGCGACGATGTTGTCGGAAGCGTCGATCTCGTCCTTGTACAGCACGGAGACGGCAGCGGAAGGCTCGAGAGCGCTGATGGTGCAGCCCTTGACAGCGATCTTCAGGTCAGCAGCGGCCAGTGCGGTGTAGACGGGGCCGACCGCCTTACCGGCGATGAGAGCCACCTTGGCGGTGGTAGCGTCGGCATAGGTAGCAGCCAGACGGGCAGCCTCGCGGATGCCGCCGGCGATGTCATCGGAAGTGCTGGGAACGAAGCCCTCGGTGTTCACGATGGTCAGCACGGGGACGCTGAATGCGTCGCACAGGCGGACGAAGCGGGAAGCCTTAGCCACGCAGTTGTGGCACAGCTCCTTGCCGGTGGCCACGACGCCCACGGCGTTGCCGCCGATGGTAGCGAAGGCGGTGTAGACGTTCTTGCCGAAACCGGCGTACATCTCCACGGCGCTGTCCTTATCGATGAGGGCAGCAGCAGCCTTTGCAGGCTCGGCGTTGGCGCTCAGGACAGCGGTGGGCTGCTCGAACTCGAAGATGGCCGGGCCGGTCAGGTTGTTGGCAGGCAGCAGACCCACGATGTGGGCAGCCTTCTCAGCAGCCTCGGCAGCGTCAGCGGCCACGATGGCAGCCACGCCTGCCTTTGCGGCAGCAGCGGCAGAACCGGCGTCAGCGACCTTGTCGCCCTTAGCGGCAGCGGTGAAGGGAGCGGTGAAGAACAGCTCTGCGCCCTCAGCCATGATGCAGACATCTGCGTTGGCAGCGCTCAGAGCGCTGGTGCCGCCGCAGACGCCCAGAACGACGGCTACCTGAGGCACGACGCCGGACACCTTTGCGATGGTGGCGTTGAGCTTTGCAGCTGCATTCAGCACGTCCAGACCCTCAGCCAGCTTTGCGCCGACGGAGTCGTAGAAGGTGACGACCGGGCAGCCCGTCTGGGCAGCCAGCTCGAGGACCTTGATGTTCTTCTCAACGTCCTTGACGGAAACAGCCTCGCCGTTCTGGAAGACGGCATAAGCCTGCTGACCGGCAGCATAGCCGCTGGCAGCACTCACCGCGCCGTCCGCAAACAGAGCGGTGTATTCCCCGTCATCAAAAAACTTGGCGAGGATTTCTCCTTTGGTACTCTTTGAAGCCATGGTAAGACCTCCTGCTTATCTTTGTGAGTTTCAAAATTAGGTATATTATACCTTACTTTCCCAAGATTCTCAAGCCTTGTTCCATTCCTTTTTTTCAGAGAATGTTACAAATTTGGCAAAAAGAGCGGAAATTTCAGGCATGATGCTCACTTATGTTTCTTCCCTGCGGCAGCCTTGTTCCCGCCCACAGGGCCCCGGGGACGGCGGGCAGCAGCCTTGGACTGCAAAGCGGCCGAGCGGGTCTGGGCGCGGCCCTTGGCGGCTGCGGCGCGCAGGCCGTTCACCTCTGCCTTGGTCAGCTCGCGGTACTTGCCGGGCTGGAGCATTCCCAGCTTGACGACGCCCTCGGCGTTCCGCTTCAGACGGATGACCTCGAGGCCCACGGCCTCGCACATCCTGCGGATCTCGCGGTTCTTGCCCTCTTTCAGGGTCATCTCCATGACGGTGCGGCCCGGCTCGTCGGTGACGACATTGATGGCGCAGGGCATGGTCCTGGTGCCGTCGTCCAGCACGACGCCGGAGCTGAGCTTCAGGATCTGTGCCTCATCGGCCCGGGGCTGGACGGTGACGCGGTAGAGCTTGGAGATGCCGCCGGACGGATGGGTGACAGCCTGTGCGAAAGCGCCGTCGTTGGTCATCAGCAGCAGGCCCTCGCTGTCCTTGTCGAGACGGCCCACGGGGTACAGGCGGGCCGGGATGTCGGCCACCAGCTCCATGACCGTCTTGCGGCCCAGCTCGTCGCTGGCGGTGGTAACATAGCCGCGGGGCTTGTACAGAGCCAGATAGTACATCTGCTGGTTCTTCTGGATATAGATGCGCTCGTCGTCCACATGGAGGACGTCGCGGTTGGGGTCCATCTTGTCGCCCACCTTCACGGGGTGGCCGTTGACCTTCACGCGGCCCTCGGCGATGATCTGCTCGGCGGCGCGGCGGGAGCAGAGGCCCTGCTCGCTCATAATTTTCTGAATGCGTTCTTCTGCCATGATAAAATCTCCTTGTGCGCCTCCCGGCGCTCAAATAGGGCTACTGATGAACTCAACCTCTCAGTCTCGCTCACGCTCGACAGCTCCCCTACCGAGGGGAGCCTCTGGCGAAACCATTCACTTTGCGAGGACTGCCAAAGCCTCCCCTCGTTAGGGGAGGTGGCATTGCGAAGCAATGACGGAGAGGTTATTCCTCTTTTTTGCAAAAACCCCTTGCAAACTTTCCCGAGATGCGGTATAATACATCTCGCGGCAGGTCCGCTGAAGATTGAATATCTGCCTCTTTAGCTCAGTCGGTTAGAGCACCTGACTGTTAATCAGGGTGTCGC
>ERZ773104.3017-NODE-3017-length-17205-cov-3.521108_pt1 | contig 17205 bp, 16 predicted proteins | sample MGYA00511920_ERZ773104 | MGnify/ENA primary metagenome ERZ773104 (study PRJEB29015, sample SAMEA2737857) | human gut metagenome | biome: human gut; feature: human-associated habitat; material: faeces | place: China | collected 2012 ...
TCTCAATTGTCGCTGGACTAGCCATAAAACTCTTCATTGGTTAACCTCCTGTTAAACTATCTGATTCTAACGGTTCATCACCGCAATTGTTTTGAAATGTATAGTAAAATGCCTATTCCGGGGCTTTGGCCTAAGCATTTCCACCTAACGTCACAGTTGTATATTATATAATAAGCGATTCTTTGTGTCAAGCGCTTTTTCCTTGATTTTACGCCTTTTTGAGGGGTTTTCCACCGTTTTTTTATTTTTCCGGAGAGTTATCCACAGCCGGGAACGCAGTTACCCACCGGCAGTCTGTCTGAACCAGTTTTTTCCGTTCTTCGTCGGTCAGGCACATCTCTGCTGTTTCCGGCATCTCCCCCAGAACATAACGCCCGTGTATCTGCCCCGGAACCAGGCGGTCCTTGCCTCTTTCCAGATCTGTCACATATACCCGGTCTGCTCCGTTCTGGAATGCATGGTGGATATTTCGCCGCAGGATTCCATCCAGTTCCTCATCCGCGCAGCGCGAGATCGCAAAATACGCTGCCTTGTCCTGTTTGATATGAGACTGCAGAATGTCATATTCCCAGTATTTGTTCTCCCGGTGATGCCAGTCAGGCAATTCCTGCTGATACTCCATGCTGACCAGGGTCAGGCCTCTGGCCGGTGCCGTGCGTCCTGCTGCCTGGCGGTCCCTGGCATCCAGAATTTCTTCCACGTGTTCCGGTGGATAAGCCCCCATTCCAACCTCCAGCAGCGTGCCTGCAATGATGCGCACCATATTATAGAGAAAACCGCTTCCACTTATGCGGATGGTGATCATGTCATCCTGTTTTGTAATATCAAGACTGTAGATGGTCCGCACGGTTTCCTCTGCCTGGGTCCGCACAGTGCAGAAGCTCTTAAAATCATGCTCTCCCACCAGATACGCTGCTGCCTCTCTCATTTTATCAAGATCCAGGTTAAAATAGCAGAAATGGGCATACAGACGCTCCAACGGCATGGAAATTTTCCGGTTCAGCACCTTATATTCGTAGGTTTTGGTACAGTTAGCCTTTCTGGGATGCCAGTCCGCCGGAACCTCTTCCGAACTCTGCACCCGGATATCCTCCGGCAGACGCTGGTTTAAAGCAAAACAGATCTTATCTGCCGGCATGCGGTTTTCCGTGTCAAAAACCGCCACATTCCCACGGGCATGTACGCCGGAATCCGTACGGCTTGCACCGATGACAGAAATTGGTTCTTTTAAAAGAGCAGTCAGTTCCCGGTTCAGCACTTGCTCTATGGTGATGCCGTTTGGCTGAAGCTGCCAGCCGCGGTAGGCAGTTCCGTCATAGGCTACCACCATTCTTACTCGTTTCATCAATGTTATCCTCCCAAAGCATCCCGGCCTGAGCTTTCATGATATGCGAGAATCTGCCCTGGCAGATTTTCCTGCCGGATGCGCAAGTCAAAAATTGCTTCCCGGCCATCATGACAGGAAGCAATTTACAGTTACATTTTATTTTATCATCCTACGCACGAAGCAGGATCACGATCATCAGGTAGATCACATACACCAGATATCCCACCTGATCACGCTTGGCATATTTGAGCGGTTTCATCTTGGTACGGCCCTCGCCGCCATGATAACAGCGTGCCTCCATAGCCATGGCAAGGTCCGTTGCACGGCGGAACGCAGAGATAAACAGCGGCACCAGAAGCGGCACCATGCTCTTTGCCTTCTGGATCAGGTTGCCACTCTCAAAATCAGCGCCTCTCGCCATCTGTGCCTTCATGATCTTGTCGGTCTCTTCTACCAGAATCGGGATGAACCGCAGTGCGATGGACATCATCATGGATACCTCATGCACCGGTACTCCAACCTTATTTAAGAAACCCAGGCTCTTTTCCAGGCCATCTGTCAGTTCATTCGGCGTAGTCGTCAGCGTCATGACTGAGGAACCGATCACCAGATAGATCAGTCGCAGGGCCATAAAGCCTGCGGTGCGGATGCCCTCCTGGGTAATCTTAAAGATACCAAACTGAACGACCGGTGTTCCCGGCGTCAGAAACAGGTTAAAGCTCACACTGATCAGAAGTAAAAATAAAATTGCCTTTAAGCCTCGCACCATGAAAGAAAACGGTACCTTTGACATGCGGATGGCTGTGACCAGAAACAGAGTGGCCGCCACATAGCAGGCAATGCTGTTTGCAAAAAACAGAGAAACAATGAACACCAGCGTTCCAAACAGCTTCGTCCTCGGATCCATGCGATGCAGCACAGAATCCACCGGATAGTATTGTCCTAATGTAATATCGCGAATCATGGTCTTTCATCCTTCCCGAGCAGATGCAGGATCGCATCCCTTGCCTCTGTCACTGTGGTAATATCGTCTGCGATCGGCACGCCATGTTCCTTTAAGCCATGTACAATGTAGGTGATCTGAGGGGCAGCCAGTCCCATGGCCTCCAGCTCTTTGTAATGGCGGAACACTTCCTTCGGCGGCGCGTCAAATATCTTTTCACCATGGTTCATCACCATGATCCGGTCCGCATAGCGGGCAATATCCTCCATGCTGTGAGATACCAGCACAATGGTCATATGATGTTCCCGGTGCAATGCGGAGATTTCATCCAGGATCTCATCACGGCCCTTCGGATCCAGACCCGCAGTCGGCTCATCCAGGATCAGTACCTCCGGATGCATGGCCAGCACCCCGGCAATGGCAACTCTACGCTTCTGACCGCCGGATAATTCAAACGGTGACTGCTGCCAGAGTTTTTCATCAAGTCCAACCTGGATCAGTGCTTCCCTGGCCCGGGCCTCTACCTCTTCTTTTGAGAGGCCCTGATTCTTCGGACCAAAGCATACGTCCGAAAAGACATCCACCTCAAAAAGCTGATGCTCCGGATACTGGAATACCAGCCCTACCTTACTGCGCAGGGCCTTCATGTCATAGCCATCCTGGTAGATATTTTCTCCATTATAATAGATTGCGCCGCTGCTGGCGCGCAAAAGTCCGTTCAGATGCTGGATCAGCGTGGATTTTCCGGAACCGGTATGACCGATCAGTCCGATAAACTGTCCATCTTCGATCTCGAAGCTGACATCCTTTAAGGCATACTGCTCAAAGGCTGTTCCTTCACCATATATATGATTCAAATGTTCTGCCCTGATCGACATATATGCCTCCTTTTATTTTACCTCTGGAAATTTTTCGTGAAGAATGGGAAGAAGCTTCTCCATCAGTTCATCCATCGTCAGAATTCCATCCGGAAGATCTACCCCTGCCTGCTTTAACTCATAAGCAAGCTCTGTCACCTGCGGAACATCCAGACGATATTCCTTCAGCTCCTTCACCCGGGAAAAGATTTCCCGCGGTGTTCCGTCCATAACCAGCTTTCCGTCATCCATGACAATGACACGGTCCGCATCAATGACTTCTTCCATATAATGGGTAATCAGAAGAACCGTGATCTTCTCCTGACGGTTCAGCTCATGAAGGGTCGCAATGACTTCCCTGCGGCCATTCGGATCCAGCATGGCAGTCGGCTCGTCCAGGATGATGCACTGCGGACGCATAGCCATGACACCGGCAATAGCCACACGCTGCTTCTGACCGCCGGACAGTTTGTTTGGCGATTTCAAACGGTACGCAGTCATGCCGACTGCTTCCAGGCTCTGGTCTACCCGGCGCCAGATCTCATCGGTCGGCACTCCCAGATTCTCCGGTCCAAATCCCACATCCTCTTCCACAATGTTGCCAATGATCTGGTTATCCGGGTTCTGGAATACCATGCCTGCAGTCTTTCGGATATCCCAGATATGAGCATCGTCCGCTGTATTCATACCGGAAATCCAGACAGTACCGTCTGTCGGAAGTAGAATGCCGTTCACCTGCTTGGCAAAGGTAGACTTTCCGGAGCCGTTGTGCCCCAGAATAGCCACAAAATCTCCCTGGTTAATGTCCAGGGTCAGATCATCGATCGCACGCTTTACTTCTTCCACATGGTCATCTTCATCCCGGCGGATATAATCATATATTAATTTTGAAGCTTTTATGATACCCATAAACAAATGCTTCCTTTCCTGTGTATCTCTGTATACATTGTCGTTGTTTCATTTTAAGCGAAATTATACACAGCGTCAAGAAAAAATCCATCTGTTATCCACATTGATCTGCGATAGATGCAATTCCTCTTATAACAGACTCTCGTCGTATACGGCTCTTGCTCCGCCGGTAAACTTCAGTCTTGTTCTGGCACAGATCACCCGGGCTGCTCCGATCTGACGCCGCTCAATCCGTACCGGAACCGCCACTTCTTTTAAATGCATGCCGATCAGGGTGTCGCCGATATCCATTCCGGCTGCTGCCCGGATATGCTCCACTGCTGCCGGATGCGCAAAGCTGTGATATGCAGCTGTCGCAAAGGAACCGCCGGCCTTCGGCTGCGGAACCACATTGACCTGCTCATAGCCATAACGTTCTGCCGCTTCCTCTTCCAGGATCAGTGCCCGGTTCAGATGCTCACAGCACTGGGCGGCCAGAAATACCTCCGCTTCCTTAGCTGCCTGGTATACACCGTCAAAAAGTGCCTGACCCAGTTCCGGACTGGAGAAGCTTCCGATCCGCTCACCGGCAACTTCGCTGGTAGAACATCCCACCACCAGAATGCTTTCTTTCTTCGGATGCGCTGCCGTAAGAAGCTGTGAGGCTGCCTCATAAGCCTCCTGCCGAATCTGCATCAGTTCCTGTGTATCTGCCTTTCTGTCAGACAATCCGTTCCCCATTCTCTGTCTCCTCCATTCTTTCAAATACTGCCTTTCATTATACGCCTTCTTTTCCAAAAGAAAAAGAGAAAAGATGACTGACAAAAGAGGCTGCCGCAAAATGGAATCTGGTACGTTTCCATTTCATGACAGCCTCTCCCTTTTCTCCATTTACTACAGATTAAAAGTCCTCGCGTAATTCGGACAGATGATATCCAGAAAGGATGCAATATCCTTTTTTAAGGCCTGCTCTGCCTGGTCAAATCTGCCTTCCTCCATGCACCGGATAATGCAAAGATGGCCTTCGACATCCACATTCCAGGACCGGTTATCCCGCTGATCCCAGAAGCGCTGTGCATAGGCACGGGTCAGAACTCCGGTACTGCTCTCCAACATATGGTAACAGTAATCGTTGCCGCTGTAGGAAATGAGCTTCAGATGGAACTTCATGTTGTTTTCCCAGTGCTTCAATGCCGGAAGCTCATCTGTCCCATTCCACCAGCATTCCTTCATGGTGAACTCCTTCAGTTCCGCAATATCTTCCGGGGTAAACGTCGGAGCATAAACCCGGAAGCAACCGGTTTCGATCAGAATTCGGAAATCCACGACATCGAGGATCTCCTTCTCATTGATCCGTACCACCTCGTAGCCGTAGCGCGGATGGCTGATCAGAACTCCCTCTTTACAAAGTTCGATCAGGGCATCCCGAATCGGAGATTTGCTCACTCCGTACTTGGCAATCAGCTGCTTCTCCGTAATAATTTCGTTCTGTTTGTAAATTCCCTGAATGATATCACTCAAAACAGCTTCATAAATCTCGGCCTTCAAAGATGGCTTTCCACTCATACCGTTTTCTTACCCTTCCCTACATCATTTTATCAAGCTCCAATAACGCAATTATATATGTTTTCAGGCCATTTAGCAACATCTTCAGCGGAACACATTCATCCGGCTGGTGTCCCTGTCCATGACCGCTCTCAAACGGATTGACTGCGTCCGGTACGCCCGGTCCAAAACCGACTGCTACCGGAAGCTTGCGGGAATATGTTCCTCCTCCCATGGTATAAGGCTCGTAATGCTTTCCAAGGACATCATCACAGATATCGCATAACAGCGGAATGTACGGCCGGTCGATCGGCTGGTAAGCCGGTCTGGAAAGCTCCGTTACCCTGAACGAGAAGCCTTTCTTCTCACTGCATGCCCCAAAGCGGCGGCTGACCTCCTCGCCATCTGTCGTAACCGGGTAGCGGACATCAAAAAGAATCTTCATATTTCCGGCTTCCATGCGTACTACGCTTCCGACAGCGGTAAGCTTTCCGGACGCTTCATCCTCAAAGGAGATATCTGCTCCTGCACCGTAAAAGTCAGAAGTCAGCTCTGCCAGGCCTTTCACTGCATCGGCGCAGCTTCCCTGAAGCAGGGTGGTGCCGGATAATGCTGCTGCCAGAACCTGAACCGCGTTCACAGCTCCCTCCGGGAATGCTGCATGTCTGGAAATTCCGCTTGCCGTGATCCGCACATGCGGACCATCTGCCTCTGCCGTAAGTGCTTCCTGATCTCCAAGCTGACGTTTTACCTCTTCCAGGGATACATCGGAAAGCAGCACTTCTGCCTTGGAGGGAATTACGTTCACAACGCTTCCGGCATGAAAATCGATCAGATTTCCGTCTGTCCGGAGGTTCAGTTCTGCGCGCAGCAGACCTTTTTCTCCATAGCAGATCGGGAAATTGGTATCGGTGACCAGGCACAGATCCGGAATCTGCTGCGTCTTGCAGAAATACTCGATATCCTTCATACCTGTTTCTTCCGACAATCCAAAATAAATCATGACATCATTTTTTAATTCTATTTTATGTTCTTTTAAAAAGCGTAGTGCATAAAGCGCACAGATGGCCGGACCCTTGTTATCCCCTACACCGCGTCCGATCAGAAAACCGTCCTTTAAGGTGCAGCCCAGCGGCGGATACTGCCATCCGTCTCCAAGCGGAACAACATCCAGGTGAGCAAACATTCCGATTCGCTTCGGATGCTCGCCGGTACCCGGTACCACACAGCTGCCGCAGTGATATTCATGATTTACTACCGTAAATCCATATTCTCCGGCAATCTCTGCTGCTTTATCCAGTACGTTCTTACATTCTTCTCCAAATGGCCATGGCCCATCGTTCTCTACCGATATACTCGGTATCGCAACCAGTTTCGCCAGGTCCCTTACAAAATCATTCTGATTCGCCTCGATCCACTGATCGATGCTCTGCTTTAAAGCTTCGTCTGGTTTGTACATTCTGCGCGCCTCCTTTAAGTTAGATGACATGCTACCATATGTCCGTTACCTACATCATGTAATGCAGGACACTCGGTCTTGCATCGTTCTGTAGCGTACTTGCATCTGGTGTGGAAATAGCAGCCAGACGGCGGATTCAGAGGACTCGGAACATCCCCTGTCAGAATTTCCCGTTTCATTTTATTATCCACATCCGGAATCGGGATTGCGGAAAGCAGTGCTTTCGTGTACGGATGCTGTGGATTGTTATAAAGCTCATTTTTCTCTGCGATCTCTACGATCCGGCCCAGGTACATCACGGCAATGCGGTCGGAAATGTACTTTACAACGCTCAGATCGTGGGAAATAAACATATAGGTTAAATGCTTTTTCTTCTTTAATTCCTGAATCAGATTCAGTACCTGCGCACGGACTGATACATCCAGTGCAGATACCGGCTCATCACAGACAACAAATTCCGGATTTAAGACCAGAGCACGCGCGATGACGATTCTCTGTCTCTGTCCGCCGGAGAACTCGTGCGGGTAGCGGTTCATCATATTTTCCGGCATGCCCACCAGTTCCATGATCTCTTTGACTCTCTGAACTCTCTCTTCCATGGTTCCGATCCCGAAGGCCTCAAGCGGGGCCATGATCAGCTCGAGAACGGTCATACGCGGATTCAGGGATGCGTACGGATCCTGGAAGATCAGCTGCATCTTGCGCCGCATCTGGCGCATCTGCTCCTTGTTCAGTTTGGTGATATCCTCACCACGGTACAACACATTTCCAGCCGTCGGTCTGATCAGCTGGAGGATACAGCGGCCCAGTGTGGACTTGCCGCACCCGGACTCACCTACAACGCCGATGGTCTCGCCTTCATAGATGGTCAGATCTACAGAATCCACTGCATGGACAATCTTTAACGGCTTTCCAGTCAGGCTCTTTGATGTTACGAATTCTTTTTTTACTTTTTGAACTTCCAGTAATACCTTCTTATCCTCTGACATCATCCTGACCTCCTTCCGGTGCGTACTTCCAGCAGCGTACCTGTCTTCCATTTACATCGTAAAGCCCCGGCTCCTGCTCCCTGCATCGTTTGTCTGCTTCCGGACATCTGGTGCAAAAACGGCATCCCTTCGGCATCTCGGACAAATCCGGAACTGATCCCGGAATGTTGAACAGCGGATCATCGGAACTCTGGTCCAGACGTGGAATGGACTTTAACAGACCGCGGGTATACGGATGGAGCGGATCTTTGAAAATACTTCTTACGTCTCCGTATTCCATCTCTTTTCCTGCATACATGACCATGACGTCATCTGCCATCTCTGCCACAACTCCCATATCATGGGTGATCAGCATCAGGGACTTATTCTCCTTTTCCTTCAGCTCCCTCATCAATTCAAGGATCTGGGCCTGGATCGTCACGTCAAGGGCTGTCGTCGGCTCATCTGCAATGAACAGTGATGCATTGCAGGACAGTGCCATGGCAATCATGACACGCTGACGCATACCGCCGGATAACTGGTGCGGAAACTCTTTCAGGCGCTGAGCCGGGGAAGGGATGCCGACTTTCGTCAGCATCTCCTCAGCTCTCGCCCAAGCCTCTTTTTTATCCATCTTACTGTGCGCGGTAATGGTTTCTACCAGCTGCTTACCGATCGTCATAACCGGGTTTAAGCCTGTCATGGAATCCTGGAAGATCATCGCTATCTCATTTCCACGGATCTGACGCATCTCCTTTTCTGACAGCTTTGCCAGATCGCGGCCTTCGAACAGAATCTCTCCAGATGCGATTTTTCCTGTCTGCTTGGGAATCAGCCGCAGGATCGACATACTTGTAACGGATTTTCCACACCCGGATTCACCCACGATTCCAAGTGTTTCTCCTCTCTTTACATGAAAGGATACTCCGTCTACCGCTGTCACGGTTCCATTCTTACCTGAAAACTGAGTAACGAGTTTTTTTACTTCAATTAAATTCTCTGACATTCCAATACCTCGCTTTTCGTATGGTATTTAACAGATGCTTATTTATTTACTTTCCATTCCCATACATTCTTGTTAATGTTGTAATCGATTGCACCTTCGCGTACATTCTCAAGCTTCTCGTTATATGCAAACAGATCGTTGGTGTGATACAGGAATGCCATCGGCATCTGTTTGAATAACTCTTCCTGATACTGATCGTAGATCTTCTTACGTGCCTCAAACGTGATTTCCTTTGCACCGGACTCACCGATCTGACCCAGAGTCGGGTCGGATAACTGTGCAAAGTTGTTCATGTAACCAGCAGTTACGTTCGGTACAGACTCAGACGGATCAACGGAACCTGCGGAACCGATGAAGCACAGATCGTAGTCACCGTTTCTTGCGTTGGTAAGCAGGGTCGGGAAGTCTAAGGTCTGGATCTTGGTCTTGATGCCGATCTTCTGTAAATCCTGCTGAATCAGGATCGCAGATTTCTCACGAACTTCGTTACCGGTAGATACCAGTACCTGCAGCTCACGGTTGCTGTCCCAGCCAGCAGCCTCCAGCATGGATTTTGCTTTCTCCGGATCATACTCGATCGGCAGCAGCTTCTCATCAAAGTACGGATGATCCTCAGCCAGAGGTCCGATTGCGATACGTGCCTCACCCTGCAGCAGCTGGTCAACGATAACCTGACGGTTGATTGCAAGGCTGATTGCGTGACGGACATCCTCGGTCAGATAATCTCTGGCGGTGTTCATTGCCATGTACTGATATGCAAAGGTCGGTACAGATTTCGTAACGATACCCTGTGTATTCTTAGCTGCTTCCCAGTCTGCTAACGGGATCTGGCTGTTGCCGGACAGAACGTCGATGTCGCCGCTCATTAAGCCGGATAACAGGTTAGAGGACTGTACCTTCTTGAATACCAGACGGTCAAAATCCGGAGCGCCAAGATAGTAGTCTTTGTTTGCCTTGAACTCAATGGATACGCCAGATTCCATGCTGTCGAAGATACATGGGCCGGAGCCAATCGGTTTCTGCCAGAATGCATCGTTTACCAGATCTGCGTCAGAAATGCTATCCAGCAGATGCTTCGGCATAATAAAGAAGTCACGGTTAACCAGTGCGTAAATGATAGCTGGATCCATCGGGGCCTTTAAGGTAAACTCTACGGTATGATCATCCAGTGCTGCTACCTCGATGCTGTCGGTGCCGGTCTCACAGCCGGTCTCATCGGTTCCTGCAAAGTACTGCATACGGATTCTGCGCAGATAGTTGAACTCGGAAGAAGACGCAACCTGTGCGGAGTAAACAACATCCTCTGCGGTTACCGGTTCTCCATCCTGCCATTTTGCATTCTCATTCAGATGGTACGTGATCTTATCCTGAGCCTCGTTGGTCTCCCAGCTGTCTGCAAGACGCGGCTCAAAGGTACCATCGGTGTTGATGACCATCAGACGGTCAAACATCAGCTCGATCACGTTATCCGCACCTGCGTTGGTGGTGTTCATCGGCATGAAGGTATCCCAGTCACCGGTCTGTGCCATGGTAATGACTTTCTCACCGCCTGTGCTTCCTGCCTCTGCTGCCGCGCTGGTTTCCGCAGAATTACCTGCAGCCGCGGTTGTCTGGGTTGAGCTGCTGGATCCACCGCCGCATGCGGTAAGGAGCATTGCTCCGGCCAGAGATGCAGCAACCACTTTTAACATGTTTCTCTTCATAATATTCCTCCTTTTATTTATTTCTTTTTTATTTTGGTTTTGGCATCCAGAGCATCCCGGATTCCATCTCCTATGAAGTTAATACTGGATACGGTGAGCACCAGTAAGATTCCCGGCGGTACCCACAGCCACGGTCTTGAGGAAAGTACGGTGATGGACTGTGCCGCGTACAGGATATTTCCCCAGGATGCTTCCGGCGGCTGAACACCCATACCCAAAAAGCTCAGTGCAGACTCCTGAATGATCGCCTGCGCTGTACGGAATGTAAAGTTGATCAGGATCGGAGCAAATGCGTTCGGGATCACGTATTTGATCAGCAGCGGGATATCTTTGGTTCCGACTGCCTTGGCAGATTCCACATACTCTTTTTCTCTGACCGACAGCACATTTCCATAGATCAGTTTTGCGAAATCGGTCCAGCCCAGAATACCGATGACCAGGGTAACCGTCCATACAGAAGGTCCGATAACGGATACCAGCACCAGAATCAGGATCATGGACGGGAAGGACATGAAGATATCTGCGGTTCTCATAACGATGGTTTCCCAGATACCTTTATAGTAACCGGCGATCAGACCCAGCGGTACACCGATGCAAAGACTGATGATCGCGGAAAGCAGTCCCACCAGAAGGGAGATCCGGCCTCCGTAAACCAGTCGTGCAAATACGTCACGGCCGGTATCATCGGTTCCTAAAATGTGTCCCGCTCCCGGCTTTGCGCTGAACGCGAGAATATCTGACGTATACGGATCCAGCTTCATGATCATAGGAAGCACAATGACCAGGATCACTTCCAGCAAAATGACCGCAACACCGATCATGGCCAGCTTGTGCGCTGTAAACTTCCGGAGCACGTCACGATAGTATGAATCTTTTTTTTCAACTGTTTTTGTGGACATTTCTCTCCTCCTAACGGCTCTCTCTTATCTTTGGATCCAGTAAGCTGTAAGCAATATCCGTCAGGACGTTGCCAATCAGGACTGCTGCAGCAATCACAACGGTGATTCCCATGATCATCGGGTAATCTCTGGCGTTGATGGACTGGACCATCAGGCTGCCAAGTCCCGGCCAGCTGAATACCTGCTCTGCCACGACCGCGCCGCCGAACATGAACGGGATCATGGTACTCAATACAGTAACAACCGGAATCAGGGAGTTTCGCAAACCGTGAACGATCACGACTCTCGGCTCAATCAGGCCCTTTGCACGGGCAGTGCGGATGTAATCCTCATTGAAGACTTCCATCATGCTTCCTCGTGTCTGGCGGAGAATGCTTCCGATATTAAAAATAGTTAATACCAGACAGGGTAGAATCAAATGATGCGCCGCCGATGCCGCGGTATGGATACCTGCGTCATACATACCGCCCATAGGAAGGACACCCAGCCTTACCGCAAATATGTAGATCATAACCAGACCTGTAAAGAAGGTCGGGGTAGAAGCACCTACAAAAGCCAGTCCGGAAGAAATATAATCCCATGCGGAGTAAGGCTTGTATGCTGACATGATACCAAGCGGTACCGCGATCAGCACAGATAATGCTGTAGAGGAAAGGGTGAGAATCAGAGTCGGTCCCAGTTTTTCCAGAACCTGTCCGAGAACCGGCAGGCTGTTCCGGTATGAGATTCCCAGATTTCCGTGAAGCATGGATACCAGCCAGCGGAAATACTGAATGATGGCTGGGTCATTGAGACCCATCTGTTCTTTTAAGGCCTCCATACTTTCCTTTGTTGCCATTGGATCCGCCATCAGCATTTCCAGTGGACTGCCCGGTGCAAGCAATGAAATTAAATACACCAGGACTGTAATTCCGAAAAATGTTGGAATTGCTACTAATAACCGCTTGATGGTATATTTTAGCATGCGTCTATCGACCTCCGTATTTTCCTGATCATTCCCAAAACCTGTTTCCGAGTCTCAAGAATATCATTGTTATATTACTGATAATATCACCAATATCTAATTTGTCAATAGTAAAGGTTTTAAAAACATGTTTTTTGTTGAATTCGACTATTTTCTTATTTTTTTCTATACACATCTACCAATCTTTCCATTTTGCCAGGGCCAATCTTGACGAACCTTCCGAAACATGATAAATGTATTTTGACAAGGAGGAAATCAATCATGAATATAAGTGAAAGATTTTTAAATTATGTAAAGTACGGCACCCAGTCTGACATTAACAGCTCCACCGTACCTTCCACCAAAGGACAGCTGGTTCTGGCTGCCCGGCTGGCAGATGAGCTGAAAGCTCTCGGTATTACTGACGCCCACACCGATGAAAACGGCTATGTATACGGCCATATTCCGGCTGCAAAGGGCTGCACCGGCGCCTGTCTGGCACTCATTGCGCATATGGACACTGCCATGGACATGTCCGGTGACAATATCAAACCACGCATCATCCGCAATTATGACGGAAATGACATCGTCCTCAATGAAGAGAAGCACATTGTCACCGCTGTTTCCGTATTTCCGAATCTGAAAACATTCGTTGGCCAGGATCTGATCGTCACCGATGGCACTACCCTGCTTGGTGCAGACGACAAAGCCGGCGTGGCAGAGATCATGACTCTGGCAGAATTTCTGATGCAGAATCCGGATTATCCGCATCCGCCTGTCTCCATCCTGTTCACTCCGGATGAAGAAATCGGCCGCGGACCAGACCACGTAAACCTCGAAGAGGTCGGCGCTGCCTATGGCTATACCATCGACGGCGGCCTGATCGGTGAGTTTTCCTATGAAAACTTCAATGCCGCTTCTGCAGTTGTTACGATTCACGGAGTCACTGCCCATACCGGCTATGCCAAAGGAATCCTGAAAAATGCCATTCAGATCGCCATGGAATATCAGGCACTGCTTCCGGCATATGAAACTCCGGCATGCACAGAGAACCGGGAAGGCTTCTATCATCTGGACAAGATTCAGGGACGAACCGAAACCACCGTCATGAACTACCTGATCCGCGACCATGACGAGGCACTGTTCCGGCATCGTCAGCAGATCATGCAGGAGGCAGGCGATTTCATCAACAAAAAATATGGTGCCGGCACTGCAGAGATCACCATCACTGAAAGCTACCGAAACATGTATGAGCAGGTCAAAGGCCACGAGAAGCTTATCTCCAATGTCATGACTGCCATGGAGCACTGCGGTATCACCCCGATCGTCACTCCGATCCGCGGCGGCACAGATGGCGCGCGTCTTTCTTATCAGGGACTCCCATGTCCCAACATCTGTACCGGAGGTCAGAATGGCCACGGACGCCATGAATTTGTATCCATTCAGTCCATGGAAGCTATCACCGAAATGCTGAAGGAGCTTGTAAAACTTTTTGCCTGAGATGATACAAAAAAGAACCCACACAGAGTCATGAATGCTCACATCTGTGTGGGTTCTTCTCTTACATACTTATTATATAGGTAAATAGGATTTTGTCAACTATTTCTCGCAGCAAGCACTGCGGCCTTTACCTTATCCAGATCCTGTTCTGTTGCCAATGTACAGTCTGCGCCAAGGATCAGGCCTTTTCTTCCGTACTCACGAATCACTTTCTTTACCTCAGCCTCAACCTCTTCTTTGGTTCCATCAACCAGAACTCCGTGACGGTTCGGCAGGCCACCCATAATGGTCTTGCCCTGGAAGAGCTCTTTTCCTTTTTCCAGATCAAACGGTGCCTCAAATACGCCCCAGTTCACAACATCTGCATACGGAGCATAATCTCTGTAGCGCTCCATATTCAGGTGATCCTTACAGATGTGCAGGAAGCAGTATCCGCCTGCCTCTTTGATAGCCTTCATAACCTGGATATCAAACGGTTTGATCCACTTTGCGAACTCTTCGTCCGTAAAGAACTCATATTCGCCGCCAAGGGATGCATAATAAACAGAATCCAGACCAGCCTCGATGTAAGCCTTTGCCAACAGGCACAGCACATCGGTAATGCGCTGCATAGCGGAAAGCATCTTCTTCTCATCCCATCTGAGGAAATCAACCTGCATCTGTCTTGCTGCATAATAATTGATGCCAGCCTGCTCAATCGGATGAATGCCGGATGCACAGATGCCATGGAGAGTACCCATGGTAAATACATCCTTATCACAGCCCGCCAGGATCTGCCTGGTCAGTTCCATCTGCTTTTTCATGAACTCGTCTTCCATGGTCATAACAGGAATCAGACGGTCATAATCGTCCGGAGTATGGATGGTTCCGAATACCGGTACCAGATTCTCATTCATGATCTTACAGATATCCGCATCTGTATCCCGAAAGAAATCCAGATGTGCCTTCACACATGCCTCTCCCTGCTTCTTGTCTGCCGGGAAATGAAGAGAAAAGCTGGACGGAACACCGTCGATCTCTCGCTGCTCGATTGCTGCAATTACACGCTCTTTTTTCGTCATGTCATTACTCCTTTTCTTTCTTAATGCTAAGCTTAATATATCACTGATATTATCAGCGTGCAATCCATTTTCTGTTTTTTTCTGTTTTCCACATATTTTTCGTTCCGATTTATACAAGTTTCACAAATGAAAAGGAACTGCCGGAAAAAGGAGTTTTTAATGCTTCTTTTTCCGGCAGTCCTATCCTGTTTTAGTGTACCCAGATCCCCTGCTGATTCACATAAAAGGTATCGATGGTAGTGTTCACTGCCTTGTTGCCCTGTCCCGGATAGAAATAATACCAGTTGCCGTCTACCTGGTACCAGCCTTCAACCATGTAACCAACACCGTCCAGATAATAGGTCTTGCCATCGCGGTTCATCCAATGGCCGCATACCAGACAGCCATAGTACTGATCCTTGGTCTCATTCATGTAGCACCAGCGGCCATTCCAGGAAAGCCAGCCTGTGATCATAGCTCCGCTTCCATCCAGGTAATACATCTGACCGTTGCGTACCTGCCAGCCGGTCAGCATTCTTCCGCTTGCGTCAAACAGATACCAGCGCCCGCCTACTTCTGCCCAGCCATTCTTCACATAGCTGCCGTCCGGATAGTAGTAATACCAGGTATTGCCGTACTTGCGCCAGCCTGCGTTCGTATTACCGGAGGTGCCGCTGTCATTGCGGCCACTGCCATCTGATACATCTTCCTTTGCCAGATAGATCTCATCGGACTCTACCCACTCACTGCTCTTGCCGTAATCATCCTGTTTGGATGTCTTGGCGATGGTGCGCACGCGGAACTTATAGGTGCCTGCCTGAGTCATGTATGGATAGAAGTTATATGTTTTGCCGGTAGTCTCTACCGTGTGGATCTTGGAAGATCCCTTACGCAGCTCTACCTCATACTGACCGGTTCCGCCATTATCCGGTTCTTCCCACTTTGCGGTTCCCTTGGCATTGTCCTTCCAGTACGCATCCTCCGGTGCCTCAAAGGTACCTTTGATCGGTTTCAACTTTGCCTTGATGACCAAATCCCCGCTGCTCTTGCTGGCACTGATAAACTCAGCGCCCTTCACAGTTACGTTGCTGGAACGGTAGGTTCCCTTAAACGCATAATCTGAATCAGTCACTTCCAGGCGGATCTTCAGTTCTGGCTGATATCCCACACTGATTTCTTTAGAAGAAGATGTTGTCCAGTCTGCCTCTTTGATCTGGTAACGGTCAGTAGATCCGGAGATGGCAATACCGCCACCCGGTGCAGTGGTACTGTCAATATCAATGGAAGCATCTCCAATCCTATCTCCAACCTCCAGGTCTGTGTAAATCTGCAGCTTTACACTGGAAATTGTTTTGTCAGCCGCATAGGCTGTTGTCATACCTGCTGTGCCTGTACACAGAGCCAGGATCAGTCCCCATACTGCAAACCTTCTCTTTGTCATACTCATCCCTCACTCTCTTATTTTCAAAATAAATATTGTTTTCTTTTGTAATTTCATTATAAGTGAAAGAAGATGTCCAGTCAACTTACGTATTTCTTACTGATTTTCCACAATATTGCCACAAACCTAAATATTTTGAACAAATTATTAAGTTTTTAAAAGCATGAAAAAAGCTCCCGAAGAACAAATCTTCGGGAGCCATAAGCTCATAAAATTATATGATTATAAGATTAAACAAGCTCTAACAGCACTTCCATAGCGCCGTCGCCCTTACGCTGGCCGATCTTAACGATACGGGTGTAACCACCGTTGCGGGAAACGTACTTCGGAGCAACCTCGTCGAAGAGTTTTGCCGGGATATCTACGGATTTGGTGTTTTTCTTCTTGCCTGCAGCTGCGGTCGGAACCTCAGTTACATCGTAGAGAACTTTGAGCATCTGACGACGAGCATGAAGTCTGGACGGCTTATCTTTTTTGATTTCCTTCTGAACTTCATCATAAACGGTAACTTTCTTGCCGTTTACTACTTCTTTGACTCTCTTACCCTCAGCGTCCTTCTTAGCAACCTTAGCGGTAACAGTAACGGTCTCGAAGTTGTCTTTCTCTTTTACAGCCAGTGCGATCAGACCCTCAGCAACTTTGCGGATCTCTTTTGCTCTAGCCTCAGTGGTTTTGATGCTTCCATG
>ERZ773104.3082-NODE-3082-length-16813-cov-3.457095_pt1 | contig 16813 bp, 9 predicted proteins | sample MGYA00511920_ERZ773104 | MGnify/ENA primary metagenome ERZ773104 (study PRJEB29015, sample SAMEA2737857) | human gut metagenome | biome: human gut; feature: human-associated habitat; material: faeces | place: China | collected 2012 ...
CCCATCAGCACAAGGAAGCCCATGAGCGAAATGACCGAAAGCTGTTCGCCGCCGATCATCAGGCCGATCATGCCGCCGGTAAAGGCCAGCGGAATGGTGAACAGCACGATGAACGGGGAAAGCAGGCTCTGGAACTGCGCCACCATGACAAAATAGACGAACAGCAGCGCAAGGGCTATCATCTTGACCATCTGTTGGATCATCTCGGTCACCTGCGTGGTCTCACCGGCAATTTCGGCCGTGCAGCCGTCCGGCAGCGCCAGCGCCGCCAGCTTAGGCTCCAGTTCACGGGAAAGCAGGGTGGTGTTGTACCCCTCGGCGGTCTCACTGGTCACGCTGATCTTACGGGAGCCGTTCTCGCGCGCAATGGACGCATAGGCGTTGCCGTTCGTGCGGGAGGCAAACTCTGCCAGCGTGTGAGTCTCGTTCACGGTATTGCCATTATCATCGGTGGCCGTTGTGGTAAACTCCATCTGGAACAGGTCATCGAGATTCGGTGCATCGGTCTTATCCACAATGGTCACAGTGTAAGTATCGCTGCCCACCTTTAAGGTAGTGGCAGTGGTGTTGGTGCTGAGCTTTGCGGCGATCTGCTGATATACCTGCGCCACCGTCAGGCCAAGGCGCATGGCCTTATCCTTGTTGATGACGATATGCACCTCCTCATCGCTGGCCTCCTGCCCGTTGGAGACATTCTCGATGCCGTCCACGCTGTTCAGCAGCTCCATCACCTGCTGGCTGGCGGTAGTCAGGTCATCGAGCTCACGGCCGTAAATATCCACCTCGATACCGCTGCCGGACAGTGCGCTCATATCCATGCTGCTGGCACTGATGTTCACTTCACAATTCAGGTCTGCGGTGTTCTCGGCGATCTGCTGCTGGATGGCCTTGCTGTTGCCAGCGCCCTCATCGGTCAACAGAACATAATAGGTAAAGCTGGTGTTGTCCGCAGTGCCCTCGGTGCCGCTCATCATCAGCATATTGCTGGTGCTGTCGCTGCCGCCGGACATTGCGCCCACGGTTTCCACACCGTCAATGTCGGTTATGGCATCCATCACGGCGTCCGCAGTGGCAAAAGCCTCCTCCTTTTCGGTGTCCGCCGGCACCGTTACGGTGATGGAAAGCTGGTTGGAGCCCATATCCGGGATAAGCACCACACCCATGGTGGCGATGCGCCAGACCGATACGGCCAGCAGCGCGATCGCCAGCGTCAGCGGGATTGCCTTGCGCTTCAGGCAGAAGCGCAGCAGCTTCTCATAGCCGTTCAGGAAGCGATCAAACCAGGGGTGCTTGATTTCCCTCTGTTTGCGCAGCACGGTAGAACCGGCGCAGGGCACCACGGTAAGGGCCACGATCAGCGAGGCCAGCAGGCTGAAGGTGATGGTCCACGCCATATCGGAGAGCAGCTCCAGCACCATGCCTGTGGTAAAGACCATCGGCAGGAAGACACAGACCGTAGTCAGAGTGGAGGACATGATGGCCCCCGCCACCTGACGCGCACCCTGCACCGCTGCACGCGGGGCAGGAATGCCGCGCCCGCGCAGGCGGTAGATGTTCTCAATGACAACGACCGAGTTGTCTACCAGCATACCAACGCCCAGCGCCAGACCGGACAGGCTGAGGATGTTCAGCGTAATGCCGGTAAAGTACATCAGCACAATGGCAAACAGCACACTGAGCGGCATGCTGATGGCCACCACCAGCGTGGGGCGGATGTCCTTGAGGAAGAGCGCCAGCACGATGATTGCCAGCATAGCACCCTCGATCAGGTTGGACAGCACACTGTTCACGATCAGCTTGATGTAATCGCCCTGATCCATGATGGTGGTCAGGTGCAGGCCGTCATTCTCTGCCATCATGTCCTTCATAGCGGCTGTGCTTGCGTTGGACACCGACGAGGTGGACGCCGTCGAGCTCTTATAAATCGAAAGCAGCACGGCGCGGTTTTTGCCCACCTTGGCATAGCTGTCATCGGCGTTATCCGTCAGTTCAATGTCCGCCACATCCGAAAGCCGCACATCGCCAATACCGTCAATGCTGCACAGGACCATGCTTTTCAGCTCGTCCACATTGTCAAACGCATCGCCGACCTTCAGGATATACTGGTCGCTGTCCCCTTCCCCGCCGTCGATGTAACCGGCGGGCATCGAGAAGTTCTGGGCGGCGATCAGCTGCTTCAGGGTATTCATATTCAGAAGCTGGTCAAGGTTAGCGCTTTTCAGCGCCTCCTCGCGGGCGGATTCGTACTCCTTGCGCGCGGCGTCCAGCTGGGTCTTGCCAGCCTCCAGCTGGGTGCGGCCGCTGCTGATCTGGAACTCGCCCAGACCGAGCTGGGCTTCGGTACCGCTGAACAGCAGCTGCACGGCCATATCGGCCAGCTTTGGGTCAGTCGGGTTGGCAGCAAGGCCTTCCAGCATCGACTGTAGCTTGCCGCGCTGCTCGTTCAGGTCTGCAAGCATCGCTTCGCCCTTGTCGATCTGGGTGTTCAGGGTGCTAATTGTCTGCTGCAGCGTCTTGCGCAGCTCCTCGGTGCTCTCGTTCAGGCTGGCCTCAGCTTCCTGCCGGGCTTTCAGCAGCACCGTTGCATTCTGCAGGGCCGTCCGGGTGGTGGAGAGGGTGCTTTCGGCGCTCCTGTAATCGTCCAGCGCTGCGCGCTGGCTGGTGGCAGCGTCCAGCTGGGCCTGCAAAGCGGCCTGCTCGGCCTTTTTGCTCTCGATTTCTGCACGGATGGCGTCCTGTTCCTCCGGAGCCGCCGTTTCCAGCTTCTGCTGCAGCTGAATGATCTCATTGTCCTTCTGCTGCACCTGCGCGGTCAGGGCCATGATCTGTGCGTCCAGCGCAGCGCAGGCCTCGCGGATGCTCAGCCCGCCGGTCATGGCGGATGCCTCCGCCTCAAGGACCTGCTGCGCACGCTCAATAGAAGCCTGCATCGCGGTCATCTTGGTGAGGTCGCTCTTGGCCTCCTCCAAGTTGGCGGGCAGCGTGCCGGGATCATAATGGGGATCATATTTTGCCAGAATTTCCTTGCAGGAGGCAAACAGCGCATCATCGATCGGCAGCGTCACCTCCGGCAGACTGCCCGGGTCAGCCTTGAGCTGGCCCAGCTTGCTCTGGGCCGTTTCCAGTTCGCCCTTCAGCCCCGCAATCTGCGCTTCCAGCTTGGGGATCTCTGCATTCAGTTGATTGATCGCGTCCCGGAGCTGCTCGGTCAGGCTCTGCTTCTGGGTGTCCAGCTCTGCCTTGCCGGAATCCAGCTGGCTCTGGGCGGTGTCCAACTCGGCAAGGCCGTTTTTGATTTTGGCATCGTTTTCGTCCAGCTGCTTTTTGGCCTCGGCCAGTCGGTCACTCACCTTGACCAGCAGCTTGTCATTCACCTCATCAATTTTGTCCTGATCCAATGTGATCTCAACCGATTTTTTGACAAGTCCGGTCGTGGAAACGCTGGCCACGCCGTCCACGCGCTCCAACTGAGGTATGACCGAGTCCTCCACATAGTCGGAGAGCTCGTAGATGTCCATCCCGTCATAGTCCACCGCAATATACTGGGTGGCCATCATGTCGGGGCTCATCTCCATCAGCGTTGGGGTGCTGGCCATGTCGGGCAGACTGTCCGATAGCTGATTCACTGCGGTGCTGGCCTTGACCATGGCGCTGTCCATATCGGTGTCGTCCTGATATTCCAGAATGACAAGGCTGTAGTTTTCGTTGCTCTGGCTGGTCACATTTTTCACACCGTTCAGGGTGGAAAGGCTGTTCTCCAGCGGCTGTGTCACATCGCTTTCCACCTGCTCCGGGCTTGCACCGGGGTAGGTGGTAACGACCAGCAAGTAGGGCAGGTTCATATTGGGGAGCAGATCTGTCTGCATACCGGCCAGGCTTACAAAGCCCAGCACCACCACCAATATGACCGCCACAAGCACGGTAAATGGTTTTTTTACACTGAATTTTGGCATATAGTTGTTCCCTTGGACCGCTTTTACGCAGGCATGTATGTTGACGGGCGTGCCCGACCGACCGGTCGGTCGGCTTTCTGCCTTATTATATCACCCACAAAATTCCCTGTAAAGAAGTGGCAAAAAATTTCTGTACATAATCCGTAGCTCAATCACAACCATCAAGAAAAAATATAGCTGGAGCCAAATTGGCTCCAGCTATATGTTAGACATTCTTTTTGCAAACAATCGGTAGCTTACCCTACCATATCAGCAGATCGTTCGCCTTTTCTTTCGTCACTTCGCAATGAACAGCACACCGAGCGTACCCGGGCCGCAGTGGCTGGAAATTACGCCCCCGGCTCTCGTTTCAAGGATCTCACAGAATACAGCAAGCCCTTTCAGATAAGAGCGCACTTCCTCCACTACCTCACGGCTGCAGCCGGAGTGGGTAATAAAGACCCTCTCCGGTCGGGCTGCCTTCAGGTCGGCCTCCATGTCTTTCACATAGGACATGATTGCATTGTCGATTTTCCCGCGGTACTTTTTTGTTGCGTGCATGGCGCCGTTTTCCACCACGATCTTAGGGTGCAGCCGCAGCGCACTGCCAGCCAAAGCGGCAACGGCATTGCATCGCCCGCCGCGCCACAGGTATACCAGCGTATCAACGACAAAGCTTGCCCGCACCTTCGGGATGAGTTCCCGGACGGCAGCGGTGATCTCTGCCGCCGAATGCCCCTGCTCTGCCATGATGGCTGCCTCCACGACAAGAAGCCCGATCCCGGTAGAGAGATTTTCGGAGTCGATGATCGTGACCTGCGCGGCGGCATCCAGTTCCTCGGCGGCAAGGCGCATAACATTGCCGGAGGTGGACATACTGCCGGAAATCGAAAAGCAGATCACCTCACGGCCGGCCTCGACATACGGCTGCAGCAGCGCCTTGGCATCCTCCAGAGACGGCGCAGAGGTTTTCGGCGTTGCCTTGTTTGCATCCGCCCACGCGAAAATGCGTTCGGGTGTGATATCCTTGCCGTCCCGGAACTCGTTTTCGCCCAGCAGGATATGCAGCGGCAGAATGTCGATATCGTACTTTGCCGTCAGCTCCTGTGAAAGATCGCAGGTACTGTCTGAGATGATTTTGACTTTTGGGTTCGGTTCCATAAATTATTTCCCCTCACATACGAATAAGTTTTATGTGTGCTATGTTTTCTATGCGCATTTTACTCAACCTGAACAATACCGTCAGGCATGACTGTAATCTTCATTCCATCTTGAACATAGTTTAGAAACTCGTCCCCCAACATATCGATTACAGGCATGGAGACGCCATCAACCCACACATCAGCAAGGACTGCTCCCGCTGCAGCGAGTGAATCAATGTGATTGGCAAACAGTAAGCAGGCAGGGTTTTTCCTCATGGAGCAGGCACAGTACAGCACCAGACCTCCTGTGGTGGAACCAATCGTTTGAGGAAGGCATAGTGCTTTGCCAAGTAGCGATTTGCCGTACAAATCCCTGTTGCTTTGATCGCCACATTTAACAGCTTTATCGCCGAACTGAAGTGCCATCTGCAGCGAGGCCAGCGTGTTGAATCCATTCTTGGTAACAACAGCTTCAGCGGTTACTTCACCGGGCGTTACTACGCGGCCTTTGAATTGTTTCATGCTCTATCCCCTCCTGTTATAGCTTTCAGAATTTCATCATCAGTGTAGTATCTGGCGCTGGAGTAGGTGCGCAGTTTGTTGGAAGAAGTGATAACAGGCATAGATTTGCATAGAGGGTTATTCATGTACATAAGAGGACAGATATACGAGGTGATAACGCCAGTCTTTTTAAGGCGAGGTGCGTAGTCCGTCTTTTCAAACGCAGTCAGAACACCGGGGGCAGCAGTGAAGACCGTAGGAATTTTCACCTTTTCTCTGTTGTTTACCCTTAGTTCGTTTTCGATTTTGATGGTCCAGTCTTTGAGTTGTTCAAGAGAAAGATGCGGGCAGCCTACGAAACAGAGCTTTGGCGCGGCGTCCGGGTTCTTCCATATGACCGGGTAGCTGTTTTTGACGCGCTCCAGTTCCGCATCATCTATAGTATACACTCTTGCGCCGTCAAGAATCAAGGATTCACCTTGTTCGACAGCCTCCGGCGTCAAGTTTGCAATGTGATACAGTCCGACTGCGCCATTGGAAGCGGTGGCTGCTCCAAAATCCTTAAGGTAGGCACAAGTGGTATCGTTCAGCTCCGTTCCGAGCCATTTGTCCAGTCCTATCACATAAGGCACATCTTCCATAACTTTCATACCAATGGCTGAACCGAGGAGCTGAGCTTCCGGCTTCTTTGTGGTATTGATTTTAATTATCCAGCTGGCTTTTCTGCCTTCGTCAGTCAGCAGACCAAAATACGGGACATAGCCTACGATAGACCCCATAATGTCAAGGATCCCGGAATTTCGATTGCAGCGCGCACCCAAAACCGAGTTGGCATACACAACTGCGCTGGATTCGGCCCAAGAAAGAACCTCGCCCTTATGAGGCTTGTTGCCTACCTCGTCCATGTAACAGGTGCATGTAAAGGCATCCTTGTCCATCAAGCCGAGGCTTTCCAGTTGAGTCTCATAATAATCCTGCTTGGTGTACATAAATTTATTAAAAACCAGATTCTGCAGGAAATTTGCGGGTACATTTTTGTCAAGCGGGCGCGGATCTACGGAAAATTTCTGCTCGGAGCATACACCTGCATCCAAAATCTTTTGCATCAGATCATATACAGGCGCCATAACTTTGAGGCCAAAGGATGTCACGAGATGATTATACTTCGATGTGATAGGTACAAGCTTCTCGGCCTCAAAGGCATCGCCGTACATCACCAGCGTTTTCATGACTTTGGCAAGAGTCTCTCCCTTTTCTCCATCGAGGATCGCTTGCTGTTCTTTCGTTAGCTGCATTATTTTCTCCTTGCTCTGTTGAAAATCACAATTTCATGCAGACATCCCATGCTCCCCAGATGACTGTGCGCAGGTTTCCGACCTTGGCAGCATCACCGATCACATGAATGTGCTTGCCCTTGGCGGCAATGGGAGCCGGGGTGTACCCTACCGACATAATTACGGAATCTGCGGGAAGGGCAAATTGATTGCCGGTTTTGTCTATCAACTCTACACTGCCAGACTTGATTTGAGAAAGGGATGTTTCCAAAAACACAGGAACCTTATTTGTCTTAAAGAAATCCCGGAGATAACTTGTATTGGCAAGGCAGATGCCTTTCGTGGTAATCAGGTCATCCTGCATTTCGATGATAGTTGGGTGCTTTCCTTTCAAATACAGGTCATAGGCAATTTCACATCCTGTCAAACCGCCCCCGATAACAGCCACATTTTCGCCGACCTCGCAACTGCCAAGCAAGTAATCAATGGCCTCGATGGCAGTCTCGGCGCCTGTAACATTGATTTTACGAGCAGTTGCACCGGTTGCTACAATGACCTCGTCCGCAGAAAGTGAGTCTACGGATTTGATTTCTGTATTCGGCTTGATAGTTATCGGATATTTTTGTAGCTCACGAATGTACCACGCGATGAGTTCCCGGTCCTTTTCTTTAAAGGATGGAGCTGCCGCCGCGATAAACACTCCGCCTAGCGTACTACTTCTTTCATATAATGTTACCTTGTGACCGCGCTTTGCACATACGAGTGCTGCCTCCATACCACCGATACCGCCACCGATGATAGCAATCGTTTTCAATTTCTTGGCAGGCTCGAGGTGATATTTTCTCGACTGCATAGTTTCTGGGTTCAGGGCACACCGTGCAAGCCCCATTGTGTCACTCAAATCCTGCGTGTTGGCGTGTCCTTTACAGGAAGAAAAGTTAAAGCAGCCGCTGTGGCAGCATATGCAGGGTTTGATGTCCTGTGTTCGATTCTCCAGCAACTTCGTAACCCATTCCGGGTCAGTGAGGAACTGGCGGGCCACGCCGATGGCATCTATTTTTCCATCCGCAATGGCCTTGGCACCGATTTCGGGATTCATTCTCCCGGCGCATACCACAGGAATATCCACAAACTGCTTGATGTGTGCAACATCGGTAAGATTACAGTTCTCTGGCATGTACATGGGAGGATGAGACCAGTACCAGGAATCGTAGGTGCCATTGTCAGCGTTGAGCATGTCATATCCTGCGTCTTGAAGATACTTTGCTGCCCGCTCGGACTCCTGCATATTCCGCCCGACCTCGGTATAATCTTCACCAGGCATAGCGCCGTAGCAGAATCCTTTCATCTTGGACTCTACGGAATAACGCAGAGATACAGGGTAATCATTCCCGCAGGCTTCTTTGATGGCTTTAACAATCTCCGCGGCAAAGCGATATCGATTTTCAAAGTTACCGCCATATTCATCAGTGCGCTTGTTGAAAAACTCGATGGCAAACTGATCAAGAAGGTATCCTTCGTGAACCGCGTGTACTTCCACTCCGTCCACACCAGCATCTTTGCAGAGCTTTGCCGTTTTTGCAAACGCTTCAATGATTTCATGAATTTGAGCTACTGTGATTTCAGGGCATTCGATATCGTGTGCCCAGCGAGAAGGCTGCGGTGAAGGAGACGCTAACTCGTGGGACGTGTCAAGCACCGGTTTTATGAGTTTGCGTGTTATCGCGTTCTTGTGCAGCGGTACAATGGAATCAGTTATAGCCCAGGATCGACCCATGCCAGCAGTGAGTTGAATAAAGAGCTTTGCTCCGGTTTTGTGAATTTCATCCATGAAAACGGCAAGATCCTCAAACATCTTTGGATTTTGCCAGAGCCATTTGCCCCAAAAGGTATCCCGCAGCGGGGCAATGCCGGGAATAATCAGCCCTTCGTTATTATTCGCTCTTTCTAAGAATAGTTTGGCCGCTTCCTTGTCAAAGTGGCAACCAGTGAGTTCAAACCAACCAAACAGTGAAGTGCCTCCCATAGGGCACATGACGATTCGGTTTTTAATTTCAACATTTCCGACCTTCCAAGGGGTAAATAACGCCTCGTACTGTTGTTCTACTATGCTCATGATGGCTCCTTTCCGGTTCGACGGTATATTTAGGCAGATACCTCTTTCCATGCAAAAAGTATAACACCATGTAATTGATGTGTCAACGAACGGCAACCGGCTACTCGTAAATGCTGAAATAAAAAGCCGTGGAAAACATTCCACGGCACATGCTGTCATTGTATAATTTTTTCAATGATACACTGATGCTTTTTTGATTTTTTGTCATAGTTGATAGCTACCATGAGAAGATTGCCTGTATAGCCATGCAACGAATCCGGATATTTCTTTTTCTTAATCTGCTGCATCGTAGTCTGCGCAGTTTGATTGAAGGTGTTGTCAACCGTGATATTCGCCGTTATATTGGATCAAAGTTACATCGGCAACGCCGGGTACAGCGCGTAGTCTCTCTGAAAATTCAAGCTCCTTGTCCTTACAGAACACCTCGGCAACCATCTCAACTGTATCGCCGCGCATTGTCTTAGACTTGACGACATACTTGTTTCGGCCGAAGGCACGGACGATGTCATCCCCTGCCCGCTGACCGGTATAGTGGATGACAGCAATGTACACGCGGCCGCGCTCCTGCCAGTGGTAGAACAGCAGCAGCATCAAAATCATGACCACAGCCGCCGTCAACGCCAGCAGATACATGCCTGCGCCGGTCGTGATGCCTGTTGTAATGGACCAGAACAGGTACAACAGATCCATTGGGTCCTTGACCGCCGTGCGGAAACGCACGATAGACAGCGCGCCCACCATGCCCAACGAGATGACCACATTGGTGCTGATGGCCAGCGTTACCATGCAGGTCAGCACGGACATCCCCACCAGCGTGACCGCAAAACTGCGGGAAAATACCACCCCTGTATAAAAACGGCGGTAGACCAGATAGATGACTACTCCCATCAGCAGGGCGGCCAACAACGCCACCCACAGCTTGGGGGTGCTGTACTGGGTGAAATTTTCCAGCACCGACTTTTTTATAAAATCCTTTGTACTCATGTTACACCTCTTATTACAGTGGGGTATCGTAGGGGGAGGCCCCCGTTTCCTGCCAATAGCCAAAGCCGTGCTGATAGGCGGTTTTGTCGCAGCACAGCACATATTTGGATACCGCCGTATATTCCTGAGAGGCCGGCGGCAGCAGACTGCGCAGGATACCGGGCAGAAACTCAGTAAACTTCACTTCCATGATGAGTTTGCCGGGTTCCAGCACCGGCAGGGCGGGCAGCGTTTTATCAAAGATGTCATACCCACCCACGGCTGCACGCACATCCTTATCGAAGGTGATGCGCACCGTGCCCTCGTCCATGATCCACGGTTCGCGCTCATAATCCACGATTACGCGGGGACGCAGAAGCTGCGAGACACACTCATAGTAGAATTCCCGGCAGAGATTTTGCTCGGACTGCAAGAGAAACGCATATTCTCCCGCCAGAATTTTCTCAAATTCCGCGCGGGTCAGGACGGCATCCTCCTTATAGATCCAGCTGCCGAACTTCTTTTTGCGCTCCAGCTTAATGATCCGATCGCTGCTGTCATAAATGCGGATGCGGTATTTTTTGCGCAGCAGCACACCGGCCTCCTTTTCTTCATAGGCGGAGTGCCAGTAATCGTCAAAGTACAGGCTGCGAATAAAGTACCCGCCGCTGCCGGCATGCGGATCCATCTGCAGGATCGGGCGCATCCGTGTTTCCAGTGCAGCCTTTTCCCCATAGGAAATCAGATATTTCAGCTCGTGGCGGTATCGCTCTGCTGTAGGGCGCGGCGGCGGTGTCAACAGGGTCTGCACAACGCCGGGCAGATCTTCAGCCCTCCACATAGATATCCTCCGCAATGCTGCCGTCAGCCATGACATAAAAGCACTTTACACCGTAGATCTTGCCGGCATCCGTGACATAGTAGTCAAACGCATCCTGCGTGTAGCCCGATTCGTTGGTGACACGCACCCGCATAAAATACTGGCCGGCCGGCAGCAGATCCATCTCGGCCTCCGGCAGCATCAGGTTCTCCTGCCGGAAAAGAACATTTTGGAAGGTATAATCGGCGGCAACCTCCACGGTGTACACAAGGCTTTCCGCGTCAAAGTCGTAGGCGGCATCCCAAACCAGATGCAGCTTATTGTCCTGCACTGCGGGCACGCCAATGTAGAACGGCATCGGGTAGTGGTAGCTGTCGTAATAATGCCGGTAGTTTTCCTCAATCTCGGCGCTCAGACTGTTGGCTACGGTGTCATACTGCGCCGGAGTCAGACGCTCGTTGGCAATATCGGGCATCTGCCAGACAAACTGCTCGGTGATGGTGCGGTAATGCGCTACCATGCTGTCGATCCGTTCCGCGTTCATATAGCTGTGCAGCTCCTCGATGGCGGCATCCAGCCGCGCGCGGAAGCTCTCGGTCTGCAGGCAGCGGCGGAACAGGGTGTTGCCCCAGTAGTTGCTGACGCCCCATTCCCAGCTGTCGGCTTCGCTGTAATTGTAGAGGGAATCCTCGGTATGGCGCAGCATACCGTCATTGTCCCAATCGAGAATGTACCATGTCTCGGAGTTCAGCGGGCTGTACAGATAGCAGTTGCGGTTTTGGGTGTCCACATTGCCGGTCAGCAGCTGGAACGCCATCCAGTAGGCAATGTTTTCTGCATTAAAATAGCGGCCGAGGATTTCCTCCATGGGGATGGAATCGTCATTCAATACCTGCAGCATTTCGAGAAGCTTCGTATGGTCGCTGCTGCCCTTGGTTTCAAGGTGCTGCTCAAATTTCTTCTCGTCATAGTCCGGGTCAGTGGTCAGCTTGAGGTCATCCTCATAGCGCTGAAACTCAAAGGAGTTCACCTTGTACAGTTGTCCGTTCCGGTCAAGGCCATGCGTTTTCAGCGCCGTCTTGTTCAGCTGCTCAACCTGAGTATACAGCCCGTAATCCTCAAAGGCGGCCCCGCTGCCCGTGGTCAGATCCCTGACATATAAATGCACAAACTGTGTGCGCAGGCCCGTCATCTGCGGGATGCCTTCGATCAGGTCATAGGCCATCTTATTGCGGAAGCGCAGCCCCTCCCCCATATGTTTGTTCAGCGCAATGGTGCGCTGCCCACGCCATGTGCCCTTGCCTTTTTTCAGCTCGATCTTATAGTTTTTTTGGTCGTTGTTGCTGGATGTCTGTCCGCGGATCTGTACAGTGGCGTTGGGGACGATCTCGTTGTAGCCGACCTCCCCGACGACCGGGCCGTTCTCGTCCCCTACCTGCAGCAAACCGTTGACCTGATAGCGCTCGACGCCCATCTTTTCATAGTCGTAGACCGAATAGTGGTTGATTTCGGCCCAGGTGTGGTTTGTGCCCTCGGCTTCGTTGCCGCTGCTGACCGTAAGATACATCGTCACAATGCCGCTGTCATCATAGACGGAGTAGAGATCCTTGTTTTCCCGCAGGGGGATGCCGTTGATCTCCTGCACCGGTTCTTTTTCCACCGTCTGTACGGCAGATTCCGGCGTGGACGGCTCCGGCTCGGCAGCGGTATGCTCCGCCGTGCCACAGCCCGCCAGCAGCACAGCCAGCGCTGTGCCGACCAAAAGCCCCAATAGATTACTTCTTTGCATCAGATTCCCCTCTTTCCGCTGCTTTTTCCAAAAACAATGCTAATTTTGCAAACCTTCCGGATTTTGTCTGTGCCACAATAGGCTGCTGCCCCAGCACGCGGTACGGCAGGCTGGAGGTATAATAGTCCAGCCGCAGCAGCGCCAACAGAAAAAACACCGCAGCACCCGCCAGAAAGCCAAACCCGTAAAACGCCTGATCAAAGAAAAGCGAGATGACCGTTCCCACCGCTGCCGCAGCTGCAAATACCCCTGAGGCCAGCACTGCACCAAGATAATCGGTAAAATACAGCAGGATCAGCATAACGGTATTGCCGATGGCGTAAAGGCCGTACCCCACGCAGAGGGTACGGAAATAACCGTGCATCAGGTCATTAAAGCCAAGCGGCAGCAGCTCCAGCAGCGTGTTTTCCAGCGAGATGACCGCAGCCGTGGCGAACAGCTGCTTGAGCGCCGTATAGTACAGTTCCCGGTTAAGCACCGCCAGCATTTCCTCCTCGGCGGTCACAATATCGCCCACAACACCGCCGTCGTTAAACAGGCTGTAATACGCACGGTATTTGGGGTAAAAGTTGACTTCCACAGAGACCACAAAGTTGACTGTGGTGATCAGGATGCTTAAAAATGCCAGCATCGCGGGTACATCGTGGTAGGGCGCGCCGTAAAACAGCCCCTTGACCTGTATGCCGATCGGCCCTGCCCAGATAATAACAAGGTGGGCGAACAGGCCCAGATTGGTAAACAAACCGGTAAACGCCAACGGCAAAAAACGGTCTACCCAGCGCAGAAAGGTCCAGGGGCTTTCCTTGCTTTGGGGAAAATAGCGGTGCAGCAGCAGTGTTTCCAGCAGCATCATGCAGCCGTAGCCAACTGTGATTGCAAAGAGAAAGCCCTCCAAAACCGGCGCGCCGAGGAGGAAGATCAACAGGTATCCCAACCCGAACGAGATACCGATCGCCGCCACAAAGGCCCACAGAATACCGCGATAGTCTTTGACGGCAGTCAGGTAACTCATCGCGTTCCAGTTTACGATCATCTCAGCAAACAGCCAGAGACAGAGCAGCCCCTGCATCAGCGTAGTCCCCGAGAAGATCAGAAAAATGCCATAAGCAGCACAGCCGCCCACCAAAAGCAGCGTATTGCTGCCCCAGAACGAGGGCAAAATCGTCTGCTCCTGCTCCTCATACAGCATATCTGCCAGAAAGCGCGTGACCGGCATTGAGAAAAAGCTCGTGACGGTCAGACTGGCCAGCAGCGTGTAGGTGACCATGCAGACCAGCAGATCCTGATCCGCGCGGGCGGCCCCGGCCCAGCCGCACAGCACCAGCATGCCGACCTGCAGCAGTACGCCCAGCAGCATCGGCCCTGTACAGATGACGCCCGCATAGCCGTAGGCGCGCAGGGTGGCAAACAGCCCCTTGCGCCGGAACAGCTTTTTCAGTTCAAATCCAATACCTGCCATGGGTTCCTTTCCTTTATCGTGTTTCCGTCAGATGATATGTCTTGGCTGTATCCGCATACAGGGCGCGGTAGTTGGCCAGCATCTGCTCATGACGGTAATACCGCTCCACGCGTTTTCTGCCGATTTCGCCCATTTCCTCACGCCGGGCGCGGCTGGCACAGAGGCGCTCCATGGCGTCGGCCAGTCCCTGGCGGTACATCGGCGGCACACAGTACCCTGCCGTGCCGAAGGTGTCGCCGGGTGCGCCCTCCAGCAGCTCGCGGCAGCAGCCGACTTCGGTGGTGACGCAGGGACGCCGGGCGGCCAGCGATTCCAGCACCGAGAGCGGCTGCCCCTCCGAGATGCTGGTCAGTATGGTGAAATCCAGCTTTTGCATGTACTCCACTACATTGACACGGCCGGTGAAAATCAGGTTTTTCAGTTCAAGCTGCTCCACCAGCGCATAGCATTCCCGGGCGTATTCTTCATCATCGACACCGCCCATAATGTGCAGCCGCACATTTTTTTGCCGGGCGCTCAGTTCAAAAAACGCATAGATCATCGTTTTTACATCTTTGATCGGTGCCAAACGAACCACCGCACCGATGTCCACCCAGTCGTCCTTTGGCTTCAGGGGAATCTGGTAGAACCGCTCATACTGCACGCCATTCGGGATTACGATGCACTTTTCAGCTGCGCAGCCCATCTCGATCTGGGTGCGCCGCGCATTGGTAAACAAACTGGTGACGCGGTAGGCACTGCGGTAAATTTCCTCCGACAGCATATAGAAAAACCGTATCCAGCGGTTCTTGAAGGACGGCACAACCCACTCGGCACGGATGATCTCCTCCTCGCGCTCGCGGGTGTAGATGCCATGCTCTGTCAGAAGAACCGGTGCATGGTGCATACACCCGCCCAAGCAGGCAAGCAGACCGCCGTAGCCGGTGGAAATGGCGTGGTAGATCTGCGCCTTCGGTACCTCTCCACTGATCAGATACAAAACCGGCAGCAGCATCGACCGCATGGTATGAAACGCATCGGCGTAGGCAACATACGGGTACTCCTGTTGGCAGACCTCGGTAAACAGGCTCATGAATTCACGGCTCTGCAAAAGGGAGAGCGGATGCACCTTTTTTTCCTGAAACAGGCGGAACAAAATCTCCCAGTCAGGGTGCCCAAGGCGTACCAGTTCGCGCAGGGCCTCATGCTCCTGCGGGGTAAAATGCACGGGACGCTGCTCACCGCAGAGGCGCAGCGCATCGTCGAGAAACACCTCATGCACCTCTGCAACATTGCCCGGCAGATCATAGACGAACTGGCTGCGATCCGCAGCCTTGGCACCGATCACCCAAAGCACAAACTCATGCTCCGGCATGGCCTGTATATAGCTGTGCATCCAGGTTGAAACACCGCCGTGGACATATGGGTATGACCCCTCCAGCACAAGACAGATTCGCATCTTACCCCTCCTGCCGCAAGATCTGCACGGTCGGCTGCTCTGCCTTGAGCAGATACAGGTTGCCGGTCAATAGTGTCAGCTGCCCGCCGGTGACTGTGCCGGGTACGCCGTCATTGGCGCGGAACAACAGCCACGCCTCATCGTGAAAATTGCCGAGCGTCAGCTCCCACGCATCGTTGGTGCCTGTGGTTGTGACCGTCAGTGCGGCAAAGCGCTCCACTGCGCCGGAGCATTCGGTTCCTGTCTGCTTGCGCAGGTGCGGAGCGGCTTTTTCCAGCCAGTTCAGATAGTCCACCAGTCCGCCCTTGTAGACCTCCCAGCCCTCGGCTGCACCGCGGTCCTCATCCAAGAGGTCGTCCGGGTGCATAAAATGTGTGCTGACATAATGCATATTCAGCTCACTGACAGCTGCCAGCCGCATATAGCTGTCCCCTACCATGCCGCCGGAAACAATGCGCGGCTGCTCAACGATGCCGTCCGGTGCAACATCAAATTCCTGCACATAGGGCAGGCCGGAGCTATCCTCAAAATACGTGCTGGCAATGGTGCGGATGCCCGGCACACGGGTTCCCAGGATCTCGCGTCCCGCTGCCGAAAGAATGTTGGAGGGTGGCACATAGACCGAACCCACAGCATAAGGCAGAACGGATTTTTGAAACGCAATCAGCTCGTCCATCGCCGCAGTAATGGCATCAGCATCGAGCCATTGATTATAGGCGTAGGCATCACCGTAATCAGTATCCGGCAGACAGAGCGGCTGGTGGTTGTAGCCATGGTAGCCGATCTCGCCGCCCTGACGAAGCAAAAGACCACCAAAGTAGCGGAACTGCTCGGTATCGGCCTGCCGTTCAGGCGCGGACAAAGTGTCGTCCTCGTAGTTTTCGATCATCACACCGGTATAGCGGATGCCGTAGCGCTGCGCCAACTGGGTCAGATCGGGCCACCAGACCTGCGAATAAAAATCGCTGATACTCAGACCGTAATCCCGCCGGATATAGGTGCCGTCCCCTCCCGGCACAGGGGAAGGAAAGTCGTCCAGATAAAAGACAGCGCTGTTGATGACAGGGTAAGCCACGGCGTCCTGCAGCAGGCTGTAGGATGCCGCATAAAAGCCGCGCATGACTTTGTCATAGATACCAATGTTGTCCACCACGATGCGCCCACGGCCCTGACGGCGGCCCCAGATCAGGGGGACCTTTTCATCCCCGGTTGTGGCATATACCTCAGTATCCTCGCGCAGGGCCACTGCCAGTGAGGAGTCAAACGGGTCGGAAAGCTCGTAGCGCTGCCCGCCGCCCAGCATAAAGCCCTCGGCCGGCACAATGCTCTCTGCCTGCTTGTACTCGCCGGAGGTGGACAGCACCCCCAATTTTGTAGAG
>ERZ773104.3100-NODE-3100-length-16701-cov-2.659017_pt1 | contig 16701 bp, 17 predicted proteins | sample MGYA00511920_ERZ773104 | MGnify/ENA primary metagenome ERZ773104 (study PRJEB29015, sample SAMEA2737857) | human gut metagenome | biome: human gut; feature: human-associated habitat; material: faeces | place: China | collected 2012 ...
AAAAGGAGTCTGTCAGAATCGCCAGTGTCTTTTTCCGAAGCCATGTGGAAACCTTCAGGTAGATCACACAGACTATGTTTCCCTTCTTCGAAAACTGCGCAAAGTACCCGGTGTCAAAAAAGTCTTTATCCGTTCTGGTGTACGTTTTGATTATGTTGTCGCAGATAAAAGTCCTGTATTTATGCAGGAACTGGTCAAATATCATATCAGTGGACAGCTTCGTGTTGCACCGGAACATGTTTCAGACCAGGTACTTCACTATATGGGTAAACCATCTCATCAGATCTATCAGACGTTTCTCAGAGAATATGACAAAGCAAATGAAGCTACCGGCAAGAAACAGTATGCTGTTCCATACTTTATGTCTTCTCATCCAGGATGTACGATCAAAGATGCCGTAAAACTCGCTGAATATGTGCGTGATCTTGGCTTCACCCCGGAACAGGTGCAGGACTTTTATCCAACACCATCCACACTTTCTACCTGTATGTATTATACCGGTATCAATCCACTGGACGGAAAATCGGTTTATGTACCGAAAGATCCTCATGAAAAAGCGATACAACGTGCGTTGATGCAGTACAAGAATCCAGCCAACCGTAAGCTGGTTCTGGAAGGACTGCAGCGTGCCGGACGCATGGATCTGGTCGGTTTTGGTCCGAAATGCCTAATTCCGGAAAAGAAAAACAGTTTTTCTCCAGGAAACAAAAACTCTGGTTCATCACGCAGACCAGCTCACAGAACCACCATCCGCAATACACATAAGAAAAAAACGAAGAAATAAAACATTTAAAGGAGCATTACATGAGTAAAACAAAAAAACGTAATTCTTCCAGAAAGGGAGATTATGGATATCTTGCCTCCGAAAAGAAACGGCGGATTCTTATTACAGCTGTTTTATTTGCAGTACCTTTGCTGATTTTTTTCTCAGCAATGCTATATTTTCATACAAGACTGACTATCTGGACTGTGATAGCTGTTGTCGGCTGCCTTCCAGCCTGCAAATCTCTGGTCAGCCTGATCATGATCTTTCGCGCCAGACAAGTAGAAACATCTGTATACCGTAGGATTCATGAACATGCCGGCGAACTTACCATGTCTTATGAAATGTACATGACTTTCTATGAGAAAAGTGCAAACATTGACGCATTTGCAATTTGTGGAAACACTGTTGTCGGATATAGCAGTGATCCTAAAATTGACGTAACTTTCATGGAGCGAGAATGTCAGAAGATTCTCAGAGGAAACAGTTTCAAAGCAACCGTCAAGATTTTTACCCGACTGGATCCGTTTCTGGAACGTCTTGATTCCATGAATGCACACAAAGAATCTCTGGAGGAGGGAATTAAATTCCGCCCGGACGAAAAATATCCGGAACTTTCCAGAAATGAACTGATCAAACACACTATTCTGGCAATCTGTCTGTAAAGGAGCTTTATGAAAGAATTCCAAATCACCGAAAACGAGGCCGGACAGCGCTTTGACAAATATCTTGCAAAACTACTCCGGAATGCACCCAAAAGCTTTTTTTATAAAATGCTTCGCAAAAAAAACATCACATTAAATGGCAGAAAAGCAACTGGAAACGAAAAGCTCAACACCGGAGACCAGATCAGACTGTTTCTCAGTGATGAAACTTTTTCAAAATTCAGTCAGCAGGAACAGACAGCAAGGGCCGTAACTGATCTGGATATCATCTATGAAGACACTGATATTCTTCTGATCAACAAACCGGCAGGTATGCTTTCTCAGCCAGATGATACCAAAGAACCTTCCATGGTAGAATACCTGATTGGATATCTTCTTCAAAATGGTTCACTGACAGAAGAAAATCTGCGGACCTTTCATCCTTCCGTATGCAACCGTCTGGACAAAAATACAAGCGGTGTTATCGCAGCCGGAAAATCTCTTGCAGGACTGCAGGAACTGTCAACGTTATTTCATGACCGTACCGTTCATAAAGACTATTTATGCATCGTTAAGGGAAAGCTTACCCGCTCGCGGCATATCCGTGGATATCTGCATAAAGATGCAAACCTGAATAAAGTAAGTGTCTCACCGACAAAAGAAAAAGATGCCCAGCCAATCGAAACACAGTACACACCTATCTGCAATAATGAGCATGCAACTCTTTTGAAAGTACGACTGATCACGGGCCGTACACATCAGATTCGTGCGCATCTGGCATCTGAGGGACATCCTCTGGCCGGTGATGCAAAATACGGCAGCCAGGAATTCAATCGATATTTCCGTGATCATTATGGGCTGAAACATCAGCTTCTCCATGCTTATCGCCTGACTTTTCCTGAACTTGAAGGAAAATTGCATAACCTGTCCGAAAAACATTTTGAGGCAGTTTTACCAGTGCAATTTCAACATATATTAAAAGAAGAACATTTAGAGGAGTGTAGTTATGAAAATCTGGAATGAAATCTGGGATTATGTAAAAATGATCATCATTGTTGTAGTAGTAGTTCTTGTTGTAAATAATGTTGTTCTCATCAACGCCAAAATTCCGTCTGAATCCATGGAAAATACGATTATGACCGGTGACCGTATCTTCGGTTTCCGCATGGCATATGGTCTGAACTTCGATTTCTTCGGCAAACACATTTCCTACAAAACCAAAGATCCGGAACGCTTTGATATCATCATCTTCAAATTTCCGGATGATGAAAGCCAGCTGTTCATCAAACGTCTGATCGGACTTCCTGGTGAAACCGTTGAAATCCGTGACGGTAAAGTATACATAAATGGCTCTGATGAACCATTGGATGACAGCTTCGTACCGGAGGTTCCGACCGGAAATTATGGTCCCTATAAGGTACCGGAAAACAGTTACTTTATGCTCGGTGACAACCGCGAATATTCCAGAGACTCAAGATTCTGGAAAAACACCTTTGTATCCTTTGATGAGATTGTCGGAAAAGCCATCGTACGCTATTATCCATCTATCAAACTTCTGAACTGAGAGGATTTTCCAATATGGCAACCTGGAACAGCAGAGGCCTCCGGGGTTCAACCCTGGAGGATCTCGTGAACCGAACCAATGAACAATATGCAGAAAAAAATCTTGCTCTGATTCAGAAAATTCCAACGCCGATCACACCAGTCCGCATGGACAAAGAAAACCGTCATATCACACTCGCATACTTTGAGCAACGCAGTACAGTCGATTATATCGGTGCTGTTCAGGGAATCCCGGTCTGCTTTGATGCTAAAGAATGCAGTGTTGATACTTTTCCGTTAAGCAATATCCACCCGCATCAGGTCGAATTCATGAACGCCTTTGAGCAGCAGGGCGGAATTGCTTTTTTTCTTATTTTTTTCAGTCATGCAGATCTGTTTTATTACCTTCCGCTCCGTGACCTGATGAAGTTCTGGAATCGCATGCAGTCCGGAGGGCGCAAAAGCTTTCGGCGCGAAGAATTGAATTCCATTTACTATTTACAGAAAAAAAATGGATTTCTTGTTCCCTATCTGGATGGAATCCAGACAGATCTGAAATTGCGGGATTGACATTTTCTATTTTTTCTACTATAATTTTCTTGTTTTTACATAGTAGCATGGTAGCACGTTAAAGTGTTTATCTGTAATGAGGAGGAAACGACTATGCAGCGAATTTTTCATACACCTGAAGGTGTTCGCGATATTTATAATGGAGAGTGCAGCCAGAAGCATCATCTTCAGACAGAAATCCGCAAAGTATTTGATTCCTATGGATATGAGGAGATTGAAACTCCTTCCTTTGAATATTTTGAAGTATTCAGCAGAGAAGTAGGTACAATTCCTTCCAAGGATCTGTATAAATTTTTTGACCGTGAAGGAAATACCCTGGTATTACGCCCGGACTTCACACCATCCGTATCAAGAGCCTGCGCTACTTATTTTAATCCGGAGCACCAGGTTATAACACTTTCTTATACAGGAAACACTTTTATCAATAATTCCAGCTATCAGGGCCGACTCAAAGAGACCACTCAGATGGGTGTAGAACGTATCGGTGATGATTCTGCCGAAGCAGATGCAGAACTTCTCGCCATGACAGTTGAATGCCTTTTAAAAGCCGGATTAAAAGAATTTCAGGTCAGTGTCGGACAGGTTGACTATTTCAAATCTCTTCTTCAGGATGCCAATCTGGATATCGAAGAAGAAGAAAATCTCCGTTCCCTGATCTCCCAGAAAAACTATTTTGGTGTAGAAGATCTTGTACGCAGCCAGAATATTCCGGAATCTCTGGAAAAAGCTTTTCTGGAACTTCCACACCTGTTCGGCTCTTCAGAAATTCTTCAGAAAGCACGCAGTCTGACAGACAATATCTGTGCAATCAAAGCGGTAGAACGGCTGGAAGAAATCTATGAAATTCTCAAAATTTACGGATATGAAAAGTATGTCAGCTTTGATTTCGGTATGCTCAGCAAATTTCAGTATTATACTGGAATCATTTTCCAGGCATATACTTATGGAACCGGTGAACCAGTTGTAAAAGGAGGACGTTACAACAATCTTCTGAAACATTTCGGCAAGCCTGCTGCCTCCATTGGTTTTGGCATCACTGTCGATAATCTCCTTATGGCTCTGTCCAGACAGAAGATTTCACTTCCTGAAAAAAAAGCACCAGTCATTCTTACCTATACAGAAGCTAATCGCCGCGAAGCCATCCTGGAAGCGCAGAAATTGAGAAGCGAAGGAACGGCTGTAGCTCTTCGCCGTGAAAAGGAGGACTGCTGATATGAGATATCTTACCGTTGCCCTTACGAAGGGAAGACTTGCACAGAAAACGCTGGATATGTTTGAACAGATTGGAATCACCTGCGAAGAAATGCGTGACAAAGATACCCGCAAACTGATCTTTGTCAATGAAGATCTGAAATTGCGCTTTTTCCTCGCCAAAGGACCTGATGTACCAACTTACGTTGAATACGGTGCTGCCGATATCGGCGTCACTGGCAAGGATATCATTCTTGAAGAAGGACGTAAGCTTTATGAAGTAATGGACCTCGGATTCGGGAAATGTCGTATGTGTGTCTGTGGACCGGAAAGTGCCCGTGAACTGCTTCAGAACAACCAGTTGATCCGCGTTGCAACCAAATATCCAAACATTGCCAAAGACTATTTTTATAATAAGAAACATCAGACAGTAGAGATCATTAAGCTGAACGGTTCCATCGAACTGGCTCCGATCGTCGGACTTTCCGAAGTGATCGTAGATATTGTTGAAACCGGAAGCACCCTGCGTGAAAACGGTCTGAATGTTCTTGAAGAAGTCTGCCCGCTTTCTGCAAGAATGGTCGTAAATCAGGTCAGCATGAAAATGGAAGATGAACGAATCCGTAACCTGATCCGTGATCTCAGAAATGTGATCAGTAAATAATAACCAACAGAAGGGATGAACATAATGCGTACAGTAGCACTTACAAAAGAAAGTACAAAAGATATTCTGGAAAATCTCCTGAAACGAAGCCCAAACAACTATGGCAAATTTGAAGCAGCAGTTGACGAAATTCTGAACAAAGTAAAAACCGAAGGAGATGCCGCTCTTTTTGCCTATACAAAAGAGTTCGACAAAACAGAGATCTGTGCAGATACGATCAAAGTAACTGAAGAAGAAATAAAAGAAGCTTATGAGGCAGTCGATCCGGCTCTGATCGATGTTATCCGCAAAGCACTTGTTAATATCAGAAGCTATCACGAAAAACAGCGCCAGAACAGCTGGTTCACCAGTGAAACAAATGGTACCATGCTTGGACAGAAAGTAACTGCACTTGAACGTGTTGGTGTTTACGTTCCGGGCGGAAAGGCTGTTTATCCTTCTTCCGTACTGATGAACATCGTTCCTGCCAAAGTAGCTGGAGTAGACCAGATCGTTATGACAACTCCTCCGGGAAAAGACGGTAAAGTCAATCCACTCTGGTTGCAGCCAAAGAAGCCGGTGCAGATGAAATTTACAAAGTCGGCGGAGCACAGGCAATCGGTGCACTTGCTTACGGTACAGAAAGCATCCCAAAAGTTGACAAAATTGTAGGACCTGGAAACATCTTTGTAGCACTTGCCAAAAAAGCTGTCTATGGCTATGTCAGTATTGACTCCATTGCCGGCCCAAGTGAGATTCTGGTTCTTGCCGATGAAACAGCCAATCCAAGATATGTAGCTGCCGACCTTCTTTCACAGGCAGAACATGACGAGCTTGCTTCTGCCATCCTGATCACGACCAGCAAAGAGTTCGCTGCAAAAGTCAGTGAAGAAGTAGACGGCTTCGTCAAAGTCCTTTCCCGTAAAGAGATCATCCAGAAATCTCTGGATAACTTTGGTTATATTTTGATCGCAGAAGACATGGATGAAGCCATTGAAGCAGCCAACGCCATTGCTTCTGAACATATGGAGATTGTAACTGCCAACCCATTTGAAGTAATGATGAAAGTAAGAAATGCCGGAGCAATCTTTATCGGTGAAAACAGCTCTGAACCACTCGGCGATTATTTTGCCGGACCAAACCATGTTCTTCCGACAAATGGAACAGCAAAATTCTTCTCCGCACTTTCTGTTGATGATTTTGTAAAAAAATCCAGTATCGTGTACTATTCGAGAGAAGCTCTGCGTAAAATTCATAAAGACATTGAACAGTTTGCAACTTCAGAACAGCTGACTGCACATGCCAACTCTATTGCTGTCCGTTTTGAAGACGAAGAACAGTAGGAGGAAACAGATATGGCAAGAGAAGCATCTGTAGAACGTAATACAAAAGAAACAGAGATCAAACTCAAACTGACTCTGGATGGAACTGGTTATTCTGATATTGAAACCGGCGTCGGTTTCTTTAACCATATGCTTGACGGTTTTACAAGACATGGCCTTTTTGATCTCTGCGTTCGTGTCCATGGCGATCTGGAGGTAGATGACCATCATACAATTGAAGATACCGGTATTGTCCTTGGTACTGCGATCAAAGAAGCAATTGGAGACAAGAAAGGAATCCGCCGCTACGGAAGCTGTATCCTCCCAATGGATGAAGTTCTTGTACTCTGTGCAATCGACCTTTCCGGCCGGCCATATTTTTCATGGGATGCAGAGTTTACTTCCGAAAAGATCGGAGATATGTCCACTGAAATGGTAAAAGAGTTTTTCTATGCTATTTCTTATTCCTGTGGCATGAACCTGCATATCAAAGTACTTACCGGTGGCAACAGCCATCATGTTGCCGAAGCAATGTTCAAAAGCTTTGCCAAAGCATTGGATCAGGCTGTTTCCTATGATCCACGCATTACAGATGTACTCTCTACCAAGGGAAGTCTTGCATAAGGAGGAATACACATGGCAGATAAACTACTGATTCCATGCCTGTATCTGCAATCAGGAAAGGCAGTTACCGGATTTGGTCAACGAAATCTCTTTGGAGAAGGAAATATAGAAGATCTTGTGCGTTTTTACCGAGATAACGGAGCAGATGAACTGCTGGTTTTTGACTTTTCGTCTGGAGATAAAGAGCATGATCAGGCTATTGCAAATATCAAACAGATTTGTGCGATTGCTGAAATTCCTGTTATGGCAGCTGGAAATATCAATCGCATGGAAGATGTCAAAAAGCTTCTTTATGCCGGATGTGCCAAAGTTGTTCTGAATTTTTCCAAAGAAAGTAATATTTTACTTCTTGAGGAAGTATCCAAACGTTTCGGTAAAGAAAAAATGGTCATCAGTATTTCTTCTATGGAAGAATTTGCAGATAACCAAAAACTGATTGAAAAGTATGCAGATGAAATTCTTGCATTGGATACGATTCAGGACGAAATCGCTACGAGTTCTGATATGAAGGTTATTCTTCATACAGAAGAGAGTAAAACAGATGCCCTGAAAGATCTTCTCAAAAAAGAATCTGTACATGCTTTAAGCGGTGCTTATATCAGTTCTCTTGAGGTGAAACTTATTAATTTCAAAGAAGACTGCAAAGCTTCCGGAATTCCGGTCATTACTTTCGAAAGTGCTATCAGCTGGTCTGATTTCAAACTCAACAATGACGGATTGATTCCGGTGGTAGTTCAGGATTACAAAAACGACCAGGTACTTATGGTAGCATATATGAATGAAGAGGCCTTCCAAAATACTCTGAAAACTGGTAAAATGACTTACTGGAGCCGCAGTCGTCAGGAACTCTGGCTCAAGGGTCTTACTTCCGGTCACTTTCAGTATGTAAAATCACTTGCGCTGGACTGCGACAATGATACAATCCTCGCTAAAGTCGATCAGATCGGAGCAGCTTGCCACACTGGCAGCCGCAGCTGCTTCTTTAAACCTCTGGTTCAGAAAGAGTATAACGACACAAATCCTCTTCATGTCTTTCAGGATGTCTACGATGTGATTGCTGACCGCAAGGTACATCCAAAAGATGGATCTTATACCAATTATCTTTTTGACAAGGGAATTGACAAGATTCTCAAGAAAGTAGGAGAGGAATGTGCAGAAATTATCATAGCAGCAAAAAATCCTGACAAAGAAGAAATCAAATATGAAATTTCGGATTTTCTGTATCATGCCATGGTTCTGATGGTAGAAAAGGGAGTTACCTGGGAAGAGATTACCAGTGAACTTGCCAGAAGGTAACCCATGTCTGCAGAATATCCCACAGGAGAATTATCTTGGAAACAAAGACAGATAGACTTTTTATAATCATACCGGCATATAACGAACGAGAAAATATCCGACAAGTACTTGATGACTGGTATCCTGTCATTCAGGCGCATTCCGGAAACGGTGAATCCCGCCTGGTTGTGATTGATGACGGAAGCAAGGATGATACATACATAATCATGCAGGAATATGCAAAAGAACACCCTTTGTTCAGCCCTATCACGAAAACAAACAATGGACATGGTGCAACTGTTTTATATGGATATCATTATGCACTTGATCATGGTGCAGATTTTGTTTTTCAGACTGATTCCGATGGCCAGACACTGCCTTCTGAATTTGAACAGTTCTGGCAGCAGAGAGAAGCTTATGATATGATCATTGGCTGGAGAAATAACCGCCAGGATGGTGAGAGCAGAATTTTTGTAACTCGTATTCTACGCCTTGTGATTCGTATCTGTTTCGGTGTTTCCGTCAAAGATGCCAACACGCCATTCCGTCTGATGAAGGCAGATACTCTACGCAGATATATTGACCTGATCCCTAAGGATTTTAATCTGTCCAATGTGGTCTTGTCAGTAATCTATGCAAAAAAGGAATGCCGCGTCAAATATCTGCCAATCACTTTCCGTCCAAGACAGGGCGGTATCAACTCGATCAATATGAAAAAGATCTTCAAGATTGGTCGCCAGGCACTGAAGGATTTTCGCCAGATCAATCGTGTGCTGAATTGAAGATAATTAAAAATATTAATCCATTTTACAATCTTTATACAACAAACGTATCATTAGGGTGGTATTCTTAGGAATACCGCCTTTTTTAATTAATTTAAAAAAAGTTCTTGACCCTATAGTTACTATATAGTTTACTATGTAGAGGACTTATTCAAAACCTTATATTAACTATAGGGTTTGAGATAAAAAATAAATGATAACAGGATCTTATCAAGGAGGATTAAGATGAAAAAATTAGTGGTTATGGGATTAGCAATGGCAATAACAGTATCTATGATGAATGGTGTATGTGCACAGCCGGTTCATGCAGCAAAAGGAAAAGGACTGAAAGTTGCACTTCTGATGTCAGGTGCTGCAAATGATCAGGGTTGGAACCAGACCGCATATGAAGGTGCTCAGAAAGCCTGTGATAAATACGGATGTGAACTTGCTTATACAGAAAATCTGGAAGCTGCTGACATTTCTGCTGCTTTTGCTGATTATGCAAGCGCAGGATATGATGTAGTAATTGGCCATGGATACGAATTTGGTGATCCTGCACTGGAAGTTGCAGAGACTTATCCAGCTACAAAATTTATCTGTACAGAATCTGACGCTTCTTCTGACAATGTTGCATCTTATGTAATGGCATGTGAACAGACTGCTTATGTAGAAGGAATCATTGCCGCATCTATGACAAAATCCGACAAACTCGGTGCAATCGGACCAATCCAGGGTGATTCCCTTGTGAAGATCGTAAACGGATATGAAGATGGTGCAAAATCCGTAAATCCAGATATTGAAGTTCAGACAGCATGGACCAACTCCTTTGTTGATACACAGCTTGCACAGGAAGCTGCAAAAGCAATGATTGAAAATGGCGTAGATGTAATCAAACACTGTGCAAATGCATGTGGAAATGGTGCAATTGCTGCAGCTGTTGATGCAGACATCTGGTGCCAGGGCGACTCCTATGATCAGAGTTCTTTAGCACCTGAGAACATTCTTGACTCTGCAATCTATAACCTTGACGTTGTAATTGATAAAGCTATTGAAAGTGTTGTTGACGATAGTTTTGAAGGAGATGTTTACAACCTCGGTATGGCAGACGGAGCAGTAGAAGTTCTTCTTTCTGATAATCTTACAGATGAAGTAAAAGCAACTGCACAGGATGCAATTGACAAAATCGTTTCCGGCGAACTTGAGGTTGAACGTGATTACACATTAAGAGATTAATGTAACTATTCAGTACCCTTACAGTTACAGATTAATCATTAACTAATTTGACATAAAGGAGAAAGCCATGTCCCTTCTTCAATTGAAACATATTTGTAAATCATTTTCCGGGGTATATGCAAACGAGAATATTAACCTATCTGTAGAAAAGGGTGAGATTCATGCCCTTCTTGGTGAAAATGGTGCCGGAAAGACTACGCTTGTAAATATTATTTTCGGTCTTTACACCGCGGACAGTGGTGAAATACTTTGGAAAGGCAAACCTGCAGATTTTGCTTCCCCAAAAGAAGCAATCGAAGCGGGTGTCGGAATGGTTCAACAGCACTTTTCTCTTGTAAATAAAATGACCGTTCTGGATAATATCATATTAAATCTGAAGGGCAATTCCTTTTTCCTTGACAGAGCAGCTGCGAGAAAAAAACTAACAGATCTGGCTGAAAAATACGGATTACATGTAAATCCAGATGCTTTGATCAGCGATCTGTCCGTTGGAGAACAGCAGCGTGTCGAGATTCTAAAAGCTTTGTACAGGAATGTAGAACTTCTGATTCTGGACGAACCTACAGGTGTTCTTACACCACAGGAGACTACTCATTTTTTTGAAGTTCTGCGTAATCTTAAAAAAGAGGGATATGGAATCATTATCATCACTCATCGAATGAGTGAGATTATGGCAATCAGTGATAAGGTCACCATTCTTCGTGATGGAAAACAGGTTGCTGATCTGACTACAAAAGATACGAACCCTGAAGAATTATCTGCCTATATGATCGGGCGTGAGCTTTCGGAAGACTATCATATAGAAGGATCTCCCCAAAATGAGGTAATGCTGGAGCTGAAACATGTATCCAACTGCCACCGAAAACACAGCCGTCATAAGCTGGATGATATCAGTCTTACTATCCATAAAGGAGAGATCCTTGGTATTGCTGGCGTAGAAGGAAACGGTCAGAAAGAACTGGCTGAAGTAATTACAGGAATTCAGAAAACAGGTTCCGGAGAAATTCTTCTGGATGGCGCTAATCTGGCAGGCGAGGGTATTCGCGGGCGATATGAAGCAGGTGTTTCTTATATTTCAGAAGACAGACTACAGGATAGTCTGATCACAGGAATGAGTATTACAGAGAATCTTATTTTACGTGAATATAAGAAATCTCCATTTGCTCATCATTCTCTGGTAAATATGTCTGCTATCCGAAAAAACGCAGCTGAAAAAATGCAGCAATACCATGTGCGTGCTTCTGGTAAATCGGGGATTGACACGCCTGTAAAACTATTGTCTGGGGGAAACCAGCAGAAACTGATCATTGCAAGAGAATTGCATGATCATGCTAAAGTAATCATAGCAAGCCAGCCAACCAGAGGTCTTGATATTGGTGCGACTGAATTTGTCCGTCAGCAGCTGACCGAACAGAGAAATGCAGGAAAAGGCGTTATGCTGATTTCTGCAGACCTGGAGGAAATCATGGCATTAAGCGATAGAATTGCTGTGCTCTTTGGTGGAAAGATTGTTGGAATTTTAAGCAGAGAAGAAGCAACCGTACAGAAAATTGGTCTTCTCATGGGTGGAATTAAAGAAGAGGAGGCTAGATGATGGAGAAAGAAAAAAGAATACGAGGACTTGCTGATACACTTCTGATTCTCCTGATCACTATTGTGACTGGTACCATTCTTATCATGGCCTGTGGTGCTGATCCTGCCGAAGCCTATAGTCTTTTCTTCCGCGGGATTTTTGGAACACCGGCAGCTTTTGCAGAAATTTTTGTAAAAGCATGTCCATTGATTCTTACTGGTCTAGGCTGTGCTGTGGCTTACCGCACTGGATTCTTTAACATTGGTGCAGAAGGCCAGTTCTATGTAGGAGCTATGGCGACTACGATCGTAGCACTGAATTGGAACGCTCTTCCTGGAATCCCAAGAATCATTGCAGCCCTGGTAGTCGGTTTTCTGGCTGGTGGTGTCTGGGCACTGCTGGCTGCAATCTGCAAGGCCAAATTCAATATTTCAGAAATCATTGTTACGATTATGATGAATTACATTGCCATTAATTTTCTTGGCTACGCAGTTCGCTCTTTTCTAATGGATCCGGAAGGAAATGTTCCTCAGTCAGCTAAAATCGATAAGAGCGTACAGCTCGGAAATCTGATTCCGGCAACTCGTTTTCATGTAGGAATACTGATTGCCATTGTTTGTGTGATTGTAGTATGGTTTTTCCTTGAAAAAACAACCATGGGTTATGAGTTAAAAGCTGTCGGTCTGAACAAAAGAGGAAGCGCCTGCAATGGTATTTCTGTTATGAAAAACATTGTTCTCTCAGCGTTTTTAAGCGGCGGACTTGCTGCTGCAGCAGGTGGAATTGAAGTCCTCGCGATTCAGAAAAAACTCCTGGAAGGAATTTCATCAAACTGTGGATATACAGCAGTTCTAGTTGCACTTGTAGCATTTAACAATCCATTGGGGGTATTATTCGTAGCTATTTTTTATGCAGCAATGCAGGTTGGTGCAGGTTCCATGCAGAGACAGCTGGGCGTTCCTTCTGCAATTGTCAATATTTTGATTGGTTTGGTTGTAGTATTGATTCTTGGAAGAGAGCTGTTTCATTTCAAAAAGAAACAGTCTAAAGTGAAAAAAGGAGGAAATGCATAATGCTTCAACAGATTTTTACTTTAAGCTTTATGACCGCATTTCTGGCAGCTGCTGTTCGTCTGGCAGTGCCCCTTATGTATGGTGGAATTGGAGAAACCATTGCTGAAAAATCCGGTATCCTGAATATTGGCATGGAAGGTGTAATGCTTAGTGGCGCCTTCTTTTCCTTTGCCGGAGCATGGTATTCTGGAAATCTGTTTGTGGGACTTCTTGCCGGTATGCTTGGCGGACTTGTTGTCAGTCTGCTTCATGGTCTTTTATCAATTACTTTGGTCCAGAATCAATCTGTTTCAGGCCTTGCGATCAACATGCTTATGCTTGGTGTAACAAGTTTTTTATTTAAACTGATGTCAGACGGACAGGGATATCAGCAGATAGAGACCTTTCCCAATATTGCAATTCCAGGATTATCTAAAATCCCTTTAGTTGGCGAAGCATTTTTTAACTGTGATTTTCTGACATATCTAATTTATATACTTTTAATCTTTACCTGGATCTTTTATAAAAAAACAAATCCTGGACTGGCATTCGCAGCAGTAGGAGAACATCCACAGGCTGCAGAATCTGCTGGAATTCCGGTAAAAAAATACCGCTGGATCGTTATGGTATTTAACGGTCTTCTTGGAGGAATTGGTGGTGCATACCTTGTGTTAGTTCAGCTTGGTGTATTTACAGAGAACATGATCTCAGGCCGTGGCTATATTGCAACTGTAATCCTTGGACGCTATACACCTTTTGGAATGTTTGGAGCAGCTCTTTTGTTCGGTGCAGCTAATGCATTACAGATTCGTCTTCAGACTATTGGTGTTTCCATTTCTCCATTTCTGCTGGCCATTTTACCATATGCCCTCACTCTGATCGCAATGCTTGGAGCTGCAGGAAAGAGCAGTGAACCAGAAGCATTAAGCAAACCTTATATAAAAGGGGCTAGATAGGAGCTTAATATGGGAAATAAAGAATATCTGAACGTAAATGAACTGGCAACTTTATTTGGATTAAAGGTACAGACACTGCATTATTATGATAAAATCGGGATCCTAAAACCAAGCTATCGTGATCCAAACAATGGCTATCGAAAATATCGTTTTGACCAGACATACAAACTGGCATCTATCCGCTATATGCGTAAACTTGGATATTCTATTGAAGCAGTCCGGGATTTTCAGGACACCAAAGATCCTGACGAAGCATTGCAGCGTCTTAAAGAACGTTCTGCAGCTATCCACGAACAATGGGAAGAAATGATGCGGATCGATCACGCAATTTTACGAAAAATCCAGTTTATTGAAGACTCCAAAGATGAAATTGATTATGAAGGCTTTCGCATAGTGGAATACCCAGAGCGAAAATATATTTCTATTGGAACGGAAACAGAGATTTATGCAGGAGAATCCTTCTATTTTTATCCAACGCTTGTTTTTTATGAGGGAACTAAAAAAGAATTTGGAGCACTTCTGACAGATGAAATTCCAGAAGAAAATGTAGATATTCATAAAATTCCGGCAGGTACCTATGTGGTAGGTTACCACAAGGGTGCTTATGAGCAGATTCAGGATAGTTTCAAGAGAATCAGAGAATGGGGCCAAAATCTGGATCTTGAAGATGGCATTCTTGCAGTAAATATCATTGATCAGTTTGTGGAACAGAATAATGAAAATTATGCCACTAGAATTGAAGTAAGAATTACAGATACACATTAAATGTTTTGATTTATATAGGAAGGCAGGAATAATAATGGCAGTAAAAATTTATCATGGAGATATTTTATTTACACCGGCTGCAGACCGGATGGAAATTCATGAAAACAGCTATATTATAGTAGAAGATGGTGTGGTTTCCCAGATTTGTGAAAAAATCCCGGAAACATATAATGGTGTGGAAGTAGTTGATTATGGTGATAAGCTGATCATTCCGGCATTTTCCGATCTTCATGTACATGGTGCTCAGTATGTACAGCGTGGAATCGGTATGGATTGTCTGCTTTCTGACTGGCTGAATCATTATACATTTCCGCAGGAATCCCGTTTTCAGAGTATGGAGTATGCCAAAAACTGCTATGACGCTTTTGTAGATGAGATGATTCTCCATGGTACTTTTCATGCAAATGTGTTTGCTACCATTCATCGTGATGCAACTAATTATCTCTTCGATAAAATGGAAGAAAAAGGAATGTACGGTTATGTTGGAAAAGTAAACATGGACTGTAATTCTCCTGAGTTTCTTATTGAGACTACAGAAGAATCTCTGAACGAGACCGAAAAATATCTGGCTGCACATGAGGGAAGCAAAAAGATTAAAACCATCTTGGCACCTCGTTTTGCTCCAACCTGCAGTGAAAAACTGATCACAGGTCTTGGAAAGCTGGCTGAGAAATATCACTGTGGTGTACATACTCATCTGGTAGAATCCATCTGGGAAGCTCAGGAAGCCTTGAAACTGTTCCCAGGATACGGCTCTGATGCAGAAATATATGAACGTGCAGGATTGATGGATCATGGCCCTTCAATTTTTGCCCATGTAATTTTCCCATCTGAAGAAGATAAACGTATCATGAAAAAACATGGCAGCATTTCTGTACACTGTCCAGATGCGACAGTAAACATTATTGCCGGTATTATGCCTTTGCAGCAGATGGCTTCTGAGAATCTGAAGATTGCCATTGGTTCTGATCTTGCAGGGGGCCATGGCCTCGCCATTTATCGTCAGGTAGCAAGAGCCGTGCAGCTTTCTAAGTTAAAAGAGTTCTACGAACCAAATGAGAGCAAGACCATCACTATTACACAGGCCTTTTATCATGCTACAAAGGAAGCTGGAAGTGTATTTGGCAAGGTTGGTTCTTTTGAAACAGGATATGCATTTAATGCCCTTGTGATCGACAATATGGAAGATCCATGGACCAAGATTACCGCACAGGAGAAGCTTGAAAGATTCTGCTATACTGGAGATGATCGAAATATCCGTGCACGATATATTGATGGAGAACTGTTAAAATAATAAATAATATGTAATAAAGATAACGACATTGTATGTTACAAACGTGATATACAATGTCGTTATTTTTTGTTTTTACGAAACAAAAGAAAAATCAAGCTGATATACCCAACTTCAAAGATTTTGTGATATACTTCTATATAGATTACAGCTATTGCATATCTGTATAAACCAAGGAGACTCACATGAAAAAGGAAATACAAGTTGAAAGGAGAATTGCGTTATGACTTACAAAGAGAAAAAGCGTTCTATGTTTCTTGGTCTGCCATGGACCTTCACTACTTATACCGTAACGGATGAATTCATATCAATCGATTCCGGTTTGCTCAACAAAGTGGAGAATGACTGTTACATGTACAAGGTAATCGATGTCCGTCTGGAAACCACTCTGATGGAACGAATCCTTGGTATCGGTACCATTCACTGCTTCACTGGAGATGTAACGGATCCTGATCTTAAATTACAGCACATAAAAAATGCCAAAGAAATTAAA
>ERZ773104.3114-NODE-3114-length-16630-cov-21.669080_pt1 | contig 16630 bp, 8 predicted proteins | sample MGYA00511920_ERZ773104 | MGnify/ENA primary metagenome ERZ773104 (study PRJEB29015, sample SAMEA2737857) | human gut metagenome | biome: human gut; feature: human-associated habitat; material: faeces | place: China | collected 2012 ...
AACTTCTGTGCCCGGCAGCACAGCGCCAGCTCTGCGGCGGCACACGCCAGCACCCCGGGTGAGAACCACCCCCACCGCACACTGCCCAGCGCCGCCGCCACAGCTGCGCCCACCAGCAGCGTGCCCATACCCGGGCGCTCCGGGGCAAATTTGCGCAGCCCGAAGCCGATTGCCGCCGCAAGCAGGGCGTCTGCCGCACTGTACAGCAGAAGGTCTGCCCCGCCGCTGCTGCCCAGCGCAAAGCACAGCGCCATGCCGGTCAATGTACCGCAGCCCGCCAGCGCGGCGGGGACAAACTTTTGCGGCAGCAGCCAGCGGGCTGCCACAGCAGCGCCCAGCGCACACAGCTGACACAGGCTGCGCAGCGAAAGCGCCCCCAGCCCGTGGAGCAACAGCCCCAGCGCCGCCCCTGCTGCACAGGGGGCAAAGCAATCCTCTGCCAGCCCAAGGGTCAGCCCCAGCCCAAAGGGCATCAGCGCTCCGTACAGCACCGCCCAGCCCCCGGCAAACCCCAGGGCCACCGCTCCCAGCCGACGCACCGCCGGGCGCAATACTGCCCGCGCTTCCAGCGCCGGAGCCCCGCTGCGCCGGGCTTTTACCGTCAAAACACTCGTCCGCTCTGTCATCCAGAATTCCCCGCTTTCCGGCGGGGCGTCTCGGTTCTGTTCCCCGCACTGTGTGCATATACTGTAGCGCGGAGCGGCGGCAGTTTTTGCCGCAGGGCGCAGAACCGCCCCAAACCGGCCCAAAGACGCAAAAAAGCCCTGCAGCGTGCAAAAACGCTGCAGAGCTTTGTGTTTTTATGGAAAAGATCAGCCGTTCAGCTTTTCAATGGCCGCTTTGACGCGCTCCACGGTCTTTTCGCGGCCCATCATGCAGGCAAGGTCGGTGCCGCCGCCGGGGGTGCGCTGCTTGCCGGACAGGGCGATGCCCAGCGGGTACAGCAGCCAACCGTTCTTCTTGCCCAGCTCCTCAGCCTTGGCCTTGCAGGCGTTGAACACGCTGTCGCGGTCCGCAAAGTCCAGTGCCTCGTCGCTTAGCACGGGCAGCAGGGCTTCCAGTGCCTCTTTGGCGGTCTCCGGGGTGGTCTTCTGCTTCTTGTTGGCGTACAGGCTCACATCGTAGTCGGGCATGGCGTCAAAGAAATCCAGCTGCTCCGGGATCTCGCCCAGCACCTCGCACCGGGGCTGCAGGTTGGCGCACAGCAGCTGCTTGTTGATGGGGCTGTGCACGGCGCTGTCGATCCAGGGCTCGGCCTTCTTCTGGAACTCCTCGGGGCTCAGGCGGCGGATGTACTCCGCGTTGATGGCCCGCAGCTTGAGGGGGTCAAAGATGGCGGGGGACTTGGAGATGCCGTCCGGGGACCAGATCTTGACCAGCTCCGGCAGGGAGAAGATCTCCTGCTCGGCGTACTCGCCCCTGGGGCTCCAGCCCAGCAGGCAGATATAGTTCAGCACAGCCTCGGTCAGGTAGCCCTTGGCCACCAGGTCCTGATAGCTGGCATCGCCATTGCGCTTGGACAGCTTGTTCTGGGCATCCTTCATCACCGGCGGGCAGTGGATGTAGGTGGGGATCTCCCAGCCAAAGGCCTGATACAGCAGGTTGTACTTGGGGGTGGAGGACAGATACTCACTGCCGCGGATGACGTGGGTGATGCCCATCAGGTGGTCATCCACCACGTTGGCAAAGTTGTAGGTGGGCATGCCGTCGGTCTTGATGAGGATCTGGTCGTCCATCTCGCTGTTGTTCACCTCGATGTGGCCGTACACCACATCGTCAAAGCCGGTCACGCCCTCGCGGGGGATCTTTTGGCGGATGACATAGGGCTCCCCGGCAGCCAGACGCTTTTCCACTTCCTCCTTGGGCAGGTCGCGGCAGCAGCCGTCGTAGTGGGTCATCTCGCCGTTGGCGCGCTGCTCGGCGTGCAGGGCTTCCAGACGCTCCTCGGTGCAGAAGCAGTAGTAAGCCTTGCCCTCGGCCACCAGCTGCTCGGCATACTGCTTGAACATGCCCATGCGCTCGCTCTGCACATAGGGGCCCACAGGGCCGCCAACGTCCGGGCCCTCGTCCCACAGCAGGCCGGTCTCGCGCAGAGTGTTGTAGATCACGTCCACAGCACCTTCCACATAGCGGCCCTGGTCGGTGTCCTCAATGCGCAGGATGAAGGTGCCACCCTCGTGCTTTGCCATTAAATAGGTATACAGCGCAGTGCGCAGGTTGCCCACATGCATATAGCCAGTGGGCGAGGGGGCAAAACGGGTGCGGACTTTGTTGCTCGGCATAGAAAAACGCTCCTTTTATACTCATGCAAAAAATGCGGATAGCTACGTCTTAGTTTACCTGTTCTGCTGCGATTTGTCAACGGAGGAACGTGTTTTGTGCGAAGCTGCGGTTTTTGGGACACAAGGCGGGACATTTTGTCGAAATCGCCCGCAATCATTGACGAAGGCTGTATTTTTTTGTATACTAATTTCAAACGGTGCTGGCACAATTTTCCTGTTGTGCCAGCTGCCTGCCTGTATGGAGAAAACGTTGAAGGAGAATGATACCTATGAAAAGCACCGGGATCGTCCGCGGCATCGACTCGCTGGGCCGCATCGTCCTGCCCAAGGAGCTGCGCACCACCCTGCATCTGGACGGGGACACCAAGCTGGAGATCTTTGTGGATGGCGACGCCATCGTGCTCAAGAAGCACCGCCCCGCCGGCAGCTGCGACTTCTGCGGCGACGTGGACGCCAACGCCATCCAGTTTGCCGGGTACTGCATCTGCCCCGCCTGCCGCCGCAAGATCGGCGCGCTGTAAACCAGAACCAAAAGGAGGCCTGCGCCCATGAGCCGCATGACCGATTTTACTGTCCCTTCCACCGTGCCCGGGCGCACCCTGCATGCGTTCTGCTGTGAGCCGGAAGGCGAGGTGCGGGCCGTGCTGCAGCTGTCCCACGGCATGGTGGAGTTCATCGACCGGTACAAGCCGCTGGCGGAGTATCTGGCCGGGCAGGGCATCGTGGTGGTCGGCCACGACCACCTGGGCCACGGCGGGTCCATCCGCACCAAGGCCGACTACGGCTACTTTGCCGAGCCGGACGGCAACCGTGCCGTGCTGGACGACCTGCACGCCATGACCCTGCGCACCAAGGAGCGCTACCCCGGTGTGCCGTACTTTCTTCTGGGGCACAGCATGGGCTCGTTCTATGCCCGGCAGTACCTGTGCGAATACGGGCAGGAACTGAGCGGTGCCATCATCATGGGCACCGGCCACCAGCCCAAAGCGCTGGTGCAGTTTGCCCGCAGCACCTGCCGGGCGCTGGCGGCCGTGCACGGCTGGCAGTACCGCAGCAAGCTGGTGGCCAACCTGTCCTTCATGGGCTACAACAAGGGGCTGGAGGGCCGCACCACCCACGACTGGCTCAACCGTGACGCCGCCGAGGTGGACAAGTACCTGGCCGACGAGCGCTGCACCTTTACCTTTACGCTCAACGCCTACTACAGCATGTTCAGCGGCATCCTGCGCCTGCACGACCCGGCTTTTCTGGCCCGGATGCCCAAGGACTTGCCCCTGCTGTTCCTGGCCGGCACCGCCGACCCGGTGGGCGACCGGGGCAAGGGCGTGCTGCGCGCCATCCAGAGCCTGAAGGCCGCAGGCGTGCAGAACATCCGCTGCAAGCTGTACCCCGGCGCCCGGCACGAACTGTTGGTGGAGACCAACCGGCAGGAAGTGTTTGCCGACATTGCCGCATGGCTGAACGATCAGCTCCGCTGACCACACTGCACCGCACCTTCTTTGCATTTTTCAAAGCCGCTGCCCGGCACACCGGGCAGCGGCTTTTCTGCGTTCTACAACAAGAAATTCCAATGCGTATCAAGACCATTTCAACAGTGTAACAATAGCGTACCCCTCTCTCTGCATTCTGCGTAAAATCTTGCTGCATTTTTTTGCATTTTGCCAATTATCCGCGTATTTCCGTGAACTTATTGACAGTGCAGCCAGAAAATAGTATATCATAAGCAGAGTTTATTGCTCTGTTTTATCTCCGTATAGATACAATTTATGGTATCTTTTGTGTGTGAGTCGGAACCGCCTGGAGATCAGGTTCCCATTTTTGAGGAGGTATTACTCATGAGATTGCGTAAACAGAAAAAGGTCGTTGCTGTCACACTGGCCACTGCCATTGCCGTGAGCACCATCAGCGCCAGCGCTTCTGCCGTGAGCTATGATCTGGCCGACGGTGATGTCACCATCGGCCAGGACACCGACCGCGGCGCGTTCAGCTATCAGGGCGAGGACAAAGAGGATAAGCGCACCTACGTCAACGAGGACAAAGAGGACGACGGCAAGATCATCATCAAGGGTGACAAGGATACCCCCACTGAGAACACCGTCACCGTGCAAGAGGACGTCAAAAAGACCGATAACGCCGACGGCTCCGAAGGCCGTGACGTGGATATCGTGATCGACGGCGTGAACGCCGACACCAGCAAGACCGGCGAGTCCACCGTGACCGTCGGCGAGGGCGCAAACGTTGACCTGACCGTCAAGGATTCCACCCTGACCACCGGCGGCAACGGCATCGACATCGGCAAGGATCTGGACGGCACCGACGAAAATAAGGACACCAAGGTGGACCTGACCCTGGAAGATACCACCATCAACCAGACCAACAAGAACAGCGCCGGTCTGGACGTGCGGCAGGGTTCGGACGTTGACCTGACCCTCAAGGGCGACAACGTCATCGACGGCTCTGCAGCCATCGACAGTGCCACCAAAGAAGGCAAGAAGCTCACGGATAGCAACATCAACGTGGAAGGCATCCGCGTGGGCGGCGAAGTGGCTTCCGACTTCTCGGGCGCCGAAAAGGACGCCCACCTGACCATCAAGGGCGACAAGGAAGAGACTTCCGACACCACCGAAGAGACCACCGGCGGCAGCCTGACCATCAAGGACACCACCACCGGTATGGTGATCGCAGGCGGCTCTGACGAGGAGGATTCCAGCGTCACCATCACGGACGGCGCGGACGTCACCATCCAGGACACCCATGTTTCCGGCTCCACCCAGAGCGGCCGTGGCGTCACCCAGCACGGTGATCTCACGCTGGACGGTGGTTCTTCCCTGACCATCGACGGTTCGCATGTAGGGGAAGACGGTAAAACGCACGAGAACGGCGGTATTGGCATTGCCAGCTGGAACGACATCATCGTCAAGGCCAAGAGCACGCTGAACATCAAGAACACCAAGACCGGCATTTACGGCCATCAGGGTGCCAGCACCAGCCTGACTACCGAGAACAGCACCCTCAACATCACCAACAGCGATGCCGGCATCCGCTACGAAGGCAGCGGTACGGCTAAGGATGGCTCCAAGCTGGAAGCCGCCGGTGACATCACCTTCAAGGATTCGGACGTTACTATTGAGGGCAAGAGCCTCGGCATTGAGACCGGCAACAACAGCGATACGACCGTCACGTTTGATCATACCACTGCCGCCGTTTCGGCAGAACTGAACGCCAACGAGAACGATGGTAAATATGCCATTTACTGTGAGGATTCGGGTAAAAACGGCAGCCTGATCGTCAAAAATGGCAGCAAGCTCAACCTGCAGGCGAACTACGGCATCGTTGCCGGCTACCGGAATGTACTCATTTCGGGCAACAGCACGGTCGATTCCACCACGCGGGATATGGCCATCCAGCTCCGCAACAGCAAGGGAACCAAGCTGCATATCACGGATGGCAGCGTCTACAACATGACCGATGGTTCTCACGATAACTATAACCTTCTTGCTTATTATGCCTACCACGATATTCTGGTGGACAAGGGCGGCGTTCTGTCCATGGACCTGCACAATTCGTATTCCGGCATCAATCTGGGCATGCTTTGCACCCTGACTGTGGATGACGGCACCGTCCTTGTAAAGGGCGATTATAACCACAGCGGCATCTACATCGACGGCCCCTACTCCAAGATTCTTATCAAGAATAACGCCCATGTGGAAGCTCCCACCATTGTAGGGAACACGTACTACCCCGGTCAGAAGCTCGTCGTCACCGGCGGCACCCTGACCTATGATTACAGCAAGGCCAATACTCTCTGGCCGGAAAACGAACAGGGCAACAAGCTGACCAACTTCCTGCTGACCAAGGACGCCGACCACGCCGACTTTGGTGCCTTTGCCTACAACGGCACCAAGTACGAGTACGTCTCCGACCTGAATAAGGAAAAGGGCAAGCAGTACCTGTCCGTGTGGGTGCCCGCCGCCGCGCTGGAATACATGCTGGATGTGGATGGCAGCCACGACCCGGAGATCGTCGGCAAGCTGCTGGCTGACCTGCGGGCCGACGGTTACAACTTCAACACCCCGTACAAGCCCAGCGACGGCGTGTTCGTCCTGCGGGATATGGTGGTGAACGGCCACAGCCTGAACTTCACCAAGACCACCGACGAAAACGGCAACACCAAGCTGATCTGGGGCAACTACGAGAACCGCGCCGACGGTACCCCCAACGCCTACGATATGGTGTACGGCACCGAGTACGAGTACGAAGGCAAGACCTACACCATCGTGTGGGGCTACGAGCACAAGAACAACGCCAACGGCGCTGCCGGACGCGACCAGAACATTCTGGATGCTTTCGATGCCGATTCCAACGTGAAGGTGACCGGCGACAACATCACCGGCAAAAGCTCTGACGACTACACCGTGACCATCTACGGTGCCCTGCGTGAAGTCGTGGAGCCCACCCCGGAACCGGATCCGGAGCCCACCCCCGATCCGGAGCCCACCCCGGTCGATCCCGAGGGCCCGGACACCCCCGTCAGCCCGGAAGGCTCCACCGATACTCCCGTGCAGGACGCCACCCCGGACGAAGCCGAGACGCCCGCGAACCCGGAGAACCCCACCAATCCTTCTGTGCAGGATGCCACCCCGGACAGCACCGTGGCCGCCCTGCCCAAGACCGGCGTCAACTGGATGGCGGCTCTGGCCATGGCCCTGAGCGGCATGGCCCTCACCGTAGCCGGTGCCTTCACCAGCCTGTTTGCCAAGAGCAAGCACTAAAAGCCAACCCCCAACGGGCCTGAAAACCCGTTGTTCCTCGCACACAACAGCAAAGCCCCCGGAGAGTTCTCCGGGGGCTTTGTTGTTGCCCGGAAACGGCCCGGCAGGCAGTGACTATCCCGGGCCCGCAGGCTGGATCTTCACTGCGTTTCAATAGCGTTTCAATAGCGTTTCAGAAGCATCTCAAAACCGTATCTGTTGTGCAACTCAGTTGGAGTCACTCTCATACAAACTGCATATTTCTCCTTTTTTATTTTTAGCATCCCGCTGAAATTTGCTTTTTATCGACAGTTTTATTAACTTTTTTCATTTTATATGTTATATGATAGCTGTGGATCAATGCGGACATTTATCTACGTATAGATACAATTTATGGTATCTTTTGTGTGCAGAACGAAAGGAGCGAATCTTATGACGAACAAGAAATTCAAAAAAGCCGCAATGGCTCTGGCCCTGACCGCCTGTGTTGCAGCCACCCCTCTGGCCGCCAACGCTGAGACCCCTGAAAACGCAGTCCCTGTAGAGAACAAAGAACGTTCCGAAGCAGAAACTCCTGCACAACAGGCTTCTGAAAGTGCAAACACTGCTCCCGTAGAAAACCAGGAGCACGAAAACGCCGAGGGCATTCTGGAGGACCGGGAGACTGAGGACAAGAAAATCACGACCGATGTCGAGTACACCGACCGCGAGTTCACCTATAATAAGGACGGCACCGTCAAATCGGAGGAATCCTCCGGTGCTATCGTCCAGAAGGAGATGGATAAGAGCACCGAAGCCGCTTCTGGCGAGACTGCCGGAGAAGGCAAGGATTCCGAGGGTTCTGCTGAAACTCCTGAAGCAGGCGAGACCACCGAGGAAGGCAAGGGCATCAAAGCTCCCGATGCGGACATCTCCGAACCGGTCAAGGACGCCGAGGGCAAGATCATCGGCACTGCCTCCAAGGAGGAGCGCACCGAACAGGAAACTACCATCACACCCACCAGCCCGGACTCTGAAAAGCTGGTAGACAGCACTGTCAACCCGGACGGTTCTGTGACCAACCGCTACGAGACTTCTCACACTGCTGATAAGACTACAACCAACACAACCACCGGCACAGTTACCGCAGACACCAAGGAGATTTTTGTGACCGATGGCAAAGAGGTTGACCTGAAGCAGGAGTTGGGCAAGGATTATCAGAAAAAACTGAAGTGGGACACCGTCGATGGCACCTCGTTCAACGGCTACACCGTGGGCAGCATGGAAGAAGACGGCGACCGCCAGACCTACACCCTGACCAAACACACGGAAGACACCGACCTTGAGATGACCGGCGAAGATCTTGCCAAGCTCCTGGAAGCTGACTACACCAAAACCGAGAACGACGATGGCAGCTACACCCTGACCAAAAGCATCCGTACTTCTGCCGGCGAACAAACTGTGTACATCACCGTGACCGGCAACAAGGCCACCCGCACGGTGGACACTACCCTGAAGGTGGACGTTAAAAAGAGCGAGCACACCGGAAGCGCTGAAGTGAAGCAGGATGACGTGACGCTGCCCAACAAAACGGACAAAACGCTGACCTTTACGGACAAGGACAACAACACCTTCTCTGTGGATCTGGACGAACTGCTCCAGAAACAGGACAAGACCGAGAGCACCAATGCTGCTGGCGATAAGGTTATCACCGTGAAGGACGGCAGCAAGACCTATGAGATCGTTTATCACGAGACGAGCGAGTACGCCGACGCACAGGTCAAGGATATGTCCGCCGATGAACTGGCCAAACTGCTGAACAGCAATCCCGGCAACGGCACCTTCACCGTCAAGGATGGCAAGGTCTGCAAGGTGGTCAACGGCGAAGCCTGCGAGATCAGCTACGATGATGCCACACAGCTGTTGAAAAAGGTTCAGATCTCCGTCACCATGACCGATGCCGACAATCAGCTGTCCAAGGATAACGGCACGCTGGAGGATGCCAAGCTCCGCGCCAAAAAGGACGCTTTGCAGAAGGCTCTGGCAGAAGCGATCTACGCCTGCACCGGCACCACGGTGGACCCCTCTTCTCTGAACATTACAGACGAGGATGTTTCTCTCCCCGAAGGTGTGGATAATGTCTTTGCAAACGCAGACAAGCTGAAGCGCACCTATATCTATACGGCCTCGGACGGCAAACAGTATACCTTTACTTACAAATTTGCCTACGACGATACACGGAACCATATCACCGGTTTCGGCGACGATGTCATGAAAGTGGGTTATTTTACCGGCGGCATTCATGTGAAGCCTGAAGAAGATGTGGAGGCTGCGGACGGAAAGACGGATCACAAGAGCACTCTGATCGAAAGCGGTGTTTTTGTCTCCGGCAATGCCACCACAGATGCCAACGGTGCTTATACCACCATCACCAAGGACAGCCCCCTCTATGGCCTTGGCGTGGACTTCAAGACCGCTCCGAAAAACGCCGTTGCCGGTTCCATCAAGTATGATGATACCGGCCGCATCATTGAATACCAGACCACCGACGGCAAGACCATTAAGCTGTCTTACGAAAGCGTTAAGGTTCCGGATTCGAATCTGCCGTCTTATGCGCCTGTTGACGGAAAGACCAATATCAACAGCCAGTCCTTCACCAGAGTGACCTGGGAGGCCTGGGATCTGGGCGAGATCCGCAACGAAGAGCAGGCGGATGACCAGTGGACGATCTCTTCCGGCAAGGATGAGAGCGGCGGCCTGACCTATACCATCGTGGACAAGAAGAACAATGTCACCTATGACGATCTGATCCGGGTCGGCAGCAACAGCTACACCAAAACCGTGACCGATGAAAACGGTGTCAAGACCACCTACACCATCACCGTTGAGCCCGGCAACCTGGATGAAGACATGACCCTGGCCAAGCTGGCCGAGCGCTACGGCGTGGATGCCGCTGCCATCACCGTGAAAGACGGCGTTGCCTCCTTTACCAGGGACGGCAAGCAGTATCAGGTGGGCTATGGCAGCCAGCTGAAGATCGAGACCGTTCTCACCACCGAAGGCACGGTCACCACCGACGCCGATCAGGCAGAGCTGCTGGAAAAGATCCAGCAGATGCAAAAGGATCTGCAGGATGGCGAGATGCTGGATGTGGGCGGCTACCAGGTAACGATCTCGACCTCGAAGGATGAGATCATTGAGATCCTCCATAAGGTCGGTGAAACCACAGACTTCACCCGCCTGACCCGTGAGGAGCTGAAAGCCCTGCTGGAAAAAGAAAAGGCAGAGGCCGACGCTGCCGACAAGAGCTATACGGGCGACATGGATGTTTCTCATCCGGAATACAGTAATAAAAATCTGTACGGCAAGCCGAACAACTCTCTGTATGATAGCTTTAGAAAAACCTATCTGTCCTATGACGGCAACTACATCCAGCATCTGGAGCTGAACGCAACGACCAAGGCCGACCTGCTGAAGGACGCTGACGGCAACGTCAGCCAGACCGACTGTGTTCTGGTGGACAAGAAACTGGAATACAGCGACGATCTGGATAAGCTCATTGACAGCCAGGGCACCAGCGTGGTCAACCTGCAGGATAAGATCGGTTACGACATCCCCATGGATCGCTATGAATATGCCCGCACCAGCTTCAGTGACGGCGACAAGCTGAACTGGAATGTCCGCAACAACCACCCCACTGCCAGCACCTATTACAAGGTGTCCGGTACGGTGGCCTACAACCAGTACAAACCGGCGGATGGCACCTCTGATCTCACGAAGGAGCAGGCCGAAGCCCTTCTGAAGCAGCTTCAGGCGGAGGGTTATACCGATGCTTCCATCGTGACCTTCTACACGACCGAACATGAGCATCAGCAGACATCTGCAAACGCCTCCTATCGTATCTACCTGAACAAGAGTGAGCTGGTCTCCTATGGTTATCTGTCCTACGACAGCAATACCTGTGTCAATGCTCACAACTGGAATCAGGAAATGTACGGCTTGAAGAACAAGGTTTTCAATCCTGATGCCTACTGCGGCGGCTACGACCTTGGACTGACCGGTTTCCGTCAGGTGGAGGACGGAACCTTTGTGGCACAGGGCAAAAAGACCATTACCGTGTCCCGCATTCTGCCTGCCACCACGCTGACCAACAACCACCTGACCATCACGGATTCCGCACAGAAAGCCGATACCGGCAGCGGAGTCAGCGGCCGCTACAACTATACCACCACCGTCTCCGGCTCGCGAGTGAATTACTCCGCCCTGGGTACTGCGACCCACGAGACCTGGAAGGAAGCTGCGCAGCAGACCACCGAGCGCACCGGCGAACAGGGCGATGGAACGTTGTCTTATACCTACCGTTCCACGCAGGATGCCAGTGTAGATGCCGAAAGCGCCCACAAAGAAGAAACTGTCGTCCGTCACGGCACTGCAGACTACGAATACACCTACACCGCCAGCAAGGACGAAGTAGAGATCACCACCGACAGCCGCACCGAAACCACTACACCCGAAACGCCTGAAACTCCGGATACCCCCGTCAGCCCGGAAGGCCCCACCACGCCTCCCGTGCAGGACGCCACTCCGGATGATGCCGAGACGCCCGTGACCCCGGAGAACCCCGCCAATCCTTCTGTGCAGGATGCCACCCCCGATACCGTGGCCGCCCTGCCCAAGACCGGCGTCAACTGGACGGCGGCTCTGGCCATGGCTCTGAGCGGCATGGCCCTCACCGTAGCCGGTGCCTTCACCAGCCTGTTTGCCAAGAGCAAGCACTAAAAGCCAACCCCCAGTGAGCCGTAAAAAGCTCGCTGTTCCTCGCACACAACAACAATGCCCCCGGAGAGTTCTCCGGGGGCATTGTTGTTTCTATCGGTTTTTATTTTCTCAGCCAGCCGTCCACAGCGGCCACCAGCGCCTTGCCGCGGCGGCCCAGCAGGCGGGGCAGCAGCACGCGGGCCATGGCCCACACGCCTGCAAAGTTGATCAGGATGACCACTGCGGTGATCAGGCCGGTCCACAGGCCGTACAGCGGGGTCTCGGCCAGCAGCACAAAGGCCTCGAACACCAGCAGACCCACGTTCAGCAGCACCCGGCCCGGATGCACATGCATATGGATCATGCGGTTTGCGTCGATGGAGCGCAGGGTGAACACCAGCGCCAGCCCCAGGAAGGAAGCGTATGTGGCACCGATGGGGCCCCACCACTTGATGAAGAAATAGTTCATGATGCAGTTGCTGATGGCACCGGCCATCATGGTGACCATGCTGCGGCTGGACTTTTTGGTCACCACATACACGCTGTTCATGAACTGGTTGAAGCAGCTGCAGGTGGAGGCCAGCACCAGGAAGGGCACAAAGTGCCAGGCGTAGTAGTAGTTGGACTTCATGATGTGCATCACCGGGCGGCACAGCCAGATGATGCCCGCCGCACAGCAGAACAGCACACTGGAATAGGTGCGGAAGATCTTGGTGAAGAACCGCGCCCGGCCCTCCTCTTCGGTCACAGCGGAAAGCTGCCAGGCGTCGTAGAAGATCAAGCCCAGCGTGGTGAGGATGGTGGGCAGGAAGTAGCCCGTGGAGAGCAGGCCGCTCCAGGCGTTGCCGTCCCGGCCGTCCAGCCCGTTGCACATCTCACGCACAAAGAACAGGTCGGAGGCGTTGATGATCCAGAAGCTGATCTGTGCCGGGATCATGGGCAGCGAGAAGTGGAGCATCTGCTTCCACAGGTTCTTGTTGATGCCCTTGAGCTCCACATAGTTCCACAACTTGCCGGTGACCATGAGGAACAGCACGCTGACAAAGTCGCCGCTGATGATGGCCAGCAGGTAGCCGTTGGCACCCCACTTGAAGCCCACCAGATACAGCACGTAGAAAGCCATGGTGGCCACGGTGCACAGCACGCCGTCCACGGCCACCAGCTTGTTCCACTGGCGGCTGCGCACGAACTGGGTGCACAGGGTGCGCAGGCAGCTCATGAGCACATAGAGGTAAATGAGCAGGCCGTACTGGGCCATGTCGGGCAGGAACCGTGCAATGGGCCAGCACAGGACCAGGATGCCAAAGCCGCCCAGAATGGTGAGCAGGCCGTTGGTGAACACCTGCTTTTCGCTGTTGCCCTTGTCCAGACCAAAGCGGATGATCGCATTGGACATGCCCATGGACACAAAGGGGATGAGCAGGTTCGCGTACTGGCTCAGGATCTTGGACAGGCCCAGATCCGAGATCTCGGCCATGGCGTAGGTCAGGAACGGCTGCACGATCAGCGTGAGCAGTTTGGACGAAAAGCTGGAAATGGCAAAGATGAGGGTGTTGCCGGCCAGCTTGGAGTATTTATCGCCGCCGGACTTTTTTTCGTTTTCCAAGGGAAGTCTGCCTCCTGTTTCTACTTCTTCAACAGCTCCCGCCGGGCTTTCCAGTCCGGCAGCAGCTTTGCCACCTCGGCCCAGAACGCCGGGCTGTGGTTGGCCTGCAAAAAGTGGCAGTACTCGTGCACCACCACATAGATCTGCGCCGCAGGCGGCATGTTGTACAGCTGCAGCGCAAAGGTGATCTGCTTTTTGCCGGGGCAGCACACGCCCCAGCGGGTGGTCATGCTGCGCACCTTGAGGGTAGGTTTCTGGCCGCCCAGCACCCCGGCAAAGGCCGGGTAGACCTGATCGCTCATGGCGGTAAAGTAGGCCCGTGCGGTCTCCTTGTCCGGCAGGTCGGCATTGTCGCGGGCCGCTTTTGCCATCACTTTCTGCCGGGTGTCGTGGATCCACTGTGCGTTCTTGCACACAAAGGCGTCCGCCTGTTCCAGGCCGGTGCGCAGCGGGATGCTGACCATCACGGTGCCGTTGTCCCGTACCCGCAGATGCAGCTGTTTGATCTTTTTGCGGTACAGCTCGTACTGGATGCCGCCCGCGCTGCGCAGCTGGACTTCCGGTTTTTGTGCGGCCATGTCAGGACGCACGCTCTGCCCGCTGCGGGGCCGGCAGCTGGGCCAGCACCACGGCGGCAAAGATCAGCACACAGCCCACGCCTTCGCGCGGGGAAAGGCTCTGATGCAGCAGCACCCAGCCGCCCAGTGCGCTGAACACGCTTTCCAGGCACATGATCAGGCTGCCCACGGCAGGGTTCATATCCCGCTGGCCCAAAATCTGCAGCGTGTAGGCCACGCCGCTGGACATCACGCCGCAGTACAGCAGGGGCACCGCGTTCACGGCAAATTCCGCCGGGGCCGGGTGCTCCAGCAGCAGCGCTGCCACCGAGCTTTCCACCGCCACCACAAAGAACTGCCGCAGGCTCAGGCGCACGCCATCCACCTGCGGACCATAATGGTTCACCGCCATGATCTGGAAACTGAACAGCACGGCGCACAGCAGCAGCACCATGTCGCTGGGTTCCACGCCGCCAAAGCCGTTCTGCATGCACAGCAGATACAGCCCGCACACCGCGATGGCCACGCTGAGCCACAGCTGGGGGCTGCCGCGGCGGCCCAGTGCCAGCCCGAAGATGGGCACCAGCACCACATACATCGCCGTGAGGAAGCCTGCTTTGGCCGTGGAGGGGTTCAGCGTCAGGCCGAACTGCTGGGCAGCCGACGCCACAAACAGCAGCGTGCCGCACACAAGGCTCGCCTTGCGCAGGCAGCGGCGCTCCTCCGGCGTTTTCGGTGCCCCAGTGGTGCCGGTGCTGCGCTGACGCACCAGGTCAAACACCTTGACCGTGGGCAGCAGCACCAGCACCGCCAGCCAGCTGCGCCCGGCCAGAAAGCTGCAGGCTCCCATGCCGGAACCGACGCTCTGGGCCACGAAGGCCGTGCCCCAGATAAACGCGCACAGCAGCAGCAAAAGCGAATTCTTGCGTTGTGTATTCATCAGCCGACGCCCTCCACCTTGAGCAGACCGTAGAGGTAGTAACGGCTGGAATCATAGGAAATGGTCATGCGGTAGATGGCCGCCGGGTCCAACCCGGAGATGGTGCAGGTGTAGTCGGTGCCGTCGGTCTTGATGTAGTAGGTGCTGTCCGGCACATACTCCACGCCGCCGTCTACCTTTTTCCACAGCGCCACCTTAAACTTCTGGGTGCCCTCGGCGGTGCCGCAGGCCATGACGGTCAGCGTGCCGGTGGGGGCCGCAAAATAGTTGGTCTGGCGGCTCCAGATGCCGTTGAACACAGCGTACAGGGTGCCGTCCACCATGGCAGTGTCAAACTTTGCCGAAGCATCTGCAATGCCCTGAATGATCAGCGGGTCTGCGGTAGCGTCCGCCCAGCGGGTGGTGTCCTCTTCCTGCACCTCGCCGGAGCTGCCGGAGATCTTCTGCGCCACACCGCGCAGTGCGTCCTTGCAGCCGGTCAGACCGGCCACCAGCAGAGCGGCGGCCAGCACAACGGCCAAAAAGCGTTTTTTCGTTTTCATAAACGTTTCCTCAACCTGTCAAAGGGTTTGATGTTCCTGTTTTTTCGGGTTCCGGCAGGGCCGGGTCTATCTGTATAGTATACCGCATTTTGCAGCACCGCACAAGAGAGCCGCCCGGCTTTTGCGCGCGCTGCCGCCTGATTTCATGCAGTTTCTTTGCCGTCGGCAGCCGCCAGTGCCCCACACTCGGCAGCGGCGAGGGAAGTCTGCTCCGGCCCGAACAGCGAACCGTACCGGTACAGGGCCCAGCCCCCGGCTCCCTGCTCCCGCAGAAAGGCCACCTGGTCGGCCAGCGCACGGCCGGTGCTCCAGCCCGACAGGCTGTTTTCGTTGCTGCCGCCGTCGCCCACTCCCACACGGTAGGCTCCCAGCCCGAAATACAGGGCCACGTCCGCCGCGCGGGGATAGGCCAGCCATGCGGGCACGATATTTTCAAAGGCAAAGCGGGTGCTGCCGTTGTGCAGGGCAAAGCCCTGCCCCCAGTACACCTGCGGGCACAGATAATCGACCACCGCATCCCCGCCGCCGGACGCCAACCAGCCGGTCACATCGCTGTACTGCTGGTTTTCGTCGTTGTCCGGGTTGCCCTGGGGGCTGATGCCGAACCGCAGGGTAGGGTCCGCCGCTTTCACCGTGTCGTGCACGGCCCGCACCAGCGCGGTCACATTTTCCCGCCGCCACGCGGCAAGATTTCCCGCCCCGGACGCCGCAAACTGCGCCGCGTCGATGCTCTCATCGGTGGTAGGGTAGAAGTAATCGTCAAAGTGGATGCCGTCCACCGCGTAGTTCTGCACCAGCTCGGCCACGCCCTGCACCACATAGTCGGCGGCGGCAGGCTCGGCGGGGTTCAGGTAAAGGCCCTCGTCCACCGTGCACACCCACTCCGGGTGGGTGTTTGCCAGATTGCCGTCCGCAAGGTTCGGCGGCATGGCCGCCGAGGAGCGCAGGCGGTAGGGGTTGACCCACGCTTCCACCGAGATGCCCCGGGTGTGGGCTTCCTGCAGCAGCACGTCCAGCGGGTCAAAGCCCGGGTCCTGCCCCTGCACCCCGGTGCATAGATGGCTCCATGGGAACAGACTGCTGCGGTACAGCGCATCCCCGAAGGGGCGCACCTGCGCCAACACGGTGTTCAGTCCCAGCCCGACGCAGTTGTCCAGCAGCTGCGCCGCCCCGGCGCGGAAGGTGTCCTCGGTGGAGAAATCCAGCAGCGCCCAG
>ERZ773104.3117-NODE-3117-length-16621-cov-6.433357_pt1 | contig 16621 bp, 22 predicted proteins | sample MGYA00511920_ERZ773104 | MGnify/ENA primary metagenome ERZ773104 (study PRJEB29015, sample SAMEA2737857) | human gut metagenome | biome: human gut; feature: human-associated habitat; material: faeces | place: China | collected 2012 ...
TATATCCAGACCTGGAAAGCCTTCCTGTCGCTCTGAGCGCAGCGCTTGACAGTCCGCGCTTCCGGTGGTATAACTACGCCATCAAAAAGCCGGTTGAACCAGCAGAAAGCGTGTTTTCCATGGAAATTCAGGTTCGTGCATATACGTAGGCAGACCTTCCGGCGCTGATCCGCATCTGGAACGAGGTTGTGGAGGACGGCGTGGCCTTTCCGCAGGAGGAGCTGCTGGACGCTTCCTCCGGCGCAGCCTTTTTCGCAGAGCAGACCTGTACCGCCGTCGCGGTGGACCGGCAGAACGCCACCGGCGGCAACGGCCAGCTGCGCACGCGCGTGCAGGCATTCGTCGAGAGCCTGGAGATCAAGCAGCTCCAGGCGCAGAGAGGAGGCAAGTGACCATGGCTGACAAGGAAAAACGCTCCCTGCGGGAATTTCTCCGCCACATCAATGACTATACTTACCGCTTCAACCCCGAGAAGGGCCAGTTTCGCTACCGCGAGCTGCGCGGCGTGCGCGACACGGCGTTCGATTTCTACATGTGGCTCAAGTGCTGGAAGGACATGGTCGCCTTTGTGGCCAAGTGCCCGGTGTCGGCCGTGCGCGCGCTGTTTCGCTACCAGTGGTTTGCGACCTATCTGACCTACCCGAACTTTGTCGACCGCGGCACGCTCGGTATGCGCGGCAATCAGCTGCGCATGGCCCGCGCGCAGTACGACCGCATCGTGAAAAAGGCCACCGACCTGCTGCGCATCTCGTTCGTGGCCGACGAGCACTTCCACCCCGGCAACAAGCTGTCCAAGAAGGTCGTGCTCTTTGACGAGCTCGTCCCCGGCGAGATCATGGCCGGCTTCCCGAACCTCATCTACCTGCCGGCGCAGGTGCTGCCGGTGTTTCTGTGCTCCATCCTCGACCAGCAGATCACCCCGCCGTACCTCGACGCGGCCGAGAACTTCGGCATCCCGGCCGACGTCTGCCCCCTGCCCTCGGCCGAGGCCGGCTGCGCCCTGCGCGACGAATATCCCAAGGTCGGCACGTGCTTTGTCGCCTGCAACATGCCGTGCGACGGCAGCGTCGCCACGACGTCGTATCAGGACCGGTACTTCAACCTCCCGACGTACTACTTCGGCGTGCCCATCCGCTACAATGAGGAGGCCGTGCAGGACTACGCCGTCGAGGAGCTGCGGGGGCTCATCCGCTTCATCGAGGAGCAGACCGGCGAGACGTTCGACTGGGACGCCTTTTTCAGGGCCATGAAGGTCTACAATCAGGAGACGGAGTACGAGCTGCAAAAGTGGGAGGTCAACCGCACGCCCTACCCGCAGATGACGGGCGAGACGTTCTGGATCTACCGCATGTTTTTCTACCACCTCTCCGGCGGCATGGACCCGCATTTTCTCGACACCGACCGCCGCGTCAACCGCATCATGATGCGCGGCTACCAGCAGAAAAAGCCCTGCGCGCCCGCGATGCGCCACCGCTGCGTCGAGTGGTCGTGCCCGGCGAACTTCTACCCCGACTTCTCTGTCTGGGCGGAAAACTGCTGGGGCATCAACGTCGTGGCGAGCATGGAGTCGCTCATTTCCGACATCATTATCAATACGGAGGATCAAGATCAGGCGCTCGCCGACCTCGCCCGCAGCTACCAGCGCACCACCATGCGCAAGCACACGAAGGGCGGCTACGCGAACGTGCTCGACGAGCTGTGGATCGTCTGCAAGCAGTACAACGCCGACATGGTGCTCATGTACGACCAGATCTCCTGCAAGGGCATGGACGGTCTGCGCGGCGTGTTCGAGGAGCAGGCGGCCGCGCGCGGCGTGCATATGCTCTGGGTGGCGCAGGATCTGCTCGATTCGCGCACGATCTCCAAGCGTGACATGCGCCGCCAGGTCAACCTCTACATGCAGACCGTCATGGGCGAGGAGCCCGTGCGGCCCGACCTCGTGGACTTTGACGACGCGCTGACGTGGTAAAACAAATCCATCGAGAACCTGAAAACAGAAAAACTCCCCGCCTTCAAGAGCGTTGACATAGGAAAACAAGCAGAAACCCAGTAAAATCAACGCTTTTAAGGGCAGCGGGCAAACAGGTTAGCTCAAAAATTGAATAACCAAGCGTCAAAAGGGATGTTACCGCAAGGCAGCATCCCTTTTCGCATACGCCCACGCCGTAGATTTTGAGAAAAGTCTACGGCGTTTTTTTTCTGCCCAAATCTGAGAGGAGGTGCAGCCACAATGTACTTTACGAACGGCAGCAGCCGTGCGTTTGAAATGCTCATGCGGGGAAAGCCCGGCTTTGACCGCTACGAAAACGGCGGCTGTGCCGACTGTGAGGATTGCAATACCTGTCACTTTTACCGTCCGCATTGGAAGTGCCAGTTCTGTGTGTACGCGGAATGTCCGTATGAGCCGGGCAAGCTGACCGCCCTCCGGCGCGGCACGGCGGAGTGAGCGAAAGGAGCTGATAACCTATGGCAGTATTTCGGGTAGAGCGCAACAGCGGGTACACCGTCATGTCAAACCACCATCTGCGAAACAAGGAGCTGACCTTGAAAGCCAAGGGGCTGTTGTCGCAAATGCTGTCCCTGCCGGAAGATTGGGACTATACCCTTGCAGGGCTGTCCCATATCAACCGTGAGAGCATCGACGCGATCCGCACCGCCGTATGGGAGCTTGAAAAAGCCGGATATATCTATGAATCCTTCAGCTGTGCGGAAACGGCTACGAGGCCACAAGGCAGATCCGGGCCATGGACCGGAATTATTGCAAGCAGATCCCCATCCTTGCCATGACGGCCAATGCCTTTGATGAGGACCGCCAGGAGGCCATTGCTGCCGGAATGAACGGCCATCTGGCAAAGCCCATTGATTTGAAGGTCCTTTTGAAGACGCTCTCCGAGATCCTGAAATAAGCGGAACCGCCTCTTGCAAACGCGAGAGGTGGTTTTCAAATGCCCAGCTCCTTCGAAATCGGGATATTTTTATCAAAATAGAACCCCCCGGGGGGCTTCCGTGGGCCAGTATGCTGTGCTACTATATAGCTACGGTTAATACACAACCTTCCCGAAAAGGCGCTGCACCATGGGAAGAGGTGCGGCGCCCTTTTGCGGAGGTGAGGGGGAAATAAAAATGAATCTGTTTACATCCTATGAGGAAGAAAATATCCACTATTGGACTCACCGGGCATCCGGTTACTCCGGCGTGAACCAGGAGGAGCTGGCCACGGCGCAGAAGCACATCTGGGGTGCGGCCCTCTATGAGCGGATCGCCGCCCGTTTCCCGGGCAGAAAGCCCGGCTCCATCCGAGTGCTGGATGTGGGCACGGGCCCGGGCTTCTTCGCCATCATTCTGGCGGAGATGGGCTTCCGGGTGACTGCCGTGGATTATACTGCCTCCATGCTGGAGGAGGCCGGGCGCAATGCAGGCGCACTGGCGGATAAAATTGATTTTCGGCAGATGAATGCCGAGAAGCTGACTTTTGCGGACCACAGCTTCGATGTTTTGGTCACCCGGAATGTGACCTGGAATCTCCACGACCCGGAGGCAGCTTATGGCCATTGGACCCGGGTGCTGGCCCCCGGCGGGCTGCTGCTGAACTTTGATGCCAACTGGTATCGGTATCTCTGGGATGCGGAAGCAGAGCTGGGCCACAGGCAGGATCGGGAAAATCTGGCTGACTCCGATGTGCGGGATGAGAACGCCGGAACGGATGTGGATGCCATGGAGGCCATTGCCCGGCAGACCCCGCTGTCCAGGCAGCACCGGCCCCAGTGGGACCTGAATGTACTGGGCAGCTACGGAATCCAGGCCAGTGCGGATGAAAACATCTGGCGACGGGTCTGGACCAAGGAGGAGCGGATCAACAATGCCTCCACCCCCATGTTCCTGGTGGAGGGCCGGAAGCCCGGCCTGCTGGAAAATTAAAGGGGACGTTCTGTTTGAAAAAGTATATTGGCAAACGCCTTTTGCAGCTGCTCCCCGTACTGCTGGGTGTTACCTTTTTGTCTTTTGCCATGATGCGGGCTGCGGGAAGCGATGCCATTACAGAGCTGTATGGCGACAAAGGGGCCGTTGCCCAGGAAATCATTGATGCCAAGCGGGCGGAGCTGGGGCTGGATCAGCCTTTTTTGATGCAGTATGGCGCTTGGCTGAGGGGACTGCTGACGGGAGACATGGGCGTGAGCTATGTTTCCGGAAAAAAAGTGTTTGATACCTTTGTCTCCAAGCTTCCGGCTACGCTGCTGCTTACGTGTCTGTCTGTTGCTGCCACGGTGGTGATTTCCATACCCCTGGGAATCTGGGCGGCGGTGCGTCAGGACCGGTTCGTGGACTATTTTTTGCGCTTTTTCAGCTTTATCGGCAACAGCCTGCCCAATTTTTTTGTGGCGCTGCTGCTGATGCAGCTTTTTTCGATAAAATGGAAGCTGCTTCCCGTGATTTCCAATGGAACAACGCTGGGCGGTGCCATTCTGCCGACGCTGACCCTGGCCATTGCCATGTCCGCCAAGTATCTGCGGCAGGTTCGTGCTACAGTTCTGGAAGAGTTGGGTAAGGACTATGTTTTGGGGGCCAAGGCCCGGGGCGTCCGGGAAAGCGTCACCCTGTGGAAAAGCGTTCTGAAATCCGCGCTGCTGACCATTATCACTCTGCTGGCTCTGTCCATCGGCAGCCTGCTGGGCGGCACAGCCATTATTGAAAGCATTTTCATGTGGGACGGTGTGGGCAAGCTGGCGGTGGATTCCATTACCATGCGGGATTATCCCATGATCCAGGCCTATGTGGTCTGGATGGCCATCATTTATGTGGTGGTGAATCTGATCACCGATATTCTCTACCATGTCCTTGACCCGAGAATCCGACTGGGGGTGCAGGAAGGATGAGCACATGCAAGCCGCAAAAGCATCCCAAAAACACGGTGAAGACCCGCTTGATCATTTTCAGCGTTCTGGCCATTGTGCTGGTGGTGTGCGCCTTCTTTTCCGAGTACCTCACACCCTATGATCCCTATCTGCAAAATCTGGATATTGCCAAGCAGGCGCCAAGCCGAGAGCACCTTCTGGGCACGGACCGGTATGGCCGGGATATGCTGTCCCGGGTCATTGCAGGCAGCCGTGCCAGTATTTTTTCAACGCTCCTGCTGGTCGCTGTGATCACAGCGATTGGCACGGCGGTGGGCGTTGCCTGCGGCTGGACCGGAGGCTGGGTGGATACAGTGCTGATGCGGCTCTCGGATGTGTTTCTGGCCTTTCCCGGGCTGGTGTTTGCACTGGCGGTTGCGGGAACCCTGGGCGGCGGACTGCAAAACGCAATGATTGCCTTGGCGGCCATCTCCTGGCCCAAGTACGCCAGAATCGCCAGAAGCCAGACCTTGGCTCAGAAGGAGACGGCTTGGATGAAGGCGGTCCGCCTTTCCGGCAGCAGCACAGGAAAGATCATTTTGGGGCACATCCTGCCCAACATTATGGGCCCCATTCTGATCACATCTATGCTGGACATCGGCACCATGATGATGGAGCTGGCGGCTTTGAGCTTTTTAGGGCTGGGGGCTAAGCCTCCCATTCCCGAATGGGGCAGCATGATGAGTGACACCCGGAGCCTGATGACTACGTCTCCCTGGATCCCTTTCAGCCCGGGGATTGCGATCTTCATCTCGGTTATGATTTTTAACCTGCTGGGCGACACCGTCCGGGACTATGCAGACCCCAAAAGCCGGAGGTAAGCAAATGGAAGCCATACTCAAATATGACCATGTGGAGCTTTCCTATTTAGGGCAGCCGGTGGTGCAGGATGTGAGCTTTTCTCTGGAACCTGGGGAGATCCTGGGCATTGTGGGGGAGAGCGGCAGCGGCAAAAGCACACTGATCAAGGCTGCCATGGGGCTTCTTGGCAGCGAGGGCTGCGTTACAAAGGGGCAGATCTGCTACCGGGGCAGGAATCTGCTTGGTTTGCCATCCAAGGAACTCCGCAAGCTGAATGGCCCGGAGTTGGGCTACATTTTTCAGAACGCCGGAAGCGCCTTCTGCCCAATCCGCACGGTGGGGGCGCAGCTGTATGAGACGATGCGCGCCCACGGCAAAATTTCCAGAGCGGAATTTGGGCCCCAGGCGCTGGAAATGCTCGAAAAGCTGGGCTTTGAAAACGGGGAGCGGATTTTGGCGTCCTATCCCTTTGAGCTCTCCGGCGGTATGCAGCAGCGCATCGGTATTGCAGCGGCCATGCTCTTACGGCCCAGCGTGCTTTTGGCGGATGAGCCCACCTCTGCGCTGGATGTGACCATTCAGAAGCAGGTGGTGGAGGAAATGGCGCTGGTTCGCAAAACCTTTGGCACAGCCATTGTTTTGGTTTCCCACAATCTGGGGGTCATCGGGGCTTTGGCGGACAACGTTCTGGTGCTGAAGGACGGGAAGTGCGTGGAATACGGCAGATGCGACCAGGTCCTGTCGAATCCAAGCAGCGCGTATGCCAAAGCGCTGCTATCCGCCGTCCCCCGGCTTCGGAGGTAAAAGCAATGGAACCGATCTTGAAAGTAGAGGCGCTGACGAAGACCTTTTCCGGGCAGCGGGAAATTGCCGCGGTAAACGGAATCAGCTTTGAACTGTTCCCCGGGGAGTGCCTGGCCATCATCGGCGAGAGCGGCAGCGGAAAGACCACCGCCGTGAATATGATTTCCCGGCTGACCGACGTGACAACCGGAAGCATTTTTTTGGAGGGACAGGAAATTACCCATAGGAAAGGAAAGCAGCTGCGGGAAGTCTACAGACAGATGCAGATGGTTTTCCAGACACCAACGGATTCCTTCGATCCCCGCCGCACCCTGGGGGACGGCATCGGAGAAAGTCTGCGCAATGCGGGTCTCACCCGAAAAGAGACCCAAAAGAGGGTGGAGGCGCTGCTGGAAAAATGCGGCCTCCCCAGAGAATTTGCAAATCGCTATCCCCACCAGGTCAGCGGCGGCCAGTGCCAACGGGCGGCCATTGCCCGGGCCTTGGCCATTGAGCCAAAGCTGCTGATCTGCGATGAGGCAACCTCTGCGCTGGATGTGACGGTGCAGAAGGAGATCATTTCTCTCTTGAACGAGCTGCGGAAGCAGCGGGGCAAAAATTTGTCGATCCTCTTCATCTGCCACGATATTTCCCTGGTCCAGCAGTTCTGCGACCGGGTGCTGGTTATGTACCGTGGGGAAATTGTGGAAGAAGGGACGCCGGATGCCGTAATCCGCGCGCCGAAAAACGACTATACGAAACGCCTGATCGACAGCGTTTTGTAATATAATTTTGATGTGATGCCGTGACGTCCGGCAAAACATAAAACAACCGTGAAAGGAACCAATAAAATATGAAAAAATGCATTTCCCTTCTCCTGGTTGCCTGCCTGACGCTTCTTTTGCTGACGGGCTGCGGCAGCAACGCAGCGGATTCTTCCGCAAATGGCGGCAGTACGGAGCAGACTTCTGCCCCGGCTGCGAAGAAAACCATGGTCATCGGCGACACCACCTTCAATTCCGAAAACTGGGAGGAGACGGTGGACCCCCACAGGACCTACAATGGCTGGGCCTGCATCCGCTATGGCATCGGCGAGACTCTGGTCCACTACACGGATTCCATGGAGCTGGAGCCCTGGCTGGCAACGGACTGGACCAATGACGGCGACTGCACCTGGACGATTACCCTCCGGGAGGGCGTGAAGTTCTCTTCCGGCAGGGAGATGGACGGCGAAGCCGTGAAGCAGTGCCTGGAGCACCTGCTGGAAAACCACGACCGGGCTCCCAGCGATACCAAGATCGTGGACCTGCAGGCAGAGGGGCAGACCCTGACCGTTACCACCAGCGAGCCCAATCCTGCCCTGATGAATTACCTGGGGGACCCCTACGGCTGCATCATCGATGTGGATGCCTCGGATTTTGAAACCGGCATTGTAGCCGGTACCGGCCCCTATGCGGTAAAGGAGCTGGTCACGGACGACCATCTGACCCTTATCCCCAACGGCAATTACTGGGACGGTACCCCCAAGCTGGACGAGCTGACCGTCCGCACACTGTCCAACGGAGATACCCTGTCCGCGGCCCTGCAGGCCGGCGACATTGATGCTGCCTATGGCATGGCCTATGAGGCCTATCCCAATTTCGAAAACGGCGGCTATCAGTTTTCCGCCGTTCAGACCTCCCGGGCCTTCTTTGCCAGCATGAATATGACAAGTCCTGTCATTCAGGATGCCGCCGTGCGGAAGGCCATTGCCATGGGCATCAACAAAGCGGGATTTGTGAAAACCCTGCTGGATGGTCATGGGGTTGCTGCCAACGGCGCTTTCCCGGATGGTTTCAGCAGTTTTGGCGGCGAGCACGTAAAGGCGGAAGAATATGACCCTGAGGGGGCTAAGGCGCTTCTGGAGCAAGCCGGTTGGGTGGATACCGACGGTGACGGCATCCGGGAAAAGAACGGCACGAAGCTGACGATCCGCTGGCTGACCTACCCCAGCCGTCAGGAGCTGCCCCTTCTGGCCGAAGCGGCCCAGGCCTCCCTGAAGGAGATCGGCATGGACGTGGACATCAACTGCACGGCTTCCCGCCGGGAGTTCCTGGCAGATATGACCAGCTGGGATGTCTACGCTTCCGCCCTGGTCACGGCCCCTTCCGGGGATCCCCAGTATTTTTTCACCACCTCCTGCGTTCCCGGCATGAGCTATAATTTCGGCGCTTATGACAATCCCGAGGTGACCGCACGGATTGCGGAGCTTTCCAAGGAATTCGATACCGCCAAGCGGGCGGAGACCGCGGTGCAGCTCCAGCAGATGATCCTGGACGACAATGCCTATGTCTTCTGCTCCTTCCTGCAAATGAACATGATCTCCAAGGAAAACGTCCGGAACTATACCGCCCATGCCTGTGACTACTACCAGGTGACGGCGGAGCTGGATATCATGTAAGGGAAATCCTGAGCGCAGTAAATGAAATACAATAAAGCATATTGAGACATGAACGCACCATTGCCAACTCTGAGGCTGAAGCCTGGAGCCAGCAATGGTGCGTTTATGCTATGTTGGCGATCTCCAGCGTCACCGGGCAGTGGTCGGAGCCTTGGATATCCGTCAGGATGTCCGCCTGGGTGATGTTATCCCGGATGCGGTCAGACACCAGAAAATAGTCAATGCGCCAGCCAGCATTCTTGGCCCTGGCCTGGAAGCGGTAGGACCACCAGGAATAGAGGACCTTTTCCGGGTACAGGCAGCGGAAGCTGTCCGTAAACCCGGCGGAGAGGAGCGCGGCGAAGGATTCCCGCTCAGGCAGGGAGTAGCCGGCGTTTCCTTCGTTGGTTTTGGGATTTTTCAGGTCAATGGCTGTGGCCGCCACATTCAGGTCGCCGCAGGCAATGACCGGTTTCTTAGCATCCAGAGCCACCAGATATTCCCGGAAGGCCTTGTCCCAGCTGAGCCGATGGTCCAGCCGTTTCAGCTCCTGCTGGGAATTGGGGGTATAGCAGGTGACAAGATAAAAGCGGTCGTATTCCAGTGTGATCAGCCGTCCCTCCGTGTCCAGCTCGGGAATGCCGATGCCGTAGGTCACGGACAGGGGCGGCTTTTTGGCGAAGATGGCCGTGCCGGAATAGCCCTTTTTCTCGGCGGAGTTCCAGAATTGGCTGTAGCCGGGGGTTTCCAGGCTGATTTGCCCGGGCTGGAGCTTGGTCTCCTGCAGGCAGAAGAAGTCTGCGTCCAGGTTCCGAAAAACCTCCTCAAAGCCCTTGCCCACACAGGCTCGCAGGCCGTTTACGTTCCAGGAAATGCATTTCATGGTTCTTTCTCCTCTTCGCTGCTGTCCAGGGTGGCGCTGTTGTCCCGGAAGAGCAGGTCGTTGTTTTTTAGGGTCAGCTCCCGATCCCCGCTTTGGATGGTTACGGAGGAATAGCCGCCGTAGCCGATGCAGGTCTTGGCCAGACACGCTCCGGCCAGGGAAAAATCGATTTCCTGCATTTGGTTGCCGGCAGGGGAGAGGGTGACGGTCAGAGCGCCGTTCTCCTCGGCGACGGTCAGAAGCCGGATGCCGCTGGGGTAGAGGCTTTCCAGGTTTTCGTCCGTTGGCCCCAGCAGGTATAGCCGCAGCACATACTCCAGCGCTTCATCCGCACAGTCCCGGGCCTCTGCACCGATAGGCAGATCGGAGAAGCTGTAGACCAGGTTTTTTCGGGGATAATAGAATGTAACGGTATTTTCTCCGGCGGGGGAGGGGGTGCAGCCGGTGAGCAGCAGCAGAGCCAGAGCAATGGCAATGACGCGCTTCATGTGGCATCCACCTCCGTATCAAAAATCGGGAAGGTCACATAAAATCGGGTGCCGACGCCCACCTGGCTGTCCACCCGGATCTCGCCCCGGTTCCGGGACACGATGGCCCGGACAATGGCCAGCCCCAGGCCGCTGCCGCCGGTCTGCCGGGAGCGGGCCTTATCCACCCGGTAAAAGCGCTCGAAGATGTGGCTCAGGGCCTCTTCGGGAATGCCCATGCCGGTGTCCGCCACGGTGAGCTTGGCAAAGTCCATGCTGCGGCTCAGGGTCACGGTGACGGTGCCGCCGGGGCGGTTGTATTTGATGCCGTTTTCCATAAGGTTGAAGACAATCTGGTACAGGTCATCCCGGGTGATGAGCACGGTGCTGTCCCCGTCCAGCTCCAGCTCCAGGGAAATGCCGCTTTTTTTCGCCACGGGGTTCAGCATTTTGGCGACCTGGCGGATGGTGGGGGCCATGCGGATGAGCTCGGCCTCCGGCAGAGGCTGACCGTCCACCTTGGTCAGGGACAGGAGCTTGGCGGTCATGCGGTTCAGGCGCTCGGCCTCGCTGCCGATGTCCTCCACGAATTCCCGCATGGTGTCGGCATCCATATCGTTTTGCAGAATGGAGTCCGTCAGCAGCTTGATGGAGGCCAGAGGGGTCTTTAATTCGTGAGAGGCGTCGGAGACGAACCGGCGGCGCTTCTCCTCGGAGTTTTGCAGCCGCTCCGTCAGGTCGTTGAATTCACTGGCCAGCAGCGTCAGCTCGTCGTTGCCGCCCACGTTGACCTTCTGGTCATAGTTGCCCTTCTGGATGGTGTGCATGGAGTCCATAATGGCCCGCATCCGGCGGGAGAAGTGGCTGGTGTAGATCAGGGAAAAGAGAATTACCGCCAGCTCCAGGATGACCGTGACCCGGAGAATGGTTTGCAGCAGCAAATCGATGACGGCACCCTGGGCGGTGTCGTATTCCGTGATGTAGACGCAGCCGGCCACGGTGCCGAAGTCCACAATGGGCGTGGCGGCCCGGGAGATCATGGCCCCGCTGTGGTAGCGCCAGGTGAACACATCGTTGCCCTGGCAGGCCCCCAGAATTTCCGGCAGAAGGGCATACTGCCCCAGGGCTTCTCCGGTGCTGTCGTAGATGCACAGCCCTGCGCTGTCCGTCACCAGCAGCCGGGAGGCCCGGAGGCTTTCCAGCTGATTCAGAATGCCGGAAACCGTGGCGGTGTTCCATACGTCCAGGGTGGACAGCTCGTCCGAGGCCAGCTGGCATTTTTCAATCATGGCGCTTTCCTTGTTTTCGTAGAACAGTCTCTGGCTGAGCCGGGTGCAGAAAAGATTCAGAAAGAGCAGTACCGCCGCCGTAACGGCAATGTAAGTCAGGGTGTAGTGAAATTGGGCGGTACGGTACCCCCGCAGCCGGGTCATTTTACTTTCGGAAATAGTAGCCCACTCCCCACTTGGTCAGAATATGCTGGGGTTCGGCAGGATTTTCCTCCAGCTTCTCCCGCAGCCGACGGATATGGACGTCCACCGTCCGAATATCGCTGCGATATTCATAGGCCCAGATGGTGTCGAGCAGCGCTTCCCGGGAATAGACCCGGTTGGCATTGCGCATGAGGAATTCGATCACGTCGAATTCCTTGGCGGTGAGCACCACCAGCTCGCTGCCCTTATAGGCATTCCGGGCGTCCAGGTCCAGGGTGATGTTGCCGCCGGTGAGCCGGTTGGTCTCCTGCTTTTCACCGGCCCCGGACCGCCGCAGCAGGGCCCGGATGCGGGCCTTCAGCTCCAGAATGTTGAAGGGCTTGGTCAGGTAGTCGTCGGCCCCGTGGTCGAAGCCCATGAGCTTGTCCATGTCGTCCACCTTGGCGGTGAGCAGGATGATGGGCACATCGGAAAATTCCCGAATGCGGCTGCAGGCCGTCAGCCCGTCCATGACCGGCATCATCACATCCAGCACCACCAGGTCCGGATTTTCACTTTTGGTCAGCTCCACGGCCTCCTGACCGTTGGAGCCGGTGATCACGTCATAACCGTCGCTTTTCAGATTGAAGCGGATTCCCTTGACGAGCAGAGCCTCGTCATCTACTACCAGGATCGTCATACAATACCCCTTTCTCCCAGGAAGCTCCCCAAAATCCTGAACAAATCATGACCATTTTGCAAATAGCCGCAAGGACGGATTGACGGGGATTTGAAATACTGTTATAATATCAATAGTATACACGACTTTTTCCTGCCGGACAACCCCGGCAGTAAAATTTTAGGGGGAAACCATGAAAAAAAACTTGCTTTCACTGCTTTTGGCGCTGAGCATAACCGCCGGGTGCCTGAGCATTCCTGCCTATGCAGAGACCACCGCAACGGATGGGACCGAAGACCCGGCCATGACCGAGACCCTGCCGGACCTGGCGCAGGATGCCCAGGCCCCCCAGACGGAGTATGCCTTCGGCTCCGTCAGCATCCTGAACGGCTGCCGCACGCTGGACGGGCAGGTCCCCCTGGCCGGTTCGGACCGAAAGCTGGATACGGCCCAGGCGGCCATTATCTATGAGCGCAATACAGGAACCCTGGTCTATGCCTATAATCCAGACACCAAGCTGCCCCCCGGAGCGCTTTCCAAGATCGTTACGGCTCTGATTGTTGTGGAACGGGTGGAGAACCTGGACACCGTCGTAACGGTCCAGCCCGGCATCGCCTCCCGAATCCCCGGCGGCGCAACCAGTACCAAGCTGAAAAGTGAGGAGCAGATGTCCGTGAGGGATCTGCTGCACTGCATGATCATGCAGAATGCTGCCGATGCCGCTGTGGCACTGGCGGAGTATGTGGCTGGCACCCGGGCCACTTTTGTGGATATGATGAATCAGCGGGTGAAGCAGCTGGGCTGCACCAGCACGGAATTTACGGATGTCCACGGTGTCGGTTCCGGCAACCAGACCACCACCGCCCGGGATATGGTCCGCATCATGATGGCTTGCAGCGACAATCCCGCGGTGAAGGAGCTGCTCTCCACCCAGACCTATGAGGTCCCGGCCACCAACCTGTCCGAGAAGCGGAAGCTGCAATCTCTGGACTATATGATGCAGAATAAGATCGTCACCAAGTATATTGACGACCGGGTCACCAGCGGCTTCGCCAGTTATTCCGCGGATACCGGGGCCAGCATTGTGGTCACCGCGGACAATACGGAGACCGCAGGTGTAACGGGCATGAATCTGGTCTGCGTCATCATGGGGGCCACCCGTGTCTTCGCGTCCAACGGCTGGCAGGTGACCAGCTATGGCAACTTCGATGAAATGGTGAAGCTCCTGGGCTATGCCTATAATAATTTCCTGGTCCACCGGGTGATCTACAACGGCATGAGCCTGACCCAGCTGCCGGTGGCCGGCGGTGAGACGAATGTTGTGGGTGTGGCCAATGTAAACGTCGATACGGTGCTGCCCTCCAAAGCCAGAATGGCAAACCTTATCCGGAATGTATCCGCCCGGGACGGCGGCCTGTCGGCCCCCATCGAAAAGGATTCCGTCATCGGTACGGTAGAGCTCTGGTACAGCAATTCCTGCCTGACGGAGGCCCAGCTGCTGGCGCAGCAGCCGGTGCGTACCGTTGCGGATTCGGGCCTGACGGTCTACAGCGCCCTGGCGCCCCAGACCCAAAGCGAGAGAAGCAGCCTTTCCGGGGTGGTGCTGATTGTCTGCGCTGTCATATTGGTGCCGGTTGTCAGCTATCTGGCCATCAATTCCTATCTGCGCTACCGGGCACAGACCAGACGCCGCAAGAGAAGAAAGAACCGGAGAAGGAGTCAGTAATGGAAACCTGGGAAGGACTGGAAGAAAAATGCCTGCACTGTGACCGCTGTGAGCTGTGCAGGACCCGCCATAATGTGGTCTTCGGTGTGGGCAATCGCAGCAGCCGTCTGCTCTTTGTGGGCGAGGGCCCGGGGGAGCAGGAGGACCTGCAGGGCGTCCCCTTTGTAGGCCCCGCAGGCAAGCTCCTGGACGATATGCTCTCCATCATCGACCTGGACCGGGAGAAATGCTACATCGCCAATATCGTCAAATGCCGCCCGCCTCGCAACCGGGACCCCCAGCCCCAGGAACAGGACGCCTGCATTGGCTTTTTGGAAAATCAAATTGCGCTTTTGCAGCCGAAGATCATCGTCTGCCTGGGCCGCATTGCCGCCCAGCGCCTGATCGCTCCAGAGTTCCGCATCACCCGTGATCACGGCACCTGGACAGCCCGGGACGGCGTCCTCTACTCCGCCATGTACCACCCCTCCGCCCTCCTCCGCGACCCCACCAAGCGCCCCGAGACCTTTGATGACCTGCTGCTCCTCCGCAAAAAAATCCAGGAGCTGAATATTTGATCCGAAGTCTTGACTTTTTTCCAAAGAGCGGCTATAATAAACGAGCTTGTGATGCTAGTGTAGCACAGTCGGTAGTGCATCTCACTCGTAATGAGAAGGTCGCCTGTTCGAGTCAGGTCACTAGCTCCAGCAAAACCGCCGGTTTCAATGCGAAATCGGCGGTTTTGCTAACTTTTTGGGGTGGTTTGAAAGCCTCCCAAATTGGCTTGGCGTTAATTTGGCGTTATTTTTTTGAAGTATACAAATTTTTGAAAAATTGGGATTTTGAAAAACCGGATTTTCCGAACTTTTTTGAGGTGTTTTATTTTGGACGAAAAATAGACGCAACAGGACAGGAAAAATTGATTATTCCGCAAACTCGGAGAATACTGAACATTTGTGGCTGTTTCTGATTCGATGATAACATGACGATTTTGGATGAAACCACAACTTTTCAGAAGGTACCAAAAGTAGCTGGGCACACCATTATTTGGTGTTATTTTTTTACGCTGGGAAGCAGGTTTCGGTGCCTCAACCATAAAACAAAGCAAGTAGGACATGGAATCGGACTGCATCTGTAAAATGAAAGTAGACACTCACAAAAGATAAATGTGCATCCAAGGCGTATTTATCAGAACAAATCCAGGCCCGAAAGCTGATGGCGCTGATCTCTGCGTCCATAGACAATGCCCATGACCTGAACTTTCTTTGCGGCCTCGTCTACCCAAAAATAGACGAGGAAATTCTTGACGGTCAGAGCATGGACGCCTTGGCTGTGCCAGGGTTCTTCTTTCGTCAACGGCGCACGATAGGAAAATTGGTCCAGAGAAAAGATTTCTTCCGCCAAGGTGTCCAGCATCTTTGCAGCCGCGCCCGGAGCTTGGAGGGTAAAGCGGATATAATCAGCGATTTCACGAAGATTCTCTTCTGCTTACTGGGTCAGCTTTACAATGTACTTTTCCGGCATTTACTGTATCTCCCGTTTCAAATCTGCGAATACATCCGAGGCGAGACGGGACTGATCGGCTTTTGCTTCTTTGAGGCCACGTTCCATCATGGCAGAAAAAGCAGCATCATCCAGTTCATCCCGGGCAACAGGTACTTTCGGGACGGAAAGAGAAAAAGGAATACTGCGGGTCATGATGATTTGCTTATAGAGCGTGTTGATGACCACAGAAACGGGAATGCCCAGCATATCCATGATTTCCTCGGCCTGCTCTTTTACCTGGGGCTCCACACGGGCCATTACGTTTGCGGTTTTACTTGCCATCGTTCATACCACCTTTCACGCTCTATTATATCCACTTGTATATCATTTTGCAATACAAAAAGAAAAATTTACAAATGCTTAGGTCGCAAACTCCGGGATTAGGTCCAATTTCTCGAAATCATCGTCTGTAATACGGCCCAGCTTATAGATGGCGCTGTCGGTAAGGCTTCGCAGCTCCCGTTCGTCCGCATCCAGATAGGTGCGCATTTCATGGAGGGCTCGAATCAGCCCCAGACGGGTGCCGGGGTTGTAGATGGCCATAAGCTCCTGTTCTTCAAATGTAAAATCCATAGTCAAATCTCCTTTTCGTTGGTTTTGGTTGACTTCTGCTTCCTGGCGGGCTGCGTTGGCTGCGCTTTGAGCTTTCCCAGGACAGAGGGCTTTTTTGACAGATTTTCGGGTTCAGCTACTGTGGGCTGTTTGCCATTGTTGATGATCCCGTCAATCATGCCATAATCATCTTCTGTGGACAGCTCTGCTGTTTTCAGATAGTTCTCCGGCCTGAAATTTGGAAGCTCTTGGAAGCTGATGCTGTCGCAGTAGTGGTAGGATACCACACCGGCCTGCTTCAAAGCAACGATGTCGCTGACGGACAGGCTGTGCCCGGTGAAATCTCCGGGAGTATCCCAGAAGCGCCTAGGGATTGTGCCAATCATTGATAGCACAGGCAATCTGATTGAGGTTATTCCCAATTCTGACGTATTCGGCGGTCAGCTTCCCAAGCGCGGCAAGCAGCTCGTCGTTGACCGGGGA